>Ga0114129_10005761_pt1 | contig 17558 bp, 13 predicted proteins | sample RhiMetdeltSRZDD1_FD_80071 | JGI IMG/M metagenome (GOLD analysis project Ga0114129, IMG submission 80071) | Populus rhizosphere microbial communities from Tennessee, USA - Rhizosphere MetaG P. deltoides SRZDD1 (version 2) (version 2) | ecosystem: Host-associated > Plants > Roots > Rhizosphere >...
ACAGTGTCAACAGGGTCCGGTGCTGCGGTGACAGCTCCGCGAGGCCGTCGCGCAGGGCTTGTTGTTGCTCCGCGGCCAGCAACTGATCGTCGACAGGCCCTCGTGATCAAAGCGCCGACCGCGCGGCATACCCTCAGCCCGCGGGAGGTGCAGATCGCCCGGCTGGTCGCAGACGGTGCCACCAACAAGATGATCGCCAGTACGCTCGACATCAGCCTGTGGACGGTATCCACGCACATCCGCCGCGTCTTCGCGAAGCTGGACGTGCGCTCCCGAGCGGAGATGGTGGCCCGCCTGTTCGGTGCTGCTCACGACTGGGGAAGCGGCTGACGGCGTTAGTACCGTCCATCGTGGACACTAATGCTCGTGGCGCGAACGGGCGAGAGTCCGCATCCCGGCCACCAGACAGACGGCACCTCCCACTGCGAGCACGATGACCGCGTTGCGGAGTCGTTCCGCGCTGGGTTGCAACAGCGACCCCGGTCCGGCCCCTTGCACTACATCGGTAAGGGTCGAGCCCCCGAAGCGGGTGAGAAACTCCGCGGACCCGAGCCACAGCCCGGGCAGCGCCCCGGCCAGCGGATACCAGAACCACGGGCGCCGTTCACCGCGCAGTCTCTGCAGTGCCATCAGCCCGACCAGACCCATGAGGACGGCCTGCAGCCGGGTGTCCGCCAGGAAGCTGTCGTCGCCGAGGCCGAGGAGCCAGACCGGGAACATGACTCCGAGGAAGGCCACCCAGGTCATCGCCCAGATCCCGCCGTCGACGACCTCGGCGGGGAGGATCGCGAACGCGCCCCCGACGACGGCGGTGACGCCGACCGTTATCGCGAGCACGGTGAGGGATGGCTCGCCGCCGTAGACCATCCGCATGGCGAACACGGCTACCAGACCGAAGGCGGCACCGATACCGAGTCCCGCGGCCAGGCGCCCGCCCGGTCCGCGGAACCGGGAACCCGCCACCACGCCGAGCGAGGCGCCGGTCAGCAGGCTCGCCAGGACCAGGTCCGGCATCGCCTCGGCGGCCGCGCCGAGCACACCGCCCGGCGGGGTAGCCGCGCCGAGGGTGGCATGAGCGGCGTACATAGTGGTACCGAGCCAGAGCAGGGCAAGGAAGACTTCTTGTCCGGTACCGGTGCTCTCGCGGCGCGTTTCAGCGCTGGCGATGGTGTCCTCAGCCACGGTCTGCATCCTGGGGGTCGGAGGCGGGGGTTCGGTCACGCAGTACGCGATACTACGGGTCGGGTCCGGTTCGCGGCGGCCATCCCGGCCGGCATCGTGATCGAATCCCCGCCATGGCAACCGTGAACGACCCCAGGTCGGATCCGTCGCTGCGCGTCACCCACCTGCTGCTGTCCGTCCAGTCCGTTGTGGTCGTGCTCGTCTCGCTGAACCGACTGACGTCGCTGGGTGAGGCCTACGTCATGCCCAACGAGTTCCTGCGCTGGCTCGATCTCAACAACATGTTGCTGGCGTTGGCCAGCCTCCTCGCCTCGTACCTGTTGCAGCGGCACCTGACCACCGGCGCGCCGACCGCCGCGGCGAGCCGATGGGGATCAACCGCGCTCGGGTCGGCCTTCATCGTCGGCGCCTACCTGTTCGCGGCCAGCTACGGCGACCACGAGACGACCAACTACCTGCACGGGCGGTTCTGCCCACCAGGGGACACCGGGCAGCTATGCGAGATCATCCGATTCCACGACGACGACTTCTCACACCTGCTGTTCTTCGCCGGCTTCACGATTGTCAACCTGGTCATCATGCTGACCCAGGTACGCCATCCGGCCCGCCGCCCGCTGACCGCGCCGCACGTCGCCGCGCTGGCCGTCAACGCGGTGTTCATCGCCGCCGGGATCGCCGCCAACCTGGCCTTCGAAACGATCGGCCTCGACCTGTACGTGGTGGCTGCCGTCGCCCTGGCCGCGGTCGGCCTCCTGATGCGCCGACGCGGCCAGCCGGTCCTCGTCTACTACGCGATCGCGTACGTCCTCGGCCTGACCGTGACCGCCGCACTGAAGCTCGCCGGTGCCAACTGAGACCGCTGTTCTGCAACAAACCTGCAAACGCCAGGTCTTGAAGGAGGGAAAGCGCTTTCCTTAGGCTGAAGGTTCGTCGATGTTTCGATCCCTTGACCGGGCCGGGTGACACGGAACACGAGACCGTATGCGGCGCGAGGCAACGGGGCATTGCCTACGCCGCGCTCACCTTGGAGAAAGATGATGAGACTCAAACCGCTCATCGCCGGTACCGCCGTCCTGGTCGCGGGAACCGTTGGCATCCTGACGGCCGGCTCGGCGATCGCCGCGCCCACCCGCTTCGAGGCGGAGAACTCACCAGCGATCTGCACCGGCACCATCGACAGCAACTGGGCCGGCTTCTCCGGTACCGGATTCTGCAACGGCACGAACGCGGTCGGCGCCTTCGCCCAGTTCACGGTCAACGCCTCGGCCGCCGGTACGGCGACGCTGGGGTTCCGGTTCGCCAACGGCACCACCACCGCGCGCCCGGCGAGCCTGATCGTCAACGGCGGCACCGTGCAGACGCCGTCGTTCGAAGGTACCGGTGCCTGGAACACCTGGGTCACCAAGACCCTGACGGTCTCGGTGAACTCGGGCAGCAACACCATCCGCCTCAACCCCACGACGGCGAACGGTCTGCCCAACGTGGACTTCCTCGACTTCGAGGTGGGTACGCCTCCGACCACGCCGCCGCCGACGGGCAGCACGATATTCGCGGCGCCGAATGGCCGTGACGCCGGGGCCGGAACCATGGCCGACCCGACGACGATCACCGCGGCGATCACCCGCATCGCGGTCGGTGGCACGATCTTCCTGCGTGGCGGGACCTACAACCTGTCGCAGACGGTCACCATCGCACCGGGCAACAACGGCACCTCGAGCGCCCGCAAGACGATGGCCGCGTTCCAGAGCGAACGGCCGATCCTGAACTTCTCGGCCCAGGCCGAGGATCCGGCCAACCGCGGGTTGGCCGTGAACGGGAACTTCTGGCGCATCCTCGGCATCACCGTCGAGCGGGCCGGTGACAACGGCATCTTCGTCGGCGGCAGCAACAACATCATCGAGCGTACGGTGACCCGCTTCAACCGGGACAGCGGGTTGCAGCTGTCGCGGATCTCCGAAAGCACCCCGCAGAGCCAGTGGCCGGCCAACAACCTCGTACTCAGCGCGGAGTCGCACGACAATGCCGACTCCGACGGCGAGGACGCCGACGGCTTCGCCGCGAAGCTCACGATCGGATCCGGCAACGTCTTCCGGTTCGCGGTGTCCCACAACAACATCGACGACGGCTGGGACCTGTTCACGAAGACGGATACCGGCCCGATCGGTCCGGTGACCATCGAGGACTCGCTGTCATACAGCAATGGCACGCTGACCGGCGGCGGCCAGGCCGGTAGCGGTGACCGCAACGGCTTCAAGCTCGGCGGCGAGGACATCTCGGTCAACCACATCGTCCGGCGCAGCATCGCCTTCCGCAACGGCAAGCACGGGTTCACGTACAACCGCAACCTCGGCACGATGACGATCTCCAACAACCTGAGCGTCGACAACGACTCGGGCAACCGCAACTTCAACTTCGACGGCGGCACTTCGGTGTTCCGCAACAACACCTCGTGCCGGTTCAACGGCAGCGGGAGCAACGACCGGATCATCGGTAACTCCGACAGCTCCAACCAGTTCTGGATGGGTACCAACGGATCCCGGTGCACCAACTTCTCCGGCGCCCTCGCCTGGTCCTTCGCCTCCGACGGTCGCCTCGTCGTGACCTTGGGCGGCCGGGTGGTGACACTCTGACCGCCACGTAACTCCACAGTGGACCGAGCCCCGCGGACCATTCACCCGCGGGGCTCGGGTTCGTTCACCGGGAACCGGCCGCATCCGTTGCCCAGGCACCCAGCAGTCCACGGAAGTGCGCGATGAACCGGTCGTGTTCCTGCGGGGGATAGGTGGATCGCACGGTGTCCACCAGCAGGGCGTCGAACTCCGCCGACCGGACCCAATCGTGCACCAACTCGTCCACATGCGACAGTCGGGTGGCGCAGAACTCGGCGTACCGGTCCGCCTCGAAGTACTCGTCGGCGAGCCGCCGGTACGCCGCCAGTTTGTCCACATAGGACAGATCGGCGCGGTCGGCGATCTCGAAGTACCGCTTGGTGTCCTGGTCGATTCGCGGCCGTCGGCCGGTCACCACGCAGAAGACGGTCCACCGCAGCAGCGCCGCCATCGCCCACGGGAAGTAGTAGTGCAGCGACGTCAGCGCCACGTCCGGACACGCGTTGGCATAGTCGATCGGGAAGACCTCGCCGCCGCGGACCAGGGACTCGCACGAGTTGAACTCCCACCGGAAGAACGCGTTGACCAGGCGTGAGATCGTGACGACCTCGGTACCGGTGACGGCGTCCAGGAAACCGTGCTCGACGGCGTACCGGTCGTGCATCGGCAACTCGGGCCGGAACTTCATCACCATCGTCTCGGGCCCGATGGACAGCGAACGGGTGAACACGTCGTACCCCTCGACCGCCCGCTGTAGGTGCATCAGCCGCTCACCCGATGCGTCGTACGCGGAGTGCAGCTCGTCCCGGCCGTGAATCTTCGAGACGCCGACCCACGCGCCACCGTCGTACGGCTTCATGAACAGCGGGTAGCCGAGTTGCTCGGCGAGCGTATCGAGGTCGAAGGGCCGGTTGTAGCGGGCCGCCGTGTACGCGTACCGCGCGTTGTCGACGGGGTTCTTGAACGGTACGAGCACCGTCTCGGGCACCTTCAGGCCGAGCCGCAGCATCGCGCAGTACGCCGCGTGCTTCTCCATGGACTGGAACGTGAACGGGCTGTTGAGCAGGTAGACGTCGTCCATCAGGGCGATCTTCTTCAGCCATTCCCGCGGGTGGTAGTACCAGTAGGCGAGCCGGTCGATGACGAGCGCGTACCGGGGCCGGTAGCGCAGGTTGAACGGCTCGATGGTGACGCGCTCGGTGCGGATCCGATGAACGGCGCCGGCGTCGGCCGTGACCGGCCCGAGCCGGTGCATGAGCGACTCGAACGCCCGCGGCCAGTCGTCCTCCGTACCGAGCAGCAACCCGATGATGTGGTCCACTTCGGACACTGGCGACCCCAATCAACAGAACCGAGGTAGGTGATGGGCGAACTGGGCCCGCCACGACGGCCAGTCGTGCGGCACGTCGTGACCCCACAGGTCCAGCTCGCACCGGATGCCCTTGCCGGACAGCAGTTCGGCCATCCGTTTCGTCGACTCCAGCGAGCCTGTCGTGTCCTCCCACTGACCCTGCCCGCAGACCAGCAGCACGGACAGCCGCGAACGCAGCCAGTCGAGATGGTCGCCGTGCAGGTGCGGCACGTTGTCCATCGGGTTGTTGAAGTAGACGGCATCGCCCCGCTCGCCCCAACCGTGCCACACCGACGGGTCGTAGTTGCCGGAGAAGCCCATCGCGAGCGGGAAGAGGTCGGCGCGCTTGAGGGCGAAGTTCAGTGCGTGGTACGCGCCCAGCGAGCAGCCCGTCGTGGCGATCTCGGCGGCGCCGCCCGAGTCCGCGGCGATGTACGGCACGACCTCGTCGAGGATCCACGACTCGTACACCGCGTGCCGGCGGCCCCGCTCCTCGAGCGGCAACGTGGCATCCGACCAGGATGCCCCGTCGTACGAGTCGACGCAGTAGAGCTTCACGCGGCCGGCCTCGAGTAGTCCCTCGACCGCCCGTACCATCCCGTTGTCGGCGAAGTCGGTCGGCTTGCCCCGCTCGGACGGGAAGACCAGCACCGGCCGACCCCAGTGCCCGTAGGACACGACCCCGTTCACGACACCACGTGCCAGAGCAGCTTGGTCAGCGGGGGGTCGAGCGCATCCCGCCAGGCGGTGTAGTTGTGGGCGTCGGGGATCTCGAACAGTTCGACCGGATACCCCTGGCGCCGCAACGTGAAGGCCAGGTCCCGGTTGTTGTGCCGGTTCTCCTCGACCAGCCCGCAGGTCAGGACCGTGGGCACGGCCGGTGCACCACCCGTCGCCCGGAGCACCCGTCCGACGAAGCGGATGATCCGCTTGTACCGCGGAAAGCCCGACTCCTGGCTGTCGTGGCGCGGCTGGAAGAAGCTGCCCGACTGCAGGAACAGCCCCGCGAACGCGCCCGGGTACCGGCGCTGCGCGTGCAGCATCGCCAGGGCGCCGAGGCTCGCGCCCATGCCCACCACCGGCCCGGTCGTGCCGAGCTCGCGCCGCACCCGCGGGAGCACGTCGTCGACGAGCGCGCGGGCGTACGCCGGGTTCGCCGAGTACCACTCGTCGCGGTGACCCGGGGCGAGCAGCACGAGGTGGTACGGCGGCACCCGTCCCGCCGCGAGCAGCGCCGCGCTGTACTGCCCTAGGCCGGCCAGCCGGTCGTACTCCGGGCCGTCGTGGACCACGAGCATCCGATCGGGGGGTACCTCCGGCGACCAGATCCGCGTCTGAACCTCGGCGCGGATCGCGCCGGCCGGGATGGACAGCTCCCGCCACGAACCCGCCGCGGCCGGCGCGTGCAGCCAGTCCGGTGTGGCGTACTCCGGACATTCGAGCACAGACTTCTCGCCGAACGCCCCGGCGACCCGGCGCGGGTTGTCCGGATCACACACCAGCTCGGTGCGGCCGTCCGGGTGCTTCAGCTCCAGCAGGTACTCGAGCCGCCACAGATCCGGCCGCGGAAGGTCGAGGCGCCACACCCCATCGCCTTCGTCGTACTGGAAGACGAGCCCCTCGCTGGGTAGGTCGGCATGTTGGATCAATCGCACGCCGACCAGGCGCCGCTCGCGATCGCCCAGCCGGAACGCCAGGCTGTCGCCGCAGGTCGCCGTCTGATCCATACCGAAACCCTAGTCGGGCGGCGCGCGGCCGGCAGTTTGACCGAGGGCGCCAGCGGAAAACAGCAGTGGTGTGAGCGAGCGCTGGTATTCCGAGGCCGTCGTCTACTGCCTCGACGTCGACACGTACGCGGACTCCGACGGCGACGGCGTCGGTGACTTCCAGGGCCTCATCGGCCGCCTGGACTATCTCGCGCGGCTCGGAGTGAACTGCTTGTGGCTGCACCCCATCCACCCGTCGCCGAACCGCGACGACGGCTACGACGTCCTCGACTTCTACAACGTGAGCCCCGACCTGGGCTCGCTCGGAGACTTCGCCGAGCTGCTGCACCAGGCGAGCAACCGGGGTATCCGGGTCATCATCGACCTGGTCGTGAACCACACCTCGGACCAGCATCCGTGGTTCCAGTCGGCGCGCAGCTCACCGGACTCGCCGTACCGGGACTGGTATGTCTGGTCGGAGACGGAACCGCCCAACCGCAAGAAGGGCATGGTGTTCCCCGGCGAGCAGGAAGCGATCTGGAGCTACGACCGCAAGGCCAAGGCCTGGTACCACCACCGCTTCTATCCGTTCCAGCCGGACCTCAACTTCGCCCACCCGCCGGTGCGCGAGGAGATCAAGAAGATCATGGCGTTCTGGATTCAGCTCGGCGTGGCCGGGTTCCGCATCGACGCGGTGCCCTTCATCATCGAGTACACCGAGCCGGGTCGCGACGACTCGCCGAAACATCTGGACGCGCTGACCGAGCTGCGCCAGCACGTGCAATGGCGGCGCGGCGACGCGGTCCTGCTGGCCGAGGCCAACGTGGAGCCCGACCAGCTGGTGGCGTACTTCGCCGACGCGGGCGGCTCCGCGAACCGAATCCACATGCTCTTCGACTTCATGCTCAACGGCCGGCTGGTTCTGGCGCTGGCCCGGGAGGACCCCGAACCCATCGTCGAGGCCCTGCACGACACGCCCGCGCTGCCGCCCGGCGCTCAGTGGGCGACGTTCCTGCGCAACCACGACGAGATCGACCTGTCCAGGCTGACCACCGAACAACGCAACGAGGTGTTCGCCAAGTTCGGGCCGGACGAGAACATGCAGCTCTACGGCCGCGGCATCCGGCGGCGGCTCGCCCCGATGCTCGGCAACGACCGCCGGCGGCTGGAGCTGGCGTACTCGCTGCAGTTCACTCTTCGAGGTACGCCGGTCCTGCGCTACGGCGAGGAGATCGGCATGGGGGAGGACCTGTCGCTGCCGGGCCGGGACGCCATCCGTACCCCCATGCAGTGGTCCTTCCTGCCCAACGCCGGATTCACCACCGGCAAGGAGCCGAGGCGATCGGTCATCTCCGGCGGTGAGTACGGCTTCGAGACCGTCAACGTGACCGCGCAGCGGCACGACCCGAAGTCGCTGCTGGCCTGGTTCGAACGGATGATCAGGACGCTGCGGGAGGCGCCCGAGGTGGGCGCGGGCACCTGCCAGTACGTCGATGTCGCGCTACCCAAGGGCGTGCTGGCGCACCGGGCCGATGCGGAGTCGGGCACGATGCTGTTCCTGCACAACCTGTCCACCGAGCCCGCGGTAGTCGATCTCAGCTCGCTCTACGAGGACGCCGACTATCCGAACGAGGTGCTGGCCGATCGCGAGTACGACGACGTCGGCGAGCTGGACGCGCTGGACATCGACGGGTACGGCTATCGCTGGATCCGGCTGCGCCGCACCTCGTTCAGCTGATCCTCATCAGGTGCCCAGCTCACAGTTGACCTTGGAGCCGCCGTCGGCCTCCACATGGCAGGTGTCCGTACCCGCGCCGCCGTCGATGGTGTCGAAACCCGCGCCACCGAAGATCGTGTCGTTGCCGGAGCCGCCGAGCAGGGTGTCGGCGCCACCGGCACCGTTGATCCAGTCGTTGCCCGCGCTGCCGTCGAGCGTGTTGGCCGCGTTGCTGCCCGCCAGCGTGTCCGCGAAGCCGGTGCCGACGACGTGCTCGATGTCGGTACGCACGTTGTCGTTGCCGCCGAAGCCGTCGTTGGCGACGTTGTCCACGGTCACGTGTACGCCGGCGGTGGTTGTCGGGAAGAACGAGAGCTTGTCGAACCCGTCGCCGCCGGCGTAGGTGTCGCTGCCGGGCCGGTCGACGATGGTGAACGTGTCGTTGGCCCCGCCGCCGTTGAGGGTGTCGTTGCCCGGACTCTCCTCGAGGGTGTCGGTACCGCCTTCGCCGTTGAGGACGTCGTTCTTCGGCGTACCCCACAGGCGGTCGACGCCGTTGCCGCCGTTGACCGTCGCACCGACCGGCACGGAGTCCTCGAAGAACGCCGTGTCGTTCAGGTCCAGCAGGTCGACCCGCAGCGCGGCGACCCCGGACGCCACGCACTCCACCATGTTCGTCTGGACCGGTACGCAGCCCGAGTTCGGTGTCACGCCGACCGGGGCTCCGGAGAAGTCCCAGATCTGGTAGACCCCGCCGGTCTTCAGGACGTGGACCTGGTTGGCGGTGGACGGTCCGGCGGTGAAGATCAGCGTCGAGCCCGATCGGGATACCGTGCCGGCTGCCGCGTGAGCCGGGCCGGCCACCACCGCGATCTGGGCGGCCACCAGGGCCAGTACCGCCAACACCCGCATCGTTCGTCTGTTCATCGGTACATGGTCACGTTGTCCGGATTGCCCGGCAAGAAAGCCCGAACAACGGTGCGGACAACCGAGCCGACCGATTCATCGCCGTGGTTGTCTCGCGCATACTCGTCAGTCGTGCCGCGACCCGAACGCGCGCTCGATCCCGAGGCCGATCCGCTGCAGCGGTTCGCGTTCGAGCTGCGGCAGCTCCGCCGCCGAGCGGGCGGGCCCACGTACCGCGAGCTTGCCCGACGCGCCAACTACTCGGCCACCGTGCTCGCCGAGGCGGCCGGCGGGGTACGCCTGCCTACGCTCGCGGCCACGCTGGCCTACGTGGTGGCGTGTGGCGGCGACCAGTCGGAATGGGAGTCGCGGTGGCGGGCCTTGGCCGCGGTGGCCGGCGCAGGCGGTACCGCGCCCGGCGCGGCCGAACTGCCCGGTACCGTCGACGTCTTCACCGGCCGGGAGAGCGCGCTTGCCCGGGTGCGGGCCTGGCTGGGAACGCCCGGTGCCGGAGGGGCACCGCGCATCGTCATCGTGCACGGCACCGGAGGCGTCGGCAAGACGGCGCTGGCCATCCACAGTGGACATCAGGTGGCCGACCGGTTCCCCGACGGGCAGCTGTTCGCCAACCTGCACGGGTACGCCGATGGCCTCGCTCCGCGTGACCCGATCGACGTGCTCGGTGGGTTCCTGCGCGGGATGGGTCTGGCCGCGGCGGAGGTACCGTCCACAGTGGAAGAAGCGGCGGCGCGGTACCGGTCGATGTTGGCCCGGCGCCGGATCCTGGTTGTGCTCGACAACGCGCGCGACAGCGCCCAGGTCCGCCCGCTGCTGCCCGGGGGCGCCGGCTGCGCCGTCCTGGTCACCAGCCGGGTTCAACTGCTCGACCTGGACGGTACGCGGCACCTGCTGCTGGATGTGATGCCACAGGCCGAGTCGGTCGCACTGCTCAGGAAACTCGCCGGCCACGCCGGGTCCGACGAGCTCGACCGGCTCGCCCAGGCCTGCGGTCACCTGCCGCTGGCGTTGCGCATCGCCGGAGCGCGGCTGGCGGCTCGGCCCACTCTCACGGCGGGTCGGCTCGCCGACCGGCTCGTGCTCCCGCAGCGGCGCCTCGACGAGCTGCGACTGGGCGACCTGGCCGTGCGGTCGAGCTTCGAGCTGAGCTACCGAAGCCTGTCCGGTGAAGACCAGCGGGCGTACCGGATGCTGTCCCTGCTCGACGGTCCGGACTTCGGCCCGCGGGTCGCCGCCGCGCAGTTGGACCTGTCCGAGCCCGCGGCCGAGGAGGCGTTGGACCGGCTCGTCCGCGAGCATCTCGTCGAGGAGCCGACGGTCGGCCGCTACCGCCTGCACGACCTGCTGCGACTGTTCGGCCGCGAGCGCGCCGATCAGGTCGACCCGGACCCGGAGCGCGTGGCGGCGCTGGATCGGGTGCTGCGCTGTTATCTGGCGGCGGCGAGCGGTGACCCGGCCACCTTCGACTGGTTGGACACCGAGCTGCCGGGCATCCTCGCCGCCGCGCAGGCGGCCGCGACGGATACCGCCGGGACAGCGGCGCTGGTTCCCGAGCTGGCGATCGCGCTGTACCGGTACCTCCTGGTCCGGCCCCACTGGCGCGACTGGGAGTCGCTCGACCGCCTCGCCCTCGACGTGGCTCGGCGGCTCGGCGACGAGCCGCGACAGGCGCGACTGCTCGACCACCTCGGAGTCGTGTGCCGCAAACAGTTCCACCTCGACGAAGCGTTGACGGCGATCGAGGAGAGCCTGCGCGTTCACGAAATGCTGGGTGACCGCGCGAGCCAGGCCCACGCGTGGAACTCGCTCGGCAACGTCCACTTCGACCGGCGGCGGTACGGCGACGCCGTCAGCTGCCTACGACGGAGCCTGGCGCTGCGCCGCGCATTGGACGATCGCGCCGGCGAGGCGACGGCCCTGGCCAACCTGGCCAACGTGCTCAAGCGCACGGGTCGCAACGAGGAGGCGCTGGACGCCTGCGCGCAGAGCCTCGCGATCTGGCGCGACCTCGGTGACCTGCATCGTGAGGCGATCGTGCTGTGCAGCCTCGGCGAGGCGCTCGTGGCAGCCGACCGGGTGGACGAAGCGCTGCGCTGCTACCGGCAGGGACATCAGATCGCGTGCGACTTCGGGGACCGGCACGGCCAGGCGTACACGCTGGTCGCCATCGGCGAGGCCCACCGGCGGGCGGGGCGTCTCGACGCGGCGCTCGCGGCCTGCGAGCGAGGACTCGTGCTGGACCGGGAGATCGGCGACCGGTGGGGCGAAGGGGATGCGCTGCACCGGTTGGGTCTGGCGTTGCGGGACCGCGGTGACCGCCGGGGGGCGCGAGCCCGCTGGCGCGACGCCCTCCGCTGTTTCGAGGAGATCGACGCACCCGATTCGGCGGACGTACTGGCCGACCTGCGGGCACTCGAGAATGCGTGACCAGGAGTGTGACGAGACTGCTAGGTTGGCGTGGACATCGATCTCCATCGAGGAGTGGTGGATGGCGTCTCCGCCGCCGGACCCGGGACCAGCGGGTACCGTCGAGGATCTCGTCGCGCGGTTGCGGTCGTTACGGGAGTGGGCGGGCGAACCGTCGTACCAAATCATCAAGGACCGGGTGAACGCGGCCTGGATCGCCGCCGGGCGACCGGCCAGCGAGTTGGTCGGCCGGACAACTGTCCTGGACTGCTTCCGCTCGGGCCGGCGCCGGCTGGACAGCGACCTCGTGTTGGCTGTGGTTGAGGCGTTGCATCCCAACATCGGGTACGTGACGCAGTGGCGGCAGGCGCTGCGGGTGGTCGCCGGCGAGACCCGGGCGGCTTCACAGGTGAGGGTGCACGACGCGGTACCGGGAGACCTGCCCGCGTTCACCGGTCGCACGGTCGAACTCGCCCGGCTGCGGCAGGCGATCGACGACTCCGGGCGTACCGGCGCCGCGGTGTCGATCTCCGCGATCGAGGGCATGGCCGGAGTGGGCAAGACCCAGCTCGCCATCCGTGCCGCCCACCTGATCGCCGACGAGGCCGCTTTCGACCGGGTTCTCTTCGTCGACCTGCGAGGGTTCCACCCCGATCCGAGCCAGCCACCGGCCGATCCCGGCGCCGTGCTGGATGGCTTCCTGCGCCTGCTCGGTGTGTCCGGACGGCAGATTCCGCACGACGTCGAGGCCCGCACGGCCGCGTACCGGGCCCGCCTCGCCGGCACTCGTGCGTTGGTCGTGCTCGACAACGCGGCCGGTGCGGACCAGGTCCGCCCGCTGCTGCCCGAGACGCCGTCGTGCGTGACGCTGATTACCAGCCGGCGGAGGCTCGCCGGACTCGACTCCGTGACCCACGTGACGGTCGACGTGTTCACCCCGGACGAGGCGGCGGAGTTTCTCGTTCGGGCCGTACCCGACGTGCCGGTGGGCGAGGATCCGCATGCCATCGATCGGATCGCGCGGGCGTGCGGCTACCTGCCCCTGGCTCTCGGCCTGGTCGCCGGGCACATTCGCGGTACGCCCGGCTGGACCCTGACCGACCACGCGGACCGGCTCGACGAACGTCACCGGGATCGGCGTCTGGATCGCGGCGTCGAACTGGCGCTCGACCTGTCGTACCAGAGCCTGCCGGTCGATCAGCGTCGGCTGGTGCGGCTGGCGGCGCTGCACCCCGGGCCGGATCTCGACGCCTACGCCGTGGCCGCGCTCGCGGACATCGACCTGGCTACGGCGCAGGCTCACCTGCACGACCTGCACCGCGACTACCTGCTGCGCGCCGCCGGACCCGACCGGTACGTCTTCCATGACCTGGTGCGGTACTTCGCCGCCAGCCGGGCCGGCGACGAGGATCGCCGGGCCGAGCGGCGGGCCGCGCTGACCCGCCTGTTCGACTACTACCTGGCCACCGCGGCCATGGCGATGGACGTGCTCGTCCCGGCCGAGACCCACCGCCGGCCCCGGCTGGACCCCGTCGGCAGTCCGATGCCAGCCCTGGCGCAGCCCGATGTCGCCCGCGGTTGGCTCGACGCCGAACGGCCCAGCCTGGTGTCCGCGGCCGCTCATACCGTCGCTCACGGTTGGCCCACGCACACCATCCAGCTGGCGGCGATCCTGTACCGCTACCTGGCGGGTGGGTTCTATACCGACGCGTTGGCGGTCCACGGTCATGCCCGCACCGCCGCTCGGGAGGTCGGTGACTCGTCGGCGGAGGCCCAGGCCTTGCTCGGGCTCGGTGCGGTGCACGGGCAGCAGGGTCAGATCGATCTGGCCGCCGACTTCTTCGACCAGGGACTGGTCATCTACCGGCGGATCGGCGACCGGCTCGGCGAGGCGCGCCTCCGGACGAACCTCGGCGTGACCGACTCGCGACGCGGTCGCTACCGGTCCTCGGCCGACCACTACCGGCAGGCCCTGGTCCTGTACCGCGAACTCGACGACCAGCTCGGCGTCGCCCGGGTATTGACCAACCTCGGTGTCGTCGAGGAACGCCTGGGCCGGTACGACGCGGCGGCCGAGCACCACGAGCAGGCCCTGGTGCTCTACCAGAAGCTCGAGGATCTGGAAAGCGAGGCGAACGCCCTCGACTGCCTGGGCATCGTCGACGAGCGACTCGGGCGTCTCGAGCGCAGCGTCGAACGCCACGAGCAGGCACTGGCCAGGTACCGGGAACTCGGTACCCCGGCCGGCGAGGCCAACGCACTGGCCAACCTGGGTCACACGACAGAGCGTCTTGGCCGGCTCGGCGTGGCGGCCCGCCACTACCGGCATGCGATCGCCCTGTACCAGCGGCTCGGCAACACGGCCGGCGAGGCCTGGGCCCTGACCGGGCTGGGCGTGGTACATACGAGCCTCGGTCGTCCGGATCAGGGCCTCGACAAACACAGCGAGGCCCTCGCCACCTTCCGCGAGATCGGTGATCGAGACGGTGAAGCGTGGGCGCTCAACGGTCTCGGCGAGGCCGCTCACGCCGCTGGCCGCTCCGCCGACGCGGTCGCCCATCACGCGGCCGCGCTCGAGATCGCCATCGATACCGGTATCCGCGACCAGCAGGTCCGCGCCCACACCGGTCTCAGCCAGGCACGCGGTTGGCTCGGGCACTGAGTACCGCGGTCGGGATCGGTCGGATTTCACCTCCCCTATCCATCGACGTTCGACAGTCGATGCCGTACGGCAAACATCACTTCTTCAGGGGAGGGAACTGATGCAAGGAACACGGGCATGGCTTCGCCGGGCCGTCGTAGCGATCGTGGTGACCAGTGTCGCCGTCTTCGGTGCGGGGCAGGCCGCGAACGCGGCTGTCGATTCGCACGTGAGCGCGGTGTCCGCGGCATCGGCCGCGGTCACTGGCGCGACGTACGAGGTGATGTGGACCGCCGACAACCGGATCCTCGTCCGTCCGGCCAGCCTCGGCGTCGGTACCGATGACGCCGGTATCCAGGCGACCTGGACCCACAAGTTCAGCCAGGCGACCACTCAGAGGCTCTACGACCTCGCCAAGGCCGGCGCCCTCGGGGCAATGGATCTGATCTGCCAGGCCTACGCCCCGCTCTGGCTGGATCCTCTCTGCCACTTCGTCACCTTGGCGCTGATCGCGTTCTTCCAGGTCGGGGCGCCCAACGGGAGATGCCTTCAGATCTCGGTCACCACGAAGCTGGGCTGGCCGCCGGTCAGGGTGTCGATCGGCTACGTGACCTGCTAGTCAGCGGGGGCAGCGCCCGGACGGATGGGATCGGCGTGCAGCGGCCCATCCGTCCGGGCCCGAACGCGGAACGAGGCAACGCATGGAGGATGAGACCCGTAGGGCGGTGCGCCGGCGGTTGTTCGTCTTCGGTACGGCGACCTCGTTGGCCATGCTCGTCTCCGGATTGACGAGCGGGTGGCTGCACCCCCTCGTTACCTGGCTGGTCATCACCGCTCTCTTCGCCACCGCCCTCACAGTGGCCCGCTCGCGCCCGGAGCACGACAAGGCCGCCCGGCGTCCAATGGCGATCGCCTTCGCCCTGTCGGTGGTCGGTGTCGTCCCGTTGGTGATTCTGAGCCGCGCCCATCCGAGCGGATGGATCTGGGTCCTCGCCGCGCTGGTTGTCTTCCTGGTCTGGACATTGGTCGCGTGGCGCGTTGGAAGGGCGTCCTAGACATCCAGATAGGGAGCTGTTTCGATGCAGCTACCCCCAAATCTGGAAGGAGCGAGCGGATGGACGTCACCACGTCACGCCGCCGGTTGATGGCGCTCGGCAGCGCCCTCGCCGTGGGCACGCTCTCCCTGGTGGCGGTTGTCGGGCCGGCCAACGCGGCGGCCGAACGCACCGCCGACTTTCTCGTCTACCTCCGCGAGGTCGCCGATCTGACGACGGCCGCGGCGCTGCCCGACCACTCCGCGCGGGCCGCCGCCGTCTACGAACGGCTCACCAAGACCGCCGAGACCTCACAGCGCGGGTTGCGCGCCGACCTGACCGCCCGTGGCATCGCGTACCGGTCGTTCTGGATCGCCAACGCCGTGGAGGTGAAAGGCGATCGGGCGCTCCTCGACGCACTCGCCGCCCGCGCCGATGTCGCGAGGATCGAACCGGTGCGGACGTACCCGTTGATCGCACCGACCGTCACGCCGGACGGCCCGCGGATCGACGCGGTCGAGTGGGGACTCACCAACATCGAAGCGCCACGGGTCTGGAGCGAGTTCTCCGTACGCGGCGAGGGCATCGTGGTCGCGAGCATCGACACCGGTGCGCTATACACCCACCCGGCGCTCGTCCGGCAGTACCGCGGCAACCTCGGCAACGGCACCTTCAACCACAACTACAACTGGTTCGACCCGGCGAGGGTGTGCGGCAACCCGTCCCTCGCCCCGTGCGACAACAACAACCACGGCTCCCACGTGACCGGCACGATGGTCGGTGACGACGGGGCGGGCAACCAGATCGGCGTAGCGCCCGGCGCGAAGTGGATATCCGCCAAGGGTTGCGAAACCAGCTCGTGCTCGAGTACGTCGCTGCTCGCCGCCGGCCAGTGGGTCGTCGCGCCGACCGATCTCAACGGGGCGAACCCGCGGCCGGATCTGCACCCGGACATCGTGAACAACTCGTGGAGCGGCGGCCGGGGCGACACCTGGTACCAGCAGACCCTGCGGGCCTGGGTGTCGGCGGGCATCTTCCCGGCCTTCGCCAACGGCAACAGCGGACCGAACTGCAATACGGCCGGCTCGCCCGGCGACAACCCGGAGGCGTACGCCGTCGGCGCGTACGACATCAACAACGCGATCGCGAACTTCTCCAGCCGGGGTGTGTCCGGTGTGGACAGTGCGGTCAAGCCGAACGTCGCCGCGCCGGGCGTGAACGTCCGGTCCAGTGTGGCCAATGGCGGGTACGCCAACTTCAACGGCACGTCGATGGCGACGCCGCACGTGGCCGGCACCGTGGCCCTGGTGTGGTCGGCGGCACCGACCCTGCGCGGGGACGTCGCGCAGACCAGGTCGCTGCTGGACGGTACGGCGATCGACGTCAACAACACCACCTGTGGCGGGACGGCCGCGAAGAACAATGTCTTCGGTGAGGGCCGGCTCAGCGCGTACCAGGCCGTGCTCAACGCGCCGCGTGGTCCGACCGGCACGTTGACCGGTGTCGTCACGGACGCGGCCAACGGCGCGGCGATCGCGGGTGCGCCGGTCAGCGTCAGCGGACCGTCGAACCGGGCCACGAGCACGGACGCCAACGGGCGGTACACCCTGCTGCTGACTCCGGGCACGTACAGCGTGACCGCGGGCGGCGGGCTCTACCAGCCGCAGACGGTCACCGGAGTCGTCATCACGGCCAACCAGACGACGACGCGTAACTTCGCTTTGACGCGGGTGCCGACCGGTACGCTCACCGGCCGCGTCACCGACAGCACGACCGGTACCGCTTTGGCCGGTGCGACCGTGGCCGTCAGCGGGCCGACCAGCGCGTGGACGACGACGAACTCTTCCGGTCAGTACACGCTGACCCTGCCGATCGGCACCTACATGGCCACGGCGAGCCTGACCAACTACCGCTCCGAGACGGCGACGGTGACCGTCACCAACGGCGGTACGACGACGCGGAACTTCGCGCTGCGGCCGACGTTCGGC
>Ga0114129_10005763_pt1 | contig 17551 bp, 17 predicted proteins | sample RhiMetdeltSRZDD1_FD_80071 | JGI IMG/M metagenome (GOLD analysis project Ga0114129, IMG submission 80071) | Populus rhizosphere microbial communities from Tennessee, USA - Rhizosphere MetaG P. deltoides SRZDD1 (version 2) (version 2) | ecosystem: Host-associated > Plants > Roots > Rhizosphere >...
CGAATCGTGCCGACGCCGTCGACGTGCCCCTGCACATAGTGGCCGCCGAGCGGCTCGCCCGCGCGGAGCGCGCCTTCGAGATTCACCTCGTCGCCGAACGGCTTCGCGCGGTCGAGCGTCTCCCGGACGACATCGAACGCCAGCCGCCCGTCGGGCGCGTCGACGACGGTCAGACAGACGCCGTTCACCGCGACCGAGTCGCCGATCGCAGCGCGCACGCCGCTCGCGACGACGAGCCGCCCGCCCTCGAACGACAAAACACGTCCACGCTCCTGGACGATTCCGGTGAACATGCTGAAAAGGTACGGGGTCTGACCCTTGGCGGGTCAGACCCCGGCAATGCGGTTTACGCGCTGGTCAGGCCTGAGTGCTGGTTCCGGCGCGTGAGGTAGAGCGCGATCCCCAGCAGCAGCGCCGCTGCGAAGACCGTCGAGGCGCCGACCCCTGCGTCCGTCCAGTCGAACCCGCTCGAGGTCGAGAGCACGACCTGCGGGACGAGCGACGGATCCGGGCCCTTGACGCCGTTGCTCCGCTCGGAGATGGCGACGCTCGGCTGATTCTGCGCGTAGAACTTCGCCATGGCCTCCCAGCGCATCCCGTCGGCCTGAAGCGGCGTGATCGACGGCTGAACCTTCGTCGCGCGCGCCATGGCCAGGAAGCGCTTCGTCTCCGCCGTCAGCTGCGTGCCGGCGACGTACGACCGCTCGGACCTCGCGATCGGCCCCGAGGCGACGGGGGCGCCGACCTCGTGGTACTTCAGGTACGCCGGCGGGGTGCTCAGCACGATGGTGTTGCTCTGGGGAGCAACCCGCCCGTTGTCGATGAAGGTCGAGAGCGACACTGCGCCGGCGGGTGCCACGGGCACCACGATCGCCGCGAACGCGAGCCCCAGAACCATTCGCCGAATCCTCAAGTGCTTCCGAAACATTTTGTTCCTCCCTCCGAATCCCACGACTCGCCCAGGATCGAAGGCGGTGGTAACGCCGGAGCCACGGACCGCCCATCGCCGCCCACCGTTCGGTAATCGCCTGGCGAGGGTGTAGGTTCAGGCGCGGAGCCGCGATGGACTACCGCATACTCGGGCCGCTGGAGGCATTCGACGGCGAGCGTGCGCTCTCGCTGGGAGGAACACGCCAGCGCTCCGTCCTCGCCCTGCTCCTGCTCCGCTCGAACGAAGCCCTGACGCGGGACACGATCATCGACGAGCTCTGGGGCGAGAGCCCGCCGCCAACCGCGGCGAAGGTGCTGCAGAACTGCATCTCGGCCCTCCGAAAAGAGCTCCCGGACGGCGGCGCGGCGCTGCGGACCGTCGGCGGCGCCTACGCGCTCGGCGTCGCCGCCGGCGAGCTCGACCGGGAGCGCTTCGAGCAAGGCCTCGCCAACGGCCGCGCGGCGCTGGCGGCGGGCGAGAACGAGGAGGCGGCGGAGCAGCTGCGTTCGGCGCTTTCGCTCTGGCGGGGCGGGCCGCTCTCCGACTTCGCGTACGACCGCTTCGCCCAGGACGAGATCGTCCGTCTCGACGAGCTGCACATAGAGGCACTCGAGGACCGGATCGACGCCGACCTCGCCTGCGGTCGCGCGGACGAGCTCGTCGCGGAGCTCGAGGCGCTCGTCGCGAGGCATCCCCTCCGCGAGCGGCTGCGGCGGCAGCTGATGCTCGCGCTCTACCGCACGGGACGACAGGCCGAAGCCCTCGCTGCGTATCGCGACGCCAGGCGGACGCTGCTCGGGGAGCTCGGGATCGAGCCGACGCGCGCGTTGCAGGACCTCGAGAAGGCGATTCTGGCGCAGGATCCTTCCCTCGACGTCGAGCGGCGCCGGCCGGCGCGCGCTGCGGCGCCGGGGAGACATGCCGCGACGCCGGTGGTCGGCCGCGAAGACGAGCTTGCCGTCTTCGACGCGGGGCTGGACGACGCGCTGGCCGGCCGGGGGCGGCTCTTCGTCGTCGTCGGGCCGCCGGGCGCCGGCAAGACGCACCTCGCCGACGAGGTGGCGAGCCGTGCGAAGGGACGCGGCGCGGCTGTGCGCTGGGGCCGCGGCTGGGACGGCGGCGACGCTCCCCCGTACTGGCCGTGGCGCCAGGCGATCCGCGAGCTGCCCGACCATGACGGTGCGGAGCGCTTCCAGTACTTCGCGACCGTCGCCGAGCTGCTGCGTGCCGAGGCTGCAAAGCAACCGCTGATGCTCGTCCTGGACGACCTGCAGGCGGCCGACGAGGACTCGCTCCTCCTGCTCGAGTTCGTCGCCTCCGAGGTCGCGGTGATGCCGATGCTGATCCTCGCAGTCGCTCGCGACGGCGCGCCGCGGCTCGAGGAGCTCGCGCGCTTCGCGACCCGGACGCTTCAGCTCGGCTCGCGCACGTAGCCGGTCAGCAGGACGTCGTCGCCGACACGCTCGGAGGTCATGCGGGTGAGCCGGACGGGTTCCTCGAGCTCGAGCGCGAGCTGCATTCCGGCGCCGGCAACGAATGGCGCGACGAACAGCATCAGCTTGTCGACATAGCCCTCGCGCAGAAAGGACGCGGCCAGCGTGGGCCCCCCTTCGAGCAGCAGCGACTGCACGCCTTCTTCGGCGAGCGCGCCGAGCTCGACCCCGAGCGGGCCGCTGCGAACCTCGAGGTCGGAGGGGCCGCTGCCGAAGACGAGCCGCCGCGGCTGGCGCACGGCGCCGACGTCGCGCGCGGTCAGCTGCGGGTCGTCGGCCCGCACGGTCCCCATCCCGACGGCGACCGCGTCGACCTGCGCGCGCAGCTCATGGACACGTCTGCGCGAGGCAGGGCCCGAAATCCACCGGCTGCTGCCTGGCACGGTCACGCGACCGTCAAGAGTCTGTGCCAACTTCAACACGACGAACGGGCGGCGCAGGGAAACCCACGTCCGCCACGCCTCGTTCTGAGCGCGCGCTGCGAACGAGTCCTGCAGCTCGACCTCGACGCCTGCCGCGCGGAGCACGTCGAGACCGCCGCGCGCCTCCGGATTCGGGTCGAGCGACCCGGCGACGACCTTGGCAACGCCCGCGCGCAGCACTGCTTCGGTGCACGGCGGCGTCGTGCCGTGGTGCGCGCACGGCTCCATGGTCACGTACAGCGTCGCGCCGCGCGCGCGCTCACCCGCCGCGCCGAGCGCGACGACCTCGGCGTGCGGACCGCCCTTCCGCTCGTGCCAGCCTTCCGCCACGACCTCGCCGTCGCGCGCGACGACGGCGCCGACGACGGGATTCGGATGTGTGGTGCCGCGCCCCCGCTCCGCGAGCGCGAGCGCACGTTCGAGGCTCACGCCAGCTCTTGTAGCAACCGGCGGTACGCCCGCGGCAGGTCCTCGCGGCCGAAGATCGACGAGCCCGCGACGAAGAGCGTCGCGCCTGCGTCGCGCACGGCGCGGATGTTCTCGGGGCCGATGCCTCCGTCGACCTGCACCGGGACGTCCGGCGGCAGCAGCGAGCGCGTGGTGCGGATGCGCTCGTACGCCTCCGGCATGAACTCCTGTCCCGAGTAGCCGGGCTCGATGCTCATGCAGAGCACCATGTCGACGCGCGACGCGAGCGCGGCGTGAGCCGCGTACGCGGCGCTCGTCTCCGGCTTGAACGCGAGACCGACCTGCAGCTCGCGCGCGCGCGCCGCACGGACGACCGCCGGCAGGTCGTCGCACGCTTCGTAGTGGACGGTGACGCTGTCTCCGCCGGCCGCCGCGATCGCGGCGAAGTGCTTCTCCGGGTGCTCCGTCATGAGGTGGCAGTCGACATGCGCGTCCGCGTCGTGGATCTGCTTCGAGATCGACTGCAGCACGATCGGGCCGATCGTGATCGGCTCGACGAAGTGCCCGTCGCCGACGTCGAAGTGGAAGATGCGCACTCCCGCGCGCAGCAGGACGTCGATCTGGGCGCCGAGGTGCGCGAAGTCGGCGGCGTAGAGCGACGGCTCGACCTCGACAGTGCGGATCCAGTCCTTCCAGGGCACCGCGCGACTCTACGGCGTCAGCCGGGCGATGAAGAACCCGGAGGTGTGGTGGACGTTCGGCAGCGTCAGCAAGAACTCGGGCCGGCGTGGATGCCGGAACCGTGGCCATTCGTCGCCGAGCGGCTGCGTCGCGAGGCCGGAAGCTTCGACGACCTCCTCGTTCTCGGCGGAGTTGATCGTGCAGACGGCGTAGACGATCGTGCCGCCCGGCTTCACGCGCTCGGTCGCGACGCGAAGCAGCTCGAGCTGTAGCTCGGGCAGCGGCTCGGCCCGCCAGCGCAGGTCGGGCCGGGCGGCGAGCACGCCCAGCCCCGAGCACGGCGCGTCCACGAGCACGCGGTCGAAGCCCGTCAGCTCCGGGGGTAGCTTCGTCGCGTCGGCGTTCACGACGGTCACGTTGCCGGCGCCGAGGCGCCGGCAGTTCTCCTCGAGCTCCCGCGCCCGGCCGGCGTGGAGCTCGACCGCGACGACTTCGCCCTCGAGCTGCGTCGCCTTCCCGCCCGGTGCTGCGCAGAGGTCGAGGGTGCGCTCGCCTGGGCGGGCGCCGACGACGAGGCCGGCGAGCTGCGAGCCGCGGCTCTGCGGCCAGATCAGGCCCGCCTCGAACGCGTCCTCGTCGACCCGGTCGACGTGCCAGGCAGAAGGCAGGTCCCGATCCGGCGTGCCCGCAATCGCCCGGGCCTTTCGGTGGTTGAGGCGGACGACGCGCTCCGGCGGCTCGTTCTGGGCGCGCATGAGCTCGAGCGCGTCGTCGCGTCCGAGCTCGTCCCACCAGAGCTCCGCGACCCAATCGGGATACGAGTGCTTCAACGCGGCCGCTTTGGGCGTGTCCTCTGTCAGGCACCGCAACAGCTCCTCGATCCCTACGGAGAGCCGCCGCATGACGGCGTTCGTGAACGCGACGGCGCGCTCGAGGCGCGCGCGGCGCACGAGCTCGACCGACTCGTTCACCGCGGCGTGCGTCGCGACCTCGGTGAAGCCGAGCTGGTACGCACCGAGTCGCAGCGCCGCGCGCACGGGCGGGTCGAGCTTGCGCACGGGACGCTTGCCGAGCCTCTCGATCGCGTGGTCGAGCGTTCGCACGCGCTGCACCGTCCCGAACGCGAGCCGCTGGGCGAGCGCGCGATCGCGCGCATCGAGCTTCGCGGCGGCCGAGCGCAGGACGCGGTCGGCGTACGCATCGTCTTCGAACACGCGCAGAACGACCTGATACGCCGCTTCGCGCGCCGTCAACGCAGTCCGCGCAGGAACTCGTCGTACGTCATGCGCCGCTTGCCGTCGGGCTGCACCTCGAGCGGCTCGAGGCGTCCGCCCGCAACGCGTGCCTTCCAGACGGTGACGTCGCGGCCGTGGAGCCGGGCGCGCGCGCCGATGTGCGGCGACAGTGCGCGGATCTTGTGCAGCAGCTCGTCGGGCGGATCCTCCCAGTCCAGCTCGCGGTCGGCCGGGCCGATCTTCTCCGCGTAGGTCACGCCGTCGTCGTCCTGCGGCGTGAACTCCGGATCCGGCAGGACGTCGTCGAGCAGCTCGACCGCGATCCCGGCGGCCTTGGCGAAAACGGCACCGGCGTCGTCCTGCTCGCCGATCGGGAATGCCCGCTGCGCGGCGATCGGGCCGGCATCGAGCTCCTTGACGGTCCGGTGGATGGTCACGCCCGTCTCCGTGTCGCCGGCCATGATCGCGCGCTCGACGGGTGCGGCGCCGCGCCAGCGCGGGAGCAGCGACGGGTGCACGTTCAGCCAGAGCCGTTCCTCGAGGACAGGCTCGGGGATCAGCAGGCCGTAGGCCGCGACGACGACGACGTCGGCGCCGAGCTCCATGCCCGGCTCGGGCCGCGCCGGCTGCAGCACGGGAATCCCGAGCCGCTCCGCCGCCTCCTTCGCGGGCGGCGGCGCGAGCCTGCGGCCGCGCCCGCGCGGCGCGTCGGGACGGGTCAGGAGGGCGGTGACGTCGTGCCGCTGTGCCAGACGGTCGAGGACGTCCGCTCCGAACGGCGCGGTCGCCGCGATAGCGAGCTTCAACGCAAGACGAGCCGCGGCCGCAGCGCAGCCATCGCCTCGCGCCGCGCGTCCGGCGTCGTGCGGTCGAGCATCAGCTTGCCGTCGAGGTGGTCGTACTCGTGCTGCGCGATCCGCGCAGCCATTCCCTCCAGGTCGTACGCGACCTCCGCACCGTTCTCGTCACGTCCTTCGAGCCGCACCGCCGTCACGCGCTCGACCGGGACGGTGACGCCCTGGATCGAGAGGCACCCCTCGTCATCGGTCTCGTTCTCGGAGCTGCGCGGCTCGAGCGACGGGTTGACGAGCGCATGCACTCGATCCTCTTCCGGCGAGAACACGAACACCCGCCGCAAGACGCCGACCTGCGTCGCAGCGAGGCCGACGCCGTTCGCCTCCTGCATCAGATCCTTCATGCGCGCCACCAGCCGCCGCAGGTCGTCGTCGAACTCCTCGACCGGGCGCGCCACCATTCGCAGGACGGAATCCGGGTACTGGCGGGTCTGGGCCAGCGCGAGCTGGCGCCGGGCTTCGCGCTCCGGATCGAGCTCCTCGGTTCGGACCTGTCCTTCGACTTCGTCTGACATGCAGCGGGCAGACTAGCGCCGTGGAACGGCGTGAGCGCGAGGCGATCCTGCGGCAGGGTGTGACGCGGCCCGAGACGCCGCGCGATCGGCGCGAGCGCGAGGCGCTCGCGGAGGACATCCAGGGCAATCCGCTCACGGGCGAGCCGCTTCGCCGGCGTTGGCGCAACTTCCGTCCCGACGCGGACGCGCAGCTGGCCGCGCTCGGCGGGCCGCTCGCGTGGATGCGGCGGCTGCGCGCGATCGAGCTCGAGATCGAGCTCCACGAGACGCAGCTGGCCGAGGCGCTCGAGGAGCTGCAGCTCGAGTGGAGCGGTGCCGAGCTCGCGCGCCGCTGGCATCTGGTCGCCGAGAGCTGGGACTTCAGCGAGGTGAACGACCTGATCGAGCGCCACAACCGGCATTACCCGACGGAGTCCCGCTTGCCGATGAACCCCCGCACGGGCGACTTCGTCCTCGTCAACGGCCGTCCGTACACGCGCGAGCCGCTCGACGCGAGCTGGATCCTGTCTCGATTTCCCGTGGACGGGCAAACTTAGGACATGGACTCTCTGGCCGGCCACTTCCTGATCGCTTCGCCGTCGATCCTCGATCCGAACTTCCACCGCGCAGTCGTGTTCATCACCGCACACAGCGATGAAGGCGCGGTCGGGGTCATCCTCAACCGCCGTTCCGACGCGACGGTCGGCGACGCGGTGCCGCAGCTCGGTTCGGTGACCGACTTGACCGACCCGGTGTTCGTCGGCGGGCCCGTCAATCCCGAGGGCGTCGCGGTCCTGGCCGAGTTCCACGATCCCGACCAGGCAGGCGTCGTCGTGATCGAGGACATCGGCTTCGTCGCGCTGGACGACGCACTGGAGGACGGCGCGCCGGAGCTGGAGCGCACACGGGTCTTCGCGGGTGTCGCGGGTTGGGGCCCGGATCAGCTGGAGGACGAGCTCGAGCGCGACGACTGGATCGTGGAACGCGCCGACCTCGACGACATCTTCACCGAGGACCCAGACGGGCTCTGGAGCTCGGTACTGCGCCGCAAGGGCGGGGAGTACGAGCTCGTCGCCCGCATGCCGGTCGACCCGTCACTGAACTAACCGCGAGGAGCGGCGCCGGACGTGCGCACCTGTACGGACAGGGCTTAGGGACAGTCCCTAAGACATGTCTCAAAAGCCCTGCGGGTCGACGTCGACGACCACGCTGAGACCGGCGCGGCGCATCGCCGGGGCGGCGGCGCTGAGGAGGCGCCCGGCCTGAGCCGCGATGCGTCGCGGCTGGTCCGTCTTCGCCACGAGCTGCGCGCGGAACTTCCCGCGCAAGCGCAGGAGCGGCGCCGGGCCGAGCAGCTCGGCGGGCAGACCCGCCTTCAGCTCCGTCAGCGCCCGCAACGGCGCATCCGGCTCCGGCCCCGCGACCACGATGCGGACCAGGTGCCTGAACGGCGGGTAGCCGAGCTCGCGACGCCGCTCCAGCTCGCCTGCGAGGAAGCGCGGCACGTCATGCCGCGCCGCGAGCTCGATCGCGCGGGAGTCCGGCTGGAACGTCTGGACGAGCACGCGCCCCGGGGCGTCGCGGCCGCTGCGTCCCGCGAGCTGTGTCAGGAGCTGGAACGTCCGCTCCTCGGCACGGAAGTCCGGTAGGCCGAGCCCCGTGTCTGCGTCGACGACGGCCGCGAGCGCGACGCCCGAAAAGTGATGCCCTTTCGACACCATCTGAGTCCCCACGAGCACGACGCGATCGCCTTCGGAGAACCGCCGTAACGCGTCGGCGAGCGCGCCCGGCTTCTCGACCGTGTCTGCGTCCAGACGAATTCGCTCCAGCTCGGGCAGCTTTTCCGCCAGCTCGCGCTCGAGCCGCTGCGTGCCGGCGCCGAGGCGCACGATCTCCGCCGAGCCGCACACGGGACACGTCTCGGGCTCCGGCTCCGTGTAACCGCAGTGGTGACAGCGCAGGACGCGGTCGGCGTGCAGCACGAGCGCGACGTCGCAGTCCTCGCAGCGCAGGGTCGTGCCGCAGGCCCGACAGTGCAACGCCGGCGCGACGCCGCGCCGGTTCAGCAGCAGGATCGCTTTCCCGCCGCGCTCCGCGACCGCGCCCAGCTCCGCGAGCAGCGGCGCCGACAGCGGATAGCCCGACTCGCGCCGCAGGTCGACCACGCGCACCGGCGGCAGCGGGCCCGCAATGCGGCCTCCGAGCTCGAGCCGCTCGAGGCTCCCCCACGTCTCCGGCCGCGGCGTCGCGCTGCCGAACACCGCCACCGCACCCTCCAGCGCCGCACGCTTCGCAGCGACGGTGCGTGCGTCGTAGCGAGGATCCGACTCCTGCTTGTACGACGCGTCGTGCTCCTCGTCGACGCAGAGCACGCCCAGCCGTGCGACCGGTGCGAAGACCGCAGACCGCGCGCCGAGGACGATCGGCGCCTCGCCGCGCGCGATGCGTGCGCGCTCGTCGCGCCGCTCCGCCTCCGTCAGGGCGGAGTGCAACACCGCGATGCGCTCGCCGAAGCGCGCGCGAAAGCGCCCCAGAGCCTGCGGTGTCAACGCGATCTCGGGCACCAGGACGATCGCGCCGCGGCCACGCTCGAGCGCCGCCGCACACGCCTGGAGGTACACCTCCGTCTTGCCGCTGCCGGTCGCGCCGTACAGCAGATAGTTCGCGCTCTCCCCCGCGTCCAGCTTCTCGACGATCCGCTCGAGCGCCGCCGCCTGCGAGTCGCTGAGCGATGCCGGCTCGGGCTCGCCGGGCAGCGCGTCGCGCTCCGCCGGCTGCGCACGCTCGCCGCGCGGCTTCCGCTGAACGGGCGCGACGAGCTGGAAGGCCCGTCCCGGCGTCGAGCCGTAATAGTCCGCCACCCACAGGGCCAGCTCGACGAGCGGGCGAGGCAACTCCTCCACGACACGCTCGACGGGCGCAGCCGTCACGCCGTCGGGCGGCGTCACTCCCACCTCGGTCACGACACCGCGCCGCTTCGCGTTCCCGAAGCGGACCTCCACCACCGCGCCCGGCTCGACCTCGTCCGGAACCTCGTACGTGAACTCGCGCGCGAGCGCGCGGGCGGTGACGAGCGGGAAGACGGACGCGTAGCGGCTCAAGACGACCAGCGTAGAGTGGCGCCGTGACGCAGTGGCACTGGGATCCCGAGACGTACCTGAAGAACATGCTCGAGGAGGTGCCGTCGTATCCGGACCTGCAGGCCCAGACGGCGGCGGCCGCAAAGGACGTGCCCGCGCTGACGATCCTCGAGCTCGGGATCGGCACCGGCGAAACGGCGAAGCGCGTGCTCGCGGCTCATCCGGACGCTCGGCTCACCGCGATCGACGCGAGCGAGAAGATGATCGAGCGCGCGCGCCGCGTCGTCCCGCAGGTCGACCTGCGCCTCGCGCGGCTCGAGGACCCGCTGCCGGACGGCCCGTTCGACCTCGTGGTCTCCGCGCTCGCCGTCCATCACCTCGACGGCCCGGGCAAGCAGGACCTCTTCCGCCGCGTCGCCGGCGTCCTCGCGCCGGGCGGCACGTTCGTGCTCGCGGACGTCGTCGTTCCCGAGCGGGAAGAGGACGTCGTCACGCCGATCGATGGCGTCTACGACAGGCCCGACCGCCTCGACGACCAGCTCGCGTGGCTGCGCGCCGCCGGCCTCACGGCCGAAACGGTCTGGTCCTACAAAGACCTGGCTGTGATCCGCGCTACGCGCCCGCTGCGACCAGGATGAAGTCGGTCGCGAAGCCGAGGAAGAGACCGAGCAGGATCCCCCAGGTGATCACCGGCTTCGACGCGAGTGCCCGGCCGACGTTCAGCAGCTCCATCACGACGTAGAGGATCGACCCGGCAGCGAGCGCGAAGAAGAGAATCATCACGCTCTCGTTCACCCACGCCTGACCGATGACGGTGCCGAGGAACGTCGGCCCGCCGCCGATCAGGCCGAGCAGCGCGAGGAAGCTCCAGCTCGGCCGTTCGCGGTCGCCGGTCAGCGGCGCGCAGATGCCGAGCCCCTCGGTCGCGTTGTGTAGCCCGAAGCCGATGATCAGCACGAGTGCGAGCGAAAGCTGGTCTGAGGCCGACGCCTGCCCGATCGCCAGACCCTCCGAGAAGTTGTGCAGGCCGATGCCGACTGCGATGAACGTCGCGAGCCAGCGCGCGGGCGACATCCCGGTGAAGTGGTGCTCGTGCTCCTGCTCGAACTCCGCCGTGGACGCCGCGCCCGGCCCCAGGAACGCCTTGCGGCGGCGGCGCTTCATCCACAGGTCGTAGTAGACGAGGCTCATCAGGCCTACGGTGAACCCGGCCAGCAGCAGGAACGCGCGCCACAGGAACGTGCCGTCCTGGCCTGCCGTCAGCGCGGCCTCGATCGGCTCGACCGCACCGCTCAGGACGTCCCACAGCAGGAAGATCAGGACGCCGGTCGCGACCGACGCGAGGAACGCCTTCGTCGCGGCGCTGACGTTCTGCATCCGGCCGATCGGCAGGCCGAGGAAGATCGTGGCGCCCGCGATCGCGCCGAGCAACAGCGTCTGGGCGGTGCTCATGTAAGGCTCACCTTACAGGCTACGATCCCGACCAATGGCGCAGGGCCACTCGATCGACGAGTACCTGGAGACGATCTATTTCCTCGCGTTCCCGATCGGGGAGTACCCGGTCGCCGGAGGCTCGTCTCCGACGCTCGCCTCTCGCGTCGCGGAGATGCTGGGCGTCTCGCGCGCGTCGGCCGGGGAGATGCTGAAGCGCCTCGAGCGCGAAGGGCTGATCGAGCGCGGCGAGCACAAGGAGGCGCTCCTCACCGAGACCGGCCGCGCCCGGGCGGAGCGCGTCGTGCGCAAGCACCGCATCATCGAGCGGCTGCTCACGGACTTCATGGGCTACACGGCCGCCGAGGCGCACGTCCATGCCGACGCGCTCGGGGACACGTTCACGGAGGACATGGTCGAGCGGATCGACGAGCGGCTCGGCCATCCCGAGCGCTGCCCGCACGGCTGGCCCGTCGATCCCGACTTCGAGCAGGAGGAGAACAAGCAGCTCGCGCCGCTCGCCGAGCTCGAGCCCGGTGCGCGCGCGACCATCGTCCGGCTCGCCGAGCACGACGGCGACCTGCTCCACTGGTTCTACGACGAGGGGCTCGTCCCGGGCCGCGAGATCGAAGTCCGCGAGGCCCAGCCGGCCGCAGGCCAGATCACGGTGCGATTGAACGGCTCCGAGCGCGCCATCGGCGAAAAGGCCGCCGCCGGCCTGTTCGTCAAGCCCGCCTAGCCCCGAGCCGATACAAGCGGCATGAGCGCTGCGGCCGAAGCGGTGGCCCTGCCACGCGTCGTCAGCCGGACGCTGACGCTGCCGTTCCTGTTCGTCGCCGCGACCGTCTACCACTTCTTGCAGTCGCGCGGTCACGCGACGCCGACGGTGTTCAACGACGAGCTGCTCTACTCGAAGCTGTCGCAGTCGATCGCCGCCGGCCACGGGCTCTCGATTCGCGGCGAGCACTTCTTCTTCCCCGCTCCGCTCGCGCCGCTCGTGCAGTCGCCGGCGTGGCTCCTGTCCTCGATGCCCGACGCGTACGCGGCCGCGAAGCTGCTGAACGCCGCGGTCATGTCCGCGGCCGTCTTCCCGGCCTACTGGCTGGCGTGCCGCGTCGTCCGGCCGTCGTCCGCGCTCGTCACCGCCGCGGCGACGGTCGCGACGCCGGGGATGCTCTACCACGGCTATCTCATGTCGGAGGCGCTCGCGTATCCGGTTTTCCTCTGCGCCGTGCTCGTGCTCGTGCGTGCGATCGAGAAGCCGACGATCGCGGTGCCGTTCGTGTGCGCGCTCGCGATCGCGACGCGGGTGCAGTTCCTCGTCCTGCCGCTCGCGTACCTGGCGGCCGTTGCCGTCTGCGAACGCGGGCGCTATCGGCGCCACCTGCTGCCGGCCGCGCTGACCGCACTACTCGTCGCCGTGCTCGTCGGGATCCCGGGCGCGCTCGGGCAGTATGGCGAGGCGACGCACATCGGACACGATCCCGGCGCCGTCGCGCACTGGGCGCTGATCACGGGCTCGCTGCTGCCGTTCTCGCTCGGCCTCGCGGTCGTGCCGGCCGCGCTCTTCGGCTTCGCGCTATTGCGGCGGACGCCGATCGGCGTGATCTCCATCGCTTGCACGGCGCTCTTCCTCGGACAGGCGGCGCTGATCGCGGCGGGCGAGGCCCACCGCCCGCTCGAGCGCTACGTCTTCTACGTCACGCCGCTCGTCTTCCTGGCGTTCTTCGCGTACGTCGAGCGCGGCGCGCCTTGGCGGCGCGCCTACGTCCTGTTCACGATCGGCGGCGCCGTCGGGCTGTCGCTCGTCTCGTTCCCCGGCCTGACCGGAACGGCCGGGTTCTTCTTCGACTCGTTCACGCTGACGGGGTTCGCGCGCGCGTCCTTCTACCTCGGGCTGACGAATGCGTCGCTCGCGTATGCGCTCGCACCGCTGGCGCTCGGCGCGCTCGCGCTCGCGGCGCGCCGCCTGCCGTATGTCGCCGCCGGCGTCGCGATCGCGATCGCGCTCGCGACCGGTGCGGCCGCGTACGCGACCGACCGGCTCGCGACCGGCTTCGCAGCCCGCACGTTCAACGCACAGCCCGCGGACTGGCTCGACCGCTCGCATCTCGGCGCGGCGACGTATCTCGTCCTCCCCGGCGCCGACTACTTCGTCGGGACGAGCCTCGAGAGTTGGAACCGCGACGTCCATCACGTGGCCGTGCTCCAGGCGCAGCCGCCGGATCCGTTCCCGAGCACGGTCGCGCGCGTCGAGCGCAACGGCAGGCTCGAGCTCGGCACATCGACGCGCGTCCTCGTCGTGAACGTGTCAGGCAGCAGCCTCGGCCTCGACGGACAGGTCGTGGCGCGGCCGCGCGCAGGCCTCGTCGCGTACCGCCTCCCCGCGCACGCCCACGTGCGCTGGCTCGCCGACGGGCTCGCGCCCGACCGTTGGACCGGCTCGAAGCTCCGCTACCAGGCGTGGCCGGTGCGCCCCGGCCGCTACGAGCTGACGCTGTCGGTCCCGAAGGACATGGAGGCGCGGCGTGTCTGGATCGGCTGGCACGAGCTCCGCGTCGCGCCCGGCAGGCCGCGACACCTGTCCGTGCCGACGGATGGACGCCCGCTCGTCGTGCAGGTCAAGGTGCCGAGCGCGCCGCTCGGCGCTCGGGCGCTAGGCGTGCAGGTGCTCGCGCTGCGCTTCGTTCCGACCTAGCCCGGCCGCCTGGCGCAGCGCGTCGGCCTTGTCGGTGCGTTCCCACGTGAAGTCTCGGTCCTCGCGGCCGAAGTGCCCGTACGCCGCCGTCTTCCGGTAGATCGGGCGCTGCAGCTCGAGGTCGCGCAGGATCGCCGCCGGGCGGAGGTCGAAGTGCTTGCGCACGAGCTCCGCGATCCGGGCCACCGGAATGTGCTCCGTGTTGAACGTCTGCACCGCGATCGACACCGGATGCGCGACGCCGATCGCGTACGCGACGTTGACCTCGCACCGGTCGGCCACGCCGGCCGCGACGAGGTTCTTCGCGACGTAGCGCGCCGCGTATGCCGCCGAGCGGTCGACCTTCGTCGGGTCCTTGCCCGAGAAGGCCCCGCCGCCGTGCCGCGCGGCGCCGCCGTACGTGTCGACGATGATCTTCCGCCCCGTCAGGCCGGTGTCGCCCATCGGGCCGCCGAGCACGAACTTGCCGGTCGGGTTCACGAAGACGAAGTCGCGGTCGCCGAGCAGGCGCTTCTCGTCGTACAGATCGGCCGGCAGGATCGGATGCAGGACGCGCTCGATGATGTCCGGCTTGATCAGGTCCTCCGACGAGATCCCGTCCGAATGCTGTGTGGAGACGAGCACGCGGTCGATCTCGACCGGCCGCTGGCGGCCGTCCTCGTCGCGCTCGTACCGGATCGTCACCTGCGCCTTGCCGTCCGGCCGCAGGTACGGGAGCTCCCCCGCCTTGCGCACCTCGGCGAGCCGCTTGCAGATCTTGTGCGCGAGCATGATCGGAAGGGGCATCAGCTCCTTCGTCTCGTTCGTCGCGTAGCCGAACATCATCCCCTGGTCGCCGGCGCCGACCTTGTCGAGCGGATCCTGGTCGCCCGGGTCGTGCTGCATCTCGTACGACGAGTCCACCCCCTGAGCGATGTCCGGCGACTGTTCGTCGAGCGCCACCACGACACCGCAGGTCGTCGCGTCGAAGCCCCACTCCGAGTGCGTGTAGCCGATCTCCGAGATCCGCTCGCGGACGAGCTTCGGGATGTCGACGTAGATCTCGGTCGAGATCTCCCCGGCCACGACCACGAGGCCGGTCGTGATCAGCGTCTCGCAGGCGACGCGGCCGTGCGGGTCGCCGCTCAGCACGGCGTCGAGGACGCTGTCGGAGACCTGGTCGGCGATCTTGTCCGGATGGCCTTCGGTGACGGACTCGGACGTGAAGAGGAACTCGCGCGCGCTCATGGGCGCGCAGACTACCGGCCGCGCTACTTGATCCGGAGAAAGAAGGTGATCTGGAGCTCGTGCGTGTGCGAGGCGGCGTACTCGACCGCCGAGCGAAGCGGCTTGAGGTTGCGCGCGACCTCGGCCGGAATGTGCTGCTGAGCGAGCTTTTCGACGTAGGGGACGCTCGCGTGGATGTTCACGTACAGCGCGCTCCAGGTCTTGTCGGGCAGACCGGATGCGTCCTTCGCGCCCCGGAACTCGTCGCTGTCGGAGAGCGACTTCCCGGAGCCCTTGACGCTGCGGATCCCCTGCGGCTGGTCGGAGACGACGAACTTCCCTCCGACGTCGGCGTAGTAGAGGCCGACGCCGTTCGAGGCGATGGAATGGACGGTCGTGCCGCCGACCGACTGCGACCGCGGCGCGGCGCCGGCGAAGCGCTTCACCATCCGGTCGAGAATCGGCGTGCCGGCGGTGCTCGGCGTCGAGACCAGCGTGACCTCCGGAATGCGGGCGCCGGGACGAGCGTAGATCGCGTTCTCACCCTCGAGCACGCGGCCGATCTGGCGGAGCGGCTGGGCGAATTGCCGAAACTCCGGGGTGTTGAGCACCGGGTTTTGCCCGAGGCCGTCGAACATGCCCTTCGAGCCGTGGAAGGACAGGTATACGAGCGCGTCGGCAGGCACGGTGCCGAGCAGCTTCGCGCTGAACGCCGCCGATCTCGACGCGCCCTCGAACAGTGAGCCCGGTGTGCCGTGGACGATCGTGTCGAACCCGATGCCTTCGGACGTCGCGCCGAGGCGAGCCGCGATCCAGTCGAGCTTCCCGGCCTTGGTCAGATACGGCCGCAGCTGCGCGCCGCCGTAGCGACGGGCGAGCTTCATCAGGAAGGGGCCGTTGAGGTACGCGCGCATGACGGAATCGCTGCCGAGCCGGTCCATCGACTGCTTGAACGACCTGTCGTCGGCCAGCGTCGTCGTCGCGGCGTTGCTCTCCCGCTCGAAGCGGTCGATCGCCGCCTGGGTCGGCGCGATCACGGCCCAGCCCTTGTACGTGCCGTACACGGCCTTCTCCGACGGGTCCTTCGCCGCCGCGTTCGCCTTGGCGACGAGCGCCTTGAACTTCGCGCGGTCCTTCGGCTGCGTCAGGCCGACGACGTTCTTGCCGTCGTTCTCGAAATCGAGCCAGACGAGGTCGAGCTCGTCGCCGAGCGCCGGCTCGACGTCCTTCGCCCAGTCGACTCCCTCCTTGCTCAGGTCCTGCTTGATCGAGTCGACCGCCTGCTGCTTGTCAGGGAACTTCGACGCGAGCGAGTCGATCGTCTGCCACTGCTGCGAGGACGCGTTGGAATTGATTGCGACGAAGGCCGGAGCAGACGCGGGGACGATGCTGCTCGCGCCGGAGCCGACGTGCGCGGTCGTCCCGCCGCAACCCGCGGCAAGGAGCGCCATTACGGCCAGGGCCCCTGTCAGGCACCGGATCTCGTGCATTTCTGCCCAATCGGCCCCGCGGGGGAACTCCTTGACCCCTACTCGGCGGTCGGCACCCTTCCCATCAGGCTCGCCAGCAGCCCGTCGAGGCTCTCGCCGCCGAGCACGCGGCAGACGCCTTCGGTGATCGGCAGCTCGACGCCCAGGCGATGGGAGAGGTCGCGCAGCACGGGCGCCGTGGTGAGCCCCTCGACCACCTGGCCGATCTCGGCCACGGCCTCGCCGGCCGTGGCGCCGCGGGCGATCAGCTCGCCTGCGCGGCGGTTCCGGCCGTAGCCGGAGAAGCAGGTGACGATCAGGTCGCCCATGCCGGCGAGCCCGCTGAAGGTCTCCGGCGCGGCGCCTTCGGCTTCGCCGAGGCGGGCCATCTCGACGAGGCCCCGTGTGATCACGCTCGCCTTCGCGTTGTCACCGAGCCCGAGCCCGTCGACCCCGCCCGCAGCGAGCGCGATCACGTTCTTGGCCGCGGCGCAGAGCTCGACACCGACCAGGTCGTCGTTGACGTAGACCCGGAAGATCATCGAGTTGATCGCCTCCTGGAGCCGCTCCGCCAGGTCTTGGTCCTCGCTCGCGATCACCGCGGCCGAGGGGAGGCCGTCGGCGATCTCCTCGGCCATGTTCGGCCCGGACAGGACGGCGACCGGACGGCCCTGCACGCGCGTCGACAGCCGCTCTCCGGTCGCCGGGTCGAGCCCCTTGGTCAGGCTCAGGACCGGAGCGTCGCCCGGCAGCGCTGCGGCCACCTCGGCGAAGGCAGCGCTCGGCACGGCGAGCGCGACGAGCTCCGCGTCGGCGATCGGCGCAGCGGCGATCGTCGTCGCCGAGACCCCCTCGAGATCGGCGTTGCGGAGGTAGCGGGGGTTCCGGCCCGTCTCGTTGATCGTGCGCGCCTGCTCCGGGTCGCGGCAGGCGAGCGTGACGTCGTGGCCGCGGTGCAGCAGGACGCAGGAGAAGCCCGTGCCCCATGTGCCGCCGCCGACGACGACGACGTTCACGACCGTGGCACGAAGTCGATCGTCACGGGGACGCCTTCGAGCTCGAAGCGCTCACGCAGCTGATTCTCGACCCAATAGCCGTAGTCGCGCGTCACGTGCCGACGGCTGTTGACGGTGAAGCGAAAGCGAGGCG
>Ga0114129_10005764_pt1 | contig 17550 bp, 18 predicted proteins | sample RhiMetdeltSRZDD1_FD_80071 | JGI IMG/M metagenome (GOLD analysis project Ga0114129, IMG submission 80071) | Populus rhizosphere microbial communities from Tennessee, USA - Rhizosphere MetaG P. deltoides SRZDD1 (version 2) (version 2) | ecosystem: Host-associated > Plants > Roots > Rhizosphere >...
CCACCCAGGTCCCCGTCGGATCGATTGCCATGCCGGTGGGGAAGAAGAACCGCGCCGGCTCCGGCTTCTCCGGAGTCGGTCCGAACGGCGGCGGAAGCAGCGTCGGCGGCGAAGGAAAGCTGCACGCACAGAGCAGGCTGGCGCAGAGGGCGGTGACGACGCGCTTCATGGAGAGGAATGGGAGGAGCGGGCTTTGCCCGCGACGGGCGGAGCGCCGCCAGGCGCGCAGCATCCAATCGACCGTAGGCGAGGCTCCACAGGCGGTCAAGCGCGTTCTACCTGCAGACGGGCAAAGTCGGCGAGGGGCGAGAACAGCTCCTGGAGCGAGCGCAGCAGAGCGAGCCGGTTGTCGCGGACCCGGTCGTCCTTGTGCATGACGAGCACTTTGTCGAAGAACGCGTCGACCGCGGGTCGCAACTCGGCGAGCACGGCGTACGCGGCGAGGAAGTTCTCGTCGTCGAGCGCGGCGCGCACCTTCTCGCCGCTGTGCTCGAGCGCCTGGGCGAGCGCGGCCTCGGCCGGCTCGTCCGGGCGCAGAGCGGACGCGTCGAAACGCATCGCGGTCAGGCCTTTCTCGCGCGCCTGGGCGAGGATGTTGCCGATCCGCTTGAACGTGGCCGCGGTCGCCTCGAAATGGGCGCGGTTGCGCTCGCGCACCTGCGTCAGGGCGGAGAGGCGCTGCTCCAGCGCGACGACGTCGGCCGAACCGGTGTGCAGCACGGCCTGCACGGAGTCCGGAGCCGCGCGTTCGCGGAAGAAGGCCTCGAGACGACCCTGCAGGAACGCCCAGATCTTCTCGACGAGCTGTGGATCCTGCGAGACGCGGTTGTTCGCGCCGCGCTCGCGCTGCGCCCAGTGGAGCGTCTGCGCCTGCGCGAGCGCCTCGCGCAGGTCGAGGCGATAGCGCCGCGCAAGGACGAGCCGGATCAGGCCCAGGGCGGCGCGGCGCAGACCGTACGGATCGGCGGTCCCGCTCGGCTCCTTGCCGATGCCGAACACGCCCGTGAGCAGGTCGATGCGATCGGCCATCCCGAGCAGCGCTCCGGCGTCGGTCCGCGGTAGCTTCTCCTCCGCTCCGCGGGGCAGATAGTGCTCGAAGATGGCCTCGGCGACGTCGGGCGGCTCGCCGTCGTGCCGGGCGTAGACGCGACCCATCACGCCCTGGAGGTCGGGGAACTCGCCGACCATTCCCGTCGTGAGGTCGGCCTTGCACAGCTCGGCGGCGCGGCGCAGGACGGCCGGCTCGCCCTTGCCGGTCACGCCGTGCAGCCAGAGGGAGAGCTCGCGCAGCCGCTCGACGCGCTCGAGCTCGGTGCCGAGCTTGTCCATGAAGGTGCGGCGGGCGAGCCGCTCGACGCGCCCGGCGAGCTTCGTCTTGCGGTCCTCGTCGTAGAAGAACTTTCCGTCGGAGAGCCGGGCGCGCAGCACGCGCTCGTAGCCGCGTCGCGACACCGCCGGATCGGCGACGCGCGTGTTCGAGACGGCGACGAAGGCGGGCTGGAGCCGCTGCGTCTTCGGGTCGCGCACGGAGAAGTACTTCTGGTGACCGCGCATCTCCGAGACCAGGACTTCGGGCGGCAGGTCGAGAAAGCTCTCCTCGAAACGCCCGACGACCGCGAACGGCTCCTCGACGAGCCCGGTCACCGTCTCCAGCAGATCGTCGTCCGGCAACGGCTCGCCGTGCGCTTCCTTCGCGGCGCGCTGCACGTCCTCCCAGATGCGCTTCTTGCGCTCCGCCCAGTCGGCCAGCACGTGCGCCTCGCGCAGCTCCGCCACGTAATTCTTCGCGGCAGGCACCCGGAACGGCTTGGGCGCGGCGAACCGGTGCCCTCGCGTGGTGTTGCCGCTCTGCACGTCGGCGAAAGCGACCGGCAACGGCTTGCCGTCGAGCATCGCCGCGATCCAATGGACGGGCCGCGCGAAACCGTCCTTGTCGAGCGAGTCCCAGCGCATCGACTTCTTGAAGGGGATGCCGCGCACGATGCGCTCGAGGATGGGCGGGAGCGCCTCCGCGGCGGACTGGCCGCGGACCTCCTGCTCGACGACCACCCGATCGCCTTCGATGCGCAGCGCCGAGACGGGGACGTTCAGCTTGCGCGCGAATCCTTCCGCGGCCTTGGTCGGCTTTCCTTCCTGGAACGCCGCCTTTGCCGGCGGGCCCTGGACGGTCCTCTTCACGTCGGGGGAACGCTCCGCGATCGCGGTGACGACCAGCGCCAGCCGCCGCGGCGTCGCGTACTCGGCGATGTTCGCCCGCTGCCCTTCGCCCTCGCCGTTGAGGCGGGCGTCGTCGAGCGCGCGGTTCATCTCCGCCGCCATCCATTCCAGCGCGGGCTTCAAGAACCCCGCCGGCAGCTCCTCGCAGCCGATCTCGAAGACGAGGTCCATCAGCGCGACCCCACCGCGGCGGGTTTCAGGTCCTCTCCGACCAGCCCTTTCTCCTTCAGATCGCGGACGGTGTCCGCGGCGAGACGCCCGGCCGTCTCGCGGTCCTTGAAGATGGGGAACTCGAGCTTGGCGCGCGCGAGCAGGTACCCGACCGCGCACCGCCGCGCGAGCGAGCGGACGCGCAGGATGTAGCCCTGCCGCTCGGTGACGCTGATCGCGCCGCGCGCGTCGAGCAGGTTGAAGACGTGCGAGCACTTCAAGCAGTAGTCGTAGGCGGGCAGGGGCAGCTCCATCTCGAGGAGCCGATCGCATTCCGCCTCGTAGCTCTGGAAGAGCTGGAAGAGGAGCTGCGGGTCCGAGGCCTGGAAGCTGTACTTCGACTGCTCCACCTCGTTCTGGTGGAAGACCTCGCCGTAGGTGAGGTCGCCCACCCAGCGCAGGTCGAAGACGTTGTCGACGCCCTGCAGGTACATGGCGATGCGCTCGAGGCCGTAGGTCAGCTCCGCGCTCACCGGCCGGCACTCGAAGCCGCCCGCCTGCTGGAAGTAGGTGAACTGCGTCACCTCCATCCCGTCGCACCAGACCTCCCAGCCGAGCCCCCACGCGCCCAGGGTGGGGCTCTCCCAGTCGTCCTCCACGAAGCGCAGGTCGTGGTCCTTCGAGGTGATGCCGATCGCGGCGAGGGAGCCCAGGTACACGTCCTGCACGTCCTTGGGGCTGGGCTTCAAGATGACCTGGAACTGGTGGTGCTGGTGCAGCCGGTTGGGGTTCTCCCCGAACCGGCCGTCGGCGGGCCGCCGGCTGGGCTCCACGTAGGCGACGTTCCACGGCTCGGGGCCAAGCACGCGCAGGAAGGTGGCCGGGTTCATGGTCCCTGCGCCCACCTCGAGGTCGTAGCCTTGCAAGAGCGCGCAGCCGCGCTCGGCCCAGTAGGTCTGGAGGGCGAGCAGCAAGCTCTGGAAATCGCGCGGGGCGGCCATGGCGGAAACCTCGGGCGCGGGAACCTAGACGGCATCGCCGCGGGGCGCAACAGGAGAGAGCCGGAGGGTCCGCCGGGCCGCCGCCGAAAAGGAGAGGCTGGGCCCGGGCGCTGCTACGTTGACCCCGTGCGGAACTGGCGGCTCCTCACCGTGCTTGCGATCGCCGCCGGCATCGCCGGGATCTGCTTCGGGTGGCGCGGCATCTCCCGCAAACGTACCGCGCGCGTCGTCCGCCTCGGTCCGTTTCCTGCGGACAAGCTGCGTGCGGGTAGGAGCCGGTGGGGATTCCTCATCGAGCATTCGGGCGCCGAGCTGAGCGAGCGGGAAATTCGCGCTGCCGCGCCTGCGGAGCTGAGGTCGGTGCCGATGGAGCGCGAGGCAAAGGCGCGCGAGGGTGTGCTCCGGTTCTTCAACATCACAGCGGCGGAATTCGAGCCGCCCGGCGAGCGCGAGCTGCAATCCCGCGGACGAGGCCTGAGCGCCGCCGACGTCGAGCGCGTGGCTGCGCTCGAGCGGGCCACCTGGATCGCCCTGCGGATCCCTTCCGGGCCGCGGGCCTGGGAGCTCTTGCGCGCGACCCAGCAAATGGCGGTGCGTCTGGCTCGCGCGCGCCATGGCTTCGTCTGGGACGCCGTCACCAGGGAGCTCTTCACACCCGACGCGCTGGAGCTGCGCAGGCTGCATCCCGGCGCTCTCGACGTGCGCGACCACCTCGCCATCGACGTCCACCGGGCGGGAAAGCTCTTCCGCGTCGTCACCCGCGGGATGGAGAAGTTCGGCCTCCCCGATCTCGTCGTCGAACAGGCGGCGAAAGAGGAGAGTGTGGGCCAGATGGTGAACCTTGCCGCGCAGCTTCTCGTCGAAGGCGCAGGGTTGTCGGCCGACGGCAAGCTCGAGCTCGATCTCGACGCCCTTTCCGATCCGGTCATCCGCAACACGATGACGGGAATCCTTCTCGACGGGGCGCTGCGCAAGGCGGAGGTGACCGCGCTCGCCGGGCGGCGCGACAAGCGTGACCCGCAGAACGACCTCCTCGAGCTGTGGTTCGGCGAGCCTGCGCAGGTCAAGCAGGCCGAGGCGGCCAGCCGCATCTGGGGGTCGAAGGACCTCTCGCAGCCCGACGCCGGAACGGAGGAGACCGCCCCCGAGGCGCCCCCCTGGGCCGCGGCCCAGTACTGACCTTTTCGATTCCGGCTGTCGCGGCGCTCCGCGATGAGGGGAATCGCTCCAGCATCGAGAACCGAACTGGTCTTGAGACCAGTTCAACCGGTTGACCGCCTCTCGAACCGTCAAACCCGTTCGTGCTCCGATTCGTCGACGTCCAAGCGCTCTCGTGGGTTGCGAATCTGACCGCGGATCGTGCCCCCGCACCCGCCGCAGGTGGACGCGTCGAGATCGGAGAGAATCTCTCCGCAGCTGGCGCACTCGAACCATCCTTGGCCGCGGCCGTAGAGCCATGCGAGGAAAGTAGGAACGACGACGACCACGCCGTACGCGAGCGGGTGCTCCATCATGAGAATTGGCAGCCCGCCGAGCATCGAAATGGCGAACGCCCCCCACGCGTAGCCGGATCCGTTTCCCTTGAACCAGACGTACACGTCCTGCCCCGAGAATCGCTTTCGCGGGTCGGAGGCGTGCGCGCTCGCCATGGCCTGCAGCGCTGCAGGCGCCGGCGCCGATGTCGGCGGCTCGGCTCCGATGGCGATGGTTTCGCTGTCGGCAGGTCGTCCGACCCCGAGTAGCCCCTTGAGCAAAGGCTGGCGCCGCAGCTCTCGCACTGCGGCGTCGAACGATTCCCTCTGTGCCGATGAGAGAGATCGCCGGATCGCCTTCGGGTCCGCATCTCGCGCGATCGCCTGCGCGGCGAGCGCGAACGAAACCGCCTGATACGGGAGGTAGCCCAGCTTGCGATGCTCGTACGTCGACCAATGCGGATTGCCGACGTCCCCCCGGCGTCCTTGGTAGCTCCTGTACTCGTACGACCCATTCGCCAGCAGCACGCCAAACCCGAGGTAAACGGCGGTGAGATCGGTGAGCAACTCCTCCGTGTCGCGTTCGGCAACGACCAGGTCGTGGGCCGCCCGGAAGGCATGCGCAACTTCGTGCGCCATGGTTCCGACGAGGAGATCCGGGGAATCGAAGTAGCTCCCGTCGACGCCGAACAGACAGCGGTTGCCGTCGAAGCCGAGGAAGAAGGCCGCCGTCTGGTCGTTCGGACCCCGTTCGTCTCTCCAGAGCGCGACGGCGGGCTGGTAGCCGTGCATCCCGGCGTACGCGAGCAGGCGTGCCGTGATCCGCGCAACCCCTTCCGTGTTCGGCTCCCACCGATCGGGGAAGTGGTCGTCGTCGGGCAGGACGATGCGACCGGAGAGAAAGCGTCCCGCGCCCGCGCGCACGATCAACCCGTTCAGGTTGTCGATCAGCCACTCCCGCTCTGACACCTCGGGAAGGTGCATTGCTCTCGGGCGCTACTTCTTCGTGTCGGCGCGCTTGGTCGGTGGCGCGAGGAAGGACACGTTGTCGTCCACCGCGGTGGAGGCGCCGGGCGGCTCGCCGCGGGCGGACTCGACGAGCGCCTTGTGCGTGTCGAGGAGCGAGGAGAGCTGCTGCACGAAGGTCTGGCGGATGCGCTTCAAGTCGTCGACGTCCTTGATCAGCTGCAGACGCTTCTGCTGAGCGGCCTGGACGATCTTCTCGCCCTGCAGCTCCGCCTCGGAGACGACGATCTGGGCCTCCTTGCGGGCGTTCTCCTTGACGTCCTCGGCGAGCTTCTGCGCGGTGGTCAGCGTCTTCTGCAAGAGGTTTTCGCGGGCGCGGAACTCCTCGATGCGCTCCTGCAGCCGGCGCAGCTCCTCGTCCTGCTGGTGCACCTTGCGGATCAGGTCCTCCATCTCGGAGGCGCAGAGGTCGAGGAAGGCGCGCACTTCCTTCTCGTCCACGCCGCCCAGGCGCACCTTGCCGAAGACCTTCTGCTGCAGGTCGAGGGGAGTCAGCTTCATGGCTTAAGAGGATACCCCCGGCGTCAAGGTTTGGTTCCGCGCCGGCGCCTGCGGGGGCACGGCGGCCGCCACGCCGTCGCGGCGCTCCGCCTTGACCTGGTACATGGCGTCGTCCGCGCGCCGCAGGAGCTCCTCGGGGACGCGCGCGTCGTCGGGGAACGACGCCACGCCCAGGCTGGCGGTGATCTGCAGCGGCCCGTAGGGCTCGTCGGCGAGGAACTTCCAGCGCGAGATCTCGCCGCGCAGCCGCTTGGCGCATTCCATCGCCTGGTCCTTGCTGGTCTCGGGGAGCAGGATGACGAACTCGTCGCCGCCGTACCGGACGGGCACGTCGGTGGATCGCAGCGTGCCGAGCAGCAGCCGTCCGATCTCCGCCAGCACGCGCGATCCGGCCTGGTGCCCGTGCGTGTCGTTCACCTGCTTGAAGTGGTCGAGGTCGAAGAAGATGAGCGACACCGGGTGGCCGAATCGCGTCGCGCGCACGATTTCCTGCTCGAGCGTGCGCTTGAGGTGGCGGGAGTTGAAGAGCCCGGTGTGATCGTCGAGGACGGTCAGCTCCTGCACCTTGGCGAAGTTCTGCGCGTTCTCGATGGCGATGGCGCTGAACTCGGCGACGGTGCTGAGGATGCGCAGGTCCTCCGAGTTGAAGCTGCCGTCCCCCTCGCCGTTCACCAGCTCGATCACGCCCAGCACGCGTCCCTTGAAGGTGAGCGGCACGCAGAGGATCGACTTGGTGTGGAAGCGGGACGTCTTGTCGAACCGCGCGGCGAAGCGCGGGTCGGCGTTCACGTCGTCGACGATGAGCGGCGCGTTGTGTTCCGCCACCCACCCGGCGATCCCTTCGCCGCGCTGCAGGCGCAGGTGCATGAGCATCTCGCTGCCGGCGCCGACCGCCGCCTTGAAGTACAGCTCGCCGGTCTGCGGATCGCGCAAGAGCAGCGACCAGTTGCGCGGCTTCAAGAGCTCCGAGACCTTGGCCAGGATGAGGTGCATCACCTCGCCGATGTCGAGCGACGAGGTGAGCGCCTTGCCGATCTCGTTGAGCACCGCCAGCTCGTCCACGGTGCGCTGGAGCTGGCGGAGCAGGTCTCTGGCCTGCATCGGCTGAGTGTAACATCCGCGCGCGTCGATCCCCTTTTCCTGCTTGACGGGCACGCAGAGGCTGCTACAGCGCCACACATGCGCCTCGTGCTGTGCTCCGGATCGCCGCGCCGCCGCGAGATGCTCTCCCGGCTCGGGATGCGATTCGACGTCGAGGTGCCGCGCGTCGCCGAGGAGCGCGCGCCGGGCGAGGAGATCGCCGCGTTTCCGGAGCGGCTGGCGCGCGAGAAGGCCGCCGCCGGGCTCGAGGCATGGCGCAAGCGCGGCGGGCAGGGACCCGCGGTCGCGCTCGCCGCCGACACGATCGTCGTCTACGGCGAGGAGGTGCTCGGGAAGCCGCGCGATCGCGCCGACGCCGAGCGGATGCTGCGCCGGCTCTCGGGAAGCGAGCACCGCGTGATCACCGGCGTGTGCGTCGTCACCGACGGTGAGATCAGGTCGCGCGCCGTGGTGACCGGTGTGCGCTTCACCGACCTGTCCGACGCCGCGCTGAAATGGCTCGTCGACTCGGGCGACGGCGACGACAAGGCGGGGAGTTACGCGGTGCAGGGCCTGGCCGGCGCCTTCGTGGAGCGCGTCGACGGCAGCTTCTCCAACGTGGTCGGGTTGCCGCTCACCGAGACGCTGCAGCTCCTCGCCGGAGCGGGGCTGAGGATGCCTTGGGGATAGCGGAGAACCTGGCGCAGGTGCGCGACCGCATCCGCGCCGCCTGCGACCGCGCCAGGCGCGATCCCGATTCCGTGAAGCTCGTCGCGGTCAGCAAGGGCCACCCGATCGACCCGGTCCTGGTCGCGTTCGCGGCCGGCCAGCAGGTCTTCGGAGAGAACTACGCGCAGGAGCTGCACGCCAAGGCGGACGCGCTGCCCGAAGCGGAATGGCACTTCATCGGCGCGCTGCAGACGAACAAGGTGAAGATGGTCGTCGGCCACGCCGCCGTGGTGCACACCTGCGACCGGGTCGCGCTCGCGCGGGAGCTGTCGAAACGCGCGTTCGCAAGAAACATCACCCAGCGCGTGCTCATCGAGGTGAACGTCGGGCGCGAGCCGCAGAAGGGCGGTGCCCTGCCGGAGCAGGTCGAGGGGCTGCTCGCGGAAGCGAAGGAGCTCGACGCGCTGGCGTGCGAGGGACTGATGTGCATCCCGCCCGCGGACCACGACCCGCGGCCGCATTTCCGCGCGTTGCGCGAGCTGCGCGACCGCCTCGGCCTGCGCGAGCTGTCCATGGGCATGACCGCCGACTTCGAGATCGCGATCGAGGAAGGCGCGACCATCGTGCGCGTAGGGACGGCGATCTTCGGCGAGCGCCCGCGCCGGGGCAACGCTTAGAACGCGCGCCGCGGCGGCGCCCGCCACATCTCGTAAAGCGGGACGGCCATGAGGACGGCGAACGTCGCGAGCAGCGCCGCGCCGCTGATGGGATAGACCCAGGCGAGCGCGCGGCCTGCGAAGTACACGCACCAGGGCGCCAGCAGATGGACGGCGGTCGCCGCCACCGCCGCGGCGATCCAGCCCGTCTTTGCGCGGGCAGACAGCCCGGTGAGCAGGAACAGGTGCCCGAGGATCAGCAGATAGACGGGCATCGAGAAGAGATGGAAGTGCGTCACCTCGAGGAGCCGCCTCGCCGTCGTCTGGGCCGGGTCGTAGTACCCGACGAGGTGGGCGTACAGCTCGGCCGGCGTGGTGCGCGCTCCGAACCGAACGATGCCGTCGTAGAGCCCGGCGCAGCTCAGCAGCCCGACCGCGGTGAACGCGCAGAACGCCGTGTACAGCGTCTTGACCGGGCGAGGGAGCGTCCCTGCCCGGGTGGCCGGCGAGGCGAACTCGCGCATCGCTTCAGGTGCGCATCGCGTCGGATGCGGCGATCGGCGTACCGTCGAGGAAGAACTGCGCGGTGCCGTCGATGAGATAGGCGACGCGCTCGCGCAGGGGCAACGACTCGAACTGCTTGCGCGTGAGCGAGCGCATGCCGCCGCCGGGCGCGGGGACCTTGACGCTGTCGTAGCCCTTGCGGAAAGCGCCGCCGTTGGCTTCTGCGGTCATGGCACCTCCCTCAGCGGTCACTGTGGTCGTCGTTGGCGGCGCGCTCGAGCACCGACTGGTTGCGCCACTGGTTCTCGGAGAGCGCCTCGAGCTCGGCGCCCCGCTCCGCCATCACGCGCATGTCCTTGACGCCGCGCATGCAGGAGGGGATGAGCACCGAGATGCAGAACACGACCCAGAAGGCGTGCTCGAGGAAGCGCCACCACTCCGGGTTCGTGATGCCGTAGACCGATTCGGGCCAGAGGATCCCGCGGAGGAGATGGTCGGTCGCGACCACCACGGTCGCGGTGATCAGCACCGGCCAGTCCCGATAGAAGGACAGGAAGGCGAGCGATCCGAAGACGTGGAAGTGGGTCTCGATGCGCCCGCCGGAGAGGTGGATGAGCAGCGCGGACCAGAGCATCTGCCCGACGGCGATGGTGTGACGGGTGAGCGTCTCGCCCGGCCGCAGCCAGGCCAGCGCCACCGGCAGGCTGCTGATCACCGCGCCGAGGAGCAACGCGACCCAGACGTGCATGTGGACCGCCTTGGTCTTCCCCTGCCAACCGTAGGGCGAGAAGACCAGGGCGATGAAGATGGCGAACGCCCATTGCGCGAGCATCAGGCCCGCGAACATCCGGTCCGTCGAGGCCAGGCTCTCCTTGCGGTTCGCCGAAAACCGCGCCTCGGCCCGCTGGACGATCGCCTCCGCCGCGGCCTGCGTCATCTCCAGTGCCTTCCTCGCCATGCTCATCTGGTTTCCCCCTGGGTCGTCGTATCCACCGTGCGCGACACGCGCACCGGCGTTCCTTCGTCGAGCGCGCACCCGAAGACGGGCGCGTCGGCGCGGTCGGCCGCGCCGGTAGTCAGGAGCGCTGCGATGCGCTCCTGTCCGAAGCTGTTCCCTTCGTGGGCCCGGGCGGGCGTGATGCCTCCCGCGAACAGCAGCCGCCCTTCGCGGTCGTAGAGGATCGCCTCTCCCGAGGTTCCGGCCGCGAACCGCGACGCCTCGCGGCCCTCGACGTCGCGAACGACGAGCACGCCCGGGATGCGCGCCGCGCTGGTCCAGAGATCGCCGGAGTCCCAGCCTTCGGGCGCGCCGCGAGGGAGCCAGAACACGACCCTCGCCTCCAGGCGATCGTGGAACCGCGCCATGATCCGGGCGAGCTCCGCGAGGCTGGCCCGGGTGCACGCGCAGCGCGGGTGCGCGAAGAGGAGCAGCGTCGCGCGCTCCGAGCTGCGCGCCATCGCGGTTCCGGCCGGCCATCGGGTCGGGGCCGCGCCGATCCGTTGCCCGGGCGCGGTCTTGTACTGCCAGAGGAGCGCAAAGCCGGCGCTGACCGCGACCAGCCATGCCGCGGCAGCCACCCACGCGAGACGCGAGGCAAGGATGGACCCGTCCGGGGCGGGGGCGCGCTCCATCCGACGATGATTGCCAAACTTGTAAATCGGGTCCACTTTCACAATCGCAGTTCATTATCGGATCGGTAACCAGATCGGGTGGCGGGTGGCTGCGGGTGGGCGCGCGGAGCCGTGTGGACGCGCGGAGGCGCCAGCCCGGCCGATGCGACTTCGGGTCGCGCGGGTCCTTGCGGAACCGGCCGCGGCGCCGCTATGAAGGGCCCCCCGAAACGGGAGGACCCGGATGGCGTTCCTCGACGCGAAGCTGCAAGCCGACATCCGAGCTTTCAACGAGCGCGGCCAGCTGGGGAAGGATCCGGTCGCCGCGAGGTACGCCGAGCGGCGTGCGGCCTACTCGTTGTTTGCCCGCCAGCTCTCCGAGCAGGACATCGAGGCGCTCCGCCCGTACCTGCTCTGCTACGCGCCCCGTGGGATCGCGCAGAAGCCGGGCGACGCGAAGACCACCGTGCGGAACTTCGTCGCGGGCGAGTGGCGCGCCCCGGCATCGGGGGAGCACGCCGAGATGGCCTCGCCCGCCGATCGGCGCGTGAAGCTGTTCGACGTGCCCGCCAGCGGCAAGCAGGACGTGGAGGCGGCGCTCGCCTTCGGCGACCAGGTGTGGAAGTCGCTCGCCTGGGCCGAGGAGGGCCTCGCCTGGCGCAAGCACGTGGTCAAGAACGTCTCGCGCATCCTGAACTACTTCGCCGAGGAGTACCTCCACGAGATCCGCCAGCAGATCCCGAAGACGCGCCTGGAGGCGGAGAAGGATTTCTACGAAGCCAAGCGCGCCTGCGACCACCTCGAGGGCACCTTCGAGGCGGCGATCCAGGGCGAAATGGTTCCCGACATGTTCCCCGGCCAGAAGTTCTGGCGCGACGCCTGGCTTCCCGCCGGGCTCGCCGTGATCGTGACGCCGATGAACTTCATCTGGGGGATCCCCACCATCCACCTGGCCGGCGCGTATCTCGCGGGGTGCCCCTGGATCCTCAAAGGCCATCCCTTCGCCGCGCTCACGAACACGTCGATGGTCCGCGCCTTCCTCGCCGCCGGCGCCGACCCGCGCTTCGTGCAGAAGGTGGAAGGGTTCGGCAAAGGCATCGCGCCGCTCGCGACCGATCGCCGCGCCGCGGTCGTGGCCGTGACCGGCTCGTCGGAGACGGCCCGCTCGATCTCGGCGGGGCGCGGGCTGATGCGCACGCGGTTCGAAGGCGGCGGCTGCAACTGGGCGTGGGTGGACGACGGCTACGCCGACGACGAGCTGCAGAAGATCGCCGCGCGCCTCACCTACGCCAAGCTCGGGTTGTCGAGCCACAAGTGCACCGGACTGCACGGCATCAGCGCCTCGCGCGCGACGCTGGACCGGCTCGTCCCGCTGGTCGCGGCCGAGATGGATCGCTGGACGGTGTGCGATCCGCGCCGGCCCGACGCGGGCGACAAGACGCTGGGGCCGTTGATGGTGCACAAGGCGCAGACCGCGCTCGAGGTAGTGGCGGAAGCGCGCAAGGCGGGGCTCAAGATCGTCCGCGAAGGCGGGCGGTCGCCGGGCGAGTACGGGCAGAACGCCGAGGCGGTGAAGCCCGCGCTGATCGACGGCCTGACGCCGCAGACGACGCTGAAGCACGACTGGGACGGGAAGGGCGTCCGCGAGTACCGGCTCGCCACCACCGAGCTGTTCATGCCCATCCTGGTGACGATGGCGCTGCCCGACTTCGAGGCGTTCGTGCGCTTCTCGTTGTTCGACAATCCCCACGACCTCGCCACCAGCATCTGGACGCGGGACGACCGCAAGCTCACGCGGGCGCGGCGGACGCTGGCCGGCATGCTGAAGGAGAACGACGGCACCGACAGCGCTCTCGAGTGGGAGGAGTTCGGCGCCTCGACCATCGGCGAGAGCGGGAACATGGGAGTCGGCGAGATCCGGGCGACCATCTCCATCTACGCGAGGCGCCAGAAGGGGCGCCATTTCCTGTTCTAGCGCCGCCGCTCGCTTTCGATGACCGCATCGGACGCATTGCCTGCGCGACCGCTCGGCTTCACCCTCGACGGCGAGCGCATCGACGGACGCGAAGGCGACACCGTCGCGTCGGCGCTGCTGCGCGCCGGGATCACCACGTTCACGCGGTCGATCAAGTTCCACCGGCCGCGAGGGCCGTTCTGCTTCGCCGGATCGTGCGGGCAGTGCCTGATGCGCGTGGACGGCGTGCCGAGCCTGCCCGCTTGTCGCGTCCCGCTCCGCGAGGGCATGCGGTGCGTGCGCCAGAATGCGCCGCTCGGCGCCGACGCGGACGTGCTGCGCGCGTCGGACTTTCTCTTCCCGGAAGGCCTCGACCACCACCACCTCCTCGTCGGCTCGCGCGTGCTGGGGCGCGTGGCGCTGGAGGTCGCCCGCCGGCTGGCGGGCCTGGGCCAGATCCCGGACGAGCCGCGACCGGCCATTCCGGGCGCCGTCCGCGAGGAGCACGTCGTCGTCGTCGGGGGCGGGCCCGCGGGCATCTCGGCGGCGCTGGCGGCGGCGCACCGGGGAGGGCGGGTGCTGCTCCTCGAGCGCGAAGCGCGCCTGGGCGGCGCCGCGTTGCTCGGCATCGACGAGAGTGCGCCCGGGCCCGCCTGGGTTGCGGAGCACTCGCGCGCGCTCGCGGCTGCCAACGTCGAGGTCGTCCTCGAAGCCGAGGCGATCGGCCTGTACGCGAACGACGCCGCCGCGGGTCCGGGCAAGCCTGCGCTGCTCGCCGTGCGGCGCCCCGTTGCGGCGGTCGCGGTGCTCGCGGACGTGGTGGTCGTCGCGACCGGCGGCGTGTCGCAGCCTCTGCCTTTTCCCGGGTCCGATCGCCCGGGCGTGTACGCCGCGCGCGGATTGCTCGCGCTCGCCTCGCACCGGGGGGTGCGCGTCGGAGAGCGGCTCTGCGTCGTCGGCGAGGGAAGCGAGCTCGTCGATTGTGCTCGTGCGCTGCGCATGGCGGGCTACGCGCTGGCACGGGTCGTCGACGCGGCCGGCGCCTGGCCGCGCCCGTCCGGCGAGGCGGCGCAGCAGAGCGCAGCCGGCCTGCCGCTGCTGCGTGCACGGGAGCTGCGGGCGCGCGGGAATCCGGTCACGGAGCTGCGCGCCGGGGAAGAGGCGATCCGCTGCGACGCCGTCGCGGTGGCGCTGCCGCCTGCTCCGCTGCACGAGCTCGCCTCGCAGGCCGGCGCGCAGGCGAGGTTCTCTGCCGAGTCCGGCGGCTTCGAGGTCCAGGTCGACGCGTCGGGCCGCACCAGCGTGCCGTGGCTCTTCGCGGCCGGCCGCGCGGCAGGCGCACCTCGGGCGCGCGCGCCGGACTCGGGTACGCGGGCGGGCGTCGGAGCTGCGGACGCGGCCGGCAAGGGCGCGGCATGAACGACAAGGCCATCGTCTGCGCCTGCGAGGACGTCACCCGGCGCGAGCTGGAGGACGCGATCCGCGCCGGCTACGCCGACGTGGAGAGCATGAAGCGCTACACCGGGCTCGGCACGGGGCCGTGCCAGGGCAAGAGCTGCCTCTCCGCCGCGATGCGGCTCTGCGCCGAGCGCGCCGACCTGCCCGAGGCGGCCCAGGTCCCCTTCCGGGCGCGCCCCCCGCTGTCGCCCACCTCGCTGGCGGCGTTCGCGGGGATGCCCGACGACGTGGTGCGCCGCCGCGAGTCGCCGGTCCCGCCACCGAGGTCGAGCGCCGGAGTGCACCCGCTGCAGCCGCGCGAGCCGCTCCCCGCCAAGGCGTCGGTGGTGATCGTCGGCGGCGGCATCATGGGGCTCGCGCTCGCCTGGAACCTCGCGGGGCGGGGCGAATCCGACGTGCTGGTCCTCGAGCGCGGCTACCTGTGCGAGGGCGCTTCCGGCCGCAACGGCGGCGGGGTCCGGGCGCAGTGGACCACGCCCGCGCACATCGAGCTGGCGAAGGAATCGATCGAGTTCATGGGGCGCTTCGCGCAGGAGCTGGGCATCAACGTCTGGCTCCGACGCGGCGGATATCTCTTCCTCGCTCACGACGAGCGGACCCTGCGCATGCTCGAGGCGGGCGCCCGGCTGCACCGAGCGCACCGCCTCGCCACCCGAATCATCGACCCGGGCGAGGCGGGCGACCTCGTGCCGGAGCTGGACACGCGCAAGTTCGTCGGCGCCTCGTGGAACCCGGACGACGGCGTCGTCTTTCCCTGGCCGTTCCTGTGGGGATACGCCCACGGAGCGCGCAAGCGCGGGGCGCGAGTCGAGACGTTCACCCGCGTGACCGGACTCGAGGTGGAAGGCGGCGCGGTCCGGGCCGTGCGCACCGATCGCGGCACCGTGCGCGCCGATCGGGTGGTGCTCGCGTGCGGCGCCTGGAGTCCGGCGATCGCCGCGATGGCCGGCGTCGCGCTCCCCAACGTGCCCTACCGTCATGAGATCGTCTCTAGCGAGCCCTTGAAGCCCTTCCTCGGACCGCTGGTCACGATGATGGGGACGGGGCTCTACTTCTCGCAGTCGATGCGCGGCGAGATCGTCGGCGGCATGGGCGACCCCGACGAGCCGGCGGGATTGAACCAGACGTCGTCGCTGCGCTTCCTGGTCCGCTATTCACGCGCGCTCACCGAGCTCGTGCCCCGCCTCGCCCAGGTGAAGCTCTTGCGCCAGTGGGCCGGCTGCTACGACGTCACGCCGGACCATTCGCCCATCCTCGGCGAGACGCCGGGCGTGCGGGGCCTCTTGCAGATGAGCGGATTCGTCGGCCATGGCTTCATGATGGCTCCGGCCGTGGCGCGCCGGATGGCGGAGTGGATGGGCGGCGCGCGCGACGAATTGTTCGAGCGCTTCAACGTCTCGCGCTTCGCCGAAGGGCGCTTCGAGAAGGAAACGCTGATCATCGGCTGAAGACAGCGCTCCGCCGCGCCCGGACGCGCCGGCTGGTAGACTCGCCCGCCATGGTCACCGACAAGAAGCTCGGCTTCATCGGCGTGGGCAACATGGGCGAGGCGCTGGTGAAGGGCCTCATCGCCTCCAAGGCGGCCGCGCCGGGAAAGATCCTCGTCAGCGCGCGCCGCCGCGAGCGCGTCGACGAGCTGGAGAAGCTCTACCGGGTGCGCTCTGGCAGCAACTCCGACGTGGCGCGCGAGAGCGACGTCGTGGTCCTGGCGGTGAAGCCGCAGATCCTCGACCAGGTGCTGCGCGAGATCTCCGCCGACGTCTCGCGCGACAAGCTGGTGATCAGCGTCGCCGCCGGCGTCCCCATCGCCGCCATCGAGCGCCGGCTGCGGCCGCCGATGCGCATCGTGCGCGCGATGCCGAACACGCCGGCGACGGTCGGCGCCGGCGCCACGGCGCTCGCGCTCGGCGAGCACGCCACCGAGGCCGATCTGGCGACGGCAAAGACGATCTTCGATTCGGTCGGGCTGACCGTCGTCCTCGAAGAGTCGCAGCTCGACGCGGTCACCGGGCTCTCCGGGAGCGGCCCGGCCTACCTGTTCCTCATCATCGAGGCGCTGGCCGACGCGGGCGTCAAGGTGGGCCTTTCGCGGCGCGCGTCGATGCAGCTCGCCTCGCAGACGGTCCTGGGGAGCGCGAAGCTCCTCATCGAGAGCGGCCAGCATCCCGGCATGCTCAAGGACGGCGTGACCAGCCCCGGCGGCACCGCGATCGCAGGCCTGCACACCCTCGAGGCCGGCGGGCTGCGCAACGTGCTGATGAACGCGGTCGAAGCGGCGACGCGGCGCTCGCGCGAGCTGGGCGAGGAGTTCCTGAGGAAACTGTGAGGACGCTCATGACCGACGCCGCGCTGCTCGCCGACGTGAAGCTGGCAAAGGAAGGCTCGCCCGAGGAACGCATCGCGCACGCCGAGGAGCAGATGGACTGCAAGCTCCCGCAGGACGTGAAAGACTTCCTGGGCGAGCACGACGGCGGGGTCGGGACGCTCGGTCCGCGCAAGCGGCCGATCGAGCTGTGGCCGCTCGATCGCATCGTCACCGAGTGCGACGCGCAGGAGGTGACGCGCGCCGTCCCCGGGCTGGTGCTGTTCGCCTCCGACGGAGGATCGGAGGGCTACGGCTGGCTGCCCCGCCTCAAGAGCGGCAGGTACGGGCGCATCTCGCTGCTCGCCGCGGGCGCGCACGAGTTCGAGGGGCTGGCCGATTCGTTCGAAGGGCTCTTGCGGGCGCTCGCCGAGGACAGGTGATCAGGCCAGCGCGGCGACGATCCGCTCCGGCGCCGCGTGGTCTCCCTGGCGCTGGCTCGCGTAGCGGAAGAGGACCTCGCCGCCGCGCGCGACCACCAGCGTGCCGCCCTGCTGCCACGGGTCGCCTTCGATCTTGCCCGTGCCGAGCCTCTTGCGCAGGGCGCGGAGCAGGTTGACCAGCGCCCGCGGGCCGATCGTCTCCCACACGCCGCGGCGGAAGCCCGCGAGCCGGTAGCTCTGGCGGCTCGGATCCGTGAGCACCGTCGCCTCGCCGCCCAGCTGGAGCCTCTGGATGAACCCCTTCGCCATCGCGGGCAGGCCGTTCCCGACGATGGCGACGTTCGCGCCCTTGCGGCGCATCTCGCTCAGGTGCGGCCGCAACTCGGCCACTTCTTCGTGGCAGGCGGGTCAGCCGAAGTGCCGGACCCAGATGACCACCGCGGGCTTGTCCGACCACAGCGTCCCGAGGCGGACGGGCTTCCCTTCGGCGTCCTTCACTTCGGCGG
>Ga0114129_10005768_pt1 | contig 17540 bp, 14 predicted proteins | sample RhiMetdeltSRZDD1_FD_80071 | JGI IMG/M metagenome (GOLD analysis project Ga0114129, IMG submission 80071) | Populus rhizosphere microbial communities from Tennessee, USA - Rhizosphere MetaG P. deltoides SRZDD1 (version 2) (version 2) | ecosystem: Host-associated > Plants > Roots > Rhizosphere >...
GGCACCTGGCACCTGCCAAGCTATGATGAAATGATCGTGGATGTCCGAACCGCTGCGCATCGCCTTTCTGGGATGCGGTTTCATCACGCGTGTGCACAGTCGCCATCTCGGATCGATGCGGGCCGACGTCAGCTGCGCGTACGCGAGTCGGGACCAGACGAAGGCCGACACCTACTGCCGTCGCTACGGCGGAATCGGCACGTACGCGAGTTACCTCGCGGCGATCGAAGATCGTGGCGTCGACGCGGTCGTCATCGCCGTGCCGCCTCGACTTCATCTGGAGCTGGCGCTGAAAGCGCTCGAGGCGGGCAAGCACGTGCTCATCGAGAAGCCGGCGCTCCTCCGGCTGGAGGATTACGACTTCGTCCTCGCCGCCAGAAACCGTGCGCAGCGCGTCGTCCTCGTTGGCGAGAACGATCATTACAAGCCGCTGGCCGTCTCGCTGCGCAAGCTGCTGGCAAAAGGCGTCATCGGCGATATGGTGTTTGCGCAGTTCACGAGCATTGCGAGGAAACTCAAGACCGCAGATGATTGGCGCAACGACGAAGCGATGGCCGGAGGGGACGCGTTTTTCGAGGAAGGCATTCACTGGTTGCACCTCGCGGGCAGTCTGGGGCCACGAATCGCGAGGATTCACGGTTACCGGCCGTCGCCGTCCAGAAGCGGACCCGACCGCCGCGCCAAGAGCATGATGGTTGCATTTCAGTACGATAACGCCGCCGTCGGCGCGCTCTACTACTCGCGGGAGATTCCGTCGTTCTTCAAGGGTCTGCGGCTCTCGAAACTGTTCGGTCGGCAAGGAGTAATCACCTTCGAGTCCAACGGACTCTTCGTCTGGTCGCGTGGAAAAGGGATCCCGAGACTCGTGGTGCCGGGGTGGCTCCGCGACATCCGCGGCTACAAGGCGATGTACCGCGACTTTCTCGCGTCGATCCGAAGCGGACGGGCGCCGGAGATGAGCCTCGAGCGCGCCATCGACGACCAGCGCCTCATGGACCAAATCTACTCGAGCCTCGAGCGCACTCCGCAGTGACCGAGCACTACGACATCATCATCATCGGGAGCGGCGCCGGCGGCGGGACGATGGCGCACGCGCTGTCGGATAGCTCGGCCAGCATTCTCATCCTCGAACGCGGCGATTTCGTTCCACAGGAGGAGGAGAACTGGAGTCCCGAGGCTGTCTGGAGGAACCGTCGTTATCAGACGCCGGAACGCTGGCTCGATTCGGGGGGAAACGAGTTCCGTCCATACACGCATTACTGCGTAGGCGGCAATACGAAGTTCTGGGGCAGCGTCCTCTACAGGCTGCGACGCGAGGACTTCCAGGCCGTCGAGCACGTCGATGGCATCTCCCCCGCGTGGCCCATCGACTACGACGCGCTCGAACCGTATTACGAAAGGGCGGAGCGTCTGTATCAGGTACGCGGTCAGAACGGCATGGATCCGACGGAACCGCCCCGCGGCCCCTTCCCGCACCAGGCCGTGCCGCACGCCGACGGCATGGCGAGAATCGTCGAGAGCCTCCGGCAGCAGGGACTTCATCCGTCGCCGCTGCCGCTCGGTCTGTTGAGAGTCGGAGAACAGGACGGCTGCATCCTCTGCAACACCTGCAACTCGTTTGCCTGCAGGCTTCACGCGAAGAGCGAAGCCGATGTCTGCGCCGTGCGACCGGCGGCTCGCCGGCCGAACGTCACGCTGCGGACGAATGCGCGCGCAACCCGGCTGCTGACCGACCAAACGGGGAGTCGGGTCCTCGCGGTCGAAGTCGAGCAGAACGGGAAACTCGCTCGAGTCGACGGATCGCTCTTCGTGGTGTCGTGCGGCGCAGTCAATTCTGCGGCGCTGCTCCTGCGATCGGCGAACGCCGCGCACCGCCACGGCCTCGCGAATTCGTCAGGGCTCGTCGGCAGGCGCTACATGGCGCACCTGGCGACGATGATGCAAGCGTTCAATCCGTTCCGCTGGAACTCGGTCGTATTCCAGAAGACTGTCGCGATCAACGATTTCTATCTGCGAGGGGCGGGGCGGAAGTACCCGCTGGGACACATCCAGTCGCAGGGAAGAACGCACGCCGTGATGGCGCAGACGGTTGTCCCGTGGATTCCGCTCTGGGCCTACCAAGCGTGGGTGGCGCGTGGCGTCGACTGGCTGGTGATGTCGGAGGATCTTCCGCGCTTCGACAATCGCGTGACGGTCGGCGCTGGCGGTCGCATCCAGCTGCACTATCGACCGAACAACGTCGCCGCGCACCGGACGCTGATCTGGGAAACCGAGCGTATGCTGCGCCGCGCGGGGTTCTGGGTTGTCGTGAAGCACTCGCACGGCGGCCGGAACACGACCCATCAGTGCGGCACGCTCTGTTTCGGCACGGATCCGCGTGAGTCCGTGCTCGATCCGTACTGCCGCGCTCACGACGTCGAGAACCTCTTCGTCGTCGATGCGTCGTTCTTTCCGTCATCGGCCGCGGTGAACCCCGGCCTGACGATTGCGGCGCAGGCCCTCAGGGTCGCGGATCACATCAAGGCGACGGAACTGCGCGAATCAGTCGCGGTTCAGGGTTCAAGGTTCAGGACGCCGAACCCCAACCGTGAACCCTGAACCCTGCACCTTGAACCCGCCGGAGTCCGACGTGAGAGCACGATCGTTCAGTCATAGCGGTATCACCGTCTCGAGCTTCAACAGGGCAGTGCGGTTCTACTGGGAGGTGTTCGGGTGTCCTCTGGTGGGCGTAGCCGATACGCCGCCGGAGCGAGTACAGTCGTTCTTCGGCGTCGAAGGTGAAGGGCGCGGCTGCAAGATTGGATGGATCCGCGTTCCAGGCGGTGCGGTTCTGGAGATCTTCGAGTTTCAGCCGCAGCTTTCTCCGAATTCGGTGCTCTGGAACCGTGTCGGGCTGACGCACATTTCCTTCAACGTGCGGAACCTGCAGAAGTGGTACGACTACCTCGTGAGCAAGGGCGTCGAGTGCGTCAGCAAGCCGGAGCGATCGCCTCGGGGCCACTCGTTCTTCTTTGCGAAGGACTTCGACGGGAATCTGATCGAGCTCATGGATCTGGGCTACATGTACCACGTCCTTCAGTGGCTGGGCCCACTCGGTGGGTGGATCTTCAGACGCGGAATGTATAAGCAGTATTACGCGGAGCGAACGGGCAACGATTCGTAGCGCGCGCGAACGGGGCGGGGTCTGAAGACCCCGCCCTACAAACTTGGGGTCAGACCGGGGTCAGACCAGGGTTCGACAGGGGTCAGACTAGGGTCAGACTAGGGTCAGACCCCGGTTTGACCCTAGTTTGACCCTAGTCTGACCCCTCACGGGAGCTCGCGCACCCAGATATTCCGGAAGCTGATGGGCGGACTCGGGTCCCCATGCGCCTGCAGCTTGATGGGCGCCGTGTCGTACTTCTTGTACTCGGGCGCACCGATGTAACGGGTTTCTCCCTTCAGCGCCACATGATTCTGAATCAGCACGCCATTGTGAAATGCCGTGAGATGCGCGGGTGTTTCGACTGATCCATCCGCCTTGAAGACTGGCGCAGTCCAGACTACGTCGTAGATCTGCCATTCGCCCGGTTTCTTCATCGCGTTCACGAGCGGGATGTACTGCTTGTAGACGCTTCCGGCCTGGCCGTTCACGTACGTCTTGTTCTCGTACGAGTCGAGGATCTGCAGTTCGTACCCGGCATCGCCCGGGCCCGGTGAGGCGAGGAACAGGCCGCTGTTGCCGCGCGCCTGGCCTGAGCCCGTGATCTCTTCGGGAATCCGCCACTCGAGATGGAGCTGGTAGCTCCTGAAGCTGCGCTTCGTTTCGATGTTGCCCGCCTTCTTGTCGACCGTCATGACTCCGTTCGCCACGGTCCATCCTGCCGGCGACTTGTCGCGCGTGTTGACCCATTGGTCCAGATTCTTCCCGTCGAACAAGATGATTGCGTCCGATGGCGGCTTGTCGTTCGTTGCGCCGGGCGTGACGATCTTCGGCACCGGCTCCCAAACTTCGGTGTCCTCGGGTTTCGCCTGCTGTCCGCCCGGCGTCGCAGGCTTCTGTCCTGCTGTCTGCTGCGTCGAGGCTCCGAGCAGAGCGAACGTTGATATCGCTAACGTGAGCTTCAGTACTTTCAAATGATGTGTGCGCATGACAACTCCGCCAATCCAATCTCCAGACTTTATCGAATCAGAAACAGTTTGTCCTGACGCTTCAACGCCCATCGGATCTGTCCGTCGGCGCCGATGATCGCGTCTTCCTCCTGCGCCATCCGAACGAGCTGACCGGCCCACTCCGGAACCGGTGTGGTCGCCTGCAATTCGATTGAAAACCACATCGAGGGAATTACCTTGGCGTCTCCACGTCCCGGGACGCCGTCCTGATAATCCCACAGACCGATGAGGGGTCCGGCGCCATGTCCGTGCAGACCGATCGGATGTGTGTAGACGGTGCCGTCGATTCGCTGTGTCTTCATCCGGCCGCGCGATGCCGATAGGATCTCGTTACCGGTCCGGCCCGGCCGGATCTCGTCCATGACGATGTCCTGCAGTGTATTCGCGTTGACGAGCGCGCGGCGGAGGCCGTCGGGTGGTTCCGTTTCGCCGGGCTGCAACACGTACGCGAGGTGCTGTGTGTCGGTGTTGAGTCGCGCGACGGTGATCCCGACGTCGCAATGGAGCAGGTCACCAGGCTGAATGATCGGATCCTCGCCGAGGTCGGCGGCAGTTGCGCCCTTGCGCTGGACGTCCACGCTTGGCTGAAACCAGGTGCCCAGCCCCAGGTCGTTCACCTGTTGCCGCCACCACCACACCAGGTCGCTCGTGCGCGTTGTCCCTGGCGTGATCACTTCGCGCGAGAACATCGTCTGCGTGAGCGACCAGACGAGCTCCTGCATGCGCCGATAGAACGTTTCCTCGTCGGGAAGCCGCAACGCGATCAATTCGAGTGGAAGATCCTCGGCATCGCGGAAGCGTGACATCCACGGGTCCGCGAGCGCGGCGCTCATGCCTTTGAGCTCACCGCTCGAGAGGCCGTCCGAAAACGCGAATACGGTGGACCGGTTGATGCCGATCACGCGCGGCTTGCGCTCCTCGAGAACCGTCTTGAGCACCTGCCACTGCTCATCGCCCCAGAGCTCCGCCTGCTGTCCGCGGCCGATGTTTCCTGCTGCCGCTTTTGCAGAGCGGCGCGCTTCGAACACTCCGCCTTGCGACGTGCCGCCGAGCGCGATGCGCTCGATGCAGTTCGTCGATGGCGCAGCGGGGGTCGCGGCGCACTTGTCGAAGAAGACGTAGATGGTCCGCCGGCGCGCGGCAAACGTCTCGGGCGCCGTGATCGCGCTGAACACCGGGTCTTCGTTGTACTCGCGCATCGGAACAACCCAGAGGTCGATTCCGTGGTTGCGCATCAACGCTGGAAGGAACGTGTCGAGCCGCTTTCGCAACCAGGTCTGCTGCATGACGGCCTGCTCCCGCAGCGTGCCGAACGGTCGATGCAGGCCACGCGACGACGAGGCCTGCCGGGAAGCGGGCGGGGTCGCCAGCACCGCCGCGAGCAGCAGCGGAAGCAGCCGGAAGGAAGCATTCATACGGCGGAGAGTTTACAGGAAAGACGCGGTATCGGAGCAGGTGACGACGAACCGGACGGCAGCGGTGCGGTCGCGCGAAACAGTGACGGTGCGCTCGGGACCGCCATCGACCCGACATCGGCCCGGCAGGCCGGTCAGTTTCACGATTTGCTTTCCGTTCGGCACATTTCGCGCAGTGAAGATGCCAGCATCAGCCTTTACCGTGCCTGTCGCGCCGGTCGCGGGAATCTCGACGTGGAACGTCAGGCCCGCGATCCCACGACCATTGGTCGTCACTCCAACGGTCACGACGCCGCTGTCAGGCGCTGTAGTCGGAGCATGTGTCGCGCACCCGCTGCCGCAGAGGAACGCGCACGCGGCCAGGATGTGCAGCGTGAAGAGCCCGCTCGATCGCAAGACCATCCGCGTATTATCGCGAAGCCGCGGCGAACGTCCAATGAAGGATGCCGTGATGCTAACGCGCCGCGCGCGTTTTGAGTTAGGTTGTACCGGTGACCGAGCCGACCGCGCCCGAACTCCCGGCGGACGTCCGTGTCAGATGGCGAGTCGTGTTCGGCGTCGCCGCGGCGCTCATCGTACTCTTCACGATCCAGAACTAACCTCACATCAGTCGTTCAACGGGGGAACGACTCGTTTGCCCGAACGTTCGCCTTACAGGTCATCGTCTGGACCATGTGGGTGGTCCTCAGCCCCCCATCTTTGCGGCGGCGGCGCGACGATGGCGCAGGGATCTCCGGCTGACCGTTGGCGCAGTCTCGCGGCGGTTTCTGGTCAGCCTCGGCGTTGCGCTGTTGCACGCCGCGCTGGCGGGGACGGTCCGCTGGACGCTCGGCCTGTCGATCGCAACCGACCTGCCAGTTGCCATAGTGAACTCGATGGTGGCGAATCTCGGGGCGGACATCCTTGGCTGATCGCGTCGGCCTATCATGCTGTTGCCTACCACCTTGAAGTGCGCGACCGCGATGGGCGCGCCGCGAGGCTCGAAGCATCGCTCGTGCAGGCGAAGCTCGACAGCCTGCAGAGCCGTCTGCAGCCGCACTTCCCGTTCAACACCATGAACTCGATTGGCGCGCTGATTCACGAACAGCCCGCCGCGGGGGAACAGATGCCCCGAATTTCCTTCGCGTCCACCGGTCTTTCATCGTCCAGGCGGATCGAATCCACAGCATCGAGCCGCTGTTCAAGGGGGATTACGTCATTACATTGCGCGGCGGCACGAAGCTTCAATCGGGTCGCACCTACCGCGAACGCATTCAGCAGCTCCTTCGCTGATCCCTGTTCGGCGCTCCATAGATCCCCTTCACTGTCGGTTTGCTGTCGTCTGGCGCATCTGCGTTGTCGACCAGCGCGTCGGCCGCTACCGTGGCTGCCTGACCGAGGTCCCCATGAGGCAGATGACGGATTTCGTCGCGAGAGCGGTCATCGCTCTTGCGACCCTGGTCGCTCTCGGTGCGCACGATCGTTCGTCGGCTGCCAACGCGACGACGGCGCAGGCGGTTCCACTGCGTTCGTGCGCACCGGACAGCGGCCGGCCCGCGGGTTCCCTGTGCGGCACGGTTGCCGTGCCGGAAAATCGCACGCTCAAAGGCAGTCGTCAGATTGCGCTGAACGTCGTCGTTCTGCCCGCGCGATCGGGTAACGGTCACGGCAACCCAATCTTCGGATTAGCGGGCGGGCCAGGGATTGGATCGACGCGGCTGGCGATCCGCTATCCGCGACTCTACGACACTCTCCAGGCCGAGCACGATATCGTGCTGGTCGATCAGCGAGGCATAGGTGCGTCGCAACCGCTCGTCTGTGCGGCCACCGACTATACGAAACAGCTTGGGAAGGTCTTCGACCAGTTGCCAGATTCGAGGACGCTGGCTGCCTGCCGCGACCGGTTGGCGAAACAGGCCGACCTGACGCGGTACACGACGACCGCGGCTGTCGAGGATCTGGATGCGGTGCGGCAAGCGCTCGGCTACTCCAGGATCAACCTCTTCGGCGTCTCGTACGGGACGCGCGTGGCGCTCAAGTACCTCCGTCGTCATGAACCGAACGTCCGCGCAATCGCCGTGAGCGGCGTCTTCTCAGCAGCCTATCGGATCGGCGTTCACGGTCCCGCCGAATCGCAGCATGCGCTGCAACAGCTCTTCGCGATGTGTGCTGCGGATACATTTCGCAGCGATGTGGATTCCCCTCGTTCGTGGCCGCACGTTTGACGATCGTGACGGACCTCAGGCCACGCCCGTCGTCATCGTCGACGAGCGGCTCGCGCACAGGTTCTGGCCAGACGAGGATCCGCTCGCGCGCCGCCTCTACTTCCCGAGCGACTTGAGCAACGTGAGCAGAATCACATCTCACACGCAGTTCCTCACCGTCATCGGCGTCGTCAAAGAGGTTCACAGCGTCGATCCACGCCCGGATTCCGCGCCGGTCGGCACGCTCTATCTGGTGCCGGAGCAGGTTGCGACGCGAGCGCTCACGTTCGTCGTCAGATCGCGCATGCCGCCGCCCGCAGGCCTAGGAATTATTCGGAAGGAGGTTGCGGATCTCGATCCGCAGGTGCCGGTGTTCCGCGCCCGGCCGATGCAGGAATGGATCGACCGCGCGCTCGTCGCTCGACGGACTGGTCGTGGCGAGCGCGTTCGGTGCGCTGGCCGTCCTTCTGGCGTCGATAGGCGTCTACGGCGTCGTCGCGTGCGGGGTTTCACAGCGCCGGCGCGAATTCGGCGTCCGCATCGCGCTCGGGAGCACCGCCGGCGGAATCTTCTCCTCGCACTGCGCGATGGCGCTACGATCGTCTTCGGCGGGCTTGCCGTCGGTCTGTCCGGCTGGCTGTTCGTTGGTCGGCTGATGGAAGTGCATCTCTTCGGCGTCAGCCCCGCCGACGCGCGGATCATTGCGGTCGTTGCTGTGACGCTGGCAGTCATTGCGCTCGCCGCTGTCATCGTTCCGTCATGGCGAGCATCGACTGTCGATCCGGTTGCGGTGCTCAACTCATAGAGAGATTCACGGTTCCCCGTGGCGGTGGAGCGATCCCCGACCGCGGTGCTTGTCGTTCCGCTGGTTTCTTCGGTGCAGGTGTGACGAGCGGCGTGATAAGAGCGCTAACGAAGGTTCGTCGATTCAACACAAGTGGCTTAGACGGCGGTTCGCGCGTCGGAGTTTGCGATGATCGTCCTGCGATCAACCGACCGGCTGATGCTGCGCGCTGGCGCGCAGCCACTCAGCAGGGACGTCGACGTACGAGCCGTTCAAATCGCGGACTGACGCGCATCCGAGCAGCTTCATGGTGCGGACGATGTCCGTCTGCAGGATCTCTATTGCACGAGCGACGCCGGTGCCGCCAGCGGCGCCGAGCCCGTACGCGTAGGCGCGGCCGATCAGGACGGCTCGCGCGCCGAGACACAGCGCCTTGACGATGTCGCCGCCGCGCCGGATGCCGCCGTCGAGCAGGACTTCGATGCGATCGTTGACGGCTGCGACGACTTCGGGAAGCACGCGCAGCGTCGCTGCGACGCCGTCGAGCTGTCGTCCGCCGTGATTGGACACGACCACGGCATCAGCGCCCGCGTCGATCGCGCATCGCGCGTCGTCGGCCGTATGGACCCCCTTGACGACGATGTGACCGTTCCAGCAGTCGCGGATCCAGCGCAGGTCGCGCCACGTGACTACAGACTGCGCGAGCGCGGCGCCGACGTCCGCGTACAGCATCGGGCCATCCGCGAGCACGACGTTGGGGAACTTCATCATGCCGCCGTCGCCGAGAAAGCCGGCGAGCCAGCGAGGTCGGAGCAGGAACTGATGAATAAACGGCAGCATCGGCCAGAACCGGCGATCGACCAGCTCCTTCGAGCCGTTTCGGACGTCCCGCTCGCGCAGTCCCGCGACCGGTGTATCGATCGTCACGACGAGAGCAGAGAATCCGGCAGCGCGCGCCCGCGCAATCGAAGCCTTCGCGATTTCGTGGCCGCCGACGAGATAGAGCTGGTACCAGGCGGGTCCGGTCGTGGCGCGCTTGACGTCCTCCAGACGGCAGCCCGAGAGCGTCGAGAGGGTGTAGATCGTTCGGGCCTCACCGGCGGCGCGGGCCGCGACTTCCTCGCCGCGCGGATAGAACATCCGCGAGCTTCCGACGGGCGCGAGGATGAACGGGACCGCGATCGACATGCCGAGCACCGTCGTCCGCAGGTCGCAGACCGGCGTGTCTTCGGCCGACCGCGGTCGAAACGTCACGCGCTCGAACGCCTGACAATTTTCGCGGAGCGTGACCTCCGCTTCCGCGCCGCCGTCGATGTAGTCGAAGACCACTCGCGGCAGCCGCTTCCGCGCTGCGCGCCGCAAGTCTTCGATATTCACTATTTGAGCCATTGAATCCCTGAGCTGCGATTCCCGAAGCCCGAACCCCCGAGCTACCGAACGTCTTTTCTCGATGCTCGCGCGGCCCCATCCCCGCTCAGCACCCCAGCGCGCAAACTACGCGCGCCGGGGACCCCGCTCGCGCGGCGGGACCGCGTTCGCGGCCCGCCGCAGCCGCAGGCGCTACTACCGAGCCACCGAGCCAGCGATCTAGCGAGCCACCGAGCTACCGAACTACCAAACCACCGAACCACCGAACCACCGAGCTACCGAGCTACCGAGCCCCGGTCCCCGCCCCCGGCTACGAGCTTCCACGCCGCGCGCGGATTGTGACCTTGTAGCTGTTCTCGGCATTCAGGTTGATCAACGCCACGAACGTTCTGCCGCGACCGGCGTCCCCGCCGCGCGTTTCCCCGCGCGGTGGGGTGGGGTACGTACCTATCGTCCCGGATTGCGACACGCCTGACAATTCCCACCCGGCGGGCAACAGAACCGTGTTGCGGAGACCGTGCAAGGTCCGCTCGAAGACGAGATCGCCATTGACGACCTTGTACGACGGAACCTTGAGCGTGCCGGTGATTCGGAGGTGCGCGCTCTGCTTGTCCTCGACGATCGGGACCTCGAGGTTGACGAACGTGGCATTTCCGTCCTTCATGGGCGCGAGTGGTTTTGCCGTGTCCAGATCGATGACCTTCAGATCCTGCAGCGCGAGATAGGCGAGCGAGTCCAGCCGCGCCTTGTCGCCTTTTCGATACTCGTTGTAGCTCTGATCGACGGCGATGCGTCCCGTGTCGGGGGCATCGAGATCGTAGAGCGTCTTGATATCGTCAAAGAACATGTCGGTGAACTGTGCGGGCGCGAACGTCGCCTCTGTCCGCCGCGCATGGATCGTGACCGGATTGCTCTGACCGCTCGCGTTTGCAAACGCGAGCTTCAACCGTCCGTCGGACGTGGTCGTCAGCTGCGCGGCAACGTTCGATGAGATGAACGCGAAGCCTTTCGGGAGCAGGACCCCGAGCCGATATCCGCTCAGGCTGCGCACCCACACGATGTCGTTGCCGTTCATCATGTACGTGCGCGGGTCTCTGTACGTCTTGTAGATCAACACGCGGCCCACTCCTCCTTCGGGGACGGGCATCGGCAACGTCGCGCGAATCGCGTGGCTCTCGGGATCGCTCTCCTGCTTCTCGTATGTGAACTTCAGCGGCTTGCCGGTCCGCGGATCATAGACCTCGATGTCCGATCCTTCGCTGCCGCCGCGGGTCGCGTTTACGAGCTCCGTCGCACCGACCCTGATCTCTTCGGGAAGGAACTTGATCCGGAACTGCTCGCTACCGGGCTCGAGGATCGCGTACTCGGTGTAGGCGTCCTGCGTGAAGAGGCGAGTGAGGGGCGCGGTTGGACGCAGTGAACCGTCCGGGTTCGTACCGCCGGGGAACTGCGGCGTGCCACGCCCCGGTCGTGCGACGATCCACGTTTGCGCGGCCGCGACGGATACGAGCAGCAGCACTGCAACCGCGACCGCGTTCCTCGATCGATTCATGGGGCCGAGCCTTTCCGCGTCAGTTCGTTTCCAGCAACCCACACGGATGCGATCGATCGCGTGTTGCGGATATCGGCCAGCGGATCGCGATCGAGGACGATGAAGTCCGCCCACGCGCCCTTCGTCAGCGCCCCGACGTCGTCGAGCTTCATGCCCCTCGCCGCGTCGAGCGTTGCGGCGCGGAGAATCCGCGCGGGCGTGAGCCCCGATTCCGCCATCATCTCCATTTCGACGTGCTCGAAGTATCCCTGGAATCGCTCGGGCGACGGTCCGGCGTCTGTGCCGAGGACGATCATGAGCCCCGCATCTGCCGCCTTCTTGAGATTGCTCTTGGCAACCGTCAGGGCGGTCTTGTAGCCTTGCGCGCTCTTCGACGCTGCCATCGCCTGCTGGCGTGCCGGCTCCTGCAGCTGCGCGACGACGGCACGGTCGGCTTCGCGCAGGAAGAAGGGATCCGAGAAGAATGCCGGCGTCGATTCGTAGACGAACGTCGAGAGCTCGCGCGTGAGCGTCGGACAGTACGGCACGTTGCGCGCTTTCATCAGCGACACGAACTCCTCATCGATCTCTTTGTCGCGTACGCTGTGCGCGATCATGTCCACGCCTGCACGAAGCAGATTCTTCGCATCGTCCAGATAAAAGATGTGGGCGGCCACGCGGAGGCTCCGCCGATGTGCTTCGTCGATCACGGCGCGATAGACGTCAGGCGTCATCTTCGCGGTCGTGCCGAGATTGTCGTCGACGCGGATCTTGATGATGTCCGGCCTCGTCGCCGCAACTCGCGCCACCATCTCTCGCGCCTCGTCGGGCGTCTTGCCGACGATGACCTCGCCGGCGACGTGGATTCGCGCACGATCCAGCGATGGCGTGTTCTGCACGTCACGGGCACGAAAAGCCGGCTCCTGTTCACCTCCCAGGCTCCACACGGTCGTGACGCCGTAGCGTGCGAACACGCCAAGCTGACGACGCGTGTTGGCTTCGGTGTACGCACGCGGGCCGGCGCCCTGCACGTCCGAGACGTGCACGTGCGTCGAGATCAGGCCAGGGATGATGAACTTTCCCGCGGCGTCGGTTCCGGGCGTGGCCGCCGCAACGCCTGTGCCGGCCGACGGGTCGACCAGGACGCGACCGTCACGAACGACGAGCGCTGCGTCGGTTATCCACCGGCCGGCAAGCGGGTCGAGAATCCGTGCGCCGCTAAACAGTTGGGCGCCCTGACGCGCCGCCGTCTGCGCTGAGGGGGCGGCGTCCGCCCACCACGCGACTGCAGCGAGTACGAGTAGGAGGCGAGACAGCGGCCGCATCGAGGCGGAGTCTAGCACGGTGGACACGCTTTCGCCTGCCGACTGCTATACTGCAGCCGCTCCTCCGAGCGCTCACATGGTGCAGTTGAAATCCACGTGGGCGGCGACGGCCGTTCTGATCGTTTTCGTTCACACCGGCCTCGCTGCCGATATCCTCGTCTTCCGTGATGGCCGTCGCGTCGAAGGAAAGCTCGTCGCGGTCCGGGGGGACTCGATCGAGTTCGAGCCCCGTGGCGACAACGGTACGCGACGGTACGACCGCTCCGAGGTGCGCAGCATCCAGTTCGACGACCCCCGATTCGATGGGCGGGATCAGCTCGACAGACGTGATCCTTATGATTCGCGCGCGCGATCCGCGATGCGCGAGCGTACCGTCAACGTCGACAGCCGGACGCGCTGGACGGATACCGGCATCGATGTGCGCGTTGGCCAGGAGGTCATCTTCGTGGCTACCGGCGAGGTCCGCTGGGGACCGAGCCGGAGAGATGGAGCCGCCGGCGAACGAAACTCGCCGTACAACGCAGGACGGCCGATGCCCGATCGGAATGCGGCCGCGCTCATCGGAAAGATCGGCGAGAATGGCGACCCGTTCTTCATTGGTGACGACCGTCAGCCGTTTCGTATGCGCGGGGCCGGCCGGCTCTATCTCGGGATCAACGACGACTATCTGCAGGACAATTCCGGCTCGCTGCGAGTCCTGATCTCTTATTGACCTGTCTCTCCGTTGACCGTAGAAGAGCAGTGAAGCTTCGCCTCAAACCGACGAGTAAGACCAGTGCTCCATCGCACGCTCACGCCAAATCGATGGTAGCGGCGGCCTCCTCCGCAGCCCCGGCGAAGCTTCAGGTATCGGCCGCTCCGCGGCCGTGTGATGTTGGGACCGGTGCGCACACCGGCGTCCTTCGTGAGAAGTACCATCACCGGAATCTCTGCCAGGAGGTCCGATGACGCCCAACATCGCCGACATTATCCGTCACCACGTCTCGCTCGAAGTGCGCTGCATCGACCGGCTGTATCTGCACGCCTCTATGCCAAAGCTGCAGACCTCAGGCGGCCTCTGTTACTTCCTGCGTGATTACCTCGGCCATCCGATTCCCTCGCCTGCGCTGTTCAAGCCGATGCACGATCGCTTCGTCACCGCCGTCGAGCAGTTTGCGACCCAGCAGGGGATTCCGGTCGTCCACTTTGAGCCCGGGCAGGACAAGGATGCGATCGCCACCGCACACCGCGCGCGCTTCCGCGGGCGCGAGGGCGTCGTCATGCTCGGCATCGCCCAAGAGAAGATGCGCGCGTTCAAAGCCCAGAAGCACGCCGGCCCCGGCGTCAAGGTCCGCTTCGAGTTCTCGCGCCAGTCGGTGGCGGTCAAGCAGTACTACTTCTACGTCCACGATCGCGAGTGGGGACCGGCCTTCGTCAAGATCGGTACCTATCTGCCGTATTCCGTGAAGCTCTGTCTCAACGGCCACGAATGGGTGAAGCAACAACTGCGGCGCCGACGCCTTCGCTTCGAGGCGCTCGACAACGGGTTTCTGTCCTGTCGTGATGCGCTCGCGCTGCAAGCCGTCTGCGACGCGCTGGGTCCCGTTGACGTCCAGGCCTTCTTCGACCGCTGGTCGCATCAGCTCCCCTGGCCACTGCCCGCGGCGGACCGTGCCGCTGGGGACGATCACCGCCTCGCGATCAATCAGCTCGAAGTCAGCCTCACCCAGGTTTTCGATCGGCCGGTGCAGGGCCGACTCTTCTTCGAAGCGGTGATTCGCGAGAATCTCGACTTGGGGCGACCTGACCGTGTGAGGCTCCTGTTTCCGGTCCGCATCACTCGGGCGACGCCACCGCCGCCGGTGGGCTATCGCACGCGTGTGATCACCGAGGGCGTGCACCCCAGTCTCCATATCGATTACAAACACTCCCACGTCAAGCAGTACTTCAAAGAACAGCGGGCGTTACGAACCGAGGTCACGATTAATAACCCGCGCGATTTCTGGGTCAGAAAAGGTCTCGTCAACCTCCCGCATCTGCGCGACCTCGGCGAGCAGATCAATCGCAAAGTGCTCGAAGTCGAACACGTGAGCCATCACTGCGTGCTCAGCCAAGACGCCCTCGACCGGCTTCAGCTGCCGACCGTCACCGGCCGTCAGCGAGTCTCGGCCTTGCGCTTCGGTGATCCACGTGTGATGGCGGTGCTCCAAGCCGTCATCGGGTTTACTCATCTTCCGCGCGGCTTCCGCAATCGCGACCTCCGCCCGCATGTGGAAGCCCTCTGGGGGCAGCCATATTCCACCGCCCAGATGACCTACGACCTCCGGCGCCTCCGACTCAAGGGGTTGATCCACCGCATCCCGAACACGCATCGATATACCGCAACCAGCTACGGCCTTAAGGTCGCCTTCTTCTACGCCAAGCTCTATCTGCGTATCCTTCGACCGAACTGGGCCGCGCTGCTCCCCGAGGACGACCACCTGCCGCGCTCGCTTCGCGCCGCCCTCGATGTCCTCGATCAGGAGATTCAAAAGCTTCACGAGGAGGCCGCACTTGTCGCCTGAAAAACTTGCTTCAACCCTTAAGATCTCTCCCTTTGGAGATGTCTAGTCACATAGACTGGTCAGATGAAGGTCGCCGCTGCGGAGTTCAAGGCCAAGTGCCTCGCCTTGCTCGATCGCGTGCGCGAGCGAGGCGAGCCCATCACCATCACGAAACGCGGTCGAGTCGTCGCACGCCTGGTTCCGGCCGAGGACGTCGACGACAAGCCGTGGCTGCGTGTGCGACGAACGGTACGGTGGCGCGGTGATGCGCAGCGCCCGGTCATTGGCGAGAAGGAAATCGAAGCCCTCCGATGACGCGTCCGCTCCTCGACACCCACGCGTGGGTGTGGTGTGTCGATCAGGATCTGCAACTCGGCGCGAAAGTCATCGACGCACTCGATCGGCTACCGGCGACTGAGCGCCCTATCTCTGCGACATCAGCCTGTGGGAAGTCGCGATGCTCGTCGAGCGTCGCCGTCTCCCGCTCGACGTGCTCCTTCATGACTGGTTGGATGCTGCAGCTCACCCGCGCTCTGTGCAGCTGATTCCGATAACGCCTGAAGTGGCGGCCGAAGTCGCCGCGCTGCCATCGTCGTTCAATCGTGATCCAGCCGACCGGGTAATCGTTGCGACTAGTCGCGCACTTCGCATTCCGGTTCTGACTCACGACGAACTCATTCGACGATCACGCCTGGTCCAACGCTGGCGGCTGACCTGACTGCGCTCATCGCTTACAAATGTGCAACGCGCGCGCGAGATCGTAACGGTGTCAGGTGACGGCACGTGCAAGTTCCGCGAGATTCACGCCAGCTGAGCCGGTATCGATCTTGCGCTGCAGCGAACCGTGTTCCTACGTATCGTCGTTCGACCAACGCTGATCCTTCTTCCCCTTCTCACCAGCGCAGCGCGCCTGAACGCGCACTCCGAGCACACACCGATTGGCGTGACCCAGGAAGTGAACCGTTGCTTGACTATCGTTCGCGTCGCGGCATCGCGTCGGAAGCGAGGCACGGTCCGATCGACTCCCGGGCTCCACGCGGCAGTGACGCTGCGCCGCTCGCAGCGGGCGAATCGGATTTAGCGGACAGCCAGCCGGGACATCCAAAAGGGACATCCAACCTTGGGTGTCCCTTTTGGCTGTCCCTTTTGGCTGTCCCGGTTGGGTGTCCCCGTTACAATTGCGGGAATGAAACGACGCGCTGTTGTATCTCTGTTGAGTCTGATGACTCTTGGCGCAATCGCAGCGAGCACCACGACCGTGGCCGGCCACAATCCCCAGTCGACCCGGTCCGACACGCGTATGGCGTGGTGGCGCGCCGCGCGATTCGGCATGTTCATTCACTGGGGACTCTACGCCGTACCGGCCGGCGAGTACCAGGGCAAGCGATCGAAAGAGATCGGCGAGTGGATCATGTCGTGGGCGAACATCCCGCGAGCCGAGTACGAGAAGTTCGCCACGCGCTTCGATCCGGTCAAGTTCAACGCCGCGGAGTGGGTCCGGATGGCGAAGGACGCCGGAATGAAGTACATCGTCATCACGTCGAAACACCACGATGGATTTTCGATGTACGACAGCGCCGTCAGCAACTACGACATTGTCGACGCCACGCCGTACAAAAAGGATCCGATGCGCGCACTGGCCGACGAGTGCAAGCGCCAGGGGGTCAAGTTCGCGTTCTATTACTCGATCACGGACTGGCACCATCCCTCGCAGTACGTGGACGCACCGGACAAGGATCCAACCGCGGGTCATCGTCAAACGAAGATGCGCGAGGGCCGAAAGCCGGAGTACGTCGCCTACATGAAAGCGCAGCTCAAAGAGCTCGTTTCCAAATACGACCCGGCGGTGCTCTGGTTCGACGGCGAGTGGGTGGACTGGTGGACGGAGGAGGACGGCCAGGATCTCTACAAGTACGTCCGCGGCCTGAAACCTGACATCATCATCAACAATCGGGTCGGTAAGGGTCGCAAGGGCATGGAAGGGCTGAACAAGACCGACCGCAGCTACTCCGGCGACTTCGGCACACCCGAGCAGCAGATTCCGGCATCCGGCCTTCCCGGAGTCGACTGGGAGAGCTGCATGACGATGAACGACACATGGGGATTCAAATCGTACGACGAGAACTGGAAGTCACCACAGGTGCTCATACGCAACTTGATCGACATCGTGTCCAAGGGCGGCAACTATCTTCTCAACGTCGGTCCGACGGCCGATGGTCGAATCCCCGGGGCGAGCGTCGAGCGCCTCGCTGCGATGGCC
>Ga0114129_10005769_pt1 | contig 17538 bp, 14 predicted proteins | sample RhiMetdeltSRZDD1_FD_80071 | JGI IMG/M metagenome (GOLD analysis project Ga0114129, IMG submission 80071) | Populus rhizosphere microbial communities from Tennessee, USA - Rhizosphere MetaG P. deltoides SRZDD1 (version 2) (version 2) | ecosystem: Host-associated > Plants > Roots > Rhizosphere >...
ACGGACGACCCGAGTTCACCCCACCGACCTGGATCGACCCACGCCAACGACCACGCCGCAACGCATACCACCGACGACAGTGAGGATGAAACGGGCGGGCACATCGTCACACTGATAGAGTTAAATGTGACGATCTCTTGGCGATGGCGCGGCACCTCTCTCCGGAAGGACTCCGTGATGTCCAGAACCAAGCGCTGCCTCACTGTCAGCCTGCTGGTCGGCGCCACGACGCTGGCGTTGCCCGCGGTCCCCGCATCCGCGGCCACCTGGTCGACCGTCACGACACCCAATGCCACGTCCGACCGTAACCAGCTCAACGGCATCGACGCGGCCAGCGCCACTGACGCGTGGGCCGCTGGGTACGCCATCCACCCGACCGCGCCCACCACCCGACCGCTGCTGATCCGGTGGAACGGCACGAGCTGGTCGTTGTTCGAAACGCCCGCGCTCGGCGCGAACGCGTCGTTCGAGGCGATCGACGGCGACTCGAGCGCCAACGTGTGGGCGGTCGGCTCGGCCGGAAGCGGCACGCTCACCGAACGGTGGGACGGCAGCGCGTGGAGTGTCGTGGCCAGCCCGAGCCCGACCGGCGCGACTGGTGCGGTACTGCGCGGCGTGAAGAGCTTCGCGACCGACAGTGCCTGGGCGATAGGCACTTCAACCCACACGTCCGGGGTACCGACCCGCACGCTGATCCAGCACTGGGACGGATCGGCATGGACCATTGTGGACAGTCCGAGCCCGGACGGTACGCAGAACCTGCTGCGCGCGGTGGACGGTGTGGCAGCCGACGACGTGTGGGCCGTGGGCGGTGCGGGCAACGACGGGTACAGTGGCGAGCCGGTCGGCAGTCTGGTTCTGCACTGGAACGGGTCGGCGTGGAGCCACGTGTCCATCCCCGGCAGCGGCGGTGCCTTCTCCATCACCGATCTGAGCGACGTCGTGGCGGTGGCCGCCAACGACGTATGGGCGGTCGGCCGGGCGTTCAGTTTCCAGTACTTCCGGATGGTTCCCTACCTCCTGCACTACAACGGCGTGACGTGGCAACACTCCACGATCCCCAACCCGCCGCTGAGCCGCTTCAACACGGTCACCGCGCTGTCCGCGTCCAACGTGTACGCGTTCGGCGACGGCCCGATCGCCCGGTGGAACGGCTCGGTCTGGACCACCGAGACCATGCTCGGCAGCAACTTCCGGCTACCGATGGCCACGTGCGCGGTCGGTACCGGCACCGTCTGGGCCGCGGGGGTCCAGGCCGGCAGCGATTTCGTGTTCCGGACGTGGGCGTTACGGGCCAGTGACGCATAGCCCACGTCCCATCACGTGGAGTCGGCGGCCCCGGCGCAGGAGGACAGGCGGCCTGAAGGAGGAGGCGCCACGGCCGTCCGGCCCGCATATCCTCACCAGGTGAACATCCGGGGGTGGCGTGCCGACGTGCTGCTGGCCGGGTGCGCCGTCCTGCTCGCGTTGCTGCTCGGGACGCTGGACCCGGGCAAGTCGATCCCGCCGATGCCCAGCGCCCTGGCGCTCGCGGGACTGCGGCGGTGGCCGAAGACCGTACTCGTCATCGAGGCGTTGCTGACGCTGCTCAGCAGCCGCGGGTACTCGCCGTACATCACCGTGGTCACGACCGTGCTGATGTTGATCGCGTTGGGTGTCGTGGCGTACCGGACGAGCTGGCGCGTCACCGTGATCGGCGCGATCCTGATCTATCTGGTCCTGCTGGTGTCGGTCCTGTTCGCCGCGGACGAGAAGCCGCCGGTACACATCAAGGACTTGCAAGTGAAGGACTTGCAAGTGAAAAACTTGTCGCTGCCGGAGATGCCGCTGCCGCTGGTCGCCATAGCTGGGCTGACCGCGGCGCCGGTGGCCTCCGGCCGCTACATCCGCGGGGTCCGGCAGGCCGCCGCAGTGGAGCAGGAGCACGCCGCGGCACAGCAGAGAGTCGAGAGCCGGGCGGCGCAACTGACCGAGCGGAGCCGGCTCGCCCGCGACCTGCACGACGCCGTCGCGCATCACGTCGGGGCGATGACGCTGCGGGCCAGTTCAGCCAAGTTGGCTCTGGAGACCGGCGGGGACCCGACGGTCGCGGCCTCGGCCCTCGGCGACGTCGCGACGACCGGCCGGCGGGTGCTCGACGAACTGCGCGGGCTGCTCCTGCTGCTGCGGGATCCGGACCAGGGTGACGGTCCCGGCCTCCTGGCGGATCCCGAGGCCACCCTGCTGGACGCCGTGGAACAGGTACGAACGACCGGCGTTCCGGTCACCGTCGACCTCGACCCGGCCTTGGCCGAGTCGTCGTTGCTGGTGCGGGCAACCGTCGCCCGTGCGGTCCGGGAGGCGCTGACCAACGTGCTCAAGCACGCCGGGCCGGGAACTCCCACGACGATCACGGTGGCGCCGGTGCACGGGAGACTGCGGGCCGTCGTACACAATGATCCACCGGCATCGGCGCGGCCGGTGCTGCCGTCGTCCGGTCATGGCCTGGCGGGTATGCGGGAGCGGGTGGCGCTGCTCGGCGGCGTCCTCGAAGCTGGGCCGGCACCGGGCGGAGGCTGGTCGGTGATCGTGGAACTGCCCGCCCGGGAGGACCGATGATCCGCACGCTCGTCGTCGACGACCAGGCGCTCGTCCGCGCCGGCGTACGCGTGTTGCTGCAGACCGCGCCCGACATCGACGTGGTGGGCGAGGCCGCGGACGGACACGAGGCCGTGCGGCTCGCCGAGCGGCTGCGGCCCGACGTCGTCCTCATGGACATCCGCATGCCCCGGGTCGACGGCATCGAGGCGACTCGCCGCGTACTCGCGGCCGCGCCGACCACCAACGTGCTGATGCTGACGACGTTCGCCGACGAGGACTACGTCTACGACGCGCTGACCGCGGGCGCGGTGGGCTTCATGGTGAAGGACGGCGAGCCGGAGGCGATGATCGACGCGGTCCGGCGCGCGGTGCGCAACGAGCCGATGCTCGCGCCGACGGTACTGTCGCTCGTCGTCGAGCGCGCCCGCCGCTCGCACTATGCCGATCGCGACACGCGGCCGGACGCGGCGTTGCTGGCGCGCCTGACCCCGCGGGAGCGCGATGTGCTCACGCTCGTCGGCGCCGGACTGTCCAATGCGGAGATAGCCACCCGGCTGCACTTGGGAGTCACCACAGTCAAGACGCACATCGTCGCCGTGCTGGACAAGCTGGCCATCCGCAACCGGGTCCAGGCTGGCATCATCGCCCACCGCCTGGGTCTGGTGGACGACGACTTCAAACCCCGTCACGACGGCGCGGGCGAGCGGGCGTGATAGACCAGCGCGGCGGGTAGGTTGGCCCACACCGTCCGGCCCGGCACGACCTCCTGGAACGTGCGCTCCAGCTCGCGCCGGAGCCGCCGCGCCGGCGGTGACCAGAGCGCGTGCAGGTAGGCGAACGTCGTGAAGGCGCCGTGCGGCACCAGCGACGCGGCCACCGCCGTGAGCACGTTGTGCGTGCGGGTCGGGGAGAACGCGGCCCAAGGCAATCCGCTGACCACCACGTCGGCGGCCGCGATACCGCGCCGCGCCAACACGTCCGGCAACGTCGCGGCATCACCCACCACGACATCGAGTTCCGGGTACCGGGACCGCAGCATTCCGGCGAACACTTCGTCGATCTCGATCGCCAGGTGGTAGCCGCGACCGGCCAGCCGCCGCTGGATCGCGGCCGTGAACGAACCCGTGCCCGGGCCCAGCTCGACCACCACCGGGTTTCCGTGCCGCGGCACCGGAGCGACCGCCTGCCGGGCCAGGAACGCCGAGCTGGGCGCCACCGCGCCCACCCGCATCGGGTACCGGGCGAACCGCGTGAAGAACGTCGCAGTGTCGTGTCCCACGCTGGCCGAGACTAGGAAGGTGGAACCCCGCGCCGCCTCGATCAACGGGGCCGCCCACCGGCCGGAAGATCCAGCTATCCGGCTACCCGATCGAGGGTAGGGCCGATCGAGGGCAGGGCCGATCGAGGGACGTGCTGACAACAACCCGACTTCGTCGCATCACCGCAACGCACCGCGTCCTCGACACCACGGTCCGGAACTTCCGGGCCAGGTGATGTCAGGAGGACACATGGACTTCTACTGCGACCGGTGCGGGTACCACGTGCGGTTCGGCCTGGGCCAGGCGCCACTCCTCATGGTCTGTCCGGTCTGCGGGATCGGCCACCTGTGGCAGGGCGTTCGGCAATCCGGGTTCCGGATCGTGCAGAACGCGATCGAGGCGTTCGTACCCCACGGGCAGAACGTTCAGGGGCTCTACCAGCCGCTGGTCATCAAGGGACAGCAGCCCTACAGCCAGATCGACTTCTTCGCCGGCATCCTGGGTCCCAAGTACCAGGAGTTCATCCAGGAGGAGACCGTCTACTTGGGACGGTTCAACAAGGTGCTCGTACCCGATCCGCGGCGGTTCTCCTGGCTGTCGCCGTACACGGGAAACAAGCACAACCAGCGCCACTTCACCCAGGCGGCGCTGGCCCAGGTGGCGATCGCCCAGTTCAAGGCGAACGGCGGCGTGTTCCCGCGGCTGATCGAGCCGTTCGTCGGCTCGGGCCAGGTCTTCCTCAACGCGTGCCAGTGGGGGCCGTACTTCAACCAGGGGATCCCGCTGTTCCACCAGGTCATCGGCGGTGACCTCAACCCGTACGTCGTCGCCGCGTTCGCGCTCATGCGGACGAACGGACTCGCGTTCGTGCAGAGCTACCTGAAGTACGCGGCGCTGCTGGACGAGAACCCCGAGGTCGCCTTCAACCAGCGGCTGACCTACCTCGACGCCCACGGCTACTACGCGGCCACCGGCCAGGGCGACAGCCGGATACATGGCTCGATGGAGTTCGCAGTATGGTCGTATATCTACGTCGTCAACCGTTGCCTACACGGCAGCAAGCTCAACGCCAACAAGGGAGTGACGACATCCCGGGATCCGAACCGCAAGCTGGACAAGGTCCGGGAGCGCGAAACCGCCACGCTCACCAGCATCTGCCAGACGCTGCAGACGCTCGGCACCACCCAGTTCGCATGCCAGGACTTCGAGGTCACCTGCAACATGGCCCAGTCCACCGACATCGTCTTCATGGACTGCCCCTTCCCGACTTTCACCAAGACGGTCCCGAAGAAGGACGCGAAGAACCCGGAGGCGGACTCCGAGACCGCCAACACGTACGGCGTCGGCGACGACGGTGCGTCGTTGCAGAGCCGCATCGTCAAGGTGGCCGGTGAACTCATCAACAAGGGGACCACCGTCATCCTGTGCAATTTCGCCAACGCCGGCCTGGTCCGGGCGTACACGAACCTGCTGTGGAAGGACACCGGGATCCCCGAGGACTACCGCCGCTGGTTCACGTTCACCTACTGCTCGCCGGCCCGCACCAGCGAGGCGTACCTGCTGACGATCCTGCCCGGTCGCGGCAAGCAGTTGCTGAACGACGTGCCGGCCCGCCTGCAGTACCTGTGGCGTGACTGCGGCGGCGACGACAACTTCGGCCCGCCCGAGAAGCAACAGTTCTTCACGTCGGCCAAGCTTTCGTCCATCGAGGAACCGATGGACGAGGACTGGGACGACATCGTCATCAAGTGGCAGGACGAGCAGTAGCCCCCGCCTTTCTCCGCCGATCGAGGACCTGTCCTCGATCGGCGGGAGGCTGGCGCCCCCACAGTCTTATGTGGACAGTTACCATCGCGAGGAGGAACAGCACGCCGCTGGTCAGCTCGACGACCTCCTCCACCGTCTGCTCGAGCCGCTCCCCGCTGACCGAGTAGCGGGCCGGGTCGATCGAGTCGGCACCGACCGCCACCGCGGCGCAGAGCACGCCGGCCAGGAACAGCATCCGCGCCCGCGGTACCTCGCGCAGGACCGGGATCACCCGCCACAACACGAACAGACCCACGACGGCGTACGCCAGCAGGATGAAGTCGCCCGGCCCCACCCAGGTCAGCAGCGGCGCGCGGATCCCTCTGGGAGCAAGGATGTTGTCCCGTACGCGTTCGTGAATCGTGAACCGTTCGTCCAATGCGAGCCACGCGAACCCGCCGCCCAGCAGCAGGTACGGGGTCGATCCGCGGCCGAGCAACCAGAGCTGTGCCGCCGCCAGTCCCGCCACGGCGCAGCACAGTGCCAGTACCACGCTCTGCAGCCACGTCATCGGCGACTCTTCCGGTGCCAGGTACCGCCACCAGCGCGGCCAGCCGGCGGCGAACAGCGCGACGGACGCCGAAGCGAACGTCACCGGCACGGCCACATAGATCCGTCGCAGCAGCCGATCGACTGAGGATTCGACGCTCATCCCGCTAACCGCTCCACTCTGGGCCGGGGAACGATGACGTCGACCGGGTCGCCGATGGCCAGCCGGCGGATCTGCTCGGCCCACATCACGCCGCCACGGGCGAGCGCCTCGTCCCGCCACCACGCGCTGTGTCCGGTCTGCAGCACCCGACCCTCGCGAACGAGGTCGCCGTATGCGTCGAGGCCGAACACCGCGTCGTCGACCGCGTACCCCCGCAGCCGGCGCGTGCGGAGCGCGATGGCGACGGCCTCGTTGTCGACCAGAGTGGGGCGCGAGATGTTGACGACGACCGCCCCTTGGCGACACCACCCGAGTTCCCGGGCACCCAGTACCGGCGGCGCACCCCGCTCGTACGGGCAGCACAGCACCACCGCGTCGCTACGCATGAGCAGTTCCCGCAGGCCCACTTGCTCGACGCCGGGCAGCTGGCGTACCCGCGGATCGTGGCCCAGGACCCGCATGCCGAACGCGCGCGCGAGCTCGGCCACGCGACTGCCTATGCGGCCCGCGCCGATGACGCCGAGCGTGCGTCCGCGCAGCTCGAACCCGCGCAGGCTGACGTCGGCCGGGGTCATGCCGCGGGAGCGGTCGTTGGCCAGGTGCACCCGGCACGACAGGCCGAGCAGCATGGCGATCGCGTGCTCGGCAACCGACTCGGTGGCGAAATGGGGCAACAGGCTGACCGTCACGCCGAACTCGGTGAGCAGCTCCACGTCTAGGTAGTCGTAACCGGTCGCGTACATCGCGAGGCCACGCAGGTTCGGCAACGAGTGCAGCAGACGCCGATCGAACTGCGGTACCACCAACGGCGTCGCGGCCACCACGGCGGCCCCGCGCAGCGCCAACCTGGCATCGTCCTTGCTCATCGACCTGTCGCGGACGACGTACGTCACCTCGGCGACCGCCTCCAGCGCCCGGCGCGACTGCTCCGGCATGCTGTCCGTGCCCGCCCTCGACACCACTACCACCCGTGACCTGCCGACCATCGTCAACCCCCGCATCCATGGCGTTCGGTAGCAACTCAACTACCTCACGCCGGAGGGACCCGGTCGGTTGCCGATGCTGGCCGGTCAGGTGCCCGACAGATTCCAGTCGGCGATGTGTCCGTCGTGCGTACCGCTGCCGTCGGTGAGGCTGATACGGCCGTTGGGGTAGATGGCGAACTCGAACTTCTCCTCGTTCAACGCCACCGGAAAGCCGTCCAGGCTGCGCACCCCGAGCGTGGCGCGAACCCGGTGACCGGAGTGGGATACCACTTTCAGCTTGCCCTTCCCGGTCGGGGGCAGCGACAGCTCGGTACCGTTGCGCTCGTACCGGATGTCCCCGCCCCGGGCGATCTGCCGGGTTTCGACGAGCGGCGTGTACGCGTGGTAGACGGTGCGGCTCTCCCGCCCGTGGTTCCACTCGAGCAGGATGTCGAAGGCGGGCCGGTACATGTTGATCCGGCCGTATCGGGCGGCGTTGGCCAGGCCCAGCACGACCGCGCTCTCCGGCGGCGTGGCGGCCACCTCGATGGCCGTCGGTAGCGGGAACAGCTCCCGCAGGCGTTGCGCCACGTACGGGACCTGGCTCATGCCACCGGACAGTAGGACCACGTCGACGGCGGCCGCCAGCTCCTCGAACGGCGTGCGGAGAATGTCGCTGGCAGTCCCGGGCACGTGTCCGGTCAACTGGGCCGCCCGCAGCGCCGCCTCGACGTACAGCTCGGCGCGGTCGAGTTGCGGCGCGAAGACAGCGTTCAGTTGCTCGCGGGTGTACCACAGGTCGGAGATGCCGAACAGCCGCCGTGGCAGGACGACGACGTGTTCCTCCATAGTGGACAGACCGATCTTCGCCTCGCGGGCGGCGTCTCGCAGGCGTCCCCGGGCTCGCCGCGGAGCGCTCAACGAGTCGACATCGACACCCGACGCGCCGAGCGCATTGTCGAGGTCCTCCGCGATCAGCTCGTCCAGCGCGTCACCGGCCTCCGCCACACCGAGGGCGGCGAGCACCGAGACATCTTTGCCGACGTTCAGGACCGCGATGTCGAGCGTGCCGCCACCCATGTCGAACACGAGCAACCTCTGCGGTGTTCGGACCTCACGGCGGGCCAGCCACGCGATGCCGGCCGCCACCGGTTCGTCGACGAGACTCGCCAGGGATACCGCCAGGCCGGCGCGGCGCGCCAACTCGACGAGCCGCGTACGTTGCCGCCCATCCCACATGGCCGGGCAGCCGAGCTGGACGGCCCGCCCCTCGCTCAAGTCCTGGCCCCGGGCCGCGGCGCGATCGGCGGCCTCCCGCAACAACGCGACGATCAGGTCGTCGGCGCGTACATCGCGGATGCCGGTCGGCGTATCGACGCGAACGAACGTGCGGTTGTCGGTGATCGCCCGCTTGATGGACCGGACCAGCTGACTCGGGTCCAGCTCCAGCGCCTCCTCGCCGGCCACGATCGAGACGTCGCCGTAGCCGACGACGGAGGGCATCCAGGACTCATCGGTACCGATCGGGACCACGCCGCGGGGCGAGGCGACCGAGGTGGTGGAGGTACCGAAATCGAGTCCGACCATGGGCCTTCTCGTAGCGGACACAGGGCTCCTATTCCTCGACTACCGCTTTTGCGATCAGTACCTCTTCGGTGGGCGCCTTCCAGACGTAGCCCGGCCGGACGACGAGGACCCGGGCCCCGTCCCGGATCGCCCCGTCGATCGGCTTGTGGCGCCTGCGATCGAACGTCGTCTCGTCACCCGCGCGGTCGATCGGCTCGAGACCGCTGCGCTTCACCCGGGCCCGCAGGCGGTGGATCAGCGCCTCCGGTCGCGCTTCGTTGACCGCGAGCTCTTCGGCCTCGCTGGCCAGCTCCGCCAGCGCGCGTACCGCGTCGATCGCGGACTGGCGACGGCGGGCCTCGTCCTCGGCGTCGCCGGAGTCCTCGGCGTCGCTGGAGTCCTCGGCGTGCTTGCCGTTCTCGGGTTGGTGCGTCAGGGCGGCCCGGACGACATCCACCAGCAGCGCCTTGTCCCCGGCCGGAATGCGGGCCTCGCCGAGCAGTTCCAACGCCTGTGTCGCCGTGACCGCCTTCGGTACGACGGACCAGCGGTACGTCCTGCCCGCGACGAGCACCTCGTCGTGCGCCGCCAGCTTGCGTTGTACCCGCGGCCACACCCGATCCACGTCCGCCTTGGCCACACCGCCGTCCTGCAGCGCCTGCTTGATGTCCGTAGCGGTCAACGGCGCGGCCGCTCGGCGGAGGACGTGACAGACCGCGGCCACTGGATCGCCGGCAAACCGGCCGGCGAGAGCCTTGCCTCGCGAGCGCTCGGTCACGATTGCACTGTAATCCCGACCGCGCTCGAAGCCTCGTTACAACGCTCTAGTAGCGCCAGCGAGTCCGAGCGGCGATCTCGGTCGGGTCGGCGCCCTCCAACAATGCGATCTCCCCGCGCCGCACGGCGACCAGCGTATCGATCATCTCTTCGCCGAACGCCTCGGTGAGCGCGAGCTCCTCCTCCATCGCCGCGACGGATTCGGCCAATGTGGACGGTAGCGCCGCGATGCCGAGCGCCTCGAGCTGCGCCGGTGGCAACGACGCCGGGTCCACCTCGATCGGCTCGGGCAGCGTAGCCGCTTCCCCCAGACCCGCGCGGCCGGCGCAGAGCAGGGCGGCGACGACGAGGTACGGGTTACCGGCGGCGTCGAAGCACTTGACTTCCACGTTGGCCTCGTCGGCCCGGTTGCCGGCGGTACCGGAGACGAAGCGAACGGCCGCTTCCCGGTTCTCCCGGCCCCAACACGCGAACGCACCGGCCCAGTGCGACGGGATCAGCCGCAGGTAGCTGGCCACCGCCGGCGCGCCGATCGCCAGCAGCGCCGGCAACCGCGACAGGATCCCGCCGACGAACGACTCCCCGGCGGCGGTCAGGCCGTACGGGCCGGAACCACCCGTCATCGTGTTGACACCGTCGCGCCAGAGGCTCAGGTGCACGTGCCCACCGTTGCCCACGCCGTCGGCGAGTACCTTCGGCGCGAACGTGACGCGCAGCCCGTGTGCCGCGCTGACGGCCCGGATCGTCTCCCGGACCAGCACCACGGTGTCCGCGGCGCCGACCGGATCCTCGGCCGCGACGGACACCTCGAACTGGCCGGCCGCGTACTCCGGATGGATCTGCTCGACCGGCACCCCCTCGGCGGTCAGCGCCTCGAGCACGTCCCGCAGGTAGCCGGACAGCTCGACCACCCGGGTCATGCCGTACGCCGGGCCATGGCAGGCCGGCTCGAAATCGTCTCCGGTCCCGGCCGATACGCACCACTCCACCTCGAACGCGGCCCGGACCGTGTAACCCTGTGCGGCCAGCCGTTCGGCCTCCCGGCGTGCCAACGCCCGGGTGTCCTGTGGATGCGGGTTGCCGTCCTGGTCGTACCGGTCGGCCGGCGCCCAGGCCCAACCCGGCTGCCCGGCGAGCACGGTCAGCCGGCGCAGATCGGGATGCAGGCGCAGATCGCCGACCGGCCCGCCGGCGAACCGCCCGGAGACCAGCGAGTCGTCGACGAGGAACGTGTCGAAGACCGGCGAAGCGCCGATTCCCCATTGGGCGGCGTGCTCGAGCCGAGCCACCGGTACGCACTTGACCCGCGTGACACCGCTGTTGTCGACCCAGGTCATGGCCACCGCGACGACGTCCTCGGCGGACAGGCCGGCCGCCGCCCGGCGGGCCTCGTTTGCCTGACCGGCCCGCTCGACTGCGTCCATGGATCCTCACTCTATGACACGGTTGGCGAGTGTTGCCGTATGTCGAGACCCTGCCCCTCGTCGACCACCATTGCCACGGTGTCGTCCGGCGCGACCTGGACCGGGCCGCGTTCGAGGCGCTGTTGACCGAGGCCAATGCACCGGGTCCGTTGGGCGGCACGCTGTTCGACTCGCACATCGGATTCGCCCTGCGCCGCTGGTGCGCACCGGTCCTCGACCTGCCGCCGCACGCCGCGCCCGAGGAGTACCTCGCCCGCCGCGCCGAGCTGGGATCCGCCGAGGTGACCGGGCGGTTCCTCGCCGCGGCGGGCCTGGCCGCCGTGTGCGTCGACACCGGCTACACCCCGGAACCGCTGCTGTCCCCCGCCGAGCTGGGGGCGGCGGCGGGGGTACCGGCGTACGAGGTCGTCCGGCTCGAACGCGTCGCCGAGGAGGTCGTCCACGCCGGCTGCACCGCGGCGGGCTTTTCTGACGCGGTGGTCGCGCGGCTCACCACCGTCGAGGCCGTAGCGGTCAAGACCATCGCCGCGTACCGGGTCGGGCTGGACCTGCCGGGCGAACGACCCACCCCGGCCGAGGTGACCGCGGCGGCCGACCGTCTACTTCGGACGGACACGGATCGGGTACGGGTGGCCGACCCGGTGCTGCACCGGTTTCTGATCTGGGCCGGCGTGGACCTGGCTCTGCCGGTACAGGTCCACGTCGGGTACGGCGACCGCGACATCGACCTGCACCGGTGCAATCCCCTGCTGCTCACCGAACTGCTACGCGCGATCGAGCCGACCGGAGTACCGGTCATGCTGCTGCACAACTACCCGTACCACCGCGAGGCCGGGTACCTGGCCCAGGTCTTCCCTCACGTCTTCGTGGACGTGGGACTCGCCACACACAACCTCGGGTACCGTGCGTCCGCACTCGTAGCCGAGACGCTGGAGCTGACGCCCTTCGGTAAGTTCCTGTTCGCCAGCGACGCGTACGGACTGCCGGAGCTGTACCACCTCGGCGCGGTCCTGTTCCGCCGTGCCCTGTCCGATCACCTGACGGCGGCACTGGCCGACGGTGCGTTCGCCGACGCCGACGCCGCCCGCGTCGCCGAGCTCGTCGGAGCCGGCAACGCGCGGCGCGTCTACCGCCTGCCGTCACCCCGCCGCTAGGAGCGTGATGTCGTGGAACTGGGCGGCATAGCGCGGCTGGTTGGGGCCGGTGAGCAGGACCCGGGCCGTACCGGCCGCGCCGGTGCGGAACCGGATCGTCAGCCGGCTACTCCATCCGCTGCTGAACTGGTTCACTCGGCCCGAGGCCGGGGAGATCGCCGTGATGTCCCCTTCCACGCGCAGCCCGGCACCGTCTGGCAAGGTGACGTTCGTATCCGGCCACGTGTCCAGGCCCAGCCAACCCGACAGGACGTACTCGGTGTTCGGTAGCAGGCCGGTGACGTCCTGGAAGACGATCCCGCCGAAGGGACTGCCGTTGTTGGGTACCTGGAAGACGCGCAGCCCGTAGTTGCGGAAGCCGTACTTCCACTCGTACTGCTGGATGACCTCCTGCCGGGCGTTGGGTGCGAAGAAGTTGTTCCAGGCGCGCGGGATGTTGGCGCAGCCGGGGTACGTGGCGTCGGCGAACGGGTTGTGTTCGAAGCTGCCGTTGCGGAACGAGCCGGCGTTGACCCAGACCGTGAAGCTGTCGGTACTCCGCCGCCCCTCGATGTCGGTCGCGGTCAACGTGATGGTCGCCTCGCCGGCCTTCGTCTGGTCGGTGGTCGGCGTGATCCGCACGCCCTTCTCGTGCAGGTTGGCGCTGCTGGTGTTGACCACCGAGACCGCCGTCACGAGGCCGGCATCGCCACCGGTCACCGCCGCGCTGAGCGTCCACGGATCGCCCTGGTTGCCGACCCGGCCCAGATACACCTTCGGCACCACGCACGTGGTGTGGCCGATCGACTGGTCCGGGATCTGGCTGAGCTTGGGCGCGTCGACCAGGTAGATGTCGTCGACGTCGAAACCGATGTTGCTGACGAACGCGTTGTTGGCGAACACCTCGATCTCACTGGTGAAGTTGCCGGTGGTGAAGACGACCTCCTCGCGCGCCCAGTCGGTGGAGTCGAAACGTACCGACATCATCTGCGCACCGTCGGGATCGTCGGGTTGGCCGTTGCCGTCCCAGTCGGGATACGTGTTGGTGTCCAGTACGCCGATGTCGAAGAGGCCGCCGGGCGCGTTGGTCCGGCCCCACCCGCCCAGAGCGTAGGTGGTGTTCGGCTCTACCGGGATCTTCTGCTTGACGGCCGCGACGTCGACGTGCATTCCCTGGGTACCCGAATGCGCCGCGGCCGCGGAGACCACTGGCGGAGTGCCGCCGATCAGCGTCCACGGGGGCAGGCCCGATTCGAAGCCGCCGTTGCGGAGCTGGTCGAGGGTGACCGTGACCCGGAAGGTGTCCGAGCTGACCGAGCCGTCGGCGGGGTCGGTCGCGGTGACGGTCACGTCGGACGTACCGGTTCTGGTGGGCAGCGGCGTCAGGGACAGCGCCCTCGTCCGTCCGCTGCCACCGAGCGCGAGCTTGGCGTCGGGTAGCAGGTACTGGTTCGACGAACGCGCCGTTACCGTGGGCGTGGAGCCCTCGGCGGCGTTGGTACGGAACTCGACCGCCGCAGGGCGACCGGTCAGCAGCGCCAGGTCCGGCAAGGACCCGGGTCCCAGGGTCGGCACAGCCGCGGCGGGATCGGTGACGGTCACCGTGAAGGTGTCCGTGCCCAGCACCGTACCGGCGGCGTTCCTCGCCCTTACCGTGATCGTGGTGGTGCCGGCCCCGGAGCCGAACCGGCTCATGATGCCCAGTGTGCGGTCGGCGCCGGTACCGGAGACGACGAGATCGGCGTTGCGAACGACGTTCTGGTTCGACGAGATTGCGTCCACTGTGGCCACTCGCGGGCCGGGCAGGTTCGGGTCGTCGCTGGTGATCGAGCTGACCGTGAACGGCACCGCCACCGGGACGTTGCGTTGCATCGACCGATCGGCGATGTCCGACACCGCGGGCTGCCAGACCTTCACGTAGTCCACCAGCATCAGCGCGTTTCGCGGGTCGCCCTTCGGGCCGAGATCCAGGCCGGGCCGGTCGATCGCCGCCCCGATTATCAGGTTGCCTGGATGGTGCGAGGCGCCAAGGGGCTGGAAGTACGTCTCCTGCCCGTCGATGTAGAACCGGTACCCGGTCGGGTCCCACAGCACCCCGTAGGTGTGGAAGTTGCCCTGGCAGGTACTCCCCGGGCAGGTGACCCGGCCGGACCCCTCGGAGCGGTGGGTGTCCGCGTACCCGTCCCAGTGGAGCGTGTGGTGTACCGCGTCGGTACCCCACTCCTCCTCGATGTCGATTTCGATGCCGGCGGCGGCCGGATCGCGCAGCGGCTTGCCGTACCACCAGTGCAAGTCCTGGCTGTACATCCAGAACGCCTCGTTCGCCCCTTCGGGCTGGGCCAGGTTCAGCCGCGCCTCGATGTACCCGTACGTCGTGCCGAAGGGCGCCCGGCGCAGGCCTTCGTTCTCCCCGGTGACCAGCCAGTCGGGGTTGAACGTGCGGCCGTTCTCGGTGTACGCGCGGAAGGTCAGGTACCCGTCGGCCACGCTGATGCCTTCGGGCTCGGAGTAGTTGGTGCCCAACCAGACGCGGTCGTCGAGACCGTCCGGCGTCGCGGCGCCCCGGATGTTCCTGACATCCATGATCGGCTGACCGTTGAACGTGCCGTCGAACTCGTCATCGAATACCGGCAGCCAGCCGGTGACATCCGGCAACGTCGACGAGACCGCCGCCCCCTGCGCGGCCGCGGGTTCCGGCGCGGCCAGCCCGACGGCCACCATCAACAGAGCTATCGCATAGACCCGCATTTCTGGATTCTGTCGAGCGGTCGGAATCCGCGGCCAGGCCAGCGACCCGGCCATTCACCGGCCATTTCCGACGGCGGTAAGGTCCTGATATGGATCAACTGGAGACCATGCCCGAGGACTGGACCCGCGCGCTGGCGATCGCCGCCCACCCCGACGACCTGGAGTACGGTGCCGCGGGCGCCGTAGCGGTGTGGACCGACGCTGGCAAGGACGTGCGCTACCTCCTCGTCACGCGGGGCGAGGCGGGTATCGACTCGATGTCGCCCGCCGAGTGCGCACCCATCCGCGAGGCCGAACAGCGGGCCGGGGCCGCCGAGGTCGGGGTGTCCGTCGTGGAGTTCCTCGACCACCCCGACGGAATGATCGAGTACGGGCTCGGCCTCCGCCGCGACCTCGCCGCCGCCATCCGCCGGCACCAGCCGGAGTTTGTGTTGACCGGGAACTTCCAGGACTCGTGGCCCGGCGGCGGCTGGAACTCGCCCGATCACCGCAACACCGGCCGCGCGGTCCTCGATGCGGTCGGGGACGCCGGCAACCGGTGGATCTTTCCGGAGCTGGCCGAGCAGGGACTGGCACCGTGGAACGGTGTGCGGTACATCGCGGTCGTCGGATCGCCGTCGGCCACCCATGCCGTCGACATATCGTCCACTATGGACAGAGCGGTAGCGTCGCTCGAGGCGCACAAGGCGTATCTCGAAGGGCTGGGTGACCACCCGATGGCGACGGCCCGCGAGTTCCTGGAGTGGATCGCCGACCTGAACTCGTCGCGCTTCGGTGACCGGCGGGCCGCGGCGTTCGAACTGTTCCGCCGCTGAGAGTCAGCTGGAGACATCGACCTCGTCGAGAGTGCGGCGGCCGTCCGCACCCGATTCCACCTCCCGGGTAGCTTCTTCCCGGGTGGCCTCCTCCCGGGTGGCTTCGTCGCGGGCGCGGAGCCGGTCGGCGAGTATGACCTTGCCGGCCGCGGCGAGCGGGATGGCCATCAGCGCGCCGACCAAGCCCAGGATGGTCGCGCCGACCAGCGCCGTGAGCAGCACCGCGATCGACGAGATGTCGACGGTATTGCGCAGTACGCGCGGCGCGATGATGTAGTTCTCCAGCTGTTGGTAGACGAGGAAGAACAGTCCCAACAGGACGGTCGACGGCCACAGCTCGCCGGTGGCGGCCGACACCACGAGACAGACCACCGCGCCGAGGGTGGCTCCGATCAACGGGATCAGGTCGGTCACCGCGACGAGCAGAGCCAGCGGCAGGGCGAGCGGCACCTGCAAAGCGGTCAGCGCCACGAACGCGGTCACTCCGGCTATCGCGGAGATCAGCAGATTGCCGATCATGTACGAGCCGACCTTGTCGATCACCAGGTTGACGACGTCGGTGACTTGCACCCGTTGCCGCATCGGGAATAGGCGGACCAGTCCGCGGCGCAGCCGGGGCAGATCGAGCATCAGGTAAACCGTGAGCACCATCACCACCAGCAGTGACAGCACCGCGCCGAAGAACTGCTGGGCGAACCCCACCGCCTGCGTGCCCATCCGGCCCGGCATGTCGCGCACCCAGGCGTCGATCCGCGGCTGCATACCCAGCCGGGTCTCGATCCGCTGCAGGGTCGGCGAGCGTTCGCGGAGCCGGTCGAGGTAGCCCGGAAAGTCCGAGGCGAGGTTGCCGGCCTGGGTCAGCAGCGAGGGGGCGATCGCCCAGATCAGCGCCACGACCATCGCCAGCATCGCGAGGAACACGATCGCGACCGCGTACGGACGCTTGACCCGCCGGCGGACAAGCCAGCGGACCACCGGGTCGAGGCTGACGGCGAGGAAGACCGCGATCAGGAACTGGACCAGCAAGGCACGGACCGCGTACAGGGTCATCGCCGCAAAAGCGACGACGAGTACGCCGGAGGCACCGGCGACGCAGAGGGCGAATATTCTCGCTGGCGACGGGGTATCGGTCACCACCGGGTGATACCCATGACAAGTTCCGAATAGTCGACGATGGGTTGGGTGATCCGAGCGAAACAGGTTGACGTACCGCGACGCCCGGTCGCGCGGCTGGCCACCGTCATAGGCCCGGAGCGGCTCGACCGTCTTCTCGCCGGCGCGGCCGCCTTCCGCGAACGCGTGGCGGGTCGTGTTATCTGGAACGTCAACTCCACCGCCGTCGGCGGCGGCGTGGCGGAGATGCTGCAGGTGCTGTGTGGCTACGTGCTGGACCTCGGCATCGACATCCGGTGGACGACAATCGACGGCGACCCGGACTTCTTCGCGCTGACCAAGAGCCTGCACAACCGGATCCACGGCCGGGCCGACGCCGATGAGCTGGGTCCGGCGGAGGCTGTTCATTACGAGGCGACGCTGACGGCCAACGCGACCGAGCTGTTCGAGCGGATCCGGCCAGGGGATCTGGTCATCTTGCACGACCCACAGACCGCGGGTCTGGCCAGCGCGCTGGTCGAGCACGGCGCGCTGGTCATCTGGCGCTGCCACATCGGCGCCGATCACCACGACGAGATCACCGACAACGCGTGGGAGTTCCTCCGCCCGTACCTGCGGACGGTGCACGGGTATGTGTTCTCGCGGCGGAGCTATCCCCCGACCTGGGTGCCGGACGACGAGACGTGGATCATCCCACCGT
>Ga0114129_10005770_pt1 | contig 17537 bp, 6 predicted proteins | sample RhiMetdeltSRZDD1_FD_80071 | JGI IMG/M metagenome (GOLD analysis project Ga0114129, IMG submission 80071) | Populus rhizosphere microbial communities from Tennessee, USA - Rhizosphere MetaG P. deltoides SRZDD1 (version 2) (version 2) | ecosystem: Host-associated > Plants > Roots > Rhizosphere >...
AAAGGGACACTCGTCCTCTGTTTGGTCGGTGGCGTTTTCTCCAGACGGCAAGACGCTGGCCAGCGGTAGTGCAGACAATACGGTGAAGCTATGGTTTGCGGCCAGCGATGAAGAGGTCATGGCGCAAACAAACAAACAGAGGTGAGCTTCGATTAGTGGACGCGGTAGTGGCAAAGATTCTGTGTAAACGGTCTGGTTCAAGTTTATCGTGTTCATTCCAGCCAGGGAAAGCGCAAGCTTCCCCTTAATCGCCATCCCAGTCGAAGCGAGGAGGACAGTCAAGGATCGCGAGCGACCTCCGGGAGCTAGCGACCGCAAAGCGGGGCGCAGCTCCTTGACGGTCCCGCAGCGAAGGCTATCCGAATTCCGCCGGCATTCTACCTTCGTACACGATCGCGAATTGATTTGAGCGCCCTTTCGAGTCGCGGATCGTCATCGTCCATTTCTTGCTGATGTCGACCAGAGCCAGGTAAAGCAGTCTCAACGCCGCTTCATCGTTGGGGAATGACCCTCGGTTCTTCGTGACCTTGCGCAGAGATACGTTAAGCGATTCGATCGCATGGTCGTATATAACAGAGCACTCGTTGATCTTAAGCGTGCTTGCCTAGCCATCAGGCCTCAATGATCACCTTCAGACCCGAAAGCAACCGAGGGCCTGAAACACTTAATCCACCAACTCGAAATACATCCATAAAAACAAGCGAGGATTACATCATCTACAAAATTATCTACAGTGGTTTTGGAATCGTGCGGCAGGAAGCTGCAAGCTACTGAACAAAGGTACGCCCGGCAGGACTCGAACCTGCGACCCCCTGCTTAGAAGGCAGTTCCGGGCAAATAGTCAAAGCTACCAGATTTCCAAGGAATGCCGACTATTTAGTTTCTAACAGTTACCAGGAGCTTGTAGAAGCGTATAAGAGAGCTGTTGTGCTTTGAGGATGTCACCATCTACAAAATTATCTACAGTGCTTTTTCGTTTCTGGGGGTGCACTCCAAGGTAAGACCCTTGTATGTACCGCATCGTAATCGTACGTGGCTTCACTTAAATGCGCAATTAAGTTTGACCCGGTGGGCTTAGAGGGGTTAGCATTTGCGGGCTGTAAATTACAATACCAGTCAACCGACCTCGCCGAGATGTCCACTGATGTCCAACCCGCTTGGATCGCCTAATGTCATATGAATACTGACTGATTCCTGTCGAGTAACGGGTGTATTGTTTGTAGATTTAACACCTTGAAACACCATGTGTCCAAGATCGCACTCAGCCACGTTTTTGCATGTTTTTCTTTGTGCGCTTTTCCGAATCCACCAGTTGCCATCACCAGGCCGAAAAATCGCCACATCAGCCTTTCCGTCCCCATCATAATCGGCGGGCACTGGCTTATCACCGCTGATTCCCCATATCTGTGTCGTGGTCGAGCCGTTCGTGCTGTTCAAGATCTTGGGCAAATAGCGGGGAAGTTCATGGTGTCTCTTGGCGAGCTTTCTGAAGAGCCGATCAAAGCGGGGGCTCGTCTCTATTCGAAATCTTGGCGTCATGATTTGCGACGCTGCTTACTGGCCCCTCAAAAATCTTCTTATGGGTTGGAATTCAGCAATAAGTTCATCAATTGAACGACCTTTACCAGCACGAAATTCTTGCGAGCTCTTTGCGATGTCTCGCGCTGATTTCATAGCATATGGCGGGTACACGTCAACACTTGCGAAAAGCTGTGTCGATGTGTTGCTAAGCACAAGAGAAAGTTATGGGGTGCAGCCCAAATATCCACAACGACCAATGGTAGCTGTAAGTTTTCCCGTCTAATGGCTGTCTTGAGTATCTGCTATCGTATCGCTACGTCTTGACTCCGCAGCAGTGTCCCATCTCCAGCTGGAAGCGTTTCACGGCAAATCATCCTCTTGCGGAATAAAGCAGGACGCTAGAGTTAATTCCTGGGTGCACACCTTTCAATGAGGAGAATCTCGACCCCCATCACAAAGGCCGAGCTGCGAATAAAGAAGCGCGATAAGGTTATCTAGACTGCCGCGGTGAGCAGCTCTGTCGACACAAGGCAAGGATTATTACTCCCACTCCCACTACAATACTAAGCGAATCGGAAAGTAACATTATGCTCGGAATTCGAAATCACAAAGTTTGAAGTGAAGTTGACTTGGATGTGGCACTCCTTCATAATCTGCTTGGAATTTAAGGGGTTGGTTAAACTGTGAAGACGGATATAGGAGTTTCTCCACTTTGTTAAGTGTCCTCCCGTCCTTCTTCCTTCGAAATCAATAGAATTGTCCTTGCTCCACACGGGATGCCAATTTTTGGAACGGTCTCACCAGTTTCCGACTGGGCAGACACGCCATGGCCATTTTCGATCCTGGTTGCAATGCAAATGGGCCCAACGACGTTCGGGTCACAAGGGTACTTCACATAGTGAACACAACGCCGAATGTTAGAGCTTCGGAATTAGCTCGAATTGTGAACTTGAGTACTTCTCGTCTGAATCACCTCTTTAAGATCGAAACTGGCACGGCGCTGGCAGGACATATAAGAAAGGCGCGGCTCGAGGTTGCGGCTCAGATGCTGAGGTCTACTGACGAAAGGATCAAGGCGATTGCGGTCAACGCCGGTTACAGCCACACATCGAGCTTCGTTCGAGCTTTTCGCCTTCATTTCGAAGAGTCTCCGATGTCCTACCGGCATCGGTTTCGGGGCCCGACTGCGAGTTCGGGTCGCGCGAGGGACGGAATCGGTCGCGAGAATTAGTTACTCAGTAGTCGTCCAGCAAATCGGCTAAAGGTTCACGTCGGCGTCGAGGGGGGGGCTGCCGAGCCAGGCGTCCCTGATTTCTCGAGAGCCTGAGAAAAAGGCGGTAGTGCGGACGATTCGGCAATCTAGCCAGTTCCGCTAATGAAAAGCCAATTATGCTAACAGATACTTATTGAGAGTATGCCTACAGAGAGGTAGAGTAGTACCCCGTGCGCTGGGTGTACTTGCCGAGACGCTCAGCAACTATCAAATCCCCAGGAGGTACTTACCAATGTCAAGGATTCTATCTTTGCAAAAACTCGTTGGTCCGGGCCTGGATTTTCTTGGCCTTGAGGCCGCCGCGAGCACGTCTAGCGATTCAGGCTGCGTGTGTTCAACGAGCAGCATCCAAGCCTGCCCGGTATGCCCCGAAGGTGGCGGCGGCAACTAGGGACTCGGAGACGCTTGGGGCTCCCCAGTCCTTTGGTGGGGAGCGCCAAGTTCGTAACAACGTCGCAAATGCTATCGCGCCGTTTCAGGCGTGTTGTACGGTTACTACCTCGGGAACCGGGTAGAGTGAATCTGTCCGGTTCCTTAGTTTTCTAACGGCCCAGGTGAATTTATGCGGATGGAAGACAGTTTTTTCTACACAATCGTCGACGCTAATTTTTACGATACGATTGAAAGGTATAAGCCCAAATCGGTTTTCGTCGAACCCCTACGGCGGGTGTTGCCATCTGATTGGCAGATCACCCAAAGTGGTATTTGGTTTCAGTGCAACCCGCCAGGCGCGACGCTTCCACAGCACGGCTGGAAAATCCATCTGACCACCACTCCCACCCAAGCTGCTGCGGTGCTCACTACTGCCGCTCGCGTGCTCGTAGAGAAGGGTGTCCCATTCAAGTTCGCTGTCGACCGAAACATGCTATTAATCGTCAACGGCAAACGCTGGGCTAGATCCGGAGCCGGCAAATTCATAACCATATATCCTAGAAGCAAGGATGAATTCATCAACCTCCTAGAAGAACTTCACCAAGCTCTGTTGGGATATAACGGCCCCTATATTCTTTCGGATAAGCGTTACAAAGACGGCAGCATAGTCTATTACCGATATGGAGGTATGGTGCGGGCGAGCAAGGTTAATTTCAGGGGCGAGGAAGACTTGATAATAACGGCGCCTGATGGTGAAAGCGTAATTGACGAGCGCTCTCCCTACTTCACACCACCAGAGTGGGCTACAGACCCGGTTTTGAACCCGAAGGAAGAAACCGACTCCAATCCGGAGCTTACACTAAAAGATGGGCGATATGAGATCGAGTCAGCGCTCACATTTACCACCTCTGGAGGAGTCTATATTGGAAAGGATACTGAAACTGGGCGAAAAGTTCTGATCAAAGAAGCGAGGCCTTTTGCAAATCCATCCCAAGGCGAGCACGATGCTGTCTCATTGCTGAAGAAGGAGCACAGGCTGTTGACAATTCTTGAAGACACCGGCTTAGTTCCTCAACCCTTCGATTTCTTCAAGGATTGGGAGCACTTCTATCTGGTGGAAGAATTCCTCGAAGGATTCCTGCTCCGTTCGCACATGATCGAGATCAGCCTGGCCCTACAGATCAGGCCGACTCTCAAGGAGGCAACGGAGTTCTACGAACGTTACCGCAAACTGTACGGACTGATCGCAAAGGGTTTTCAAACCGTGCACGAGCGTAACATCACGCTCGCCGACGTATCGCATTACAATATCATTGTGACGGACGAAGGGAACAGTGTGAAGTTTATTGATTTCGAAGGTGCTCGTGAACTTGGTGTTGATGTGTCGACAATGCTTTACACGCCCGGGTTTGCGTCAGAGCAAAGAGAAAGAAGCTGGCGTGAACCGACGATTGAAGATGACTATTATGGATTCGGCGGTCTGATGCTGGCCGGGCTTATGCCCATAAACGCTGTTCGATCGTTTGGGTACGATTCACTTGAGCGATTTCTGAACGCTCTAACCACGGACTTTGGACTTCCGGACGGGGTCCGTCGAGCGATTTCTGCCGCAATGCATCCAGAGCCGTCGGAACGCATTAAGCCGTTAGAGGCCATGGCGATGTTGGAGGATGTAACCGAGGTCAGGGAACCGGTTATTGAGACCGACGAAGCAAGACGGGAGTGCGGAGATCTTTTTATCCAACGAATACTTGATTACCTGCTCAGTGTAGCGACCTTTGAGCGCACGGACCGGCTCTTTCCATCTGACGCCTATTTGTTTCGGACCAACCCTTTGAGTCTGGCATGGGGCGCTTGCGGAGTTGCCTACGTGATCAATGAGATCAGAGGTGAAGTACCGCAGGAAGTCTCGGATTGGATATTACAGAATCCGGGTGACCGTGAACGGTATACTCCCGGACTCTACGTCGGTCTATCCGGGATAGCATGGGCGCTCTTAGAAATGGGATTCAAGGAAACGGCGCTGGAGATGATGCGCGCGACACACAAGCATCCGATGCTTTACGAGTCGCCGGACATTTTTTACGGCGTATCGGGATGGGGCATGGCGCAACTCAAGTTCTTTATGGAGACTGGTGACGAACTGTTTCTGTCGAAAGCAATTGAAGGCGGGCAATTCCTTCTTGACACCCAAGAGGAAGATGAGACGGGTTCCTGGTGGCCGGTTAAAGGTGACATGTTCTTTGGCTTGGCGCATGGCGGAGGCGGAGTCAGCCTATTTCTCTTTTATTTGTATCTGGCGACTGGAATTGAAAAGTTCCTGAATGCCGGGACGCGGGGAATCGATTTTGTTCTTAGCAAAGCCATTGACACAAGGGACGGAGGCTATACCTGGCGGATGACCGAAGACTGGCCTACACAGACTCCTTATTGGCGCTACGGAAGTGCTGGAATCGGCATGACGCTGTTGAGGTACAATTCTCTCTTTGGTGATGAGCGCTATAAAGAAGTGCTAGACAGAATCGTTTTGGACTGCGATAGGAAATATACAATTTTCCCAGGCAGGTTCTTTGGACTCGCCGGATTGGGAGAGTTCTTTCTTGACATGGCTGATTTCGGCGTGGAAGAATCAACCGCAATTGAATGCGCTTGGAAGAACGCTGCCGGCGCTTTGTTATTCAAAGTGGAACGAGAACAGGGCATTGTATTCCCGGGGGAGCAACTCATGAGATTGAGTTGCGATTTCGGAACAGGCAGCGGGGGCATAGCGCTGTTTCTTCACAGATTGATTCACCGAGGCAATCCTTCATTTATGCTTGATGGTTTGCTTGAAACTGAAACAATCCAGCATAAGAGTGTAGCTGAGCTCTCAGTCGCATGATTGTCAATCTCAACAAGGGATTGTCTAGATGACGTACGATCACATTCCCTCAAGCCCACACAACGCAATTGCGCACCGGTTCTGGAGATTCCTGTCCGAATCCGGCAAGGATCTTCGCTATGGAGTAAGGGTCTTATTAAGGAAGCCCGGGTTCACGATATGCATTGTTGTTACTTTGGCGCTGGCCGTGGGCATGACTACCGGTTTGTTTGCGGTCGTTAATGGTGCGCTGCTTCGGCCATTGCCCTATCCTGAGGCCCATAGAATAGTCCATGTGTCGTGGTTGTCACCTCAAGGCGCCGACTCGAGTATCACACAAAAGCAGTTTCAATATCTGAACGAGCATACTAAATCGTTGAAGGCCAGCGGCCTGCATTCTTACAACTCGATATTCAATCTGTGGAACGGCGCCTACTCGACCCCACTTCGGGGTTTACCGGTTTCGGCAGGGCTGTTCGAAGCTTTAGAAGTGAACCCGTTTCTAGGCCGTGGATTCCTACCTGAGGAAGACCGCGTAGGCGCGCCGCGAACCGTGATGCTCAGCTACAGCGTTTGGCAGCATCATTTCGGTAGTGATCGGAGTCTTATCGGCGGGAACATCGAGTTGAACGGACGGCCCTACACTGTAATAGGCATTATGCCAAATAGCTTCAGCATGTCTCCCGCCGCGGATATGTGGATATCGGTTGCCCTACACCATCCGAGCGACCGCGATCCTAACTTCGAAATGTTCGGAAGGTTGGACCCTTCAATGAGTCCCGAGCAGGCCCAAGCCGAAGCGTCGAGTCTTGCGGAATCCTTTAAACAGGAGTTTCCTGACCTGGCCGGATCGGATTTCCGAGGAGTGCGCCTGGTCGCATATCAGAAATGGCTTTTGGGGGACAACGGCCCGCGTTTGTTTTTGTTGTTGGGCGCCACTGTACTTATATTGCTGATCGCGGTAACGAACGTCGCGAATCTGCTGCTCTCTCGCGCGGTATCTCGCGAGAAAGAGATTGGCGTGCGAGTAGCACTCGGCGCGAAGCGATTTCAACTGGTCCGGCTATTGGGCGGCGAGAGTTTGATATTAGCGATTCTAGGGGGAGCTTGCGGGTTGGCAATCGCGCCGTGGCTTGTTGAATCGCTTGCAGCCGTTGCCCCAAAGGAAAGCGACCTGGTACCGCTGGTAGAACGGTACAAGTTGGATTGGCGCGTCTTCACCTTCGCGTTGGCTGTGTCTCTCTTGATTGGTATTTCCGTCGGGTTGGCCTCGTCCCTGAGAAGTTTGAAGAGCGATGTCGTAAGTGCTCTCAAGGTAAGCGAAGGCGCCATAATTGGAGGGGGCCGTCGCAAGATGCGCACAGTGCTCATGTTTATCGAGGTGGCCATCTGCGCGGTATTGCTTACAGGCACGGTTCTGTTGGTCAGGAGTCTGATCGGACTTCGCTCCGTAGATTTGGGTTTTAACCCTAGCGGGGTTTGGGCTGTTCGAATGTCACTTCCGCCCGAGAAATACAAGACTGCTGCACAAGTGTGGGCTTTCGAGAGGGCGGTTCGAGAGCAGCTTAGAAACCTTTCGGGCGTAACCTCGGTGGCATCTGCTTGTAGCGTGCCACCGGAACGGGGTCTCAGGAGCGTCATCCAAATAAGAGACCAGAAGCAACAGATTTACTACTGGGCCGTCAGTCCAGACTATTTTGAGACGCTAAACATACCGGTGACGGGGGGCCGGACTTTTCGGGAGGACGACCGACCCGGCGCTGGGCCTGTAGCAATCATTAATGACGCTCTTGCGCAGCGCATCTGGCAATCGGAAGATCCTGTCGGTGATCAAACCTGGTGCGCTATAAAGGACAACAAGTGTCCCCAGGTCGTGGGCGTTGTGCGCAACATCAAAATCAACGGTTTAAGAGAATCGGAACTGCCGATGATGTATTTGCCTCTGGCACAGTTGGCAGATGGAACTATGAGGTATATGAACCGCGCTTTTCTGACGGCCTTCTTAATAAGGAGTTCGGCGCCAGTTAGTATGGCCGCGGTTCGAGAAGCCGTAAATCGGGTGGACCCCGCGCAGCCCGTAGTAAGTCTCGACCCGATGTCCCAGGTTGTGAGCGACTCAATAGCTTCCGAGCAACTCTACACGGCTCTGTTATCAGTTTTTGCCGCTATGGCTGTTCTTCTGGCTGCCATTGGAGTCTACGGAGTCGTCTCTTATTCAGTTGCCGAGCGCACGCGCGAGATTGGACTACGGGTAGCGCTAGGGGCCCAGTCAGGGGACATCAGGAGATTGGTGATCGGGCAAAGTATGCGGGTTACTCTGACTGGCATCGCAATGGGGCTACTCTGTGCGCTTTGGCTTGCTCGCTTTCTGAGGACCCTTTTATATGGCGTCGGTCAATTCGACTCGATTTCTTTCGTGACTGTCGCGGTCTTCATGAGCCTGGTGGCTCTCATTGCGAGTTACGTGCCCGCGCTTCGGGCATCAACCATGGACCCGAACAAAGCGCTGCGACATCAGTGAGAGACAATGATGGATAAGCCCAACCAAATGATCTAGCGTCGTTTTGCTAGGCACGAAATCTTAAATATGATAGTCAACTCCAACCGCATCTTATTGTAGCTCTTTTGAAATTTGCGACTAGATTCTGTTTTTGAACAAATGGGTGCGAGGTTAGAGCATTGCACGGCCACAAAGACAAGGAAGATACTCAGAAAAAAAAGGGGTCGCCGCGTGATTTGCTGCGACTGCTTTCCTACATCAAGCCGTACTGGCTGAGACTGGCTATAGCATTTTCAAGTTTGCTGGTAGCGACAGGACTGGCTCTGGTCTTTCCGCAATTGGTTCGACTGATCATAGATGTGGCGTTCAACGAACGTAGTGCCGGCAAGCTAAACAGAATTGCTGTATGGCTGATCTGTCTTTTCGTAGCACAAGCGGGCTTTAGTTTCCTGCGAGCCTATCTACTCTCGTATACCGGTGAGCGCATCGTTGCGGACGTTAGAATTCAGGTTTATCAACATCTCATCTCGCTGACCTTCTCATTCTTTGCCGGCCGGCGTGTGGGAGAGTTGACGTCACGGGTTGCGTCCGACGTGACAGTTATTCAGTCTGTTACAACAGGAGCCATCAGCGAACTTCTCAGGCAGGGGGTCACACTCATTGGCGGCATTGCCATTATCACATGGATGAACCCCCAACTGACTTTATTGATGCTGGCGATTGTGCCGATCATTATGGTGTCGGCTCACGTCTATGGTAAGTATATACAGCGTTTGAGTACGCGGGTGCAGGACCAACTGGCTGAGGGTACCTCTGTGTTCCAGGAAAGCTTGTCCGCGATTCGCATCGTGCAGTCATTCGTCCGCGAGAAATACGAATTACAACGCTACAAGGAACGAATCATGAAGGCTTTTGAGCTAGCGGTGCACAGAGCAATCGCGAGTGGTGGTTTTGTCGCCTTTATTGTCCTTGTGGTGTACGGCGGCATTGCGGCCGTGCTGTGGTCCGGTAGCCGCATGGTGGTAGCGGGTAAGATCACGCCGGGTGAGTTGATCGCTTTTGTTTTATATACGTTCGTCGTTGCGGAAGCGATTGGCGGGATGTCAGTGCTGTATGGACAATTTAAACAGGCCATCGGTGCAACCAGGCGCGTCTTCGAAATACTGGATACACCAGCAGAGATCGCCGATCCACTGACTCCTATTCCGCTTGGTGAAGTCTCCGGGCAGGTCGTTTTCAAAAATGTCAATTTTGGATATGGGGACGAGCGTAGCACTTCCGTGTTGAAAGGAACTAATATTGTCGCGCGTCCCGGTGAGATAATAGCGCTTGTAGGGCCGAGCGGCGCCGGCAAGTCAACCCTAGTCGCTTTGATTCCGCGCTTTTATGACGTCTCATCCGGCGCAATTCTCATCGACGGCAAAGACGTGAGATCACTGCGGTTGTGTGATCTCCGAAGCACAATTGGCGTCGTTCCTCAAGAAACGACATTATTTAGCGGCACGATTCGCGAAAACATTGCCTACGGTAAACTGGATGCGCCTGACGCAGAGATCGAAGCAGCCGCACGGGCAGCCAACGCTGACGACTTCATCACCAAGTTTCCGCAAGGCTATGGCACGTTCGTCGGCGAGCGCGGGGTGAAGATTTCAGGCGGAGAGCGACAGAGGATAGCGATAGCTCGGGCTCTCCTGAAGGACCCACGTATTCTGATACTCGACGAAGCGACGAGTTCTCTCGACACAGAATCAGAACGTTTGGTGCAGGATGCGCTGGATACGTTGATGCAAGGGCGTACAACCTTTATCATTGCTCATCGTCTATCCACGGTCCGGCGCGCCAACCGAATCATCGTGCTCGATGGGGGAACGATAATTGAAGAAGGTACTCATTACGAGTTGCTATCAAAAGGAGGCCTTTACAGGCAGTTGCACGACGTGCAATTTCTCAATAACCCCAGCGAGCAGTTTACGGCGGCCTAACGCTTCAGTTAAAAGGGTGAAAGAGCGAAACAAACTTAGCCCCCGCTCATGTTGATAAAGTCGTAACTCTTAGCAAACCTACTGCAGGTCAGCAGTTTTATATACAGATTATCGGCTCCGGCATCGAGCCAAATAGTGTCAGGGTAGTTGTCATCGGACGAGGTTGTGATAGTTTTGGATCGTGCGTAGTTCCCAACAATGTCCTGCATTGGTATGGAGCGGTCACAGCTTCGAAACTCGAAAAAGTCCCGCTGACGCTAGCTCCGGGCTACTTCCAAGTTTTTGTGCAACATGGCGCTAATGGTCAGCCGTCCAACGGCATGGCCTTGACTGTGGATGTGAGCTGATAATCACCGGGTGGAACGGACTGTGTGCGTTGAACCCCCGAGTGCATCCATCTGAAAGGCGCTGGTAACCGAGTTCATTATTTTCCCTACGTCTAGCCCTACTTGGTTGTCATGAGCAGATTGACAACTCTAAATACATCGAGAAAACCATTGAGGATAAGACCGTCTACAAAATTATCTACAGTCCGTTTTTGAATCGTGCGGCAGGAAGCTGCAAGCTACTGAACAAAGGTACGCCCGGCAGGACTCGAACCTGCGACCCCCTGCTTAGAAGTCCGTTCCGGGCAGATAGTCAGAAACAACGGATTCTCACGCAATTTCGAGCTTTTGTATTCTAGCAGTTACAAGCGGCTTGTTGAAGCTCGTGGAAAGCTTTTGGCCCTTGCGGATGTGACCATCTACAAAATTATCTACAGCGCTTTTTGTGCGTGACGGCAAGCAATAAATAATTCTTTAGGGACACGGCCGCGCGCGCAGCCGGCTACTGCCCGCGGGGAAGGTTCTTCGGATCAATGAAACGGTGATTCACTATCGATTACAAGCTGCGAATCCTGGCCCAAGTTGACAAAGGTGACAGGATCGGGTGCAGTCGGATAAGATATTGCGATGAGAGGCTGTACTCATACTTGGTGAAGTGGCGAGTGAAGGGAACACAGTCCATGCGAGCCGGTCTTGAGCCAAAGCGCCGAAGTTGCAAACTGTAATCCAAGCACCAAGTGGGCTGAAGCACGACAACCTCCCTTCGAGACTAGGCGCCTGACGCCCTTTGTTTAGTCAGCGTAGTTGCCGAATGCTTTCTCGGTTGTGAGAACAACTCAGGATATGGTCTCGATGTCTCGATATCTTTGTGAACAGTTTCGGTGGCGAGAAATACGGAAATCGTCGTCACTACTGCCATTCCAATGATATACAGCGGAATTGGCCAAGTGCTGCCAACATCACGGAAGGAGCAAATAATGGTGCAGCTAAACTCTTGCATCTCTGCGGTGGCGTATGATCAATAGCTTGGCTTACTTTCTCTATTGCTTCAACTTGCTTTAAGGAGTCGGGAGGAAGCGAGACTTTGGATTTACTTAGAATAGTCGGATTAGGAACTATTAAGACATCCTTTTCTGAGGTTTTTGGTGTTACTAGCCTTACTGACTTGCGCCCGTCTCGACCATTGTTCTTTCTCATGATTTACACGCCTCCCTGCAAGCGGCAATATGCACGCCTAATCAGTGTAACTTGGTCCCTAGATGTTAAGGGACGTAAAAAGGGTTGTCTCCCTTACAAAAATTTCATAACTGCAAATTGGGCGTTCTTAGCGAGAAATGAGCGGACAGACGAGCCACACGGTGCCCCGAGAATGGACCTAGCACAACCGCCAGGACGCACGATTATGGTTACCGTGCAAAATGTCGCTATTTATTCCCTTCTTCGATGATTGAGGTGCGCGAGACGTGCTCCGGCCCTATGAGTTCAGGCTCTGCGGAGGCCCTGAGGCGAGCGCAGTTGAGCTTGATGAACGACCCATGTACTGGCATCCTTATTACTGGGCTGCCGACGGTGTTGATCGGCGATTGGCGTTAGATTAACAACTGATGACGCGGTTGCTGCTATAGCTTGCTCAGGTTGAAGGCAGCGGCACAGTTTTTGTTGTTGACAACATTACCATCGTAGGCGTATGATCGCGGCGTCTTTGTGAAACTAGTGGTCGCCGTGACCATCGTTTCAGCCCGGTAGTTCAACCACTAAAGATTCTAATCATCCTGGGGTTAGTGGGATTAAACTTCGAGGTCGGCTTCTGACCGAATGCTGACTTCCCTTGAGCGCCTGCGCTTGCGACCAGCGGTCGTGTGCAGACGAAGAGGAGGCCTTTATGCTCCCGTCTCAGGCTCTCTCAAGCCCACGCTTTCTAGTCTTCTTCAGACCCCTGGCCGGTCGGTTCTTTCGCCGTAGTCTTCGAAGAAGAGTTGTCTGCTGTGTGTTCGCGCTTAACCTCCTCGTCTGGCCGGGGCCTGGGCTTCTCGCGCGTGATGTTCTAACGCTAACTTCTCAGGTGATTAGTACTCATATCAGTGTCATTAGCTATGAAGAGTTCTTCCTGAGACGGCTGTTCTCACGAGCTCGGGCCGCGCGACAGCGCGAGACTATGGCGAGCCGTGCCGCAACGGTTGCACACATTCGCATAAACCCGCACAAGTTTGTTGGCTACCTAGATGAAGGGGCGAATTTTGTTGCAGTCTCTACTGACGCACTCAGCCAGGCCGTCCAGGGTGTCAAATTCACGTGGGAGTCTTCCAACACTAGCAAGCTAGAGATAGATGAAACAGGCCGTGCTCGCTTTCTTCAGGCAGGGCTGGTGTGGGTAACCTGCCGCGCAGGTTCGGCTATAGCAACAGCTCCGGTGCTGATCAGACCCAATCATCGGCCACGACAAACTGATGCTGAGTGGCGAGCGGATCAACGTAACCTCGGCGTTGATGGCAATCTCATAGGCGACCGGGAACCGGCGAGCGAGTCGTCGGTGGCCGGAGCGCTGTCCTCGCTGGTCGATAAACTGGCGCCAACCGCATTCGCTCAAGGCGGCGGCTGCATAGAATGCCCAGGAGGTTGGCATTCCGACGACCTGGGCTACGATGAGTTGTGGAGCGAGCCGCGCAATCGCCTGGGCTCGCCTCGTGATGGTGTTGTCGAACCGATGCCACTTGGAACAGTTCTCCCCGAGGGCAGCAACTTCAAATGGGCACTGCCGCTTGAAACCCTTGGTGGGCGCGGCCTCGCCACTAACCTGACGCTCTATTACAACAGCCGGGTTTGGTCGCGGCGGGACAATCGCGTGGCGTTCGATGCGATCAGCGGCTGGCCGGCGCCGGGTTTTTCTCTCGGCTACGGAAGGATGGTGGTCTATGACTTAGGCGCCGGCTCAAACCCAACTTGTAAGTTCATGCTGGTGGATGCGGACGGCACCCGCCACTATCTGGGCGCCGGGACGTGGAACGGGACTGGGTACCAGACGGGCGTGCCAATGGAGACCTCAGATGGAACTCATATCGTGTACACCGGGAACGCGAGGGACGGCGGCGACCTTCGCTACTCTGACGGAACAAAGGTGACCTACAACCCGGTAAACAATCGGCTGGTGCCAACACGAATAACGGAGAAGAACGGCAACTATGTCCAGATCAGCTACAAGGTAGACGAGCTGGGAACCTATCCTCCGATGGCCCTTGAATCCGTCGTCGATACACTTGGGCGAAGTGTCGGATTCGAGTACGACTCCGCCGGGCATCTGACATCGGTGGGAGGCGGGATCTCGTTCGTCAAGTTTGATTATCAGGTCGTTACGTCAAGCTATAACTTCAGCGGGCTGACGGTTGAGCGCCAGCCGACGACAAGTCTCCGGCTGCTACATATCTACTTTCCGGCGACTGGCACTGGTTACATGCCGACCTATTCGCAGTACGGGATGGTTTACAGCGTGTCGGCGCGACGGCAGATGACGACATCGGGAGGTTGGCCGCCAGGGACTCCGGTAGTCATTACCGATGGAGTCGAAAGCGCAGCAGTGACATTCAACTATCCGACATCCGGTTCGACAGTATTGACTGACGCGCCAGCATTCAATCAGCGGACTGAGACCGCCGTTAACAGTCCTACCGCCGTGTACGGCTATTCGAGTAGCACCGATGCTTTCGCCCAGACGATGACCTTCAGTATCGCGCGGCCCGACTCGAGTACGGTTCATCTCACCCGGTCGACGAATGCATCGTCTCCAGCAAACGGCAGAATGGTTCAGTCAGAACTAAAGTTCGGGGCTGCCTCATTCGCCAAAGCCGTGCTTACATATGGCAACGACGGAGGAGGGTCGCCACAAGTGCAATCGGTGATCATGTCTGATGACGCGTCTCCGGCTAATCAGACGAAAGTAGACTTCGACCGCGACAATTACGGAAATATTACCAACAAGCGAGAGTACGGATTTCAGGTAGGCGGCGCGTGGCAGGTGCGACGGCGCACTCACTACACGTACAAGACCGACGCCGCCTATATCAACGCCTACCAGCGCCGGCTGCCGACGCTCACTGAAGTGTTTGACGGGCTGGGGAACACCAGCGACTCGGACGACGTGCTGATCGCCAAGACAAGTTACACGTACGACGACTACCAGGCGATGGGAGGACTCGAGAATTACGGAGGAACGGCCAGTCCTCCCGGTCATGTGAGCTCCTGGGTACCGTTGGGTAACGTAACCGGCGTAACTCGGTGGACTGATGTTGTGGCCGGGACGACGATTGTGCACCTCGCCAAGTACGACATCTTTGGGAACGTGGTGAAGGCGCAGTTTTCTTGCTGCCAGGAGGCCGTGCTGGTCACCACCGAAGCCACCTACTGGGCAGTGATTGAAGTCGAGACGCGCGGCGCTCCTGGAACGCAACAGACAGAATCGATTGCTTACGACTTCAGCACGCTGCTGCCTGTCAGCACCACCGACGCGGCAGGTCTGACGACCAATTATGGCTACGACGCGGCGCACAATCTGACCAGCATTGTGCTCCCGACGGGAGCGAACGCGATTGCCGGATATGACTACGGGAACCTGTCGTCCACCAAGACTGTGAGATACCTCGATTGGGGTGGTACCGGTACGCTTGAAGGGACGATGACCAAGACGCTGATCACCACGACTCACTATGACGGTTGGGGACGGGTGCGCGATACTATCAATCCGGCCGGAGCGCAGGTTAATACCAGCTACGATGCAATGGGAAGAGTCGTCAGTCGAACCAATCCATTTCCTACGGGCGGGACCCCGGGACCGGCGACAACGTTTCAGTACGACGCGCTTGGGCGGGCGACGATTACGACTCTGCCCGACACAAACACGGTTCAGAATACCTACAGCGGGCCGACAGCGACAGCGATCGATCAGGTGAATCGCAAAATCAAGCGAGAAATAGACGGCATTGGAAGGTTGATCAAAGTCACCGAACAAGACGGAACCGGGGCGCTGACTCAAGAGACGAATTATTCATACAATCTGCTGGACAAACTGATCGGGGTGAATCAAGGCGGGCAGCTTCGAAGCTACAAGTACGATGCGATAGGAAGATTGCTATTCGAGAAGATTCCCGAACAAACGCCGACGATTGCGGACGGCGGAGTTCCGAATCAGTGGACGACGGCCTATGCTTATACCGAGTTTAGCGCGGTGAAGAAGAAGACAGACGCTCGTGGAGTCGAGAGCCATTACTTGTTCGACGCGTTGCACCGAGTCACGCAAACCTGGTACACGGGAGTTGGCGGAAACGACTCTGGCACTGTGCGTCCATCATTGCCCAGCGGCGTAGCGGCGACCGGTGACGTGACGCTAGCCTATACCGGATCGGGCGCGATATCAAGCGTCAGCATGGGTAGCAACTACGCTGAGAGCTACACGTTTGACAGTTACAACCGGCCGGCTTCGATGACGCGCACGATCGACACCAAGTCCTACGCTACCAGCTACGAATACAATGGCGGGAGCCAGCCCACGAAGCTCACTTATCCATCGGGGAGGGTGGTGGGTTTGGGCTACGACGATTTTGGCAGGCTGAAGGGACTGCCTTATGATTCGCATGTTCCTGGAGGCCCGGGCTACTTGACTGGTATGACGTACAACACGGCGGGGCAGGTGACGGGATTGACGCTGGCCAACGGAGTCTCGGAAAGCTATGGCTTCGATACAAATCGTTTGCAGCTGACCACTTACAATGCCACAGCACCGGGGGGGCCGTTCGGCGGATTGATGCAGTTGAGCTACGTGTATCAAGCAGCGGCGGGACAAAGTGGGGCAGGAACTACAGCCGGAAACGCAGGGCAGTTGACGGGCCTGTTCGGGACGATTGCCGGAATCCCGGAGGGAGCGAGCTACAGCTACGATGTGGTTGGCAGGCTGACGACATCGTACACTGGAACGAACAATCAGAGTGCATATCGGAGATATGGATATGACCGATGGGGCAACCGGACCGGCATGTGGGACGCGGTGAGTGGGGGCAATCAGATTCAGTCAGTCGCGCTTGAGCAGACAGGCGGAGCGCCGACGAATCGAATCGCGAGCGTGACCAACAGCAGCTCGACTGTGAATTACGCCTACGATTCTGTGGGAAACGTCATTAATGATGGGGTGCACACCTATTCATACGATACAGAGAATCGCTTGGTGAGCGTGGATGGCGGGGCGACTGCTCAATACAAATACGATTATCAGAACTGCCGAGTGAGCAAGATCGTCGGATCGAATGTGACACATTACGTATGGGAAGGCTCGCAGGTGATAGCGGAACACAACGGCAGCACCGGGGCAGTGTTAATCGATTATGTCTACTTCGGGGGCCGGATGATTGTTAAAGTATCTGCCGGAACAACTCAATACCTCCTGAGCGACCGATTGAGCACGAGGCTTGTGCTTGACGCGAGCGGCAACGTGATCGGGCGTCAGGCTCACTTGCCGTTCGGCGAGGATTTCGGGGAGAGCGGCACGCAAGAGAAGCACCATTTTACGAGCTACGAGAGGGACGAATTGCTTGGCACGGACTACGCGATCAACAGGGGATACTCGCCGACCGTTGGTCGATTCCAATCGGCAGACCCCTATCGAGCAAGCGCATACATGGTGGACGCGCAGAGCTGGAATAGGTACAGCTACGCGCGGAAC
>Ga0114129_10005771_pt1 | contig 17536 bp, 13 predicted proteins | sample RhiMetdeltSRZDD1_FD_80071 | JGI IMG/M metagenome (GOLD analysis project Ga0114129, IMG submission 80071) | Populus rhizosphere microbial communities from Tennessee, USA - Rhizosphere MetaG P. deltoides SRZDD1 (version 2) (version 2) | ecosystem: Host-associated > Plants > Roots > Rhizosphere >...
GCACGGCTGCGGCGAGCGCGTACAGCGCCGCCACGAGGGTGATGAACCTCCAGCTACGCATCACGTTGTTCTCCTCCCACCCCGAGCTGCGGGACAGCTCGTGCACGTCCGGCTTGGGAGTTGCAGGGACCGGACGGGCTGGGGTGTTGCCCGGAGTATACAACCGTCCGTCCCAGTCGAATGACGGCATATCAAGGGACGAACAGCCACAGCTGTGGATGAAGTGCTCGAAAACCATGACGGCATACTGCCGTGGGGCATTTCGGAAACGGGTCAGACCAGGGTCAGACCAGGGTCAGACCAGGGTCAGACCGGGGTCAGACCCCGGTCAGTCCGCGTCACCGGGTCCATCCCTCCATCTGCGCCTATGATCGACCGCATGGTTCCAGTCGTGATCATCAGTGCCGCGCGGACCCCGATCGGCAGGTACGGGGGCACACTCCGGGCCACACATCCCGCCGAGCTCGGTGCGCGGGCAGCGTCGGCGGCCATGACGCGTGCCGGCGTCGCGCCCGACGAGGTCGACGAGGTCATGGTGGGACATGGCAGGCAGGCGGGGTCCGGGCCGAACCCGGCCCGGCAAGTCGGACGCCGCGCCGGGCTTCCGGATCGCGTGCCTGCGCAGACAATCAATCAGGCGTGCGCCTCCGGCCTTCAGTCAGTGGCGCTCGGCGCGCAGGCGATCCTGTTGGGTCAATCGCGAATCGTCCTCGCCGGCGGCATCGAATCGATGAGCCGCATGCCGCACCTGGTCGAAAGCGAGGACGGGCGCTGGGGCCACAAGATGGGCAACATGACGCTCGTCGACGCGATGTACCGCGACGGGTTCTTCGATCCGCTCTCGCAGCTGATCATGGGGCAAACTGCGGAAGTGCTCGCGCGGCAGTACGGCATCACCCGCGAAGAGTCCGATCAGTATTCTCTCGAGAGCCAGCGGCGCGCCGAGGCGGCGCTGACCGCGGGACGATTCAAGGACGAAATCACACCGGCGCCCGGACGGGATGCGAAAGGCAAACCGGTCGAGCTCGACGTCGACGAGCATCCGCGGCCGGGGACGACGATTGAGGGATTGCGGAAGCTGCCGCTGGTATTCGATCCGGTTGACGGGCACGCGGGCATCATCACGGCCGGCTCCTCCTCCGGAATCACCGACGGGGGCGCGGCCGTGGTCCTCACGAGCGAGGACGAAGCCCAGCGTCGAGGCGCGCGCCCTCTCGCTCGCATCCTGGGGTGGGTGACGACGGGCGTCGATCCGCGAATCATGGGCATCGGTCCGGTGCCGGCGATTCAGCAACTGCTCGCACGATTGAAGCTCTCGATCGGCGACTTCGATCTCGTCGAATTGAACGAGGCCTTCGCGCCGCAGGTGCTGGCCGTTCTGCGCGACGTGCCGATCGACCGCGATCGTCTCAACGTCAACGGCGGCGCGATCGCGCTCGGGCATCCGATTGGCTGTACCGGCACGCGCATCCTGGTCACGCTTCTCTACGAAATGGCGCGTCGCGGCGCAAAGCGCGGGCTCGCGACGCTGTGCGTGAGCGGTGGTCTCGGCATGGCATTGGCCGTCGAGCGGGCGTGAGCGCGCCAACCCTGCGATGGTGGCGCGCGCGTCAAGGGCAAAGGGCAAAGGACAAAGGGCAGAGGTAAGACCGCGCGTGCACGCATCGCGCGTGTGGCTCGCCATCGCGGGTATTGCTGCTGCTGGGATCTGGGCGTACTCGAACAGCTTTTCAGGCGCATTCGTCTTCGACGACACACCCGCCATCGTCGAGAACCCGCACATTCGAAGCCTCTGGCCGCTGGCGCGCGCGATGTCCGCGCCCGCGCAAGTCACCGTGTCGGGCCGGCCGGTCGCCGCGCTCTCGTTTGCCGTGAACTACGCACTGGCGCCGGCTGACGTGCGCGACGTGATGACGCCGACCGCCGACGTCCCGACGTTTGGCATCGATGCGCGGTTCAAGAGAAACCTCTGGGGCTATCACGCCTTCAATCTGGCCATTCATCTCTGCGCGGGTCTGGCGTTGTTCGGAGTGGTGAGACGGACGCTGGTGTCGCCGCGCATGCGCGATCGATTCGCTGCGGCCTCGACACCACTGGCCTTTGCCGTGGCGCTGCTCTGGATCGTGCATCCGCTCCACACCGAGTCCGTGACGTACCTCGTGCAGCGGGTCGAGTCGCTGATGGGACTGTTCTACCTGTTGACGCTTTACTGCGCCATTCGCGCGTGGGAGGAAACTGACTCGTCCGCCAGCCGCCGGTGGAGCATCGCGGCGATCGCCGCGTGTGCCTTGGGGATGGGTACCAAAGAGGTGATGGTCTCAGCGCCTCTCATCGTCGCGATCTGGGACTTCGTCTTCTTGTCAGGCCCAAGGCCCATGGCCCAAGGCCCAAGGGGCCAAGGCCAGACGCGCTGGCCCTTGTATTTCGCTCTCGCCTCCACGTGGCTTATCCTCATCGTTCTCGTCGCGATCGAGCCTCGCGGCCGTTCGGTAGGGTTCGGCCTCGAAGGCTGGACGGCGTGGTCGTATCTGCTGACGCAGAGCCAGGTCATCGTCCATTACCTGACGCTTGCCGTGGCGCCTCTGACCATCGTGATTGACTACGGCTGGCCGAGAGTCACCTCGCTCGCGCAGGTGTGGCCGCAGGTGCTCTTCCTCTCCGTGGCTGTCGCGCTCACGATCCTCGGGGCCGTGCGCCGGTATCCACTCGGATTCGCGGGCGCTGCATTTTTTCTGATTCTCGCGCCATCGTCGAGCGTGCTGCCGATCGTGACGGAGATTGCCGCCGAGCACCGCATGTATCTGCCGCTCGCACCCGTCATCGCGACCATCGTCATCGGCATCCATGCAATCGGGCAACGTCTGCTCGCCCCATTGCCCGCGCGTCATTCGGCGCGGCGTGCTGCTTCCCTCGTCGCGCTTTTCGCGATCGCCGGCATTGCCCTAGCGTTCGGAGCGATGGCCCGCCAGAGGAATCTCGACTACGTGAGTCAGGAGGTCCTCTGGCGCGATGCCATTCAGAAACGGCCGGTGAACCCGCGCGCGCGAATCACGTACGGGTTGGAGTTGCTGAAGCAGCGACGGCATGCGGAGGCCGAGGCGCAGCTTCGGACGGCCGTCGGTCTCGACGAACGCAATGCGTCGGCGCAGCTCAACCTGGGCGTGGTCTTGTGCTCGGCCGGGAAATTCGACGAAGGCATCGAACGGCTCGCGCGCGCGCTCTCGCTCAATCCGGAATACACGCAGGTGTACGGGAATCTCGGCGAAGCCTACGCCTCACAGGGACGCATGCAGTCTGCCTTGAAGTACTTCCTGCTCGCGCTCCAGAAGGAGCCGGACGATGTCTTTCTGCTCAATCGCGCCGGCTGGCTGATGGCGACGTCGGCCGACGAGGCGGTTCGAGATGGCACGCGTGCGGTCGAGATCGCGTCACGGGCGCTCAAGCTGACGAACGCGCAAGACGTCGAATCTCTGGACACACTCGCGGCGGCCTACGCCGAAATGAATCGCTTTCCTGATGCATCGACTACGCAGATGGAAGCGATTCGACTCGCACGCCTGAAGGGGCGTGCTGACATCCTTCCCGAGCTCGAATCGCGGCTGCGTCTGTATCAAGCAGGGCAGAAGTTCCGGCAGTGACGACCTGTTTTCGTTATGATTGAAGGTTGGGGTGTTGTCGTGAGAGGACGTCCGTGCGCATAGCGGTGATTCCGGGGGACGGTATCGGCAAGGAAGTCACCGCCGAAGCCGTCAAAGCCATCGAGGCGGCGGCCGCAGTGACAGGCGAGAAGCTCGAGCTGCAGACGCTGCCGTGGAGCGCCGATCACTACTTGTCGACCGGTGTCTCGATGCCGCCGAACGGCTACGCGATGCTGCGCGACGACTTCGACGCGGCGCTGCTCGGCGCGCTGGGCGATCCGCGCGTGCCCGACAACCGGCACATTCGCGACATCCTCCTCGGCATCCGGTTCGAGCTCGATCTGTACGTCAACTATCGGCCGGTCCGCTTGCTGGACGAGCGGCTGTGCCCGCTGAAGGACCGCGGCAAATCCGACGTCAACTTCGTCGTCTTTCGCGAGAACACCGAAGGCGCCTACGTGGGCGTCGGCGGGCGATTCAAGGCCGGCACGCCCGACGAAATCGCGGTGCAGGAGGAGATCAACACGTTCAAGGGCGTGAACCGGATCATCCGGCACGCCTTCGAGTACGCCGTGGCGCGCGGGCTCAAGAAGGTCTGCATGGCCGACAAGAGCAACGCGATGATTCACGGTCACGCGCTCTGGCTGCGGGTCTTCCGTGAGGTCGCCGCCGAATACCCGCAAATCGACGCCACGCAGATGTACGTCGACGCACTGGCGATGTTCCTCGTGAAAGACCCCGGAATGTTCCAGGTCATCGTCACGAACAATATGTTCGGCGACATCGTCACCGACATCGGCGGCGCGCTCCAGGGCGGGTTGGGGATGGCGGCATCCGGCAACATTCATCCCGGCCGCACGTCGCTCTTCGAACCGGTGCACGGCTCCGCGCCGCCGCTGGCGGGGAAAAACGTTGCGAATCCAATGGGCGCGATGCTCTCGGCGGCGCTGCTGCTCGAGACCATCGGCAAAGCGGACGCTGCAGCTCTGATCGAGCGGGCCGTCGAAGCCGCCGTGCTCGCAGGGCAAACGACGCCGGACATCGGTGGCAAGCTTGGGACGAGGGAGGTCGGGGATTGGGTGGCGGGGAAGGTGCGGGGGAAAGGCTAGGAGGCGCGGAGGCGCGGAGGCGCGGAGGCGAAAAGGCGGAAACGGTGAGAGGCTAGGCGCGCCAAAGGCGCGCCCCGCGGGAGCGGAGCGGGGCATTGGGTCCCCGTGAGCGACCGCGTTAGGGGGGGGCCGGCGGGGACGAAGTCCCCCGGTTGATATATGACTGACGTATTTCTCCTTGGCGGCGCGCGCACGCCGATGACCGAGTACACGGGCGCGCTCAAAGACATCTCGGCGCTCGAGCTGGGCGCCACGGCGGCACGGGCGACGTTCGACCGGACGGGCGTGAAACCCGAATGGATCGATCACGTCGTCGTCGGCAATGTCCTGCAGACGAGCAGCGACGCGATTTACGGCGCGCGGCATGTCGCGCTCAAAGGCGGCGTGCCCATCGAAGTTCCGGCGCTGACCGTGAACCGGCTCTGCGGATCCGGAATTCAGGCCGCGGTCAGCGGCGCGCAGCTCATCCAGCTTGGCGACGCGGAGATCGTCCTCACAGGCGGGATCGAAAACATGAGCCAGGCCCCGCACGTGATCCGCGGGCTGCGGTCCGGCCTCCGGTTGGGGCAGGGCAAGCTCGAGGACTATCTGTACGAGGCGCTGCTCGATCCCTACTGCGGATTGTTCATGGCGCAGACGGCCGAGAAGTGCGCGGCGAAGTACAACATCTCGCGCGAAGAGCAGGACGCCTACGCGTTGCGCAGCCAGCAGGCGGCGGCCGCGGCGTGGGCCGCCTGCCGGTTCGCCGAAGAGGTCGTACCAGTCGAGATCAAATCGCGAAAGGGCGTGACGATCATCGACAAGGACGATCATCTCCGGCCGGACACGACGCTCGAAGGTCTCGCCAAATTGCCGCCGGCGTTTTCGAAGGACGGCACCGTCACGGCGGGCAACGCCAGCGGGATCGTCGATGGCGGCGCCGCCCTGATGCTGGCGTCGGCACGTGCGGTCAAGGAGAAATCACTGCGGCCCCTCGCACGTCTCGTCAGCTGGGCCGCAGTGGGGGTCGATCCGTCATACATGGGGATGGGTCCGGCGCCGGCCACGCGCAAGGCCCTCGCCAAGGCCGGAATGACGCTCGATCAAATCGATCTCATCGAGGTCAACGAAGCGTTCGCGGGTCAGTACCTCGCCGTCGAGAAGGAACTGGGTCTCGATCGCGAAAAGACGAACGTGAACGGCGGCGCCATTGCGCTCGGCCATCCGCTCGGCATGACGGGGACGCGGCTGCTGCTGACACTCACGCTCGAACTGGGCCGCCGCGGAAAGAAGTACGGCCTCGCGACCGCCTGCATCGGCGGCGGGCAGGGGATTGCCGCGATCATTGAAAGACTCTGAAAACTTAGAACTTAGAACTCTGAACTCAGAACTTCAGTTCTGAGTTCTAAGTTCTGAGTTCTAAGTTTCTGCGAAAGGGTCCTTGATGCCGATACGAACAGTAGGGGTTCTTGGTTGCGGGCTGATGGGCGCGGGCATTGCCCAGGTGTCCGCGGCGTCAGGCTACAAGACGATCGTCCGTGAAGTGAATCAGGGTCTCCTCGATAAGGGGCTCGGCCGCATTCGCAAGTTTCTGGACGACGGCGTTGCCAAGGGGAAGGTGACGACGGAGCAGCGAGACGGCACGCTGGGCAATCTCTCGGGCGCGACCGATTTCGGGGCGATGGCGTCGTGCGACTTGATCGTCGAGGCCATCATCGAGAACATCGACGAGAAGAGCGCCGCCTACACCGCGCTCGAAAGCGTCGTCGGCGCGCACGCCATTCTCGCGTCGAACACGTCGTCGCTCTGCATCACGGAGCTTGCCGCGCGGACGAAGCGGCCGGACCGGTTCGGCGGTCTGCATTTCTTCAATCCGGTGCCGCTGATGAAGCTGGTCGAGGTGGTCCGCGGCCTCACGACGAGCGACGAGACGTACCAGTCGCTCATGGATTTCTCGCGTTCGCTCGGGAAGGAACCCATCACGGCCCCCGACAAGCCGGGATTCATCGTCAACCGGCTCCTCGTGCCGTACCTGCTGGACGCCATTCGCTGCTACGAGCGCGGCCTCGGGACCATCGAGGACATCGACAAGGGTATGAAGCTCGGCTGCGGCCACCCGATGGGGCCGCTCACCCTTCTCGACTTCGTCGGCCTCGACACGACGTACTACATCGCGAACATCATGTTCGACGAATACAAGGATCCGATGTTCGCCGCGCCGCCGCTTCTCAAGCGCATGGTGCTCGCCGGCAAGACCGGCCGCAAAGCGGGCGAAGGGTTCTACAAGTACTAACGTCGAACTTCGAAGTTCGAACTTCGAAGTTGGTTACTTGATCGTCTTCAGCTTCGCCGCCGCTTTCTGCTTGAAATCGCGATCTTCCGGGATCCAGTCCGGATCGTCGGGCGCGTCGAGCACCTGCTGAAGGGTCGCGCGCGCGTCGGCCTTGCGTCCCTGCTCGAGCAGGACCTCGCCAAGGAAATACAGCGTCGCCGTGCTCTTCGGGTTGAACGTCAGCGCGCGCCGGAGATGCTCCTCCGCCTTCTTTTCGCTGCCGCCGAAGAGGCCCGGCACCATGTGGTACCACCAGCCGAGCGCGCGATCGGCGGATCCCTGAAGCCAGCCGGGATCGATCGTGAGGACGCGCTGCAGCTCATCTCTGATCCGGCCCCGGTACTTCAATCCCTGGCCCAGGCCGAAGGATTCGGCGAGCGCGCCCATGTTGGCGGCCATCCAGAAATGTCCTTCGGGCGCGTCCGGCTTCAGTTTGACCGCCTGCTCGCCGGCCGCGACGCCGCGTTCGAGCGCCGGGCGGCGACGCGACTCCTCGTCGTGCGTGCCGATCCAATAGCAGGCGCGGGCCAGCTTCCACGCGGCTTCGAAATCCTGACCGCCCTCGGCACGCGCGCCCCAGATATCGGCAGCCTGGCGGGCGAGCGTCATGTTCTCGCGCTGTCGATACAGCTCGTCGGGGTTGGGTGATTGTGCGAAAAGAGCCGCGCCTAGGACGCTTGTAACTGCGAGGTAGAATGCGGTCATGCGGGACACGATTCGAGAATTGCTCACCGAGATCGGCGAGGATCCCGAGCGCGAGGGCCTGCGCGAAACGCCGCGCCGTGTCGAGAACTCACTGCGGTTTCTGACGAGCGGATACCAGACGGACATCGACAAGCTCATCAACTCGGCGCTCTTCACCGTCGAGTATAACGAGATGGTGATCGTCCGGGACATCGACTTCTACAGCCTGTGCGAGCATCACCTGCTGCCGTTCTTCGGCAAGTGCCACCTCGCTTACATTCCCGACGGACGCGTCATCGGTCTGAGCAAGATCCCGCGCATCGTCGATGCGTTCGGCCGCCGTCTGCAGGTCCAGGAGCGATTGACATCGCAGATTGCGACGACCATCGAGAGCAAGATCGCCCCGCTCGGCGTCGCCGTCGTCATGGAGGCGACGCACCTGTGCATGGCGATGCGCGGCGTTGAAAAGCAGAATTCCGTGACGGTCACGAGCGCGATGCTCGGGGTCTTCCATCACGACGCGCGGACGCGGTCGGAGTTCCTCGAGTTGATTCGCTATCGTGCGGGCACCATGCCGATGCGCGAATCGGTGTCGCTCGGCATCGGGTGTGTTCCGGAGTAGGGCGGACTGGTTCCCAAGTCCGCCGCATTACCCATCGAGCCGCTCTTCGGGCTGCAGTGATTCGTCCGGCGTGACGCCGACGACGCGGCCGAGGAGCGCGTGAACCTGCCTCACGCCTTCGGACAATGATGCCGGTCCCGGCTGAAGGATGTACGTCGACTTGATCTCGTAGATGTGACCCCGGTCGACCGCCGGGATCGTGGCCCAGCCGTCCCGGTTCGCAATCCGCGACTTGTTGACTTTCTTGCCGCACCACGACGCGAGGATGGCGTCCGGCGCCGCCGCCCGCACCTCGTCGGGCGACACGATCCGATCCTTGGCGAGTGCGGCCGCGCGTCGTTCAGGGAAGACGGTGTCGCCGCCGGCGATTTCGATCAGTTCGTCCACCCAGCGGATGCCGGAAATCAACGGGTCGTCCCACTCCTCGAAGTACACGCGAGGACGCCGCGGAAAGCGCGCCGCCGACGCGCGGATGCGATCGAGGTGTCCCTCCAGCCGATCTGCGAGCGCATCGGCGCGATCCGCCAGGCCGACCAGGCCGCCGACCATGCGGATCATCTGGAAAATCTCGTCGACGCTCCGCTGGTTGAAGGCGACGACGTTGCAGCCGCGCCGGATCAATTCCGCGGCAATGTCGGCCTGGAGATCGGAAAAGGCCAGCACGAGATCGGGCTGGAGCGCGGCGATCTTGTCGAATCGCGCGTGAATGAAGGCCGAGACCCGCGGCTTTTCGCGCGCTTCCGGCGGCCGCACCGTGTACCCCGAGACGCCGACCACGCGATCGCCTGCGCCGAGCAGATACAAGGTTTCCGTCGTCTCTTCGGTGAGGCAGACGATGCGCTGCGGATAGCGGGGCATCACCCCATGGTACCCGTCCGTCGCTGCGGCGGGTCGTCGCAGTCTTTTTTGTATACTCGCCGGGATGTGCCGCCTCTGGCTGCCGATCCTGCTCGCCGTGCTCACGGCGGCGCCGCTGGCGTCGGGTTCGCCGCAGCGGAGTGGACGACGGACGTCGAACGACGTGAAGTGCGCGGCCGACCTCGGGGTGGGCCAGAAGACCAAGCGGCAGTTCTGCGACGTCGTGATCGCCAGCTCGGGCGACGGCAGCGTGTCGATGTCGATTCCGGCGCACATCGGCGCCGCGACGCTGATGTTCGATCTGCACAATCGGTTTCTCGTGCCGATCGTGACGCTCGACCCGAGCCTGGCGTTCACCAGGCATCTCGCGGTCGTCGCCGTGCTGAAGCCGACGGGTGAAACGATCGAGCAGGCTGCGGTGATGCGTGAGTTCCGCAGCCGGGAGGACCTGTTCGACACCATTGGCGGCGGCGGACGCCCCGGCGGCATCAAGGCGGTCGCGCCGAGTGAACCGGAGGCGGTGCGTGTGACGATCCCCGCCGGCGTCAACGCCATCGGCATCGTCGGCGTCCGGCTCGATATCACCACGCGCGCCGGCAAGGAGCCGTTCGACGCGCCCGGCCGAGCCATCGCCATTGTCAGCAATCTCCGGATCGATTACAACGCGCGATGACCGACGCGTCTGTTTTTCTGACGTACGATGTCTGACGTGACTCTCGACGTGATCATCATCGGCGGCGGCCCGGCCGGTCTGGCTGCCGCCATCGCCGCGAAACAGCACGGACTCCGATGTCAGGTCCTCGAGCAGGGCGCGCTCGTCAACTCGCTGCTGCACTACCCGACGCACATGGTGTTCTTCACGACGCCGGAGCTGCTCGAGATTGGCGGCGTGCCGTTCGTCAGTCCGTACGAGAAGCCGACGCGGGCCGAGGCGCTGCGCTACTACCGCAAGGTGACGGACGCGTTCGATCTCGAGGTCGCGCAGTACGAGCCGGTCGTCGGGTTGAGCGTCGAGCCGGACGGGACCTTTCACGTACGTTCACAGCGCGCGCACGCGCCGCATCGCGACTGGACGGCGGCGGCAGTCGTGCTGGCGACGGGCGCGTACGACGTCGCCAACGAGCTCGGCATTCCGGGCGAGCATCTCCCGCAGGTCTCGCACTATTACAAGGAGCCGTACGGGTTCTATCGCCGACGCGTCGTCATCGTCGGCGGCAAGAACTCGGCGGCGGAGGCCGCGCTCGATCTGTACCGCGCGGGTGCGTCCGTGTTGATCGTCCATCGTCGCGCCACGCTCGGCGAGTCGATCAAGTACTGGGTCAAGCCCGACATCGAGAATCGCATCAAGGAAGGCGCGATCGAAGCGAGGTTCCTGACCCGCGTCATCGAAATCCGGCCCGCGGAAATCGTGCTGGCGCCGGCCGGGACGGAGATTCCGCCGCAGCCCGCGGCTCAGACGGTCGTGCCGGCCGACGCGGTGTTACTCATGACCGGATACCGGTCCGACACGACGCTGCTGCGGATGGCCGGTGCAGAAATCGACGAAGCCGAAGGGGCGCCCGTGCACGATCCCGAGACATTCGAGACGACGGTGCCGAATCTGTTTCTCGCCGGCGCGGTCGTCGCGGGCCGCCAGAGCGGCCGCATCTTCATCGAAAACGGCCGTTTTCACGGCCAGAGAGTCATTCAGGAGATCGCGACCCGACGGGGGACGGGGGTTTTTTCCACAGGTTGAGGGTGATCGGGGACGGAGGTCGTACACGCAAAGGGCCGGCCCGTGGGCCGGCCCTTCGGTTTTCCCGCACGAACTGGTGGCTATTGGAACCAGTACGTGATGTTGAAGCGGATGATCCGCGGTCCGAGCACGCCGGTCGGCGAGAGGAACGTCTGGATCCCGACCTGCGGCTGCGCCGGGTCGTTCGCGAAGCGGACGTTCGTCCGGCCCGTCCCGGTCCTGACGTCGTAGGTCGTGTTCGCATTCGTCAGGTTGTACACGTCCATTGTCGTCTCGAGGCGGTTCTTGCCGCCGAACGTGAAGAACCGTCCGGCCCGCACGTCGAGGGTCCCGAGCACCGGGAGAAGCACCGTGCCGCGAGGCTCGGCGTTCACCGACAGATTGTTCTGGTTCACGCAGTTCGTCGTGACCGACGCCGTGCACTGCTGGACGTTCAGCGTGCGCGTAATCGGCAAGCCTGACTGCACGCGGTATTCGATACCTGTGACGATCTGATACGGCAGCGTGTACGAGCCGTTGATCTTCAACTGGTGCCGTCTTCCGCCACTTTCGCCGTCGGCGTTGACGAAGACGTTGTTGGGATTGTTCAGGCTCACCAGATCCTGCCGCGTGTGCGAGTACGTGTACCCGCCGAGCACGGTCCATCCATGGCTGTATCGCTTCTCGACGGTCAGCTCGATGCCGTCATAGAAGGTCGCCAGCCGGTCGTCGTTGACCGTCACCTGCGACAGGACGGCGCCAGGATTGAGGCTGTAGACGCCAATCGGATGGTTGTCGGCGGCCGCATTGCTCACGTTCAAACAGCTGCCGGTCGTCTCGGTGCCGAAGCAGCCGTCGCGTCCGGGTTCGGTGACGCTCACTTGTGTATACAGCGCCGGCCACTGATCCATGCTTTGATCAACCGTGCCCTGCACGTCGCGCGAGCGGCGATGGATGTAGGTGACACCGCCGCGGATGTTCGGAAACAGCTCGCGGTCGACTCCGACGGTGGTCTCCTCGCGGAACGGGCGACGCAGCGCCGGATCGAAGATCGCGACCGCCAGCCCGTTGGTGCCGCCCTGCTGCGCGCCGAATTCGCCGCCGACGTACTTGAGCCCGTCCCACACGGCATTTCCGCGGTCGAAGTTCAAGTCGCCGTCGAGGTCGTTCCAGACGTACGTCTGGTTGATGTTTGCATTCGGGTTCGGAGGCGTACCGGTGTTGATCTGATCCAGGTACTTGCCCCACGACGCCTTGATGACCGTGCGGCCGTTCCCGTTCAGGTCATAGGTCGCGTTGAAGCGCGGCGCGAAGTTGTGCCACAACGGGTTTTCGCGGACCTCCGGGAAGGATTTCCTCACGGTGTAGTTCTGCACGACGCCGTTGATGGTGACGCCGGTGAACACCAATCCGTCGGGGAAGTATTCGCTGTCGCCCGTAGTCTGCGCGGGCAGATACCCTTCGATGCGCTCCCAGCGGATGCCGCCGATGACGGTGAGCCGGCCGATCGCGTACGAATCCTGACCGTAGATCGCCGAGGTCATAACTGCGCGCTCGACGTGGAGCGGTGAGTTGAAGATCTGCACGCTTACTGGGCCCGCCGGGTTGGTCCCGACCGCACTGCTGCGGTACGTGAGGTTCACGTTGTCCACGCGGTACGTATCAACGTCCTCCGGCGTGTAGCCGTTGTCGAACCCGACCTTGAATTCGTGCCGTCCACCGAGGAGCTGGGGCACGTAGTACTGGAGGTTCGACACGAACTGCAGACGGCGCCGGAACATGATTGCCGTGCTGTTCCTGTTGCGCAGCAACGTGTTGTTCTGGGCCGCGTCGGTGAGCGGCTGCAGGTTCGTCTTCTGCGACAGCGGGAACTTCGTGTTGTTGTAGCTCAGCTTCGTGTCGACGAACATCCGATCGGTCAGCACCGTGTTCCAGGCGATCTGCGCGACGTTGAAGAAGTCGTACTCCTTCGAGTCCGAATCCTGCGTGGTCGTCGCATTGGCGCCGCGGTTCGGCTTGTCGTACTGCTGACGCTCGAGATAGCCCTCGAAGCGGTTGCTCGTGTTCGCCTGATACGTCAGTTTGGCCGCGCCCGCGCCGATGTCCGTCGTGTCCTGCTGGCTCGTGTTGCCGAGGAGCACCGGCAGCGATGTGACGGCCGGGAAGCCCGGCACGTTGACGTGCGTCGACTGGTAGTTGCCCGACGCGAAGAAGAAGAGCTTGTTCTTCTTGATCGGCCCGCCGAGCTGTCCGTTCGTATTGGTGATGTAGTCCACCGCCGCGGCTTCGGCGCGGAACCCCGCCTCTTTCAACGTTTGATCGATGTTGTCCCACTGGGTTTCCTGACCCTGGTAGGTCTGGAGTCCCATCGCCTGCATGCGATTCGTCCCGCTCTTCGTCACCATGTTGATGAAGATGCCAGCCGTGCCGACCGAGATGTCCTGAGCCCCGCTCGAGATCTGGATGTTCTCGAACGTCGTCGGCGTGTAATAAATCATCGAGAAACCCTGCGCGGCCGGGTCGTTGACGTTGACGCCGTTGAGCATCTGGGTGTTCTGGCCGTTCGGTGTGCCGCGCGACGTCATGCCGCGCTGCAATCCGCCCTGGTTCCCGCCGACGTCCGGCGTGTCGAAGATGACGCCCGGCGCCTTGTACTCGAGGATGCTCCAGATGTCCTTGCCGCCAGGCGTCGTGTCGAGCAACGCCTTGTCAAGGTTCACGTTGATGTTCGCGCTCTTGGCATCGACCACCGGGGTCTCGCCTTTGACGGTGACCTCCTCGGATACCGTGCTGACTTTCAGCGGGAACTCGAGCGTGGCCGTCTGTCCCTGCAGCACGACGACGCCTTCACGTGTGACGGTCTGAAAGCCGGCAAGTGCGACCTTGACGGCGTAGGTGCCGACCCCGAGCGACGGGAATCGGTATGAGCCGGTGGAGTCCGTTACTCCGACCAAGGCCTGCGGCAGGATCGGACTCGTCAGAGTCACGTTGGCACCAGGCACCGACGCCCCTTGTTCGTCGGTGGCCTTCACGAAAATGCTGCCGGTCTGGACCTGCGCCCACGCGGGGGTCGTCACAGCCGCCGACAACACGAGCAGGATCCCAATGAGACCCAGCTTTCGGGACATGATGGAGTTCCTCCTGAGCGTCGCCACGCTCCTCAAATGCAAACAACTGCAGGGGGGCCGGCCCGCCGCTGCTGCTGATGGCGAGCATACGGGGTAGGGAGTTCCGGAGCAAGTGTCTGGTGACGGGCAGAGCGGACAGTGGGATGAGGTTTTGAGGCTATAAGTCGCGGAGGCGCGGAGGCGCGTTGGCGATGAGGCCATGAGGCCATGAGGCGCGCTATGAGGACTCAGTCAACGCCCCAAGCCCCAAGTCAGCTCAGTGAACAGTCCGCGTCTTGTTCGAGAGAAAGTCCATCAGGACGTATTGGCCGAGCGTGTAAGGAGTCGTGAAATAGGCCTTGCCGCGGCAGATGCGGGCGACCCGCCGGACGAACGCCACCAAATCGTAATCGCGCGCGAGCATGAACGTGTTGATCATGATGCCCGACCGGCGGCAAGCGGCGACCTCGGCGAACGTCTCGCGCAGGACGAACGGATCGAGGCCGAACGCGTTGCGGTAAATGCGGCCGTCGGGACGCGTGACCGCCGACGGCTTGCCGTCGGTGATCATGATGATCTGCCGCATGTCTTTGCGCTGGCGATCGAGGACGCGGCGCGCGAGCCTGAGCCCTTCCCGCGTGTTCGTGTAGTAGGGCCCGACGCGCACGCGGCCGAGCTGACTGATCGGCACTTCCTCCGCGGAATCGTGAAACAGGACCGCTGACAGCGCGTCGCCCGGGAATTGATGGCGGATGAGGTTCGACAATGCCATCGCGACCCGCTTGGCGGGCGTGAAGCGATCTTCGCCGTAGAGCACCATGCTGTGGCTGCAGTCGAGCAGCAGACAGGTGGCGCACGAGCTCTGATAGTCGCCCTGCGCGATCATCAAATCTTCGTAGGTGAGGTCAACAAGAGGCGCGCTTCCGTCGCGCGGGCCGCGGGCGCTGCTCCTTTGCACCGCACTCAACACCGTCGCCGCCGCATCGAGATTCAATGTGTCGCCGAACAGATATTGGCGCGGCGGACCGCCGGCCTCGATCCCGCTGTCGAGCTCGCGCGTGTCGTGGCGGCCGGCGCTGCTTCGGCCCGCCGATCCCAGGAGATCGCGGAGCGCGCGGTAGCCGAGAAAGTCGAGCGCCTTGTCGGTGACTTCGAAGCGCGAGTTGACGGCGTCCTCGCCGCCCGGTCCGTCGAAGCGTTGTTTGGTCGGCGGACCGGCCATGGTGATGTAGCCCTGCTCGGTCAGCTTCTCGATGATCTGCTGGACCAGCTCTTCGAGCTGGTCGCGTCCTCGCTGACGGCCCGTGGCGTCGGTGCGGCTCGACTCGTCCATCTGGCCGTTCATGAGACGCTCGAGCATCTCGTCCGACAGCACGCCGCCGTTCAGCAGCGCGTCGAGGATCGCGTCATGCAGCGCCTGCATGCTCCGGTCGTCGTCGCTGCGCGGATCCCACGGCGTGTTGAACCCGCTGGCCAGCAGCAAGTCGGACAGCCGCGTGACGAGCGATTCGAGATCGATCTCGTTGGCCAGATCAGCGATGTAGCGCGAATAGCGGTATTTCATCTAGTTAAAGTATTTTTTCTTCCCCTTCACGGGCGCCTCGTCTTCGTCCATCAGCGACTGAATCGTGCGGTCGTCCACCCGCTCGCGCGCCGTGGACGGTCCCGGCGACGCGTGCAGCTGACCGGAATCCGTCCGGCTGATCTTCTTCAGCGCGCACAGCCCCTCGAGGAGGAAGTCGGCGACGGCCGCCCGCGCCTCGTCGGACGTTCGATCGCCCGTGCCGAAGGCGCGGATCACCCGCTGGAAGCCGTCGATCGGATCGACCGCGGCGAGGAGCTGTGCCGCCGGTGACGTGTCCGACAGGTCGATGGTGCCGCCGCGCTCGAACCAGGCGATGACGGGACGCGTGTCGGTCTGCACCGCGCGGCCATCGAAAACGGTCGCAACCGCCGCGCGCACGATCTCCCGCGCGACCTGCTCCGCGCCGCGCAGCTCGCCTTCGTATTCAAGCTCGATCTTTCCGGTGAGCGACGGCAGCGACGCGTAGACGTCGCTCACCCGCGGCACGACGATCGATTCGCCGGCGGCGAGCGCCCGGCGCTCGGCGTTCGAGACGACGTTCTCGAGCGCGGTGATCGGGAGACGCTGGCTCACGCCGGACCGCTTGTCGACTTTCTGATCCGTCCGCGCCTGAAACGCGACCTCCTCGACGATTTCCCGCACGAAGTCCGGGATCTCCACCGGCAGCGTCGTCACACCCGGGCCATGCCGCTGGACCCACGCTTCCTGCGCCGTGATCGTCATCGCCTCGTGGCGGCTGCGCGGATAGTGCGTCCGGATCTCCGAGCCGATGCGGTCTTTGAGCGGCGTGATGATCTTGCCGCGCGCCGTGTAATCCTCCGGGTTCGCGGTGAACACGAGCGCGACGTCGAGCCGCAGCCGGACCGGATAGCCTTTGATCTGGACGTCGCCCTCCTGAAGGATGTTGAAGAGGCCGACCTGCACTTTGCTCGCCAAGTCGGGCAGCTCGTTGATCGCGAAGAGCCCGCGGTTCGCGCGCGGCAGCAGTCCGTAGTGCATCGTCAGCTCGTCGCCGAGCTGGCGGCCGGACTGGACGGCTTTGATTGGATCGATGTCGCCGATCATGTCGGCGATGGTCACGTCGGGTGTGGCCAGCTTCTCGACGTATCGCCGTTCACGGGGCAGCCACGCGATCGGCAGATCGTCGCCTTCGGTCGTCAGACGCGCCCGGCAGGCGGCACAAAGCGGTGCGATGGGATCGTCGTGGATCTCGCATTCCGGAATGACGGGGATTTCTTCGTCGAGCAGCTCGACGAGCGCGCGCAGCAGACGCGTCTTCGCCTGTCCGCGCAGGCCGAGCAGGATGAAATTGTGACGGGAGAGAATCGCGTTGATGACCTGCGGGACGACGGTATCGTCGAAGCCGATGATGCCGGGAAACAGCGGCCGTCCCGAGCGGAGCCGCGCGATGAGATTCTGACGCAGCTCATCCTTCACCGGTCGATGCGGCGAGCGGCCCGCAGCGATCGACGCGCGAAGGGCGCCGAGAGAAGTCGGAAGTGCCATAGAGCCCATAGTAATCTTCAATCTGCAATCTGTAATCTGCAATCTGGCATCTCCAGCTTCCCATGTTGAGTCGGCTGCTGTCACTGGACGAAGTCAGTGCGATCGCCCATCGAGGGGGATCGAAGATCCGTCCGGAAAATACGTTTGCGGCGTTCGATCACGCCGTCGCACTCGGCGCCGATGCGATCGAGTGCGACGTCCACCTCTCGCGCGATGGCGAAGTGGTCGTGATCCACGATCCCACCCTCGACCGCACGACGGATGCGACTGGTTCCGTGTCCGCCATGTCCGCCAGCGAGCTGGCGCGCGTCGATGCCGCGTTCCGGTTCGAGAGCGCGGACGGATATCCGTTCCGCGGCCGTGGATTCGGCGTGCCCAGACTGGCCGAGCTGTTGGATCGCA
>Ga0114129_10005772_pt1 | contig 17530 bp, 15 predicted proteins | sample RhiMetdeltSRZDD1_FD_80071 | JGI IMG/M metagenome (GOLD analysis project Ga0114129, IMG submission 80071) | Populus rhizosphere microbial communities from Tennessee, USA - Rhizosphere MetaG P. deltoides SRZDD1 (version 2) (version 2) | ecosystem: Host-associated > Plants > Roots > Rhizosphere >...
CAGTCTGAGTCGGCAGTCTGAGTTTGGACTCAGAGTGTCGACTTCGGACTGTCGCCGGCGGCCTGTCGACTCCGGCCTGTCGACTCCGGACTGCCGACTGGGATTGTCGATTGAGACTGCCGACTGACGATTGTCGACTGTAGACTGTCCGTGTGGACGTCGCCCTTACCTTCGTCATCCCGGTATATCACAGCGCCGAGACGATCGCCGGCGTGGTGCGGGAGATCCAGTCGCTGACGGTCGAAGGCGGCCACGAAATCATCCTGGTCAATGACGGCAGCACCGACGAGACGAGCGACGTCTGTCGTGGGCTCGTCCGCCAACCCGGGCGTGTCCCCATCACGTTGATCGAGCACACGCGGAATTTCGGCGAGCACAACGCGGTGCTGACCGGCTGGCGGCACGCCCGCGGCGCTCACATCGTAAATCTGGACGATGACGGGCAGAATCCGCCATCGGAGGCCGTGCGGCTGTGGCGGCACGCGAAAGAGACGGGCCTCGACGTCGTGTTCGGCCACTATGTCGAGAAGCAGCACTCGGTGTGGCGCAACGTCGGTAGTTGGTTTACCAATCGGATGACCGATTGGGCGCTCGACAAGCCGCCGGGATTCTATCTTTCCAGCTTTCGATGTGTCACTGCGTTTGTCGCACGACAGGTGATCGACTACGCCGGACCGTATCCGTACATCGATGGTCTTCTGCTGCAAGTCACTCAACGGATCGGTTCGATCGAAGTCCGGCACGAAGCGCGGCGGGCAGGGCAGAGCACGTACACGCTACGACGACTCGTGCGATTGTGGCTCAGTGCCTGGGTGAACTTCTCAGTGCTGCCGCTCCGTGTGGCAACCGTCCTCGGACTGCTCGTCGGCGCCGCAGGATTGGCGGCGCTCGTCGGCGTTGGGTGGTTATGGTGGCACGGACGAGGTCCGCAGTACGGGTGGGGTTGGCTGATGGCCGCACTCCTGATTTTCTCCGGAACGCAACTCGTGCTGCTCGGATTGATTGGCGAGTACATCGGCCGGATGTTTCTCACCGTGAGCCAGCGGCCGCAGTCAGTGATCAGGGAGATTCTGCGCAGCGATGACAAGGCACGAGTCGTCGCACAGCGTGTCGGCGAAAATCCTGTAGGGCGCGGTCTTTAGACCGCGCCGCGCGGCTGGGACTGAAACCCCGGCCCTACAGCATGAAGCGCCCTACGAACGAACTGTGAGATCCGCGTCGCGCGTCTCCTGCGCAAAGAGCAACGCAATCAACGTCAGGACGGCGCCCGCTGTGAGGTAATAGCCGACGTACGCGAGCCCGTAGTTCGCCGCGAGCCATGTAGCGATGTACGGCGCCAGCGACGCACCGAAGATTCCCGACAGATTGAAGGTCAGCGAGCTGCCCGTGTAGCGCACGGCTGTCGGGAAAAGCTCCGAGAGAAACGTCCCCAGCGGACCGTACGTGAATCCCATGAGCGACATGCCGATGACCATCGTCAGCACTGCGCCAGCCGTACCCCCAGTGAACAGCGGCGCGAACACCAGTCCGAAGACCGCGATACCGATAGTCACCCCAATCAGCGTCCATCGTCGACCGTGCGTTTCGGCAAAACGCGCCGAAAACGGGATCGTGAGCGCGAAGAAGAGCATGCCGAACAGTTGAATAAGGAGGAAACCCTGACGGGTGTACCCCAGCGCTCGCGTGGCCCATGAGAGCGCAAACACGGTCATCAGGTAGAACAACACGAAGGTCGCGAGCGCCGCGACGGTCCCGATGACGAGCGTGCGTGGATGCGCCTGGAAAACGACGAGCATCGGTACCTTCACGCGCTCGTGGCGATCCAGCGTCTGTTGGAAGACGGGCGTCTCAGTGATGGCGAGCCGAACGTAAAGCCCTACGAGCACCAGCAGCGTGCTTGCGAGGAAAGGAATGCGCCAGCCGAACCTGAAGAATTGATCGTCGGTGAGCCATTCCGACAGAAGCACGAACGTTCCGCCGGAGCAGAGAAAGCCGAAGGGAGCTCCGAGCTGGGGGAACATGCCGTACCACGCGCGCTTGCCCGGCGGTGCGTGCTCGACGGCCAGCAGCACCGCGCCGCCCCATTCGCCGCCAAGGCCGAGGCCTTGCCCGAAGCGGCAGAGCGCCAGCAGCAATGGCGCGAGAACACCGATGGTTTGATATGTGGGCAAGAGGCCGATGGCCACGGTGGAGATCCCCATGGTCATCAGCGCCGCAACGAGTGTCGCCTTTCGGCCCGTGCGATCCCCGAAGTGGCCGAACAGCGCGGAACCGATTGGACGCGCGAAGAACGCAATCGCGAACGTCGCGAACGATGCCAGCGTCGCCGAAACCGGATCCGAAGCCGGGAAGAACAGCTTCGGAAACACGAGCACCGCGGCCGTGGCGTAGATGTAGAAGTCGAAGAACTCGATCGTGGTGCCGATCAGGCTCGCCAGAAGAATTTGACGAGATGAGCTTCTGGCGACCATCAGAGACATGGGCGGTGTGACATCTGGTTGCCACCTAGCCAATGGAGCACGCTCGGATGCGTTTCAGGATGCGCGGTAACCGCTACCAGTTCTTGAGGCGGATATTGCGGTACTCGACTTTCATCGGCGGTCCGACGTGCACCTGCATGCCGATCAAACCATCAGACGGCCTGTTCGGCGCGTCATCGTCGATCGTGAGGGTCATCAGCCGGCCGTTGATCACGTGCGCCATCGAGTTGCCACGAACGATCAGGTGTACGGCGTTCCAGTCGTCGGTCACGACGTTTCCCAGCTCTGCGGTGTCGCCAATTGTCGACACTATGATCGGCGGCCGTCCGCCAACGACGCGCGTCATCTGACCGCGCACCGCAAGGAACAGTCGCCCCTTTTCTTCGTAGTTGTTGCCGACGTACGTCTTCTTGCCGTCGATGTCGCACTGATAGCCACGCATCGCGAACTTGTTGTCGGGCGTTGCCGGATCGGGCACAACTACGCTTCGATAGTTGATCCCACTGTTTCCCGCGGGGGTGATGCGGTACTCGAGCTTCAGCTCGAAATCCTTTGGCCTGCCGCCTCGCCAGATGATGAAGGTGTTGCTCTTGACGACCGTCGCCGGTGTGATTTCACCGACGAGCGATCCGTTCTCCGGCCGCCAGTAAGTCAGGTTGCCGTCCCAGTTCGCGAGGGACTTGCCGTCGAAGATCGGCTGAAACCCCACCTCGTCTCCGGTGAGCGCTTCAGGTCGATCGCTCTGCTTGGGCACGTACTGTGTCGCGGGCGTCTGCTGAAACGCGGACACGGCCATCCCGAAGAGAACAATTCCTGGAACGATCGCGGCAATGTCGGTTCGACGCAGCACTCGGACCTCCACCCGCAACAGCTTATTACGTCCTCAATTCCTTAGCTTTGCCAGACGGACCTTGGCAGTGCGACATCGGATGAGACGGCCGCCTTCTCGTCAAGACGTCAATCCGCGGCTCGGGGGACCACCACTACAGTCTTCGACTCCCATGACCAGATCGGCACCGAGAACGCGCGTTTGTGGCCTGATAGCAGTCAACGAAATGAAATAACCTCAGCGCTGGCTTTTTCGCGTCCTCATGTCGATTTCGGCCTGCCAGCTTCGACATAGAGGTAGAAGACAAATCGCGCGCAAAAGGACGCGTAATAGGACAGTCATGAGCCTGATTGCTGACCTTCGATTTGCCTTGCGGTCACTCGCCCGAGCCAAGGGCCTGACCTTCACCGTCGTCGTCACCCTGGCGCTCGGAATTGGCGCCAACGCCGCGATCTTCAGCATCGTGCGCGATGTCCTTTTCCGGCCGCTGGTCAACCGTGACCAGGACCGCCTCATCTACATCCGTCAGAGCGCCCAGGGCATTCGCGTCGACAACGTGAAGTTCTCGATACCCGAGCTGCGGGATCTGCAGGCAAGCGTGAAATCGCTGACGGCTTTCGGCGACTTCTCGACCATCGACTTCACGATGGTGGGCATCGGGGAGCCGCGTGTCGTCAAGGCCGGCGTCGTGGGCGGCTCCTATTTCAATGTGATGGGACTCCGGCCGGTGAGGGGTCGGCTCCTCGCCGCGACCGATGACGGACCGAAGGCGGCAGGTGCGGCCGTCCTGACGTACCGATTCTGGACGACGGCGTTCCACGGCGACGACTCGGTGATTGGGAAGGTCATAAGGCTGGGCGATCGTTCGGCGACGATTATCGGCGTTCTCGAGCCGAGCGTTCCGTATCCGACCGAGACCGAGATCGTCGCCAACGTCGTCACGAGTCCGCATCATCTGGACGCGACGATGGTCGACGGCCGTGTGCACCGCATGACGGATCTCTTCGGCCGGCTTGCACCAGGCGCCAGTCTCGAGGCCGCACGGGCGGAGCTCCGCGCCGTGCACGCCGGAATCATCAGAGCCCATCCCGAGGCGTATCCAGCACCCGCGGACTTTCGCATCGACGCCGTTCGACTGCGTGATCAGATCATCTCGCCTGCGAGAACGGTCCTTCTCGTTCTTCTCGCCGCCTCGGCCTTGCTCTTCGTCGTCGCCTGCTCCAACGTGGCCAATCTGATTCTCGCTCGTTCGGTCCGGCGACAGGGCGAGCTTGCGATCCGCGCCGCGCTTGGCGCCGGCACCGGAGCGCTCCGCCGAACGCTGCTTGCCGAAAGCCTCGTCCTCTGCGGCGCCGGAGCGATCCTGGCTGTCGTCATCGCCCGGCCGATGGTCGCGGTGCTCGCGCGGTACGCCGCGCGGTTCTCGGTGCGCGCGCTGGATGTGAGAGTCGACGCGAGCCTGCTCTGGGTTGGCGTGGTCCTCGCGCTCGCGGCCGCCGTCCTGCTGGCATTCGTGCCCCGACTGCCAACGTCCGATGCGGCGAACGGCTTCGGGCTCTCCAACGGCAGCGTGCGCGTGACGTCTGGAACGAATCGGCGTCTGCGCCTCTTTGCCATGGCGCAGATCGCAGCGTCGTTCATCCTGCTCGCGGGCGCGGGCATGCTCCTGACGACGTTGTTTGCGCTTCAACGGGCGCACACGGGGTTCGACACGAGGAACGTGCTCGCCTTGAACGTGCCGATCGTCTCTTATACGCGCGACCCGCAGGAAATCGGCAGGTTCTACAAGGAGGCTGTCCGTCGGATCTCGCAGCTGCCGGGCGTGGAACGTGTCGCAATCGGGACCGCCGTGCCCTGGCGAGACGAAGGATTCTTCTCGGCACAGTTCACGACGGAAGGGTACGCGAAGGCCGCCGGCGAAGAGGATCCCCGCGCACGGTTTCGTACGATTTCTCCCGGGTTCTTCGCGTCGCTTGGAATTCCCATCATCGCGGGTCGCGACTTCCGCGAATCGGATCGGCATGATTCCGAGAAAGTCGTCATCGTGAGCCAGAGCCTGGCGCAGCGGATGTTCCCGAATCTCGACGCGGTGAACCGGCACCTGATGTGGACCGATCCCGTCACGAAATTCATCGGCGTGAGTACCGGGCCTCGACGGATCGTCGGTGTCGCCGCAGATGTGGACGACGAGAACATCGTGCCCGGACCGGCGATGACGGTGTATCACCCCTTCGAGCAGGAGATCGGAGGAGGGCGCCTGTTCGTTCACGCGCGGATGGATCCGTACGCTCTCGTGACGCCGATTACCCGGACCATTCGGGAGCTCTCGGCCGAGCAGCCGGTCGAAAAGGCCGCAACGCTCGAGGATGTGCGCGCGGAGGTGCTCGCGCCGAACCGCCTGAACGCGCTCGTGTTCGGAGGATTCGCCATGGTTGCGTTGACCATTGCCGTCGTTGGCGTAGCAGGCGTGCTGGCGTTCTCGGTCAGCGCACGGACGCGCGAGTTCGGCATCAGGCTCGCAATCGGATCGGAGCCGCGCCATCTCCTGACGCGGGTCCTCGGCGAGGGGGCGGTGATCGCCGGCGCCGGGATCGCAGTCGGCGCGCTGGGCGGGCTGGCGCTCGCTCGCGTCGTTGCCGGTTACATTCAGGACCTGAGCATGCCAGGGCCCGTGCCCATCGTTGGTGCGGCTGCAATACTCGTCGCCGCGGCTGTCCTCGCGTCCTTGACGCCGGCCGCCCGAGCCGCGAGGGTCGACGTGATCCAAGCGCTGCGGCCTGAATAGGCGTATTACTTCGACCCTCGGCCGACTTGCTGTGAACATTGGTCAGTTTGACAGGATCTGGCAAAGTGGAATCAGGTGTGAAGTGTGCGCGCTCACTTGCGTTCGGCCGCAAGTCGAGCGGCCTTCGTGGTGAGGTAATTCCGTTCCGGGATGCTGCTCGTCCGTCCAGCCGCTTTCCGGTAGTGTGCGATCGCGGCGTCGCGGTCGCCCGCCATCTCGAGGAGATGCGCGCGAACAGCATCGAGGCGATAGTGGCCGGCCAGTCGCTCATCCGCGTCCAGTGATTTCAACAGCTCGAGACCGGCCGGTGGCCCGTTCACCATCGCCGAGGCAATCGCGTAATTCAGCGTGAGCATCGGATTGTCCGACATTCGTCGGAGCAAACCGTACAGCGCCAGAATCTGCGGCCAGTCGGTATCTTCGACCCGTGACGCTTCATCATGGATTGCTGCGATCGCGGCCTGCAGCTGATACACGCCAATCGATCCCTTCGACAGCGTGCGCGTGATGATCGCGATACCTTCCGCGATGGCTTCGCGGTCCCAGAGCGATCGATCCTGCTCCGTGAGCGGGATCAGCTCGCCGTCAGGACCGGTCCGCGCCGGGCGCCTGGCGTCGGTCAGGAGCATCAACGCAAGCAGCCCGGCGACTTCCGGATCGTTCGGCAAAAGGGCGTGAACGGCCCGCGTCAGGCGAATCGCCTCGTTCGAGAGATCGGTCCGTGAGAGCGTCGGGCCGATGCTGCTGGCGTAGCCCTCGTTGAAGGTCAGATAGAGGACGTGGAGAACGGCACTGAGTCGCTCGGCTCGCTCTCGATCGGTGGGCATGCGGAAGGGTATCCCTGACGTCTTGATTCGCTGCTTTGCGCGGCTAATCCGCTGCGCCATCGTCGCCTCCGGCACCAGGAACGCGTTCGCGATTTCCGCCGTCGTGAGACCGCCGACGGCGCGCAGCGTCAGCGCAATCGCAGAGGGGCGCGTCAGCGCAGGGTGGCAGCACATGAACAGCAGGATCAGCGTGTCGTCTTGATCAGTCCTCTCCGCAAAGCCTGGCTCGCCGAAGCTCGACGCGAAGGCAGCGAGCGGAGGCGGCGCCGGCGTCTGCATCATGACGACCGTTTCGCGCCGCCGTCGCGCGAGATCGGCGCGCAGCTGATCGGTCATGCGCCGGGCCGCGACGTGGATCAGCCATCCGCGCGGGTTGTCGGGGACACCTTCCTCGGGCCACTGCACTGCCGCTGCGAGGAGCGCTTCCTGAACCGCGTCCTCTGCTGCGGAGAAGTCACCAAAGCGGCGAATGGTAGCGCCGAGCACCTGCGGCGCAAGCTCGCGCAGCAGGTTCTCGCCGGTGAAATCGAGAGATGCAGCGGTCACTGTTCGACAGGTGGCGCGCTCATGACTTGTCGGACTTCGATCCGCATGTTCAACGGAACGCCGCCTCGGCCCGGCGCCGCCGACGCCCGCGCAGCAATCTCGTACGCGCGTTGGGGACTCTCGACATCAACGATCCAGTAGCCTGCAAGGAACTCTTTCGACTCCGGAAATGGACCATCAGTGACTTCCGGCGCGCCGTCCTTCCCGGCTCGCACGATCCTTGCCTCGTCCGGCCCCGCGAGCCCCTCGGCGCCCACGAGCTCACCGGATCGCGTCAGTTCTTCAGCAAAGCGCCCCATGAATCCGATATGTGCCTTCAGGTCTTCCGGCGGCCAATTGAAGACCTGCCAGTCCCCCGTCCCGCGCGGCGCGTGCATCATTAACATGTACTTCACGATTCGGCTCCTCTCGAGTTTCGCTTTCGTTGCACCTGATTGGTGCTTCATGCGTAAGTCGGAGCAGACGGCGTGTTCTCGACATTCTTGTCTTCCTTTTCCGGGGGACTTCGTTCCCCGGAGCCCCTTACGCCGTCCCGCCTCCGCTTAATCCCCGAGTTCACTTCTGTTGCTGTGGGCGGGGTCTTCAGACCCCGTCCGGGCGGGCCTGAATGGCCCGCCCCTACATGCGGCTCGAATCGGGGGCTTGAAGCCACGGCGAGAGCTCGGCAATCCCTGTTACACTACGGCTCACACTCCATTCGATCCACTTCCTTGTCGTCACAGCGGGTGCGACGATCTGCACGGCGCTGCTCATCGGCCTCGTTCCAGCGCTGCAGGGCACTAGGCTAGACCTGATGTCGTGGCCACGTTGAAAGACGAGGCGAGCTCCGCGGGCGGCGGTAAACGAGCGCGGCTGAGAAGCGTGCTCGTCATGAGTCAGGTCATGATGACGCTGCTGCTCCTCGTCCCGGCAGGTCTCTTCGTGCGAAGTCTGCGCCAGGCGCAGACCATCTGGCCAGGCTTCAACGCGGAGCACACGCTGCTGGCGTTTTACGACGTGTCCCAGAACGCGTACACGCCGGAAACAGGCGTGCAGTTTCATAGGCGGCTGCTCGACCGTCTTGCAACACTGCCCGGCGTGCGATCGGCGACGCTCGCAACTGGAATACCGCTCGGCCCTGGCGGGACTTTCGTCGCCCTGGTCACTATCGACGGCTACGCGCCGGCACCGAACGAGGACATGAACGTTCCGTACAACTTCGCTGGTCCGAAGTACTTCGAGACGCTCGAGATTCCGCTCCGCGAAGGTCGCTCGTTTACCGATGCCGACCGCGCAGACTCGCAGAAGGTCGTCATCATCAACGACACCATGGCTACTCGGTACTGGTCGGGGCGAAGCGCGATGGGCGGGACGCTGCGCATGAGCTCTGGAGCGTATCAGGTCGTGGGAATCGTGAGAACCGGCAAGTACCGTCAGCTGTCCGAGCAACCCACACCGTACTTCTACATCCCCCTCCTTCAGAGCACCCGTCCTTATGCAGCGATCCACTTGCGCGCGCACGGCGATCCGAGCGCGCTGGCGCCTTCTCTCATCGCGGAATTCCGTCGACTGGATCCAAATCTGCCGCTCACCGGCATCATGACGATGGAGCAGTGGATGGATTGGCCGACGATTCCTCAGCGGCTCGCGGGACTCTGTTGACTGCGTTCGGTGCGCTCGCGATGCTCCTGGCAGCGATTGGACTTTACGCCGTCATGTCCTATGCGGTGAGCCAGCGGACGCGTGAAGTCGGTATTCGCATGGCGCTCGGCGCGAGACCAGCCGACGTGTGGCGGATGGTTCTGCGATACGGGATTACGCTCGCCGGGATCGGAATCGCGGTCGGGTCTCGGCGGTGCGCTCCTGCTGATGCCGCAGATGTCGACACTGCTCATCGGAGTCGGACCACGTGATGTTATGACTCTCGCCGTCGTGTCGGTCGCACTCTCGTTGACCGCCGTGATCGCAAGCCTTGTTCCCGCGCAGCGCGCGAGCCGCGTCGATCCGATCATCGCGCTTCGCCATCTGTGACGACCGCGTACGCACTCGGTTCAGGACCTGGTGTCGCGAGGCACCTCAGGGTTCGATCGCCGCAAGATACGCGGCGACCTCGGCGCACTTGGTGTTGTTCGTGACCGTGATCGATGTCTCCGCCCAACCATACGGCGTCGCATCGTGCTCGGCGTCCCGCGCGGTGCGATCGGCTCCTGCCTGGACGAGCAGCTTGACCATCTCGAGATCGCCGTTCCATGACGCCGAATGAAGCACCGTTTGACGAGATCGGTCGGCAGATCGCGCGTTCGGGTTCCCGCCTCGCTCGAGGAGCCATTTCACAAGGGCATGGTGGCCACTATCGACCGCGGCCATCATCACCGAATCGAGTCGCGCAATCGCTGGATCTGATTCGACGAGCCTTGTGAGCGTCGCCATGTCTCCCAGTCGCGTGTAGTCCTTCGGCGCGGCCGCAACACCGCGCGCAATCATGTGCTGCACGAGCGCTTTCCCCCGAACGCCCAGACGAGTCATCGCATCGATTGGCGTCGACCCCCAACGATCCCTCAGGTCCGTAGGGGCGCCAAGCGCGATCAGCCGATCGATCGCGAACACCGTCCGCGCGAACGCGAGTATCGATCCGTTGTTGGAGACCACTGCGGGCAATACACCCGGACGTAGCAGTTCCTCGAGGCGCACATCGTCGCCCAGCATCAAAGCCTCGACGACACCGACGCGCGCTCCACGTCGGAGGAGCTCGTCGCGCATCTGAGGTTGGTCCGCCCCGATCATCAACGGTGACCAGTGGTCGTAGTGTTCGTTCGAACCGTTCACGTCCGCGCCGGCTTCGAGCAGGAGTTCGAACATGTCGTCGCGCTTCGTTTCAATCGCAACGTGAAGCGGCTGCGGTCGTCCGCCCCAGAACGGATGCGGGCCCACAGCGTTCACGAGCTGTGGCGTTGCGGCGAGCATCGCGCGAGCCTCGTTGATGCGACCGGTTCCAATGCGGGAGAGAAACGTTCGAACCGTCTCGTCATCGACGGGCGTGTTCGGCGGCGCCACTCGCAATGCTTCGCGCTCGACGTGCACTTTGAGTTTTCGCCAACCCGAGAATCCGTATTCCCGCGCAAGCGCAAGTTGCGCGTCGGCGAGGCGGATCGCTGGATCGGTTTTACGCAGCTGCGACAAGCGTTCTTTTGCTGTTTTCCGGAGCCATTCCAGGTTGGGACGTGGAGGGAGCGAGGCAGACATGACACCTTCCTTCCTGTACGCCCGGCGTCCGCGGTTCTCGGGCAGAAAGAAGGCGATTGATGTGTGGCACGCCAGGCGGGTTCAACCCTTTTCGCGGACCGATGGCTCCCTGGACCAGCCGACGCACATTGTACTGCGGATGGCCACTGTCGAATCCGTCTGCGCAGGATTCACCGCAAGTCGCTCGGGTTGCAGGTCGACCGCTTTCGCCTCCACGCGACCGGACGCCTGGAGATCACCAGGTCGCGATTCGAGAGCTCACCTTCCTGTATCGGCCAGCCGCCGGGACCGGAAAACTACCGCGCGTTGTTGGCTCTTGCACGAGCGTCACATTGCGAGTGCCGGCGAGCGCCCGCAATGTTGCGGCGGTCAGCGTAGAAGGCATGGGACCCCTGATTCGCAGCCGCACGACGGCATCAGGTGGGGTCGCGTTGATCACCGCCGCCACTCGGGCGTGCGCTGCTGCCGCATCGATGTCTTCGAACGACAGCGTGCAGGTCACCATAGGTCGAGCCGGCAATTGTCTGAACTCGAATGCGCCGACGCCGGACCACGTCAGGTCCAGGATCACGTATCCCTTCGTCTCGCCTGCTTCCGCGAATGACGTGCGCTCGACCGAGCCGGCATAGATGACCGGAGGCCGTCCTGCAAGCCGTAATACCTGATGCCGATGAATGTGTCCGCTGAGCGTAACGGCGACGTCGCGCGGGAGATCGGCGGCCCGGACGACATCAGCTCCGAAGCCGAACACGAAATTCCCCGGACCGCACGTTGCTCCCTCGACGCACTGGTGCATGCACAGCACGCGAACGTGGGCGCTGTTCGTGTCCACTGTGGCCGTCGCGAGTTGCTCGGCAAACCGATGACGAATGCCGGCCGTGTAGGGAAACCCAATGAACGCAGCGCGAACGCCGCGCGACTCGATGACGACTGTGCGAGGCCGGTCGAAGACATGAAGGCCCTCGTGCACGGCCAATAAGGGAAATGGCAGCCGGCCGCGTTCGTGGTTGCCCGGCACGAGCAGCACGGGTACTCCACTCGCCGCCAGCCGCTTCAGAGGTGCCAGGGCCATTTCAGCGAGCCAGGCCGGGACGCGGCTTCGGTACAACAGGTCGCCGCCGTGCACGACGACGTCCGCGCCTCCGGTGCACGCGAGCTCGAGAGCACGTTCGTAATTCTGAACGAAGTCATCGCCGCGGCGCCGTCGGACGATGCGAGGGCGCGCAGGTAGATCGAAACCGATATGCGTGTCAGAGAGGAACAGCACCCGCACGTCACACCCATGAAAGCGCAGCGGCGAGGCGCGCGTCCGCGAGCGCAGGGGCCGCGCCGAATCGGACCGCGACCGACGCGCCATCGGCAACGAGCCGCTTGAGCTCGGTCGTGAGCACCCGCAGGCGATCGAAGCGTGCAAGCGTGAACGACGCTCGACGCTCGGCATTCGTCCGCTCATGGCCAGGCGGAATCGGCGGTGTCCCACCGCAGTCGATCGCGCCGCAGGACGCAATCTCGCCGCTTTCGAGAACGATCAACCGGGCACCCGCGGCTCCAGGCTCGCGCCACATGACGGCTGCGTCGACGAGACGCGTCAACCACCGCGCGCGGCGACGCGCGTGCGCGGCGCGGAGCGTGAGCCGCTCGAGAGACAACTGCACCTCCTCGGGCGTCCACGCATCGACTGAGCCATCTCCGGTTGCACCATCTTCGTCAAGTCGTCGGTCTCGCCGGCCCTCTCGCCACAGCCGTGTGCCGAGTCGCAGCAGTCTCGCATGCGGCCTGACATCGTTGCGCGACAACTCGCGATGCTCAGCACACAGTCGCGTGTAGCCCGCGTTGAACAATGCGACGTCACGGACCCAGCGCCCGCGCCCGAGCGCAGCAGGATTGCCGCGCGCGAGCGCGCTGAATTGATCGAGCATGTCATCCGAAGAAAACGGCCCGATGCGAAAGCGCGACGACGCGTGCGAGCTACGCTCACTCAGGTCGGGCGGAGTAAACCAGATGCCACGATCCTCGCCAGCGAGCGCGACGTTGTACGGCGGCCGATGGCGTTTGATTTCGTCGGCTTCGAGCAGCGCCGCTTCGAGAGTACTGGGGCTGACCTCGATCGAAAGGTCGCGCACCTGAGACAGCATCTCCAGCATTCGTTCGGGCACGCCGCGCTGATGACGAAAGTAACTGTTGACGCGTCGGTGAAGTGACGAGGCCCTGCCGACGTAGAGTACGTCACCAGTCGTCCGCAGAAGGCGGTAGATGCCGGGCGCATCGGGCAGTGCGAGCCGTAAGTCCCGCGGCATCGGCCAGACGCGGCGTGCGCGCTTTGTCGAATCGACAGGACCGGCGAGCCATTCCTGTAGCGCGGCCCACGTCGAGACACCTGCGGCGTCGAGCAGCCGTACCAGCTCGCGCCACACGAATGCCGTCGCCTCGACGTGGTCGGCGCTACGGCGCAACGCGCCAACGGCGCGGCCGAAGTACCCGGCGAGCGCGCGTAGGCTGCGTCGCGGCAGATCGGGCAAGAGGCGCCTGGCAATGTCATGCGTGCAGACGACATCGAGTGGAGGCGTGCCGCCCGCTAGTGAGCGGAGGAAGGGCTGCTCGAATCTCGCGAAGTGAATGACCGTGGGTGCCGGCTGTTGCCTGAAAGTTGCCGCCTCATCGCTCAGATCGCGCCACGCGGCACCTGCATGAACTCCGTGTCGCACCATCTGCTCCGAGATGCCAGTGATCCGTGCAACAGCCGGCGGAATCCGTTCGCCATCCGCGAGGGCAATCAAGCACGCGCGCGGGCACGGCGTCGACCTGCCGAGACGAACCCAACCGAGCTCGAGAAGGTGTCCACGCGGGGCTGCAGCAGTTGCCTGACAGTCGACCACGAGCACTTCGAGTTGCGACAGCGGAACCACGGCATGTAATCCCAGACAGTCACCGGACTCTCGCGGACGATCGCTCCGCGTGCGAGGCCGGTCATGCCAATAACTGCTTCAATCGGCGTTTTTTGAGCGTCTCCTCCGGGCTCACGGTCACGCCGTCGCACCAACGGTGGACCTGCTGAACCGTGATCCAGTGCGAGGTCGCTGGCTGCGTCACCTGAATCTCCAGCTCGGTTCCGAGTGCCACGACATCAGCCCAGCCGCCGCTCTTCAAAGCCGCAACCCCCAACGCTGCGGCCTCGTACACCGATTCGGCGACGACAGTAAGCGAGTGGCGTATTCCGGAGCAGTCCCTGAAGCTGACGGTGCATGTCCGGAGCGCCACGGCGGCACCAGCGTAACACATTCGCCGTATGTTCGCCTGAGACGTTGCGGCGCCGCTGATTAGGTGTGGCGCTGCCTGACGACGTCGTGGCGGATGCCTGGGATTTGGAGGACCGTGACGGCAAGGACACCCGCGCGGAGGCGTGCGGCGTCAATCGAGCTACTGCGAACGTCAGCGCTGACGGCAATCAATTCGACGTCATGCGCCGCTCCGCCGTACGAACTGGAGCGGTTCTGCCTTCGCCAGTGCCCGCCGGTGAGTAAGCGCTCTCGGGATCGTATCGAGCACCACATCCAGCTCCTTGCCCACATCCTCAGCAAGAAATCGCAGTACGAAGTAGCCGTTCTCCTGAAGCAATCGATCTTTCCGTCTGTCGCGACGATAGGCTGCGGGATCCGCGAGATGCTGCGCGCCATCCAGTTCTATTGCTACGCGCGCATCGGCACACAGCAGGTCGACCTCAAGTGTTCCGAAGCCGTCGAACGCGATCGGCAACGCCACGTTGAGGCGGAAACGTGCCTTGGTCTCCGCCAGGGTTTCCAGGCGCCGGTAGAGGAATGCTTCTGTTGCACTCCGAGCCCGGTCCGCGCCTTCGGCGTCTGCAGGCGTCGGCCGAACGGCAAGGACGAAGAGGTTCGCAAGCGAGGCGTCCACTCCATCTCGAACGAGCCGCCGCACGCTGCCAGAATAATCGCGTTTCCACACCGGATCGGACAGAAGGACGACATCGGCGGGCCAACCCGGGATCGCGCTTGCCGGCAGCAGAACGGTGTAGCCGATTGCCTCATAGCCACGACAACGCCGGTCGAACATTCGTGCCAGCATCGGTACGTTGAGGTCCGCATAGTCGTAGATGCGCACCTCTCGCTTGCCGTCGAACAGACGATGCAGTCGGCCGGCGTATTGCGCGATCGTGCCTCGCCATGAGACCGGAAGCGTCAGAAACAACGTATCCAGACGCGGATCGTCGAATCCCTCGCCGATGTACTTCCCGGTGGCCAGGATGACCTGCGCTTCATCGCGAGGGACTGCGGCCAGACGATCGATCAGGGTCTGCCGCTGCTTCCTGCCCATGCCAGCGCGCAAGACGATAACGTGACGGACACTCCTCTCAAGCTCCTGCTCGAGACGATCGAGGTGATCGTTCCGCTCTGTCAGGACCAGCGGAGAACGCCCATTCCGAACCGAGTCGGCAACGTCATCGCAGATCCGTCGGGTGCGCACCTGGTCGTCGATCAACTCCTGGTAGAGGACCTGAAACTCGATCCGCTTGTCCGCGTCAGGGCTCCTGTTCGGCTGGAACGCCGTCGGCTGCACCAGGACGAAGTGTTCAAACGGTCGAAGCACGTCTCGTCCTGCAGGAGCGGGCAGACGCCCGCGACAAAGGATTGACCTTCAGGGTCGCAGCCAGACAGGTGCCAGCGAATGACGTCGTCGGTAACCGGAAGGAACCGACGGTTGGGACACTCTGCGCACCGGATCCGCGGTTTCTCGCGGACGCCACGCACCCACTCGTTCGCGCAGGCGGGCGCATAGCCTGACTTGCCCGTCTTGCGATTCTCGAATCGGCGAGGGTACACGTCCTCGCGACCGCGAAAGAGCGAGCGAAGGAGCGCGATCTTGGCCTGTGGGGATGATGTCCGATCGACAGGTCCCGAGATCAGGTTCACGCCCAAACTCCGTCGTGTTGGATGTCACGAGTGTGCACCACGTTGTCGTGGCTCGCAAACAAGAAGCCCATCACTGACCAGAGGGCATTCGAACTCAGCTCGAATCGTACGCACAGCGCGCGCACCGTCTTCGTCGAAGATCGTCCATTCGAGCGGGCCCGTGATCCCGTCACACATCCGCTCACAGCGGCGACAAACGCCCTTGATAGACTGAGGCGGCCCTTGGCCGCAAGCCTTTGCTGACTCGGCTCGGACGGCGACCTGAACGATTCGGCGCCGTCAGTTCGGAGAACAACATGACGCCTGGGTTTCCCTCGTGTCGCGTGGTCGTTACCGTGCTAGCCTGCGCCGGCACCGCACTTACCTCGATTGGCGCACTCGGCCAGACCCCCTCTGCTCCTGCGTGCCGGACCTATTCGGCCGAGGAAGTGCGCACGCTCAGTGGCAGGGGTTCCGGGACCATCAATCAGACGTGCCGCTTCGACAGCGCCACGTTCGAACGGACCTGCACAATCCGGAGTCGGACGAATGCCGGTTCGTTCACGCTCGACCTCACCGACAAGTACGCGTCGGTCGCCGATTTCGTCGACGAGATCCGCGTCATCCCGCCGATCGCGCGCATCCAGCGGCAGACGCGCCGGTTCGTCAGCGGACCGGCGGCGAATGCCGATGTCACCTACGAGTACGACGGCGCACGCCGGCAGACGCGGATCTCCACGGCGATGAAGGGCAACCTGATCGTGATGACATATAACGGCTGGGACGCGATGGGTCGGCCAACCGGCGGCGTCTCGAGCAGCCGGGCCTCGACTGTGACGCTGAAGTACGACTATGGCGATGCGGCCCGGACGATGACGATCACTGGGCCGGCGGGGGTGGAAGTCGACACTTACAACGCCGACGGCAACATGATTCAGGAAACCTCGACAGACGGCGGTGGCAAGACCGAGTATGCCATCAAGATCACCAAGACCGAGACCGTCTGCCGGTGAACCAAGGAGGTTGGATATGCGACGACATCTGGCATTCCTGTGTGTGCCAGTACTCGCGGTCGCCTTCGTGGCACATATCTGGGCGCAACCGCCGACGGGGCGACCGACAGGTAGGAGTACATCCGGATTTCAGGGGTACTGGATGGGCGTCGACCCAGTTGACGGCGGAGACGCGCGCCGCAGCCTCATCCAACAAGCCAACGGAAAATACTCGCTAGCCGGGCGAGATTCTGTACTGACGCTCTGCGATGGTACCGATCAGGGCTTTGGCAGCTTCGACGATGGCGAGGTGGTCGGTCGCGCCGTGCTGCAATCGAACAACCTCATTCTTCGGTGTTTCAACAACGGCGCGTCCGTCGTGTTGCACATTAGGTTCGAGCTGATCGACAACGGACTGATGATCGAGACCGCGACGAGGGCGGACGGCACGCCGGTGAGCACGATTGCCTTTCACAAGGTGAGCCAGGATTAGCAGCCCCGGCACGCCAGGAGTACTCCTGACGGATCGAAGGAGTTCTGATGAACACGCGGCCGTTCGATTCCAGCCGTCCGGCGTCGTCCTTCTTCTCTGCTTCGCGACTGCCCTCTACTCCCACCGGACAGAAGCCGAGTCGAAGGTCGAACCCGTAAAGATCGGCGCCGTCTACAATCTCTCGGGGTCGCAGGCGTCGCTTGGAGGATCTTCCCTCAAGGGGTCGATCCTCGCCGTCGAGCAACTCAATGCCCGCGGCGGGCTGCTCGGCCGGCCCGTCGAACTCATCGCCGTCGATGGCAGGAGCGATCCGGCGCTGATCGCCGAGGAAACCAGGAAGCTGGTCCACATACGCGGCTTGTCGGCGATAACCGGCCTGAGCGACACGACGATGGTCCTCGCGGCTGCGCCGATTACCGAGAAAGCCCGTATGGTCTTCCTGACATCGG
>Ga0114129_10005773_pt1 | contig 17530 bp, 9 predicted proteins | sample RhiMetdeltSRZDD1_FD_80071 | JGI IMG/M metagenome (GOLD analysis project Ga0114129, IMG submission 80071) | Populus rhizosphere microbial communities from Tennessee, USA - Rhizosphere MetaG P. deltoides SRZDD1 (version 2) (version 2) | ecosystem: Host-associated > Plants > Roots > Rhizosphere >...
ATCGCGTAACCCGAGTCGAGCGCCGGCCGGTAGGCACGGGCGCTGGTCATCGCGTCGAACGCGTCGGCGACATGGACGATCCGCGCGAGCATCGGGATCTCGTCTGCCGTCAGGCCGTAAGGATAACCCCTTCCGTCGGGACGCTCGTGATGCAGCTCGACGATGGGCAGATGCTTCGTCAGGAAGGGCACCGATCGCAACATCCGCGCGCCGAGGACCGGATGCTCCTTGATCAGCTCGAACTCCTCGGCCGTCAGCGCCTCGGGCTTACGGAGAACGTGGTCGCTGATGCCAATCTTGCCGATGTCGTGGAGCAGCGCGCCAAGTCTCAGGATGTCGATGTCCTCGGCGTCCAGGGCCATCTGGCGGCCGATCGTGACGGAGATCGCGCTCACGCGCTCGGAATGACCGGCCGTGTAAGGATCGCGCGCATCGAGCGCGAGCGCCAGCGCCCGGATTGCGCCGACGTAGGTGCTCTGGGTCTCGGCCTCGGCCGCCGCGACCGTCGCCATCATCGAGTTGAAGCTGCGCGTCAACGCATCCACCTCGAGGCTCGAGCCGGTCGCCAGCAGCGGCGTGTCGAAGTTGCGCGACTCGGTCATTTCCGAGAGGGATTTCGACAGCGTGTCGATGGGGCGGGCGAGGCTGCGCGCCGTCCACAGGCTGGCCAGCCCGGCGAGCGAGAAGACCACCACACCGAGCCAGATGATTGCCTTGAGCGCGTTGCTCATGACCGGATTGACCGCGCCGTCAATCGAATCCAGCGTGTAGACCGTTGCCTGGCCGGTCCGGACGACCTGGCGCACCGCGTATTCGTCGCCTGCAAGCCTGATGGTGGAGGTGCCCGGCAACTGCTGAATCACCCGTTCGCTGAGCGCGGCGGCAGCGGCGGGCGGCAGCGTGGTTGCGATGACGCGCCCTTCCGACGCGACCAGGGTGCTCGCGCCGGACAGGTCGGACATCCGCTTGGCGTAGCCCTTGTCCAGGGCGGTTGCCACGCTGAGGAATCCGATCTCGATATCCTGGAGCGCCAGCGGCGTGCTGAATCGACGAAACACGCCCGAAGGGAGCGTGACGACGGTCTCGAGCTCCCGCGCGGCGGGTGGCGTGACGAACGAGGGCCAGCTTTCCCAGTATTGACCTGCCACGGCGAGAACGTTGCCTGCCGGATCGCTCACCGCCACCACGTCCGGCTTGAGCCTGGACGCGACCTTTTCGAGCTCGCGGTCGATCGTCCTGATCAGCTCGGCGCGGGTGTTCGCGTCGGACCGCCGGATCTCGGCCTGATAGGTGTCGATCGCCGCTTTCAATGTCGGGCTCTCGGCCACGACCGCCACCTGCGCCAGCAACTCCCGCGACTGGCGCTCTTCCAGCGCGGAGAGCATGCGCTGGGCCGATTCGAGATTCTTCGTCACCGTCTCGCGGACGTAACCGCTTCCTTGAATCGCGATCAACAGCAGCACGGCCGTCAGCACGATGGCGACCACCGCGAACATCGCGAGCGACGTCCGGACGACAAGGCGTGGCGGGCCGAACAGGCGCGTGATCATCGGTCGGCTTCCATCGGCAGCTCGAACTCGATCCGTGCCGTTCGTCCGGCTTCGACCTTGATCGTGCTCGAGCTCTCCCCGATCCGCTCGTGCCACGCGCTGATCTGGTAGTTCCCGGCCGGGACATCGTCCAGTGCAAAGCTGCCGTCAGCGCCGGGAATGCGGAAGAACGGGTGGTCGAACACCATGATCGCCGCGGTCATATGCGAATGGATGTGGCAGTAGACCTTCACCAGGCCCGGGTTCGGGAAGCGTCGGTCCCGCGACTCTCCCTTCGGATAGCGCCCGAGATCGAAGTTGGCGCCCTTCGACAGGGAAAAGACGTTGTGGAAGAACGGGTCGGTGTTCGGAAAATCGATTGTCGATCCTTTAGTGATCGCCACCACGCGAGGCACGAACGCTTCATCTTTCTGGGTGATGGTGGCGCGCATCGCCGGCAGCTCGGCGCGTTTCGGCGGATCCTTCAGAAAGACGATGACGTTCGCTATTTCAGAAGCCTTCGGCGGTGGCTTGCTGACGCGGCGGGAAGGGTAGACCCCTGACGGAACCGCGCCGGCAGGGGGAGGAATGACCCGCACGTGGCCCTCGATCCGGCCGACGCCGGCCTGGCCCGCCGCCTGCCCGACCGTCCACGCCGCGAGCACGCACACGACCACCTGCATCGCGGTGGCGCGAAAAGGGACACCGCCGTACAAAGGTGTAACCGGCGTGGCGGGCTCCAACGTGTGAACCTCTTACCTCACTCCTCGGATCTTGCTGATTCTACGTGCTGTCCGTTGGTTACGTTTACGAACCCGGCCATGGCGGGTCCGCAGTCGTCTGGCAGGCCGCATGCCGCGCGGCTGCGGGCGCGAGCGGAAAATGCGGCGTTGCCGACGGTCAGCAGGTCCACCAGTTCCGGCTGCATGAAGGTGAGTTCGCCCGGAATGCCGGACGGATGAGGTGTTCGATTGGACGGCCGGCATCCGCCGCGGTCGAGCGATCGCTGCTGCTGGTCATCCATGATCAATGTGTTGTCAGCCTGTTCGAGCATCAGGCGTGGTCCAGGGCCTGCCTCGTCAAGCATCAAGCAGGCTCCCGATGAGGATCGGCTAATCTTAGCGGATGGTTCAACTCATCCGCGCCGCTGGTGTGATCGTCACCGCGGCGTTCGTGTTTTCTCTCAACATTTCTGCGGGCCGTCAAGCGCCCGCGACCGCACCGGCCCCCGCTGCCGCGGCAGTCAGCAAGGGCGAGCGGCACCTGCGCAACATCCGGAAGCTGACCAGCGGCGGCGAAAACGCGGAAGCTTACTTCTCCGCGGACGGCAAGCGGTTGATCTATCAGTCCACGCGTCCCGACTATCCGTGCGATCAGATATACACGATGAAGCTGGACGGATCGGATCAGCGCCGCGTCAGCACCGGCACCGGCCGGACCACGTGCGGGTACTTCTATCCCGCGGGCGATGAGATCCTGTTCGCGTCGACGCACGAAGCCGGCGCCGCCTGCCCGCCGCGCCCCAGTTTCGAGCGCGGCTATGTGTGGCCGATTTACGCGAGCTACGACATCTATCGCGCGAAAGCCGACGGCACCAACCTGCGCCCGCTGACCCGCACTCCCGGCTACGACGCCGAAGCGACGATCGCGCCCGACGGGCTGATCACGTTCACCAGCGTCCGCGACGGCGACATGGAAATCTACACCATGAACGCCGACGGCTCCGGCGTCCGTCGTCTCACCAATCGCGCCGGCCCTGACGGGGGTCCGTTCTTCTCGTACGACGGCAAGCGCATCGCGTTCCGCGGCCACAGCCTCGAGGCCGGGAAGGAATTGGACGACTATCGCGCGCTGCTGAAGGAAGGCCTGTGGCGTCCGACCCAGCTCGAGCTGTTCGTGATGGATCGCGATGGAGCCAACCTGCGCCAGGTCACGAAGCTCGGCGGCGCCAACTTCGCTCCGTCCTGGCACCCGGACGGCAAACGCCTGATCTTCGCGTCGAACGAAGACGACCCGAAAGGCCGCAACTTCGATGTTTACTTGATCAATGTGGACGGCACGGGCCTCGAGCGCGTGACGTTCAACGCCACGTTCGACGGCTTCCCGATGTTCTCACCCGACGGCAGGCACCTCGTGTTCGCGTCGAACCGCGAGGCCAAAGCGGAAGGGGAGACGAATGTGTTCATTGCGGAGTGGGTGAACTGACGTCGGCGGTTCGGGGGGTCGGCGGCTCGGGGGTCGGGTCGGGCGCTAATAACCATCCGGCTACTTGTTAGCAGCCGCGCGTCGCTTCCGCCCGGTGGCCACACTTCAGGGCTCTTCGCGAACCGCCGAGCCGCCGAACCGCCGAACCGCCGGACTATTGTCGCAACGCAGTAATCGGATCCACCGCCGTGGCCGTGCGCGCAGGAATCCATGCCGCGATCAGCGCGACTGCGACCAGCAGCACCGCCGACACGGCAATCGTTGGTAGATCGATCGGCTCGACACCGAAGAGCAAGCCGCTGAGCAGCCGCGAGAGGGGAATCGCCGCCAGCCCTCCCACGATCAATCCGATCCCGGCCATCACAGCCCCTTCGCCCAGGATCATCTTCAGGATCGTCTGCCTTTCAGCCCCGAGCGCGAGCCGGATGCCGAGCTCGTTGGTGCGCTGGCTGACCGAGAAGGCGAGCACGCCCGCCACACCCACCGTCGCAATCGCGAGCGCCAGCAGCGCAAACAGTCCGATCAAGGTGGCATTGAGCCGCTGCGGCGCGATCGTCTCGTCGCGGATTTCTTCCAGCGTCTGCACGTGATCGATCGGACGGTTCGGGTCGAGGCTGCGAATCGTCTCGACGACGCGCGGCGCGATGCGGTCGGTGGCGGCGGTGCGGACGAGGAGCGTCGACGTCGCGTTGGTCTGCGCGTCGGGTTGATACATGGTGTGGAGCGGCGCCTGTTCGATGCCGTCGGCGCGCGAATCGGCGGCGATGCCGACGATTTCAGCCTTCGGTGACCAGTTGCCGTTGAACAGCTTCCAGCTGATCCTCCGGCCGATCGGATTCTGGTCTTTGAAGTAATAGCGCGCCATCGACTCGCTGAGGACCACCACCGGGGGCGCCGTGCCGGTATCGCCGGGCAGGAATCCGCGGCCGGCCTTGACCCGCGTGCCGACCGTCTCGAAATAGCCGGTGCTGACCAGGCGTGTGACCGTCCGGGGTGCCGTCGCAACCGCCTCGAGATCCGCGCCCTCGACCTGGAACTCCTGCTGCTGCGGGAACGAGCCGGCGAGCGGAGCCGCCGAGGCCATCGCCGCTGACTGCACGTTCGCCTCGCCCCTGACGCGGTCGAGCACGTCGCGTGAGAACTGCAGCCGCCGCTCGCGGTTGAAGTTGCTGAAGTCGGGAGCCTGCAGGCTGAGGACGTTGGACAGGTCGAACCCCGGATCGACGGCGTAGAGCTGGAGCAGGCTCCGGGTGAGGAGCCCGGCGCCGATGAGGAGGGTAAAGGAGGCCGCGAGCTGGCTCACGACCAGCGCGCGCTGGGCGCGGCGCCGGCCGAGGCCGCCGGTCGCGCGTCCGCCGCCACTGGCCATCGCGCGGACCGGATCATTGAGGAAGCCGAGCCGCGGCGCCCACGCGAACACGAGCGCGAGCGCGATCGACACGACCAGCGTGAAGGTGAGCACCCACCCATCGAGCGCGATCTCGCCGGTGCGGTTCGTGAACCGGCTGGCATACTTCGTCAGCAGATCGAGCCCCGCGACCGCGAGCCCGAGCCCGAGCACGCCGCCGACGATCGAGAGCACCAGGTTTTCGGCGAGCAGCTGACGCCGCAGCAGCGCGCCGCGCGCTCCGAGCGCGGCGCGGATCGCCATCTCCCGCTCGCGCTGCACCAGCCGCGTGAGCGTCAGGTTGGCCACGTTGGCGCAGGCGATGACGAGGACGAAGACCGTCGTGACGAGCAGGATGATCAGGGTGGGCTTCGCCCTGGCCGTCAGTTCGTCTTTCCAGGGTGTCACCACCGTGTCGAACCCGCGCGACTTCGGATACGAATCCGGGTAGTTCTCGTGCAGCCGCGATGCGATCTGCCGCAGCTCGGCCTGCGCCGCCCCCACCGTCGCGCCGGGCGCGAGCCGCGCGTACACGTCCGTCATCCGATGCCGACGCTCATCCTGCATCGACGCCCCGACGTAGTGATCGTTGGCGGCGTAGTTGACGTAGAAGTCCTGCTTGCGCGCCGTCGCGTAATGCGAGCCCGGCGCGAGCACCCCGACAATCAACGCCTTCTTGACCGTCAGATCGAGGATCTGTCCCACGACCGTCGGATCCGACCCGAACACCCGCTGCCAGTAGCCGTAGGTGAGCACCGCCACCGGCTGCGCCGTCCGCCCTTCATCGGAGGGCAGCAGCATCCGCCCGAGATGCGGCCGCGCGCCGAGCAGCTGGAAGAAGTTCGGCGTGACCAATCCCCCGGTCGCGCGATGCGGCTCACCACGCCCGAGGACGTTGAAGGTCCAGTCCCCGAACTCGATGAACTGGTCGATGGTCTTCGACTGCGTGCGGTAGTCCGCGACTTCCACGAAGGAGAAGCTGGTGTTTTCGACGCCGGCCGAGACCTGCGCCTGCCGCAGGTGCATGATGCGGTCGGCCTCGGGGTAGGGCAGGGGCCGCAACAGCACGCCGTTGATGACGCTGAAGATCGCCGTGTTGGCGCCGATGCCGAGTCCGAGCGTGAGGATGAAGGCGAGCGAAAACCCGGGCATGCGCGGCAGCGTGCGCAGCGCCAGGCGGATGTCGTTGAACACGGCGGCTCCTTGGACTGTGCGTCTCCCGGTGCAGGACGTCGACTGCAGGGGGAGTGTAAACGAGGAATCGGCACCGGCCCGACCGTTCGCGGCATTGTGCGGACCATTCGCTGCATTTCTGGGATTGAGAGTGGGATGGGGTCAGGAGGGGGCGTGGCTACAAGGCGACTTGACAGGATTTTGGGTCGGCAGGTGGAACCGTGGAAGATGGCCCCGTGGGGAATCTCAGCGGACAGCGATCGAGAATCTCATTCCGCGAGCTTGCGCGTTCGGACTTCCCTCTGCTGCAGAAATGGCTCGCGGCTCCTCACGTCGGGGTCTGGTGGAATGAGTGCTTCGATCTGGCGAGCCTCGAGGCCACCTACGGGCCTGCCATTGATGGGAGCGAGCCCATTCACGTGTACGTGATCCAGCGCGACGGCGTTCCGATCGGCTGGATTCAATGGTATCGGTGGCGTGACTTTCCAGAGCATGCAATTCAACTGGGCGCTGACCGCATGTCGGCAGGAATCGATTTCGCAATAGGAGAAGTCGAGATGACGGGTCGTGGGCTCGGGCCTGCGGTCCTCCGGGAGTTCGGAACGAACTACATTTTCATTAACGGTGACGTGGGTGCGATCGTCGCCGATCCGTCGGCGAGCAATAAGCGCTCAGTCAGCGCGTTCAGAAAGGCGGGCTTCAACATTGTCGATACCGTCCAGCTCGTTGATGAGGCCTTCGAACGCCACGTTGTTCGTTTGGATCGCGGTAAGTCAAAGATGTCCTTTCCATAAACGCCGCCGGGATTTCTGAGCTTGGAGCGCGGCGGGCAAAGAACTGCAGCTTAGAAGTTACTTGGGGCACCTGAAGCTGAGGAAGGCCCGGGTATTCGACACCCGTGACGGGAAGGGGGCCATGCCCTCCGATCATCGCCCTCTGTTGGTGACGTTCGATGTGAAGTGAGGCGAACCCGATTACCGCCGCTGAAGGTGTGGCCGTCGACGCGCAGGGAAATATCTATGGCGCGGTAGTGCCTACGCCGAGTCTGCTTCGCTATGTGGCCGGTCGGGATCCAAGGCGCGTGAACCGATGGCTCACCGCTGCCGACACGTTTGAAGTTGGGTGATGGAGACGACGCGGTCGTCGCGCCGTTCTCGGCGGGCACTACGGCAAAGACCTGGCCATTTCGATCTCGAGGGTAGTGCGCAATCGCGCTGAAATTCCTCGCCTCTCGACGTGACGTCGGCGACCCACGGCGAGTTGTCCTCGCAGCTTCTACGTTATGTCGTGGGGTGCCGATATGGCCCAGCTGACCGGCGGGTCATCGTCTCATGCGGGCACCCTGCTTGCAGTGTCAGGGATGCGCACCCAGGCGCGGCCCACCAGCCGCTGCTTACGACGGAGAACCGGTATGCACCGAGGCGTGTTCGCGGCCCTGACCTTCAGCATCTGGATTGGTGGCGCAACGATCGTCGAAGGCCAGGGGCGTGCCGGCACGCAGCCACGCGATGCGCGACTCGCCGAGAGCGTCCTGCTTGCCGATTACGGCGGCGACTGGTACACCGACGCGACCGCGATCAACAATCACGGCCAAATCGCCGGGTGGGCAGCCCGCGATGATCAATGGGTGGCTTTTGTCTGGTCGTCGCGCGAGGGATACAGGGATATCACGGACCGTGCCTTTCCGCGCGACATCAACGATCGCGGCGAGGTCGTCGGGATGCTATCGGTCTGCGACGAAGCCGACTGCCGGATGGAAGGGTTCTTGTGGAGCGCCGAGGAGGGCTTGCAGAATCTCGGCTCGTTTCTGCCATTCGCTATAAATGACACAGGTGACATGGCAGGAGTCTGCGAACCGCAGTGGCAGGCCTGCGTCATGCGCGACGGTCGGGTCTCGGCGATTGCCGGCCCCGGCAGCGAAGCGCGCGGCATCAACGCTCGCGGCGAGGTCGTGGGGCTGTTCGGGGATAACCGGGGCTTTCACTTGTCCGCTGAAGGGCAATTCACCGATCTCGGTCGGGCTGTCGCGAGTGACATCAACGACCACGGCGTCATCTCGGGCCACCGCTGGACGGTCATGAGCACGGGGACAGAGCGAGCCATGGTGACGGCGTGGACGAAGGACCGTCTGCTGAGTCCAGCGCTCGAGGTCGGCGTTGCAATCGGACTGAACGAGAAAGGGTGGGTCCTTGCCTACGGCTACGACGAGAACGAGCGTTACTTCACCTACATCTGGAATCCCGCGACCAACGCCCGGGTAATGCTCGAGAGTGCCGACGGCGACTATGTGCAGCTGGGGGCCGTTAACGACCACGGCGATGTAGTGGGGAGGGCGGGGCAGCATGCCGCGATCTGGCGTGTCCGGCAGAAGGATCTCGCCGCTGATCGTCTTGAGGGGCGAAGTCGCTAGCCGCATGTGCGTTGAAGACGCTTCAGAGGCGCTCAAATCTCACTCGCACGGACCACACGGCGTCCCCGCCAAAGTTGTGCGTCTGCTCGATCCAGGCGAGGCGCACCGGCGGGCAGTAGACGTCGTAATGGCGATGAGGGCGCCGACGTCGCGCGCATAGTGGACCAGTCGCGATCCCGAACAGGAATCCAAACATCGCGTCGATCTGGCCGGTTGGAACGAATAGACTGGATGTGATTTCTCCATCCCCGCTGGCCAGACCCGCAGTGTCGAACTCGATCTGACTCCGACGCCCTATAATCCGCGCAGACGATGTCGCTCACGCCAGGCTCTACGTTCGGCCGGTATCAGATCGTATCGATGCTCGGCTCCGGCGGCATGGGCGACGTCTTCCTCGCGCACGACACTCGGTTGAATCGGCAGGTCGCGCTCAAGCTGCTCCGTACAGAGGACAGCCCCAATTCCGATCAACTCGAACGGTTCGTGCAGGAGGCGCGCGCAGCATCCGCGCTCACACATCCGAACGTCGCCGTCGTGCACGACATCGGAGAGTGCGACGGGCACCACTTCATCGCGATGGAGCATGTTGCCGGTCGATCTCTGGCGGACCATCTGAGGGGTGGGCCGCTCCCGACACGTGACCTTCTCTCCATCGGCAGTCAGATCGCCGAGGCACTGCAGGCGGCGCACGCGGCCGGGATCATCCACCGCGATGTCAAACCCGCCAACGTCATGATCACGGCGGCGGCGCAGGTCAAAGTGCTGGACTTCGGCCTGGCGAAGGTCGCGGCCATCGACTCGACCGGAGCCAGCGACGAGACGCGAGCGTGGATGACTGGACCATACGTGGTGATGGGGACTGTTGCGTACATGAGCCCCGAGCAGTCGCTTGGCATGACGGTCGATCGTCGCAGCGATCTCTTCTCTCTCGGCGTCGTCCTCTATGAAGCGGCGACGGGGCGGTTGCCGTTCGGTGGTGCGACCCTGTTCGAAGTGATGGACCGGCTGCGACACCGCGAGCCAGAACCCATCACGAGCCTGAACACGGCTGTCCCGGCGCAATTGGACCGAATCGTACGGAAGTGTTTAGCCAAGGAGCCTGCGGGCCGTTATCAGAGTGCGGGCGAGCTGCTGACCGATCTGCGAATCCTCGAACGCCGCAGCGACTCGACGCCGGCGGTCTTCGTCGGCGATCGCCCTAACCACAACCTGCCTGCGGATCTGACTACTTTTATCGGCCGTCGCACAGAGGTCGAGCATCTCGTCGAACTCCTGGCATCGGCACGTCTCGTGACGCTCGCCGGCGCCGGCGGATCCGGCAAGACTCGACTCGCCCAACAGGTTGGCGTCCGGGTCGCCGGCTCGTTCGATCACGGTGCGTGGTTCGTGGACCTTGCGCCCACGACCAACCCCGACTTGCTGATCAACGTTGTCGCACGCGTGCTCCACGTCTCGGAAAGACCAGGCGCCACGCTTGAGAAGACGCTGTTCGAGTGGCTTCGTCAGCACCAGCTGCTTTTGATCCTCGACAACTGCGAGCACCTCGTGGATGCATGCGCGGCGTTTGCCGAATCGGCACTGCGTCAGGCCCCGCCGCTCCGCATCCTGGCCACGAGCCGCGAGGCGTTGAACGTCCCCGGTGAAACTGTATGGCGCGTGCCGCCGCTCACGCTGCCGGCGGAGGCAGACGCGCTCGATCCGGACGAGATGCTCGGCTTCGACGCGATTCGGCTGTTCGCCGATCGCGCGGCTGCCGTGACCTCTTTTCAGATCAACTACGACAACGTGAAGACCGTCGCGGACATCTGCCGACGGCTGGACGGTGTGCCCCTGGCGATCGAGCTCGCGGCGGCTCGGACGAAGCTGCTGTCGGTCGCACAGATTCGCGAGCGCCTCCACGATCGATTCCGGCTGCTCGCCGGCGGGGGTCGGACCGCGGTCGCGCGCCAACGCACCCTGGAAGCGACGGTAGACTGGAGCTACGAACTGCTGTCACCCCTTGAACGCCAGCTGCTCAATCGGCTTTCGGTGTTCTCGAGTGGCTGGACGCTCGACGCCGCCGAGCGAGTGTGTGGTGGCCGGGGGATCGACGAGGGCGAGATCATCGATCTCCTTGCCCGGCTGGTCGACAAATCGCTGGTGATCGTCGACGATGGAGGAGTTGAGGCCAGGTACCGGTTTCTCGAGACGATCCGCCAGTACGCGCGCGATCGACTGGTGCAATCGCGGGAGATCGAGCCACTCGCCCAGGCGCACCTGGACTACTTCCTCGCACTAGCGCAGGAAGCGGAGCCCAAGCTCATCGGGCCGGACCAGGCGGCGTGGCTGCACCGGTTGGACGTGGAACACGACAACCTCCGGTCGGCAATGGATTGGAGTCTCAGCGACTCAGCGCGGCGCGCCGACGCGCTGCCGCTTGCCCTGCGACTGTGGTGGTTCTGGGCCAAGTGCGGCTACTTCAGCGAGGGTCGCAGCCGTCTCGAGCGGGCACTCCTTGAACAAGGCAATGTCCTACCTGACGTCGAGGCCCGCACACTCATTGGCCTCGTCCACCTCGCCGGATTCGGCGGTGACTTTCCCAGTATGCAGACATTCCTCGGGCGTGCGCTCGACGCCGCGCGAGCCAGTGGCGATGGATGGTCCGAAGCGTACGCCCTCGACTTCATGTCCATCGGAAATACCGAGGCTCACGGCGATGTGGCCGAATCGCTGCGACTGGCGCGGCAAGCGCGGGACGTGGCGCTCCAGTCCACATCGCCACTGGCATGGCAGCCGCTGGCGCTCGCGACGAGACTGATCGGATATGCAGCGTTAGAGGTCGGGCGGTTGGACGAGGCGGGCGTGTGCTTTGAAGAAGTCCTCGCGATCTTGCGATCGCACGGCGACGTGTGGTCCACCGGCATTCTGCTCACCGATCTGGCAGGTCTTCGCGTGTTGCAGGGGCAGCACGACCGGGCGCGCGCTCACGCGAAGGAGGGGATGTCCTGCGCGAAGAGCGTTCGCGACCGCCGCGGCGTCGGGTGGTGTTTGCACACGATCGCGATGATCGAGGCCGCGGCTGGTCGCGCCAGACGCGCCGCGTGGCTCTATGGCGCGGGTGAGGCTGTGCTCGACAGCATCGGCGCAGCCGGGCAGATGCACGTGACGCAGGTGCAGGAGCGCTACGTCGCTCCTACGCGCGAGACGCTCGGGGAGACGGCGTTCCGTGACCTCGCAAACGACGGGCGCGCGACCCCCATCGCGCGTCTCATGGAAATCGATCCAGACTCGTTCGCGTCGGCGTGACGCGCGCCCGCGAGAAGTGTCAAAGAGAGGGAACCCCTGGGTTACTTCGCCTTCGGCCCTCCGAGATGCTCGATGAACAGGTCGCACTGGCGCCGCCGCAGACCCTCTTTCGCGAGCGGCCCCGCGTCGCTGAACTCCAGGTACGCGCGTGTGGCGGGATCGAAGCGCGGCCATTTGGGGAGCTCGCCGTCGTTCGGATCGTTCGGATTGCGGTCTTCGCGAAATTCGTCCAGTAGCGCTGTATGACGTCAGAGATGCGGACGTCGACGTCGGTGGCAGTGATCAGACGCCGTGGAAGATGCTGTCGCCGATGAAGTCCATGACGCAGTGGCTCACCCACGCGGGCCAGATACTCTGGTACCTGAGCACCATTGCTCCCCAGAGCAGGCCGGATAGGAATACGACGAGGAGCAGCGGCAGCGGGAAATGAAGATGTCCTTGACAAAAGACCAGCGCGGAGATGGTGATTGCGACTGGCTTGTTGCCGAGGTACTTCATCAAGATCGCCAGCAGCGTACCGCGGTAGATGTACTCCTCGTAGAAGTTGCTGAACGCGTTGCCAATCATCAGCAAGAAGTTCGGCTCGAACGTCAGCTTCAGCGCGCCGACGGTCGCGAGCGCTGCGCCGATGAAGGCGACAATCAGGACACCAGCCGCGGCACCCATGAGCCACGCGCGCTGATCGGTCGGGCGGCGAAGATAGGTCTGACCCAGACCCACAAGCTTCCACGCCAGCAAAGTCGCAACGACCAGGTTGGCGAGGAGCATGAACGTGATGTGGTCCAACCAGTAAGGCACCTGTCCGCCGACGGCTCGTTTGAGTGCCTGGCGCAGCGGCAGGTTCACGTAGGCCCCAACTACGAGGTAAGTCGCGGTCACTGCCGCGGCGACAGCAAGACCTCGGAGGCGGATAGCGTGTGTCTGCATGTTTCTTATAGGATCGAAATCCATTTAGGAATGTCGCCAACCGAGGAATTCGGGACGCGCAACGACCGACCGCGCTGTTCGGCGTCGCCAACGAGTCGGCGGGATTCTCAGCTAAGTACTACCGATCGGTTCCGTAGACCAAATGGCGGATCCAGGATGGGACAGAACGGAATCACCCGATTGGGGAGTCACACACCACCCGAAACCCGATGCCGAAGTGGCGAAAGTCTGGAGGGTAGCGGCCGCGCCCCGCGTTGTGCGCGTCGCGCGCACCGCTGTACCAGGGCTCGCCGCGAACCACCCACCACACCGTGGATGGGTCATATCCCGCCCCCGCCGACGACGTCCAATCCTGGCTATTGCCCGTGAGGTCGCTGATGCCGTCGGGCGTGTCACCCTCCGGGAAGACGCCGATGGGCGTCGTTCGCTTGAGCCGCGTCTCGGCCGTATTGGCCTTCGCAGCATCGAACTGGCCGTCGTACGCATAAGGGCGGCGAGCCCGACCATGCGCCGCCGCCTCCCACTCGTGCTCGGTGGCCAGCCGGTAGGTCCGGGCCGTCTGCGCCGAGAGCCACGCGCAGTAGGCGCGCGCCTCGTGCCAGCACACGCCCACGACCGGCTGTAGGGGTGCGTTGAATGTGCTGTTGTCAAAAAAAAGCGGGCGCGTGTAGCGATCGACATCCGGGAACCGCGACAGGAGCCAGGATTCATACGCCGCGTCGTCCATGGCGAGGATCATCGTCCAATCGTCAGCGTATTCGCCACCGTGGCGATCCTCTTGCGAGCGTCTATCCGCCTCGAGAAATTCTTTGATCTTGGAATCCGGCCACGACAGGATGAGCCGCCGACTTTCGCGAAATGGCCATCGCAGGCCTTCTGCGGCGCCCTCACCATTGCGCCAGGCCCGCGCGGCGTCGCCCTCCCACCAGCGTTCGTCTTCATAGCCGCCGCCGTCCATGAAACACTGATACTCGGCGTTGGTCACCGCGAACTGCCCGATCACGAAGGTCGGCAGTTGCACCTCGATCTCCTCGTGTGACTCCTGTGATGATGTGGCTGCGCCGATGCGATACGTCCCGCCCGCGACCATGACCAGCGGCGGCAGCAAGTAGCTTCCGAATTGGCCAGTGCGTCGCTCGAATCGCGGGTCGCCCAGCGGCCCGAGTGCCAGCGCCGCATCGATGCGCGCCCGCAGGTCCGCCGCAGGGTCCCGCGACCGCGCCACCAGCGCCGCGCGCAGCTCGGCCCTGAGCGGGTCGCTCACCGTGACCCCCGGCGCCACCGCGCAGCGGCCCGCCAGTGGCAGGTTCGGCGCCATCAGATCGCGCACCAAGCCGTCCGCGTCCGGCGTCATCGCCGCCGCCACCTGCGTCGTCTCCTCCCAGCCCGTCGCCGGCAGCTCCGGCAGGCGCTCACCCCGACCCAGCGTGTCGAGCAGCTCGCGCACACCCGGCGCGATCGCCGCTGCCCGCCACTCTACCCGGACCAGCCCCGGCTCCGGCCGTTCCGCCAGCACACGGGCCGCGAAAAACTCCTGAAACAGCTGGTGAGAGAACTGCACGTCGGTGTCTCTGGCCCTCTGGATCACCTCGAGCAGGTTGAGTTGCTGCGCGGCCCGGATGATGTCCGGGGCGCGCCGATGATCCAGCCAAGCCAGGACCTCTGCCTCGGGCGCCCGGACTTGTCGAGCGCTCTCGCGCGACTCGTCGTGCGGCCGGGCGGTACCGCGCTGCATGGCGAAGGCCAGCGCGCTCAGCCGGCCGATGAGCGGACCGCGCGCCGGCAGTTCGTGGGGTGCCGTACCGCGTGGCGGGCGGTGCAGCCACGCCCGGTCGCGCTCCTGGAGCAGGGCGTCCGGACCCTCCTCGACGAACAGGGACGACCGCGCCGTGATCTCGCGCTGGAGCGCGGCGCGGATGAACCCCGCAAACAGCGCGGCCCGACTCGCCGGGAGCGTCCCGTCCGGCCGAATCTGGCGCACCAGCAGGTCGAGGAAGAACGGCGTGTTGTACAGCGTGAGCTGACGCTCATCGGTGGTGATCCTGGCAAACGTGGCCTCCGCGTGCTCGGGCGCGTAGTGCCTGAGGAACTCTCGGATCTGATCAGCGGAAAGCGGCTGCACGTCGGCCTGCGGCACCAGCACCTCCGGGCTGCTCAGACCGGCGCCGATGTCCAGTGTCCGGCAGGTGAACACCGCCCGGTTCCCGTCCCTGACGAAGGCGGGCAGCATGTCGCGCCACCGGTCGAGGACGGCGCCGAGGTCCCCGTGGTGGCCGACCTCGTTCAGCGCATCGGCCATCAGCAGCAGCCGACCCTCCCGCCGCATCGTGTCGAACGTTTCCAGCCCGTGCCCGTCCTCGGCCCAGCGTCCGCGCAACCACGTCAGCGGGTCGGGATCGTCGGCCGTGTACGCATTCAGCGCGACGAAGAACGGGATGGGCGCCGAGGAATCGGCCAGACACGCCCGCGCGGTCTCGGTCTGCAGGTGGCGCAGCAACACACTCTTGCCGGCGCCCGGCGCCCCCAACACCACCACCGCGTTCGCCGGCGCCCGGCGCGCCAACTGGGCCAGCAGATCCGGCAGGTCGCGCGCCTCGATGCCGGCATCGGCCCAGCGGCCCTCGTCCGCCTCACGCCCCTGGTCGAGCAGCACCCGCATCCGCACGAACCGCTCGTCGATGCGATAGCGCTGGAGGCGCGGGTCGTCCAGCACGCGTTGGCAGTAGGCCCGCAGCCGCTCACTCGGCGCAATGAGAGGAGGCGGGGGCGCGGTGGCGCCGGGTAGTCGACCCTCCGCGTGGCTGCTCCTTGCCTCTCTCGCGGGATCCTCGCGCAGCGCCTGCAGGTCGAGCAGCAGGTCTCTCATGCCCTGATAGCGCTCGTCCCGATCCTTGCGCAGCGCCTTGCCGACGATCCGCTGAAGCTCCGGGGGAACATCCGGGTCAAATCGCGCCAGTGGCGCGGGCTCCCGGTCGAGGATGGCCGCGATGACGTCGCTGCGGGTCTCGCCGGCGAACGGCGATCGCCCCGCGACCATCTCGTAGAGCATCACCCCCAGCGACCAGATGTCGGTCCGTTGGTCCACCTCGCGGCCACGGACCTGCTCGGGCGACATGTAGGCCACCGTTCCCAGCACGGTGCCCGCGTCGGTGTGCGCCATCGTGCGGGTCGCGTCCGCCGCGTCGCCCGGCGAAGAGGCCACCAGTTTCGCAAGCCCGAAGTCCAACACTTTGATCAAGCCGTCGGGCCGGCGCATCACGTTCTCGGGCTTGAGATCGCGGTGCACGACACCGGCGGCATGTGCTGCGCCCACGGCCGAGGCGACCTGGACGACGATGTCGAGGGCCTCGCGCATCGCGAGGTGCCGCATCAACCGATGGCGCAGAGTCTCGCCATCGACGTACTCCATCGCGATGAACTGCTGGCCGTCCGTCCCCTCACCCAGCGCGTGGATCGTGCAGACGTTCGGATGATTGAGCGTCGCGAGCGCGCGCGCCTCGCGCGCGAAGCGGGCGCGGCGCCCGGAGTCGGCGGTGAAGTGCAGCGGCAGGATCTTGATGGCGACGTCGCGACCGAGCTTGGGGTCGTGTGCGCGGTAGACCTCGCCCATGCCCCCTTCGCCCAGCTTGCCGAGGATGCGGAACGATCCAAGCGTCTGACCGATCATCGTCTGGCCGACGGCGGCGCGCCCGAGGGCGACGGCGGCCGGCACCTCGAGGAATGGCGAGACCCCGCGTGATAGGCCAGCAGCGATTCGACTTCCTGCCGCAACGCCGCATCGTCGCCGCACGAGGCGGCCAGGAAAGCGGCGCGCTCCGCGGGCGGGCGCTTCAACGCCGCGTGATAGAGGTCGGAGATGCGGTCGGGCCGCCGGTCAGGTGCCATGGACCTCGAATCGATGGCTGGAGGAAGAAGGCGCAGATAGCGTAACCGCGCCGTCCCGGGTACGGTGAGAAAAACCTGTCTAGTGCCTCGACCACGACAGTGCTCTCCCACTTGTAGCGGAAGACGCGCCGCGCCTTGGCCGTGGTGAAACGCCAGGTGATTGTCCGTCTCGCGCGAATGTTCAAGAGCCTCGTCGTCGGCGTCCTCGCCGGCTGGTTCGCGCGCAAGGTGCAGTCGGTGACCGCGGGCATCGTCTTCGGGCTCGCGGTCGGTCGTTCTTCGCCTACCTCGTAGCCGCGATGCCGGAGCCGTCGGGGGAGCGCTATTACCGGGAGATCGTGCTGCCGGGGAGCGTGCTGGGGGTCATCGTCGGGTACGCGACGCAGCGGTATGGGCGGGCTCCGGCTCCGGTACCGGCGCGGTGAGGCCTGGGCGGTGGCATGGCTGGTGTTCGGCCGGTGCGATTCAGGCGCCCATGAGATAATCAGCGGAGTCGGGGCGTAGCGCAGCCTGGTAGCGCACCTGCCTTGGGCGCAGGGGGTCGCTGGTTCGAATCCAGTCGCCCCGACCACTTTCCTCAGAAATCTTCACAACACACACCAAGAACGCGAGTTAGCTGAATCCTCAGCGGTACTCGCGATCTGCCTCGCGTCCCCGCGATTCGCCACTTTTTGCATCGGACTGGGCCCAAATTTGGGCCCACAAGAATCGCAGCTAAGTGATGCAAAC
>Ga0114129_10005774_pt1 | contig 17528 bp, 14 predicted proteins | sample RhiMetdeltSRZDD1_FD_80071 | JGI IMG/M metagenome (GOLD analysis project Ga0114129, IMG submission 80071) | Populus rhizosphere microbial communities from Tennessee, USA - Rhizosphere MetaG P. deltoides SRZDD1 (version 2) (version 2) | ecosystem: Host-associated > Plants > Roots > Rhizosphere >...
CGCTGTCACGTCACGCGGGACGCCGGTGAAGGTCACGAATCCGCTGAACTTCCCACCCGGAGAGACGATGCGATTCGTGTACGCGGGGCTCGGGGACGGCGCCGGGCTCATCAGCGCGTAGGACGGACTCCCATCGAAGAGGCGCCAGTTCTGCGAGGTCAGTGTCAGCGACGTCGCCCCGACGTTCTCAACGGTCACCCCGATCCGCACGCTCTGTGTCGGCAGTCGGATGCGGATGAACCTGTCGCCCGGGAACGAGATGCTGGGATCGTCAAACGCTGGCGCGAAGCTGCTGACCGTCACTTTCGCGGCGGAGCCGACCTGGAACGGCACGCACATGCCGCCGACCGTTGGCGGGGCCGTCACGGGGGTGGCCGTTCGGGTGCCCGTCGGCGATGCCGTTGGCGTTGGCGAGGGCGTCAGACTGGCCTCGGCCGTCGGCGTCGGGCTTGCCGCCTCGACCTCGAAGGCCAACCCACCCGGATGCACCGCCTGGATGAACACGCCGGTCGCGGTGAGGAGCGTCGCGATCGCGCCGACGACCTTGACCAGGTTGTCGGCGAATCCTCCGCCGCCCGCTCGACCGCCTTTCTTGGCCATCAGGCGTCCCCCTCGCTTCCGCGCGACACGGACCGCCGAGACCCCTTCTTCTTCACTTTGAGACCCGTCCCGAAGACGCCGATGAACGCCTGGAACGAGTTCCGGTCGCTCATCTCGCGCACGATGCGGTCGTAGTCGGGTGGTTCGGGTCCCTTCCCGGGAAGGTCCTGCAGCATCGACCGGATGAAGTCCATGCTCTGATGGACCGCGTCATCGAACGCCGTCTCGTTGATCGCCGCGATGATGTCGAAATTCTGCGGTGACTTGCGCGGCCGGAGCTCGTTGTAGAAGAGGTCGGCGAAGTAGCCCGCGGCGTGGCACGCGCCGATCGAGAAGATCTGATAGTCGCGACTGAATGAGCCCTTGTAGTCGCCGATGTCGCTCGACCATAGGATGTCGTTCGGCTGATCGCCGATGAAGAAGCCGCCGCCGTAGTTCGCATGGCCGTCGTAGTGAACGACGTCGTTGCTCTTGAACACCGAGACGAACCGCTCGATGAGCTTCTTGCTCGACTGTCCCTTCGAGGACTTGTCGAAGTCGTAGACGAGGACTTCGGCGCGGATCAGCCGCTCGAGCACGGTGCCGATGGGCAGGCGCGTCCCGGCGGGCACCTTTCGGCCGCCGACGAAGACGGTTCCCTCCGGCGTCTTCGGGTCGCCGACGCGCATCGGCCGTGCCGCGAGCCGATAGCGCACGCGGACCGGTCCGGCGCCGTGACCGCGGTCGCGGACGAAGACGTTCGTTCCGTCGAAGTCGAGCTTCTTCGGATTGCCGCCCGCGGGATCGCTGAAGCCGAGGCCCGGTCCGTGGTAGCCGTGCGCCCCGGTGTCTCGTGCGGTGAAGCGCCGACCGCGAGGCGCGGTCAGGATCTGCCACATCTCGCGCGCGTCCTTGCTCGTGAGGTGCGTCTTCTCGTCGAAGCCGAAAAGCAGCGCGATCTTGATGATGCCGTCCTCGTAGAGCTCGTCGTAGCGGGGCGAGAGGGGAGGCTGCGGCCGCGCCCGATGGAACAGCACCGGCGTCGGTGGCCGTAGCGGGATGCTCGGGTGCTTCTTCGGCCACTTCCGGGGGTCGAAGTCGTACCACTCGGTCTGATCGACCTCACGCGCGGTCGGCCGTGTCGGCATGATGAAAAAGGACCGGAGTGACAGGTAGGGCGGCTTGCGCATGCGTGGCGGTACCGGTCCGGCCTTGTTCGGACCGGCAAGGAACTTGAAGAGGTCGCGTCGTCCGACCGCGACGCCCTGGACGCGGAACGAGAACTCGCCCGGCTCGTCCTCACGAAGGTCGTAGGGCCGCAGAGACTCTCCACGCGCGAACCCGACCTGTCGCTCCGGCCCGTACCGCGGGTGAGTCAGGAAGTTCGACAGGTAGTAGGCGAGGTCGGCGACGTCGTTCTCGATGGCCCACACCAGGTCGTAGCGGTCTCGCGTCGGCACGCGGACCGAACGGCGCTCCTCGGTCACGAACTGATAGTCGCGGGCGAACGGGCTCAGGAACGGCGCGCGGATCTTGTTCTTGAAGTAGCGCGTCGCGTAGGCGACGGGTGTGCCGCTCCCGACATCCTTCGCGTAGGCCGGTAGGAGCAGCGGGCCGTGCCCGGATTCGGCCTTTGACTTGGCGAGGCGACGCAGTCTCTGCGCGAGCTTGTCCGTCATACGCTCACCTCCATCGCCGGCAGCGGCGGTGGCGCATCGAGGCCATCCTCAGCGAGAGCCTCCGGCGGTGTTCCCACGTCGCCGTCAAGGGGATGGTCGCCGAACGGCCAGCTCGGAGCGGGTCCGGTCGCTCCGACGTGCAGGCGAAGACCGGCGTCCGCGATGGCGTATCCCCAGTTCACCAGGCGCCGCCGGGTCGCCTCCGGATACGGCCACAGGCGCGTCTTCACCGCGGCGAGGTCGGCGATCTGCGTTCGATGCACGCGCAGCAGCGGGTCGGTCGGCGGGGTCTTGTAACCGTTGATGTCCGTCTTGATCGTCCAGAGCGTGCCGACCTTGCGACCCTCCTTGATGTCGGTGACCAGCGTGTGGCGGCGCAGCGCCCGAGTCTGCTCGCTCGCGATCCCCAACACGCGCACCACCTGCGCCGGGAAGAAGCGTGTGGGCGCCGGATCGACGCGGCCAGGGCTCCCACCGTCGGACGCGATCACCGTGCGGAAGCTCGCCAGGGTCTGCAGGCCGAGGTTGTCGTAGACGCCACCGTCGGTCAGCACGAGCCGGCGACGATAACGTCCATCCGCGAGCGCGGGCTCACCACCGCTCAGGCCCGGGGCGGGCGGGCGGATGACATTTGGCGAGAGATACGGCGGAAAGGCCGACGACGCCGCAATGGCGACGGCCAGCTCTAGCGTGGGATGCGGGAGGCAGCCGGCGCGGTAGTCGCGCAGGTAGGCTCGAGTGAAGCGCACCAGCACGCCCGTCTGCAGGCTCGACGCGTTGAAAGCGAACTGGGGCCGAACGGGCAGGTCTTGCAGGGTCTTGTTCGCGACGAGCTCCCGATATGCGCGCGCGAGGAAGTCCGCGGGACTCTGGCCGGGGATGAGTCCCCACAGTGCGGCCGGTACATCGATGCGCCGTTCCGAGAAGCGCAGGAGCGGTCCGACGAACTTCTCGTCGAAGTCCTTCTTGGGGACGCGACCGCCGTCGAAGGTGAGCCCTGGCCACGCGGCCGCGAGCGCTCCGAGCGCGATCGAGCCACCCGACACGCCGGAGAAGCGGTCGACGCGTGCCAGCCAGCCGAGCTCGTTCATGCGGATCAGCGCTCCGGTGTGAAACAGCGTGGCCCGGAAGCCGCCCCCGGAGGCCGCGAAGCCGATGAGATCCCGCGGCACGGAGATGGTGGTCTGCTCAGCGCACGGATCGGCAGCTTCGGTCATTCCAGTTGGCACTCCGACGGACAAATATGTGACGGACGAGCTTGACCGCCGATAAGATACTGACCGTCCATGCAAGTCAAGGTGTACGCGAACAGCGACGACACGTTCGTTGTCTGGAAAACAGATGGCCCGATAACTGCCTGCCGCGGGTTCGCGATCCAGAAGCGGCGGGACGGATCGTCGAAGATCGAGGTCGTTCCCAACTACGTCGGCTGGGGCGAGAAGGGCGTCGCCGCGCCCCAGCCATCGACGGACTGGCCGATCCAGCGCTACATGTGGTGCGACTACAAAGCGAAGTCGGGGGAGAAGCTCTCGTATCGCATCGTTCCGGTGGTCGGGCCGGATGCCGACCATCTGCATCCGGCCGAAGATCAGGCGAGCGAGTGGACGACCGAGATCACGCTCCATCCGGACGGGACCGCCGGTATCGCCGCGTACTTCAATCGCGGCATAGTCGCGAGTCAGTGGCTGTCACGAGTCCTCGGGCCGGGCAAATCCGGCGAAAAGCAACGAAAGCTCGCCGAGATCATCGAAGACCCAGAAGACCGTACGCGCATGTTCCTGGGTGGTGAGCTCCGGAACGCCATGCTGAAGCTCCTCGCGGATGCCAAGAAGCGCGGCGTCGAGGTCCACGCGGCGCTGTACGAGCTCGACGACCCCGAGCTCACCGAAGCTCTCGGCGCACTGGGCGACAAGGCGAACGTCATCCTGGCGAACGGCAGCACAAAGAAGAAGACGATCGATCCGAACAAGGAGGCGCGGAAGGCGCTGACGAAGGCGGGCGTGACTGTCTACAAGCGCATGACCGCCCCGCGGCACCTCGCCCACAACAAGTTCCTCGTGATCAGCGACACGAAGGGCGACCCGCAATCGGTGTGGACCGGCAGCACCAACTGGAGCAAGACCGGCCTCTGCACGCAGGCGAATAACGGGATCTTGTTCACCAACCCGGATCTCGCGAAGGTGTACCTGAAGCAATGGGAGCAGCTCCGCGACGCCAAGAGCACCTTCGCGCGCGCCGAGCTGGCCGCGGTGAACTCAAAGAGCGTCGCGATCGGAAACCCGCCGAAGACGGTCAAGGTCTGGTTCACGCCGGTCGACGAGGAGGCGGACCTCGATGAGGTGCGCGAGCTGATCGCCGGCGCGAAGGAGGGGATCCTCTTTGTCATGTTCAATCCCGGCCCCAAGGGCACGCTGCTGAACGCGATCATCGAACGCCAGGACGATCCGGGGCTCGTCGTTCGCGGCGTCGTGAATCAGGATCCGTCTACGACGAAGAATCCCGTGCTGATCTTCCGGCGCCACGAGGTTCTGCGCGGCTCGTTCCAGGTGGCGCTGCCCGCCGCCATCGGCAACGACAAGCGCGCGCTCTACTGGATCCCCGAGCTCAAGAAGAAGCAGGGCGCGTGGGCGATGGTGCACAGCAAGACGATCATCATCGACCCATTCGGCGCCGATCCCGTGGTGATCACCGGCTCCCACAACCTCGGCCCCAAGGCGAGCAAGGGGAACGACGACAACCTGGTGATCGTCAAGGGCGACTCGGAGCTCGCGGCCACGTATGCGGTGAACATCGAGGCGATCTACGCGAGCTACCGCTGGCGCTACAACCGTCTATACAGCAAGAAGGCTCAGGCCTTCACGCAGCTCGAGGACAGCGATGAGTGGCAGGGTGGGCATCTACAGGGGGCCGAGCTCCAAGAGCTCGATTTCTGGCTCGGGTCGTAACCCGTGCCTCCGTTCCCGAAGCCCGCGTTCCGCTACGACTACTCCCTTACTCATGAGCGGAACGTGTTGCGAAAGCACCGCCGCGCACGGCGCGTTCCCGACCATCCGCGCGACCGGATCATGGTGGCGACCTGGAACCTCGCCAACCTCGGAGTCCAAAAGCGGCGTGACAAGGACTACGCGCTCATCGCTGAGATCATCTCGTGGTTCGATCTGGTGGCCGTGCAGGAGGTGCGCGAGAACCTCGACGGCCTGCGCGGGATCCTTCGCCACCTACCACGCGGCTGGACGGCGATCTTCACGGACCGCTCCGGCAACGACGAGCGTCTGACCTTCCTGTATCGCGAGGACCGGATCGAGCACGGCGAGCTCCTCGGCGAAGTCAACCTCCTCCCGGGCGAGCGCCGCCGCGTCAAGCTCCCGGGCGTGAAGATGGTCTTCGAGGATTTCAACCGGTCGCCGGCCCTGTGCTCCTTCCGCGCCCGCCGCTTTCACTTCACGCTCGGGAACGTGCACGTGTACTACGGGGCCGCGCACGGCGACAAGCTCACACGCCGGCGCCTCGAGGTCCTCGCTCTCGCCATCTACGCGCGCAGCCGCCAAGCCGTGAGCACGCGGTACGACCCGAACCTCATGCTCGTCGGCGACTTCAACACGCCGAAGGCCGACAGCAAGGACCCCGTGTTCGGCGCGTTGCTGCGCGCCGGCATGGTGCCACCCGATTCGTTGCCGGGGACCGTCGTCGGTGGACGCTCGATCGGTTTTCACAAGGACTATGACCAGCTGGTCATGTTCCCAGACACGAAGATGCGGTCTCGCGCGACGAAGGGCGTTTTCGATTTCGACACGGTCCTCTTCAGCGACCTGTGGAGCGAGACCGAGCGCCGTCGGCAGCTGCAATTCTTCGACTACCTCCGCTACTACGTCTCCGACCATCGCGTCCTTTGGACCGCCTTCGATATGCGCACCGCGCGCACCACGCCACTGCGGAGCTAGCACGCTCGTGAGTACCTGTCGGTAAGGAGGGGTCATGTCAGAGACATCCACGATCGCGACGCAGAGACAGGGACGGACCACGAGCATCGTCACCCGCACGCCGTGGGGTCTCTGCTTCCACAACACGGGCTCCGGCATCACCGCGGCGGCGGTCTACGTTCGCAAGAAGGGCAAGAAGGCGCCGGTGAAGCGACCGGCGCCTCTGAGGACGATCGACGTGGCCCTCAAGATCTACCTCGCGTCACAGAACGGGTCGAATGGGTATCCCTGGGGCGGGCCCGGGTACGTGATCGATCACGACGGCACGATCTACCAGATCGCCGGCGACAACACACGCACGAACCACGTCGGGTCCATCGTCGAGGGGCACGACCGCCGGAGGGAGTACCTCAGCGGTAAATGGCTGGAGCTGTGCTCGCCGGCGGCGGTGGCCCAGTGGCATGCGCACTGGGGGCCGAAGTACAAGAATCCGCAGCAACTCTTCCCGTCGAAGTTCCCGAACACCGATTACATCGGCGTCGAGATGATCCGCTGCGGCGACGGGCTGGGTAAGCCGATGCGCAAGGGTCTCATCTTCACGACGGAGCAACACGAGGCGGCGATACGCCTGGCCATCGACGTGGGACGCCGGAACAAGTTCCCGGACGGATGGTGGCGAACGCCGCGGCTCTTGGGGCATGAAGACGTTGGCCTGATCGACCGCCACGACAAAGGCGGTGGCTGGGACCCGGGCTGGCTGCGCGCGGAACCGTACTTCGATTTCGATCAGGTCAAAGAGGCGATCTCGGTGCGCTGGTAGCGCGGAGACCAAGCGACCTCGGACCGTAGAAGGGAGTCGGGAAGATGGTGCTCAAGAGGATCCGGAAGCGAGTCAAGAAGACGGTGAAGACGGCGGGGCGCGCCGCGCGGTCGACAGGGCGGGTCGCCAAGGTCGCGGCGCGCGGCGACAAAGCCTTCCGCGCCGCCGTGCGGAAGGCCGCGAAGGATCCCGTCGTGCGCACGGCACTGCGGGCGGGAACGAAGGTGGTCAAGAAGGACAACCTGCTTCGTGCCGCCCGCGTGGCCGCCGAGTTCGGCGCGAAGGACCTCCGCGAGAGCGTGCGCGTCGCCGCGACGGTCGCGTCCTTCGCTCCCGGCGTCGGAACAGGCGTGGCCGCGGCACTCGGCGCGGCTGAGGCCCTGGCGTCCGGCCAGCGGCTCAGCGACGTCGCGCTCGCGGCGGCGCGCAATGCGGTGCCTGGAGGCGCGGCCGGGCGGGCGGCGTTCGACTTCGGCTCCGGCCTGGCGCGGGGCAAGAGCGTCCGCGCATCCGCGCTGGAGGCGGCGAGGGCCCACATCCCCGGCGGCCGCGTCGCTCGGGCGGCGTTCGACGCGGGCCTCGCGGTCGGTCGTGGCAAGAGCGTGCAGGACGCCGCGGTCTCGGCGGTGGGTCGCGCGCTACCTCCGTCGCCGTACATGGCGCGCGCGGCGGGCTTCACCCGGAGCGTCGTCTCGGGATCGGATATCCCGGACGCCGCGATGTCGCCGGCCGGCCGGCGGCTCCTGGACAAGGTCGAGAAAAGCGGGATCGACCTCGGCGCGGTCGCGCGTGGACGACAGAAGCCGGCCGTCCGCGGCGACGAGTCACGTCGATCGCGCTAGGAGAGAGGCGCTCTCATCCGGCCCCGAAGAAGTGTTTGATCTGATCGCCGAAGATGTCCCAGCCGAGAGCGAGCAACGGTTGGCCGATCACGGCGACAGCGAAGTACCGGAAGATCCGAACGTCGAACGGCCAGACCGGGAACGAGTCGATGAGGTCGTAGATCTTCCGCATCGACTCGAGGTCGCGGGCCGCGGCGGCGAATCCGTCCGACTTCAGCGTGGCGAGCTGTGACAGCGTCCGGTACTCGACCGTGTGGAAGCGGTCGGAGAGGCGGTGCAACGCCTCGACCTTGGCCGCTTCCATGCGCCGGTGCGGTGCCATGAGCGGCGCGAAGAAGAAGACGATCCCGCCGAACCCGAAGGCGAGCGCCATGACGTGGACGGGAATGGCGAACCCCGTGCCCCCGAGGCCGCGCGACAGGATGTAGTTCCGCTCGACCAGCAGGAGCGTCGCGCCGGCGAGACCGATGAACGCGGTCAGCTTCAGCGCGAACGTGCTCAGCGGCCGAAGCCCGCCACAGCCGTCAGGGTGAAGAGGTTCGACCCCGATCTTGCGGTCGGCGCCGAAGATGCGGCCGAGGAAACCGGTCAGGACGACCATGCTCAGGATCAGCGAGATGGCGGCCCACGATTGCAGGATCCAGAAGGGCAGCTTCGCGACGGCGAACTGCGGGTTGGCGAGCCAGAGCGTGCTCGACAAGGGCGAGAGCGTGTACGCGAAGTAGAGGATGAAGCCGAAGCCCACGGCCCCCACCGCCATCAGCCACGTCAGACGGCTTCCGAGCCAACGCTCGAGCCACGCCACGTCTGCCTTCCGCACGGTCAGCACGCCCTCGAGATCCAGTGCCTTGATCGCGCGAAGCAGCGCCGACGGGGCCCAGAGGTAATACGCGATGAGCAACGGGAACACGACGAACTCCTGGAGGACTCCCGCGAGGTCGTCGAGAAGCCCGACGCGCTGACCCGTCGTCGTGAGGAGACCGAGCTGCGCGCCGACGGGTATGTCGACGATGAGCGTGATCGCGAGCCAGATGAGAGCCGCTCGCCAGAAGATCCGCGGACGGTAACGGAGGATCGCTCGTGCGATCGGATCGTGCTGCTGGCCGATCGTCTCGAAATCGGCATCGCGCGCGCTGGGTGTGATGCCTTCCGCGGCCGCGGCGGGACTCGCCATCGGCGCGAGTTTAGTTGAACGTCAGCGCATCGATCCGCCAACTTGGGCTAGGTTTTCTGGGTGGTGGCGGGGCGGCGCTCGGCGCTCTCTCTCGATGCCCGCTCCGAGGGACGGATCGTATTCGCCGCCGCCCTCGTCGCGACGATCCTTTTCGGCGGGCTGGCCCTGCTGCGGCACTGGACGTTCCACTCGACCGCGTCCGACCTCGCGGTGTTCGACCAGGTGCTCTGGAACACGATCCAGGGGCGTTTCATGGAATCGACGCTGAGCCTCGCGCGCTGCGAGCCGCACTCATTCTTTGGCGACCACTTCTCGCCCGCGCTGCTGCTGATCCTGCCCGTGTACATAGTCTTCCCACGTCCTGAGACGCTCATCGTGGTCCAGACGATCGCGCTCGCGCTCGGCGTGTGGCCGATCTACCTGCTCGCGCGCCGTTACCTGCCGACCGGTGCGCAGCGCCTGGTGTGGGTCGCGGCGTACCTACTGAGCGCGCCGCTGTCGTTCATCGCCCTCTACGACTTCCACGAGATCACGCTCGCCGTGGCACCGCTCGGCTTCGCGATGTACTTCCTCGCGACGCGGCGGACGGTTCCGATGATCGTCTGCCTGGTCCTCGCGCTCCTCGCGAAGGAAGAGGTCGCGCTCATCGGGATCGGCTTCGGCGTCGCGCTGGCGTTCCAGCGCCGCTGGGGCCCGAGCGCGGTCGTCATCGCCGGCAGCGTCGTCGCGTTCGTCGTCACCCTGAGGCTGATCATCCCCGCGTTCGCCGCCGGCGCTCCGTATCAGTACCTCGGCCGCTACGCGAGCCTCGGCCGCGACGAGCTCGAGATCGCGCGCACGCTCCTCTTCGATCCACTGCGTTCGCTCGGGGTGCTTTTCAAGGGCGAGGTCGGCTCGAAGGTCGTCTTCATCCTGAGTCTCTTCGGACCCGGTCTCGGCCTGGCGCTGCGGTCGAAGTGGGCGCTCATCCCATCACTGCCGCCCCTCGGATACCTGATGCTCTCCGACTACGGCGGCGAGCACACGCTCCATAACCAATACGGGGCGCCGCTGATCCCGCTCGCACTTGGCGCGTCGATCCTCGGCGTCGCCGCGCTCGGTGAGCGCTGGCGTCGGCGCGCGCCGCGCGGCGTCATCGTGGCCACGCTGTTCCTCGCGTTCACGTTCGGCGGCACACCACTCTCAATCGATTTCGCGGACGCGTTCCTGCGCGGCGAGCCGGACCGGGCGCCATCGGGAGAGCCGATCCTCGCGCGCGAGTCGCGCTACGAGGCGTTCCTCGGCGCGGTGCGTGCGATACCGCCGCGGGCCGTGGTGTCGTCGCGCGATTTCTTCACCACGCAGATCCCGCAGCGCCGATTCAACTACAACCTCGTCGGCCTCGATGTCTGCGACGCCGAGTACGTCATCCTCGACTACGCGGCGCCGAGCGTGAACCGCGATGTCGCCCGCCATCTGGCGGAGGTGGACGCGATCGAGAGGATCGGGTTCGACGAGATCGCCAGCGGAACGGGCCTGTCGCTGCTGCGCCGGCGCTGATTGATCGCCTCCTGCCACCGTGGTTGCCGCGCGTTCGCACAGCATTTCCTCGATGGACCAACGCACCGTTGCGATCGGGTTCGGCCTGGCGCTTGCGGCCGGCCTCGTCCTTCTCGGGCTGGTCGTTTCGGTGCTCGTGCACGAGCTTGGGCACGTCGTCGCCGGCTACGCGGCCGGGCTTCGCGTCGCGCGGGTCATGCTCGGCCCGCTCGAGATCCGTGACTACGTCAGCCCGCGCGTGCGGTTCGCGCCGTCGCTCCAGGCGGGCGTGGTGTTGATCCCCTGGGGACGCGACGCGTCTGTGGGGCCGCTCCGTTGGGGGCTGATCATCAGCACGGCTGCCGGACCACTGGCCGGGATCGCGTTCGGAGCGATCGTGTCCGGGATCGTCAGCGCTGGCCGGCCCTCCGTTCCGCAATCCGTCTTCGAGGTCATCGGGCAATGCTCGTTGATCCTCGGAGCGGTCAATCTTCTGCCGATACGCGAGGGACAGGTGCTCGCCGACGGAAGGCGGCTGTTCGCGCTGCTCGCGCGTAACCGCGAGTGCACAGAGATCCTCGTCGCAACGCTCATGCTCGGAGAGGCATTCTCGGGCCGGCGGCCGCGCGAATGGGACCGGGCCCTGCTCGACGTGATGGAGCGGTCCCCGAGCGATCCCTTCGCCCGGCTGTGTCTATACGAGGCCGCGCTGGACAGCGGTGAGATCGAGGCAGCGGGCCGTCACCTCGATGCCGCCCTTGCGCTCCGCAAGGAGAACTGGACCGCGGCCGACGCGATCCTGTTCAACGAGGCCGCGTACTACGCCGCTCGGCACCGAAGTGACGCGCGCGCGGCGCGAGCATGGCTTGGCCTGGCCGGTGGATGGAGCGTCGTCGACTACCTGCGCGCCCGCGCCGAAGCCGCGGTCCTATGCGCCGAAGGCCGCACGCTCGAAGGTCGGCAGCGTGCCGTTGCTGGGCTCGCGGCGCTCTCGCGTGCGCGCCGGCGAGACGCGGACCTCTCTCGCGAGCAGCTCGAGGAGCTCGCTCGCGGCGCCGGCGCCATGGTGCGGCCACTCCTTACGCACGCCCGCTAACGACCGTCGCGCCCGCGCCGCGATGCGATCTAGCGATCACGTCGAGGCAGCCGCTCCTTACGCTGGCCGCGTCTCGCCGGCGTTCTCGTGCTCGCGATCGCGCGGGCCACCGGCGCGTCGCTCGGCCGTCGCGGCTCCCGCTGGTCGTCCTCGCGGGAGCGTTCGGCCCGGTTCATGGCGGAAACGCCGCTCGAGGAGGCGGCGCCCGCGTAGGATCGCCCAAAAGTAATAAATTGCCGTGACATGTCCTCTCCTGAAGCGTCGGGCCGCGGCCCGGCCGTCCTCTTCTACGCCGACGGCTACAAGTTCCCGGACGTCTATCACGTGACGCGTTTCCTCGCGCCCGATCCGATCATCGCGCTCGAGCAGAACGGCGAGGTCGTCATCGTCGCGAACTCGCTCGAGGAGGGTCGCGCGCGCAAGCAGTCGCGGGCGCTCGAGGTCTTCAATGTCGACGACTTCGGCGCGAAGGAGATCGCGGAGACCGCGACCACGCGTGAGGAGCTCGACGCCGAGGTCATCAAACGGTTCCTCGGGACGCGCGGCGTCCGCCGCGTGGCGGTCGGGCCCTACTTTCCGCTGGGCATGGCGGAGCGGCTGCGCGCCGCCGACATCGAGCTCGTCGTCGACCGCGATCTCAGCGAGCGCCGTCGCTCGAAGCGTCCGGACGAGATCGCCGCGCTCGAGGCGACGCAGCGCGCCACGGAGGACGCCTGGGCGCGCGGCGTGGATGCGCTGAAACGCGCGACGGTCCGAAAAGACGGCACCCTCGAGCTCGACGACGAGCCATTCACGGCCGAGCGCCTCCGCGCGGTGGTCGAGTCACGGCTGCTCGAGCTCGGCTGCGTCTCCGAAGGCGCGATCATCGCGCCGGGGAAGCAGGCCGCCGACCCGCACATGATCGGCTCGGGCCCGCTGCGCGCGGGCGAGGCGATCGTCATGGACATCTTCCCGCAGGACAAGACGACGCGGTACTGGGCGGACATGACGCGGACAGTGTCGAAGGGAGAGCCGCCCGCGGAGATCGCGACGCTCTACGAGATCACCAAGCGTGCGCAGGACGCCGGCATCAAGGCCCTGCGTCCGGGCGTGACCGGGCGCGAGGTGCACGAGCTCGTCGAGGACATCATCTTCGAGGCCGGGTACGACACCCTGCGACCCGGACAGCAGCGCTCGAAGGACGGTGGGCTGCCGCGCGGCTTCATCCACGGCACCGGCCACGGCGTGGGCCTCGAGATCCACGAGATGCCGACCGTCGGACGCGCGGGCACCATGCCGCTCGTGCCCGGCGACGTCGTGACGGTCGAGCCGGGGATCTACCTGCCAGAGATCGGCGGCGTGCGCCTCGAGGACATGCTCGTCATCACCGAGACCGGCTCGCGCAACCTCACGCGCGCCCCGCGCCAGCTCGTGGTCTAGGCGCGGCCTTCGCGGCGATCGACCGATAGAAGCCCTTCTCTACGGCGTTGGCGCGGCCGTCGCCTTCGGGTTCGGCGACTACGCGGCCGCGATGGCGACCCGGCGTGTCGGCGTCGTGCTCACGTCCATCGGCATGCAGAGCGTCGGCCTTGCGGCATACGCGGTGACGCTCGCGGCCCTCGGCCGCTGGCCGACCTTCGCGTGGGAGCAGGTGCCCTACGCGATCGCGCTCTCGGTGATCGGCATCGTGTCGCTTGCCGCGCTCTATCGCGCGTTCGCGATCGGACCGATCGCGGTGGTGAGCCCGGTCGTCGCGAGCTACGCCGCGCTCACGGTCGTCCTCATCGTCATCTTCCTCGGCGAACGCCTCACCGGCGGTCAGGCCGTCGCGATCGGCGTCACCTTCGTCGGCGTCGCGGTCGCGTCGACGGACACCCGCCAGCTCCGCGAGACGCTCGGCCGTCCAACGCTGGGCGTGCGCATCGGCTTCTTCGCGACGCTCGGGTTCGCGGTCTGGAGCGCGGTCTTCGCGGCCGGCATCCGCGCGACAGACGGGCTCGCGCTCATCGTCGTGCAGCGCGCGTTCAGCGTCGTGCTGCTCGGGCTCTTCGTCGTCGTGCGCGGCATCTCAGTGCGCCCGCTAACCGAGCGGCGCGCGCTCGCGCTCGTCGCGGCGACCGGCGTGCTGGACACCGGAGCGAACGTGCTCCTCGCGCTCGGGATCGCGGCCGGCTTCGCGTCGTTCGTCATGACCGGGAGCGGCGCCTACCCGCTCATCCCCGCGCTGCTCGCGATCTCCGTCCTGCGCGAGCGCCTCGCGCCGAATCAGTACGTCGGCGTCGCGGTGCTCGTCGTCGGTCTCGTCGCGCTCGGGCTGCAGGGCTAAACCGCGGTCGCGTCGAGCAGGCACGAGCTCATCACTCGAGCATGTCCTGCCGGCATCCTTCGTGAGCCACGAGGGCAACGCGCAAAGGCCCGCTCATCGGTGAGAGTTGGGCACGAAGCGGGCGTAGCTGCTTAGACGTGGCCCCGCAGGAAGGTGATCGCGGCCTGAAGCTGCTGGTCGGCGGGGTCGGCGATGACCCGGTCGGGCACCACGCCCTTGCCGGGGCCGTTGAGGTCCGCGCCGGTCTTCGCGTCCTGCATCTTCGTGAGGGTGACAAGCAGGAGGCCCCCGTCGGGCAGCTCGCGTGGCTGTCCGGTCCCCACACAGCCGGCCGTCTGGGCGCCCATGACCGTGCCGGCACCGTTCGCCCGGATGCCGGCGGCGATGATCTCCGAGCCCGAGGCGGAGTTCTTGTTCACCAAGACGACCAGCGGCTTGCTCAGGCCGAGGTACTTGCTGGGGTTGGAGTCCACCGCGGTGCGCTGACCGTCTCGCCCGATCTGGTACACGAGCGTGCCGCGCTGGACGAAGAGGCTCGCGACGTTGACGGCGACCGTGAGCTCGCCGCCCGGGTCGTCACGCAGGTCGAGGATCCATGCGGTCGCGCCCTGCGCGGACAGGCTTCGCGCCGCGGCCGCCATGTCCTCGGCGACCGACGAGATGAGCTGCTTCGCGGAGAGGTAGCCGATGGAATCGCTCTCCATGCGCGAGACGACGAGCGGGCTCTGGAACCGCGCGCGCGTGATCGTGAACTCGACCTCTTGCGAGCCGCGGAGGAATGTCACCGTCACCTGCGAGCCCTCGGGGCCGCGCACGCGGTTCGCGACCTCGTCGGTCGTGAGCTTCGCCACATCCTCGCCGTTGACGCGGATGACCTTGTCGCCCTTCTTGACGCCCGCGCGTTCCGCGGGCGTGTTCGGGATGACGTCGATGACCTCGATCGGCTGATTCGGATCGGGTTGGAAGATCGTGACGCCGATGCCGGTGACCGGAGCAGGTCGCTGGTTGAAGCCCTTCGCGCGGTTCGGGTCGAGGTAATAGGTGTGGCACTCGTTCATCGCGCGCGCCATCCCATCGACGGCGGCGCGCTCCATCAGGGCCTTGTCCGCGCTCGGGTAGCGTTGTGCGACGGCGTCGAGCGAGGCCGTGAGCTTGGCGAAGTCGGACCATACGCTGCCGGTCAGGGTGGGCCGGTCGACGTTCGGCACGGCGTCGATCTGGGCGTCTTTGAGGTATTTCGTGACCCCGTCGAGGGCGCCGGGGATCAGCTGCTGCGGTGTGGGTTTGTCGATGTGGCGCTCGACGAGGACGGAGTACGCGGCCTCAGCGGTCTTGTACTGGGTCTGCGACGGAAGCAGCTCGTGCTGCAGATCGGCGGGCAGCAGACCGCACGCGGAGGCGACGAAAGCGACGACGAGGAGCAGGGGAAGCGCGCGAGTGCGCATGTGTGAAGTCTATGGCCGCCGAAGGCGCCGAGTTTCAGGCGCTCAGGCGACCTCGGTCGTCATGAGCTTGCGGAGACGGCCCAGCGCGCGGAACTGCAGCGCTCGGATCGCGCCTTCGTTCTTGCCGAGCATGTTCGCGACCTGCCGGCTCGACATGTTCTCGACGAAGCGGAGCACGAGGACCTCCTGCTGTTCGGTCGTAAGGTGCTTCACCGCGCCACGAAGCGCGTCGACTTCCTCACCACGGACCGCGTGCTCGTGCGCCGTCGGGCCTTCCTCGGCGATGCCGAATGCGTTGTCGAGGTCGACGGTCGGACGCTGGCGGCGACGGCGATCCGTCACCGCGTTGCGCGCGATCGTGTAGAGCCACGCGAGGAACGATTTGCCCTGCCAGCGGTAGCGGTGGATGTTCGCGAACGCGCGTGTGAACACGTCGCTCGTGAGATCTTCGGCGTCGCTGGGCTCACGGACGCGGTACAGGACGTAGCGGTACACGGCGTCGACGTGCGTGTCGTAGAGATCCGCGAACGCTGACCGGTCACCACTGCGAGCGCGCTCGATGACGTCCGGCACCGGGCCCATCTGCTCGAAGGGAGGAAGCGAGTCGACCCTTGCTGCGACGAGTGTCACGACGTGATGGCCCCCCAATCCCGTCCTCTGTGATCTGTTGGGAGACCATATCGACCGGAGGGCAGTCCGCCAACCCTTTTCCAGTACCAAAAGCGTGACAGCGAAACCCGATTCGGGCGCGAGCCGTACGAACCGGACCTCGGTACTGGTACCTCTGGGTTACTCACGCGGTGACCGAGCATGCCCTCGTGTGAGTCGGCAGGAGGTCAGATCTTCTGCTTGAGGATCTCGATCGCTTTGTCGACCGCGGTCGCGTCGTCTGCCAGGACGTCGGGCTGGATGCCGACGTTGTTGTAGACGGTCCCGGTCTGCGCGCCGGTGAATTCCTGGGTCACGACGGCCAGTCGCGAGCCGTCGGTCATGTTCGTGACCGACGTGGCGCCCATGCAGCCGATGCTCTTGCCCCCGACGATGGTGGCCCGCTTGTTCTCCTTGAGATCGGCCGCGAGGACCTCGGGCCCCGACCCGCCACGATCGTTGAGGACGATGGCGAGCGGCAGCTGGTAAGCCTCGGGAAGGCGCCATTCCTTGCGCGCGCTGGTGGAGACGGTGGCGCCACCGCCCCGGTAGACGATGTTGAGCATCTTCTCGCCGTTGAGGAAGAACGCCGCGATCGTGTCCGCGTCGAAGCCACCGACGTTCCCGCGCAGGTCGAAGAGCCAGGCCTTGCCACCCGCGGCGAGGCCCTTGTCCATCATCTTGCGGACCTCGTCGAAGATCTTGTACGTGCCGGTCACGACGAACTCGTGCCAGGTGATGTAGACGATCCCACCCGGCAGCATCCGCCCGGTGAGTCCGGCTTCATCCGGTCCACCCAAGGGCGTGCCCGTCGTCGGAACGCGTGCGACCTGACCGCTCGCCGGCTCCGGCCGCGAGCGATGGACGCCGCCCGCCTTGTCCACGTAATAGGTATGGCAGTCGGGGGTCGCGCTCATCATCCCTTCGATCGCCACGTCGGCGTACCGATCGGCGGTGATCTGCGGGTTGAGCGCCTTCAGACCCGCGGCGGCCTCGGCGAACTTCTTGAAGTCCGGGACGATCGTGTCGCTCACGTCCTGGAACTCGATCGCGGCGATCTCGCCCTTGCCCCCGGTCTTCCTGATCTCGGCGTTGATCGCGGCGATCGCACCCTCAAGGATCTTCTTGCTCGACACCTTGTGGACATCCTGGTCGCTCAGCGACGCATAGCTGATATCCAGCTTGGTGCGCTTGATGTCGACCGAAGCCGTGGGCGACGGCGAAGGCGTGACCGGCGCCGCGCCGTTGCAGGCGACGACGAGCAGCGCGATGACGGCGAGGACGCGGAGAGAGCGCATCCGCACAGGATATGGGACGGAAACGCGCCTAATCCGCGGGGGTGCTCACCCTTGAAGCGTGCTGCGCCTGCCACTCGGCCGGTGACGCGCAGAAGCCCTCGTAGTCGATGTACTCGGTGATCGTCGGACTGTCGCCGCAGACCGGGCACTTCGGGTCGCGGCGCAGCCGCACCTCGCGGAATGAACCCTCGAGCGCATCGAACA
>Ga0114129_10005775_pt1 | contig 17527 bp, 14 predicted proteins | sample RhiMetdeltSRZDD1_FD_80071 | JGI IMG/M metagenome (GOLD analysis project Ga0114129, IMG submission 80071) | Populus rhizosphere microbial communities from Tennessee, USA - Rhizosphere MetaG P. deltoides SRZDD1 (version 2) (version 2) | ecosystem: Host-associated > Plants > Roots > Rhizosphere >...
CCATCGACGATCGGAAACGTGCAGCAGGCGCAGCCGAGAACGCCGGCATCGATGCGATCGCCGCTCGTGCGGTGAAAGAGCGATTCCACGAGCTCGAGGCGTCCGCCGCAGTAGGGGCAGCGAATTACGTCGAGCGTGTCGAGCCGCATGGCCTAGCCGACCTTCTTTGCTGACCCGCCGCTGATCACGATGGCGTTCGACCCGAGTTTCCGGCCGCGACAACGGAGCGGCCGGTTGCAGATTGAAGGCGATGCGCCACTAGCTGGTAACTGGCTCGCCGAACGTCTCGAGGATCGACTCGGCGGACGATGACGCGAGCGAAGCCCTGCGGAAGTACTCGACGCCCAGCCAGCGCCGCGCGGTGTCGTCGTCGAGCCACGCGATCGGGTTGCTGGAGCCCATCTGCGTGCGATGGCACCGGAGCGCCGCGAGCTTTCTCGGAACCCAGTCGCGGACGTCCACGGAGAACGTCGGCGGCACCGCGCCGTCGCCGAACGCGTCCGGCTCGATGCCCCAGAGGCTCGGATAGCACGAGCGGTCCGACCGCGCATGCGCCGCCGCGACCAGCTCGCGCATGATGCCTTTCGGCATCATGACGTAGTAGAGGGGCGGCGCGTCGGCGCCAAGGGACTTGATCGCGGTGTACGTGCGTTCGTGGACGCCGATGTGATCCTTGTGCCAGTAGAGGCCGTCTTCCGCGAACGTGATGACCGCTTCGGGACGATACGCGCGAATCGCCGCGACAATCTCCTCGTGGAACTCGGGCACATCGTCCCAGCGGAGATCGCCGTCGGGATGATCCTTGACGAGCACCTCCGCGATGCCGAGGACGGCGGCGGCCTCGTGCAGCTCGCGCGTGCGGACGGCGGCGAGGTTGCCGTCGGGCACGAGCGCATGATCCGAGATCGATCCCGATTCGCCGCGCGACCCGCACATGAGCACGACGCGGATGCCGGCGTCGGCGAGACGCGCGAAGGTGCCGCCGCACATCAGCGACTCATCGTCGGGGTGCGCGAAGACGGCGAGGACGTTCCTAGTGGTGTCGGACACGATGTGCCTCAACGATGCGGCTGTAAACGCGCACGTACTCGTCGACCATCCGGGCGGCGCCGAAGCGCGCGACCGCCCGCTCGCGCACGCGGCGGCGATCGAGGTCGAACACGCGCGGAAGCTCGTTGGCCATTTCCTCGAGCGTCTGAAATATCACACCGGTCACGCCGTCGTCGATCACTTCGCGCACGGCGCCCTTGTCGAGCGCGGCAACCGGCGTGCCGCAGGCCATCGCCTCCGCGAGCACGAGCCCGAACGGCTCGCGCGCCTGAATCGGATAGAGGAGCGCGTGGGCGCCGCCGTACAACTTCACCTTCGCCGCGAAATCGGCTTCGCCGTAGTACACCACGTGCCGGCCGTCGACGTGCGGCGCGACCTTCTGCCGATAGTATTCGTCTTCCGCGGCGGCCAGGATTAACCGCATACCGACGCGCTTGGCGATCTCGATGGCCTGGAGCACGCCCTTGCCGTCCGTAAACCGCCCCAGAAACAACAGGTAATCGTCGGGGTGCTCGCGGAACGTGAAGTTGTCGGTGTCGATCCCGTGCAGCACCGTGTCGACGACCGTCAGGCCCGAGAGCAGACGAGCCTGCTCGTTCGAGATGGCGACGAACGGCGCCTCCGGGTACCTCGACCACAGCGCGAGCTCGGCAGTGCTCGGCGAATGATGGAGCGTCTGCACGATCGGCGTCGGGCTGAGCCGCGCGAACGCCAGCGACATCGGGTAGTACGCCGCCTCGTAATGAATGATGTCGAACTCGCTCGCCCGTTCGACGGCCGCGGCCAGGTTGAGCATCTCGTAGAGCTCCCACGGCCACATGTTCTCGTCGTGCCAGTACCCGTGCGGATACGTCGCCGCCAGCTTCGCGGTCGTCGTCGAGTCGCCGGTCGCGAACAGCGTCACGTCGTGGCCTCGCGCGACGAGCCCCTCCGTCAGCAGCGACGTCATCGTCTCGACCGATCCCGACTTCGGCGGCGGTATGGTCGTGGCCACGGGCGCGATGTGTGCGATTCGCAGGCTGTTCATGCGCCGGCGATGTCGAGCAGCCGCGGCAGCACACGCCGGGCATCGAAGTGCTCGCACGCGAGGTCTCGCGCGCGGGCGGCATGGCGCGCGTAGTCGGCGTTGATGCGGTCGATGCCGGCCAGTGCGTCGTCGACGGTCGAGAAGGCGAGCAGGCCGTCGCCCGACTCGAGATGCGCGGTCCAGCCGGTGTCCTGCACGAGCGCCGGGCGCCCCGACGCCAGATAACATTCCGTGCGATCGCTGAACCACCCGGTCCGGTTGGTCACGTACGTATGCTTCGCGACGCCGAACTCAGCCTTCGATCCGTGGATGAAGTCGCGATACTCCCACGGCGTGCGCGACACGTGCATCGCGTCGACCGTGTCCCATCCACGCTCGCGCAGCAGCTCCTGCGGACCGTTGATCGCGAGCCGGAACGCCTGCGGCGTTCGTGACGGCAGATCGATGAACTTCACGAACTCCTGATCCTTGTTGCCCCCGACGTCGGTGAAGCTTTCGATCTGCCAGGTCATCACGGTCGTAAACCGATCGCCGGGCCTGACGGCGGCGCGCCAGTCGTCCATCGTCACCGGCTGCCAGGTCTTGTGCCAGGTGAAGTCTCCCACCGGAATCGGCGACGCCGCCGTGCCGATGTTCGCGCCGAACGTGAACAGATGATCGAAGCGCTGGAAGAACTCCACGTACCACGGTTCCGCCTTGGCGATCGCGAGCTGCGTGAACGCCGGGTCGGAGTCGATGAACACCTTGCGTGGAATGCGCAGATAGTGATCGCGCCAGAACCACGATCCACCCGAGAGGTTCATGAAGAGGTCGGCATCCGCCGCGTACCGCGCGACGTCTTCGGCCGTCCGACCGTGGTACGAGCCGTCGTAGTTGACGAACGCCCATCGATCGCCGAGTCCGAACGGCTCGAGCGCGTCGTTGATGTATGTGGTTCCGTAGGCCGGATCCGTCGCGCGCGTGTTCTGCACGGGGTCGTAGACGCACTCGCCGGTGTCCTCGATGTAGAAGACCTCGTGGCCGAGCGCGCGAAGGCCGAGCAGGTACATCAGCGAGCACCAGGTCACGCCGCCGAACGGATAACGGGCGATGATGCCCGCAAAGAGAATCTTCATAGCATTGCAGATTTCAGATTTCAGATTTCAGATTTTGCCAATCGCACAATCAATCTGAAGTCTGCAATCTGAAATCTGAAGTCTGAAATCTGAAATCTGACGTCTGGAATAGTCGCTCATCGTTTCGCTGCTTCGATCAATTCATCGACGGTCTCGGGATCGTCGAGCGACTTGCCGACGGACAGGCGCGCGCACATGCGGCGATAGAGGTCGCTCGTCTGCAGCAGGTCGTTGTGGCGGCCCTGCGCCGCGATGCGGCCGCCGTCGAGCACGAGGATGCGGTCGGCGTCGCGGACCGTCGAGAGGCGATGCGCGATCACGATCGTCGTCCGGCCGGCGCGCAGGTGGCGGAGCGCGGCGAACACGATCTCCTCGGAGATCGCGTCGAGCGACGACGTCGGCTCGTCGAGGATCAGAATCGGCGCGTTCTTGAGAATCGCCCGCGCGATGCTCAGGCGCTGGCGCTCGCCGCCGGACAGGCCGCCGCCGGCCTCGGCAATCTCCGTGTCGTACCCCTTCGGGAGCCGCATGATGAAGTCATGCGCGTGCGCCGCGCGCGCGGCGTCCTCGATTTCCGCGCGCGTCGCCTCGAGCCGTCCGTAGCGCAGGTTGTCGGCAATCGTGCCCGAGAAGAGGACGGGATCCTGCAGCACGATCGAAATCCGCTCGCGGAGCGATCGGACGCGATACTTCCGAACGTCGACACCGTCGACGACGACGCGACCCGCTGTGGTGTTGTAGAGCCGTGGGATGAGACTGACGAGCGTCGTCTTGCCGGCACCCGTGAGACCGACGAGGGCGACCATCTGTCCCGGCTTCGCCTCGAAGGCGATCTGATGCAGCACCTGGTTGCCGTTCGGGTACGTGAAGCTGACGTTGTCGAACCTGATGTTGCCCTTGACGTCCTTCGCCTCGATCGCGCCCGGCTCATCGTCGGTCTCCGGCGTCATTGCGAACATCGCGCGCACCCGCCGCGCGCCGGCGAACGCGCCCTGCAGCTGGCCGGTGGTGTGCGCGATCGACGACAGCGGGCCGTAGACCGCGCCGAGGTAGTTGATGACCACCAGCAGCTGGCCGACGGTCAGCTTGTCGTTCATGACGAAACTGCCGCCGACGATCACAACGAGTGCCGTGCCCAGGATGGTGACGGTGCTGACAACGACCGAGAACAGCGAGCTCTGCCACGTGATCGCGATGCGCGCCTGCATCGTCTTCTCGCCGGATTCGGTGTACCGGTTCAGCTCGTGCTGCTCGCGCGAGAAGCTCTTGACCAGCCGGATCGCGCCGAACGTCTCGTACAGCCGCTCGAGCAGCTTCGACTCGAGCTCCTTTACGCGCTCTTCACGGTTGGACAGCGTCGACGTGTAGTACCGCAAACAGAGAAACAGGAACGGGACGACGGTCAGCGACAGCAGCGCAATCGTGAGATTCAGGTACGCGAGCCACCCGAACATCAACGTGAGCGCCGCGATCGATGTGGCCAGCGGGAAGATGCCGCTCATGACCAGGTTCTCGATGGCGTAGGCGTCGACGTCCACGCGGTACACGGCGTCGGCCGTGCTCGTGGTGATGTGGTGGTGCAGGCCGAGGCTGGTGAGGTGCTGGAACAGCCGTGCGCGGAGGTCGTAGACCATCCGCTGCCCGGTTTCCACCTGCACCTGCGTGCCGTAGGCGGAGACGAACTGATTCACGACTTGCAGCACGACGCCGGCGACCACCACGGTGGCGAGCAGCGCGAACTTGTGGCCGGCGGTGAAAGAGGTGATGTAGGGCGCGATCCAGGCCGGCCACGGCCGATCGCCCAGCACGTAGTCGATGACGATTGCGAACGGCCACGGCTGCAGCGCGCCAAGGCCGATTTCCGACGCGAGCAGAATCGCCAGCAGGACGACGCGGCTGCGATAGGGCTTCAGGTACGACAGCGTCCACGGCAGCAGCGCACGCGTCTGGGTCTGGGCGGCGTTCGCGTTCGTGCTCATCCGCCCACCACCCGCCGGCCCGGCGCGATCGGCCGCGGCGGCGGCACGAGATTCGGCGCGATGCGCGGGATGAACAGCGGCACAATCTTGTCCTGGCTCGAGTCGGCGACGTACAGCCAGCCGCTGCGCGGACCGCTCGACGCGAACGCGACGCGCGTCGGCGCCCCGAACGCCGTGCGGCCCGCGTCGCTGACGTCTCGAATGATCCCGTCCGGTCCGACGGCGCGCACGCGGCCGTTGTAGTAGTCGGCGATGAAGATCGTCACCTTGCCCTTCGGCTCGCCGACGACCGCGACACCGGCCGGTCCCGCCAGCGTCGCCAGCGTCGCCGGTCCATCGTCGCCCGAGTAGCCCCACTTGCCGTTGCCGGCGACGGTCGAGATGATCCGCGTCTTCGCGTCGACCTTCCGGATGCGGTTGTGGTGCATGTCGGCGATGTAGATGTCGCCGCTGTTCCGCTCGATCGCGACGTCGCTCGGCATGTTGAGGTGCGCGCTCGTCGCCGGCCCGCCGTCGCCGATGTGCGTGATGTCGGACGGGTCCCCGGGTACTCCGTCGCCGGCGACGGTGTGAATCAATCCGGTCTTCGCATCGATCATCCGCACGCGGTAATTGAGCGTGTCGGCGATGTAGATGTCGCCGTTCGGCGCGGTGGCCACCGCGCTCGGTGTGTTCAGCGCCGCGTCGACCGCCGGCCTGCCGTCGCCGTCGTAGCCGTTCTCTCCGGACCCGGCGATCGTGATGATCACCCCGGTCTGCTTGTCGACGCGACGGATGCGATCGTTGTGCGAGTCGGCGACGATGATGTCGCCGTCGGGCGCGATGGCGACGCCGTCGGGCGTGTCGAGCTGCGCGGAGATGGCCGGACCCGCGTCGCCGGAGAAGCCGTTCCCGAGGTCGTGGTTGCCGGCAACCGGCTCGATGTCGGGATTGTTGCGCGCGTCGATCCGTCGAATCGTGTGGTTGTTCGAGTCCGCGAAATAGATGTCGCCGTTCGGTGCGACGACGATCCCGTTGGGCGAGTCGAGCCACGCTTCGATTGCCGGACCGTAGTCGCCCGCGTAGCCTTTGCGGCCGCCAATCACCGGTCCGGTCGCCGCCTCACGCAGCATGAACGTGCTGGCGCCGATCGACAGGATCATCACCGCGAACACGATCGCGCTGCGGAGTCCGTACATCCGCACGATTGACGGCGCGACGAGCGGCGCGCGCGCGGGACCCGATGGCAGCGCGACCATGCCCTCGCCGACGGTGACGTCGTGGATGCCGCGTCGGGCGATCGCCGTCGCCTGCGCGGTCCGGAACAACACGCGCGCGACGAGCGCGACGGTTGCGGCCGCGACCAGAGATCCGCCCAGCGGGAATCGATACGCGACGCCCGCCGCCGCGCCGACGAGCAGCGCGATGCCGAGACCCAGCGCGCTGACGACGCCGAACATCGTCGGCCGCAGGTGCATGCCGACGCGGACGAGCGTCTTGCCGCCGCTGTGCTCCTCGGCCAGCATTCTGACGTCGAGCCACGCCCAGCGTCCGACGAAGACGCTGACGTCGCGATCGTCCGACCAGCCTTCGTCGATCTCGACGGACCGCACGGCGCGCGACCGGCGCAGCCAGTCGGCGAAGTGCGAGAGCACGCGCTCCGACGACGTCCACGTCTCGCTCCAGAACCGATCTTCAGTGACGCTGCCCGAGACGAGCACGAGCGCGCGCCCCGCCTCGGCCAGCGACGGGCGCGGACCGCGGCTCGTCTGACGGCGCGCGCGCGGCGCGGCCACTTCCGGCGGCGACAGCATGCCGCGAATCCGCCCGCGCACGCGCGCGAGCGGCTGCAGAAAATGCAGGTACGCGACGACCGCGCGGTACCAGAGCCTGTTGCCCGGCAGCGAATGGACTTCCGATCGCATCGCGTACGCGATGTTCTTCGCGATCGTCACCGCGAGGCCGACGAGACCGCTGCCGAGGAGCAGCGCCGACGCCCACCAGTGATCGCCGATGCCGGCAACAGCCGCGCCGGCGATCGTCAGCACGGACGATATGACCTGCCAGCGGATCGAGTGCGGCAGGAACGCGAACGGATGCACGTCCGTTCGGTAGACCGATGGAAACGCCGCGGTGCCCCAGACGCCGGCGTTGATGCGCGTGCCCCACAGCGATCGGACGAACGGCAGCGGGCTGTAGATGCGCCCGCGCCACAGCATGCGGCCGTCGAGGAATTTCTCGGGGTGATGCGCCATCAACCACGTTTCGCCCTCGCCGTAGCCGACCTGCTGCCGCCAGTACGCCTTCACCGACGCGCGATAGTGATGCCAGACCAGCGCGGCGCTCGCGAAGCCAATCTTCCCGCCCCGCGTCTGCAGCCGCCAGCACACGTCGACGTCGTCGCCCGCGCGCAGGTAGATCGGATTGAAGCCGCCGATCGCGAGCAGCTCGTCGCGCCGGAAGGCCATGTTGCAGCCCGGCACGTGCTCGGCGATGCGATCGTCGAGCAGCACGTGCGTCGGGCCGCCTGGCGCGCGCGCGATGCATTGCGCGATCGGCGGATCGTCGGCGGGCACGACGTTCGGCCCGCCCGATCCGAAGACGTCGGAAGTGAGAAACGGCTGGACGAGGAAGGTCAGCCAGTCGCGATCGACGCGCGTGTCCGCGTCGGTGTACGCGACGATCTCGCCGGTGGCTTCCGCCAGACCGACGTTGCGCGCGGCGCTCAGTCCCTGATTCGGCGTGTCGATGACGCGCACGCGCGGATGGCTGTGCGCGATCTCGGACGTCCGATCCTTTGAACCGTCGTTGACGACGATGATTTCGTAGTCCGGATACGTCAGCTGTTCGAGCGAGCGCAGGTTGTCGTCGAGCGTGTCGGCCGCGTTGTACGCGCAGACAATCACGGAGACGCGCGGCCACGTCCTCTGCTGCTCGCGCGAGAACGGCGCGTCGGCGAACGCCGCCGCCACGGCGCAGGCGGCAGGTTTTGGACGGCGGTCGTTGTCCACGAGGCCGAACTTCCAGTCGTCCACGCTGTGGCCGCCGCGCCACCATTCGTCGGTCCAGGCGAAGGCAATCGCCCCGCACGCGCCTTCCTGGAACGCAACGCGCACGTGCATCGCCGTGATCGCCGCCTGGCCTTCCTCGCCTTCACGGACGCTGTCGGCGCCCGCCTCCGCGAGCAGCAGCGGCTTCTGTGCGGCGATGTGCTGCAGACGGGCGAGGTACGCGCGCAGCTCGGGCTCGCGATGCAGGTAGACGTTGAACGCGCAGATGTCGAAGAACGAGAGATCGAGGAACTCGGTCGGCGGGAAGTTGACGTACGTGAAGAGATTGCCGGGCGCGGCGTTCTTGGCCTCGCTGTAGATTTCGTGCAGGAACCGTTCGACGCGGACCCGGCCGTGCCACCGGACGACGCCGGGCGGAATCTCATTGCCGAGCGCGAACGTGAGGATCGCCGGATGACCGCCGAGCGCGTCGAGTTTCCCCACGATTTCGCGACGAATCGCGCGCCGCAGACGGCGGTCGTCGAGGAACGCGACATGCTGCGACCACGGCAGGCCCACCATCACCCGCAGGCCGCAGCGCGCGGCTTCGTCCAGCAGGTCGATTCGCGGCGGCGTGTAGGTCCGAACGGTGTTGATGCCGAGCTCCGCCATCAGACGGAAGTCCTCGGCTATGCGCGATGGGTGAGGAAACTGATAGCCGTCCGCATCGGGCGCGAACGTCCCGTAGGTCACGCCTTTGATCCGGAACCGCTCATCGCCGGCCCGGAGAAATTTCCCGTCGGCGACGACACGCACGCCCGCCGCCGGCAGCGGCTGAAGGCGGACTGCACGGTCCGGATGAACTGCGGTGGTCAAACTCCCATTGTATCAGTACGTTAGCGGTCGATTCGGACGCTCCCGCTGAACGTCTTGAATCGCAGGGTTCCGCCGGATTGGCCGTCCTGCCCGAGCTCGGCCCTGAGCGACCGGCGGCCTCCGCTGCGGAGCGTGAGCGGCAGCTCGGAGTTGAGGTGGCCGCTGAAGGAGTTGAAGGTCACGAGGCCCCGCGCCGACTCGGGCACGCGGAGCGTCACGTGGCCGCTGAACGTGTCGATATCCACGTTCTGACGCTCCTGCCACTTCGCGGCCTTGATATCGACCGAGCCGCTGAACGTGTGGACCTTGATCGGTCCCGTGGCATCTTCCAGCCGGATCCGTGACGAGAAGCCGCCGACCTTGAAAGAGCCTTCGACACCCGTCACGGTGACCGGCGCACTGAAGACGTTGACGTCGATGTTCGTCCGGCGCGGCACCTTGATGTCGAAATCAGTCAGAACGACGTTGTTGTGCGTGTTCCACCACGAGTCGCGTTTGTTCGCCTCGACATAGACCGCGGACGAGTCGCCGCGGATGTCGAGCCGGATATGGTCCAGCCGATCGCGCGTGGCGCGGCGCTCGGCGTTGATGACGACCTCGTTGCCGTCCGTGCCGGTGATGTTCACGCGGCCCGAGAAGCTCTTCAGGTGCAGCGTCCCCCCCGGGTCGAGCCTGAGTGTCCGGCTGACCCGCTCCGTCTCGGTCTCTGCCGCCGACAGGGCCGGCGCGATGCACGCGAGAAGCGTAATTGGGGCGAAGACGAAGAGCAGCTTCTTCATGTCCAGCTTGGACGAAATGGCTTCCAAAAACGTTCGAGGCGGTCAGCCATCAGCCATTCGCCTTCAGCGATAAGGTCCCGGTGTAGAGGGCCATTCCGACGACGGCATCGACGCCCATGGCATCCAGCCGGTCGATTTCATCCTGCGTCGTGATGCCGCCAGCTGCTGTGACGCGCCTCGTCGTTGCCGCGCGGACCGACGCGATCGCATCGAAGTCCGTGCCCTGCATCAGCCCCTCGGTGTCGACGTGCGTGTACAGAAATTCGTCGCAGAACGGTTCGAGCGCGCGCACGGCGTCGACCGCCGTCAGCGGCAGCTTCGTCTTCCATCCGTGGATGACGACGTGTCCGGCGCGGCTGTCGACCGCGGCGATCACGCGGCCCCAGCCGACGGCTTCCGCGAGCGCACCCGCGAACTCGAGGTCCGGCCGTCCTCCTTTGAACAATGAGGAGCCGACGATGATCTGCTGCGCACCCGCCGCGAGGACGTCGCGAGCGCGCTCGAGCGTGCGGATCCCGCCGCCGACGCGGCACGACAACCGGCGCGCGATTTCGCCGACGAGCGCCAGGTTGTCGCCGAGTCCCATCGCCGCGTCGAGATCGACGACCTGAACTTTCGGAAACTTCTCGAACCGCCGCACCCAGCGGAACACATCCTCGTCGCGAATCGCGAGCCGCTCGCCCTGAACGAGCTGAACGACCGCGCCGTTCTGGAGATCGATCGAGGGGATCAGCATTCAGAACGGTCAGCGCTTCGCTGCTTTCTTCTTGTCGATATACGCCGCCCTCAACGCGTCGACGAATCGCGCGTCGACGAGTCCCGGCGGATTGCCCTGATAGTTCAGGTTCTTGTCCGTCCGGAATTTGTCGACTGAGGCAATCGCTTCCTCGTCGAACTGCGCGTAGTCGCGCGTGTACTCGGCGTTCACACGACGCGACTCGGCGGCGACCTTGTCGTACTGCGCCGGGTCGGTCCGCCGCAGCTCCGCCATCTTCGCCGTGTTGATGGACGGCGGCGCGTCGGGAAAGGCGGCGAGCGCCGGACGCCAGTAGCCGAGCGCGTGCAGCATCCGCTTCAGCTCGATCACGTCCGGTCCTTCGATGCGCGAGAAGCTCCGGTAGCCGAGTCGCCGGCCCGTCGTGTAATAGATCCGCTTCATCTCGGCGACCGGCTCCGGATGCTCGCCGACTTCGATCGCGAGCGCGATGTAGTCGAATCCGCGTCCCGGATCGTTCGGATCCGCGATCTTGATCGCCGCCGACTGAAGGCTTCCCCATCGTCGGTCGCCGCCTTTGGCCTGACCGGCTTCCATCGCAAGGATCATCCGCTCCGCCAGCGGCATGCCGGTGCCTTCGGTCGCTTCGAACTGCGCGGCGACCGCGTCCACCACCTCGGGGCCGACCATGATGTTCGCCTGCACGGTGTAGTTGCGGCCCTGCCGCCTGCCGGCCCAGTTGCCGTTCTGCTTCCCGGTATGCGCCGCGGCGCGCCCTTTCATGTCGATGATGCCGACCTGGCGCGACTCGCGCTGCTGATCGTCGGCGAGGAGCTGCGAGAGCACGGCCTGCGGCTCGACGCCTTTCGCAAGCAGGTCGAGGCCGCGCGGTCCGTACTCCACGACCGTCGAGGCCTGCGTGCAGACGGCGCCCACCCCGGCGCGGACGTGCGGCACCGCGCGGCCGACGAACGGGACGCGCGTCGTGACGCTCGCGCCCGACTGCCCGGTCGCCGGATCGATCGCGCACAACGAGAAGGTGGAGTACTGCGGCAGCCCCTCGTCGTTGATCGCGACGCCGTCGGCCGCTCGTTGCTGTGCAAATCCGAGCACCGGCAGCATGACGATCACGGCGGTCATGCAGCCCTTCGTTGCTGCTGTAGCGCAGCCCTTCACCCCTCGACAGGCTCGGGGTGACCTGAGCTTGTCGAAGGTCAGGGCTGCTCGCCATCCGCGCCTCATAACGCCTCCTGAAACGCTCGAATTCTACGGGAATCGCGCGCTCCGCTGGTATTCTGGACGAGGAGCGTTCCATGAGCACACCTCGCAGCGTTGCCAGCCGCCGCCTGTCGGCGCTCGCCGTCGTCCTTTGTGCGATTGCTGCGACCGTCGCGGCGGGAACGGCGTGGAACTGGAGTCCGGTCGACAACAGGGCGGTGTCGCTGGTCATCATCGGCGACATCGACATCCAGCGGCGCGCCGATCCGACGACGGCGTTCGTCCACCTGCGCGACACGCTGCGCGCGGCCGATGTCGTCTACGCGAACCTCGAAGGCGTGCTGGTGAAATCTCAAGGGCCCGACGTCGACCTGCCCGACAAGAGGGGATGGCGGCATCCCGGGCCCGAAGGCGTCGTCGCGCTGAAGTCGGCGAACATCACGGCGGTCGGCGTCGCCAACAACGTGGCGTACGGCCGCGACAACGTCATGCGGACGATCCGGCTGCTCGACGCGAACGGCATTGCGCACACGGGCGGCGGCGCCAACCTCGACGCGGCGCACGAAGCCGCGATCGTCGAGCGAAAGGGCGTCCGGATCGGATTCCTGCAGTACACGGCGCGCTGGTATCGCGACGACGAGCAGCTCGCGACGCCCACGGCGGCAGGTGTCGCGAAGATCGCGTCGCGTGACGGCATCACGATCGATCCGTGGGACCTCGATCGCGTCCGCGCCGACATTCGCCGCCTGCGGCCGCGCGTCGACATCGTCGTCGTCTCGCACCACAACCGCGACGGCGCCACGGCGACACAGTTCCCGGACGCGCCGAGAACCGCGTCAGGACAGCGGCGCGATGGACACCTCTCCGAGGAGTATCAGAAGCAGTTCGCGCACGTCGCGCTCGACACCGGTGCCGATCTCGTCTACGGCCACGGGACGCATACGGTGCAGGGCGTCGAGGTCTACAAGGGCAAGCCGATTCTGTACGCGATCGGCCACTCGGCGTTCGATCAGCCCGGCTACGAGAATTCGAAGGACGGCCTCGTCGTCAGGGCGGTGATCGACGGCAGGAAGCTGCAGCGCGTCTCGTTCGTGCCGGTCACGCGCGACGCGAACAACGACGTGCTGATGCTGGATCCGTCGAGCGGCGAAGGCGCGAAGCTGGTCGACGTCGTCAGAGGCGTGTCGAACGGCGCGCCGCTGCGGATCGACGGGCACGAAGTCGTGCTGGTCGCGGCGCCGGTCGCGACGTCGCACGACGCGCGGCGGGATCGAGATTAGGACTTCGCCGCGGCGCTGTCGACGCGCCGAACCGGAATGCCGTGGCGGTGCAGGTGATCCTTCAGCGCGCTGACGCCCGTCTCCGCGTAGTGGAAGATCGACGCGGCCAGCGCGGCGTCCGCGCGGCCTCGCGTGAACACCTCGACGAAATCGTCGAGGCGTCCGGCGCCGCCGGAAGCGATCACCGGAATCGACACCGCTGACGAGACGGCGCACGTGAGCGGACAGTCGAATCCGGCCCGGGTGCCGTCGCGATCGATCGACGTGAGCAGAATCTCGCCGGCGCCGCGGCTCTCGGCTTCACGCGCCCATTCAACGGCATCACGATCGGCCGCCGCCTGTCCGCTGCGCGCGAAGACCGCGAAGCGATCGCCGTCCTGCTTCGCGTCGATCGCGACGACCACGGCCTGACTGCCGTAACGGCCCGCGAGCGTCGTGATCAGCGACGGGTTCGCCAGCGCCGCGGTGTTGAGGCTGACCTTGTCGGCGCCCGCCTCGACCGCCGCCGCCGCATCATCTTCCGTTCGGATGCCGCCGCCGACGGCGAGCGGGATGAACAGCTCGCGCGCGACCGCGCGGATCGTGTCGGCCAGCGCACGCCGCGCCTCCAGCGTCGCGGTGATGTCGAGGATCACCAGCTCGTCGATCCCTTCCTCGTTGTACCGCCGCGCGAGCTCCGCCGGATCGCCGGCGGATCGCAGGCCCCGAAAGTTGACGCCTTTGACGACCTGTCCGTCCCGCACGTCGAGACAGGCGATGATGCGTTTGGCCAGCATCGTTCTCGTACGTAATGTCCGCCTTCAGGCGGACCTGACGTCACGCCTCCTTCAAGCGGACGCTGTGTCACGCCTCGCCGGGTCCGAAGGACCCGGATTACACCCGGCGAGCCTCGTAAAGTTTGAGAGGATTCGCAAGCCAACCGCGGAGGATTTTTCCGGATGAAACTGGACGCCGGCGATCCGCCCGCGCTCGACGATGGCGGCAAACGGTTCGCCGTGCTCGGTGACCCCCACCGTATCGGTCGTGATCGGCGCGACGTAGCTGTGTGTGAAGTACACCTGCGCGCCGTCGGCGACGCCGTCCGCGATCCATGAGTCGCGTCGCAGACAGACGCTGTTCCAGCCAACGTGCGGAACCTTCAGGTCCGGTTGAAGCCGGACACTACGATCGTCGCACGTGGTGTCCGCCTTGAGGCGGACCGTGCTCAATCGCACGCACGCGCCAGACAGGAGTCCCGCCCCGCGAACCTCCGGTGCCTCGTCGCTCGATTCGAAGAGCCATTGCATCCCCAGGCAGATGCCGAGGAGCGCGCCGCCGCGATCGACGACGCCGCGGATCGCGTCGCGCCACGGCGCGTCGAGCGCGCGCGTGGCGCCGAAGTGACCGACGCCGGGCACGATGATCGCGCTCGCGCGGTTCACGTCGTCGGGCTGCGCCGGGACGAACACCGGCGCGCCGACGGCCGCGAGCGCCTTCTTCACCGACGTCAGATTGCCGGCCTTGTAGTCGATCAGCGCGATCACAGCAGGCCCTTCGTGCTGGGAAGCATCGCGGCCATGCGCCGGTCCTTCGCGCAGGCGACGCGCAGCGCGCGCGCGAACGCCTTGAAGGCCGCTTCGATCTTGTGGTGGCTCGATCGTCCGTACAAGACCTTGACGTGGACGTTCGCGCGCGCGCCCATTGCGAACCCTTCGAAGAAATCGGTCACGAGCTCCGTCTGCAGATCACCCACGAGCGCTGCGTTCACCTGCAGATTGACGATGGCGTGCGGCCGCCCGCTGAGATCGAGCGCGGCGACCGCGAGCGTCTCGTCCATCGGCATGACGAAGTAGCCGGCGCGATTGATCCCGCGCCGACTGCCGAGCGCCTTCGACACCGCCTCGCCCAGCGTGATTCCAAGGTCCTCGACCGTGTGATGCTGATCGACGTCGAGATCGCCGCGCGCGTCGATTCGCAGATCGAACGCGCCGTGGCGCGCCACGAGCTCCAGCATGTGATCGAGGAATCGAACGCCCGTGCGGACCGCGTATCGCCCGCGGCCGTCGAGGTCGAGCCGCAGCCGGATCCGCGTTTCGGATGTGCGGCGGTCGACTACGGCGCGGCGCACAGGACCTCTTCCATCACCGCAATGCATCGCTTCGTGTGATCGACGACGCCTGCACCGATCCTGATGCAGCCGGCGCAGCCCGGCTCGGTCGAGCGGTCGCGGAGGTAGATGCCGCGGTCGAACGCTCCTTTCACGAGCGCGTCGGTCCGATCGCCCGCGCCGACGAGGACGAAATTCGAGCTGCTGCGGACGCAGGTCAGGCCGAGCCGCTCGCACGCCGCGTACAGCAGCGCCTTCGACTCGTTCACCTGTCGCAGGTATTCGTTCAGATGATCGAGATCGCGAAGCGCCGCCTGGATCGCGGCGACAGCGGCGATGTTCACGCTGTAGACCGGCACGGCGTGGCGAATCGGATCGAGCGCCGCGGCCGCGCCCACGAGACAACCAATCCGGAGACCGGCAAGGCCAAACGCCTTCGAGAACGTGCGGCCGACGATCACGTTGGGAAACGCCGCGAGATCCGGAATGAAGGTGACGCCGGCGAACTCGGCGTACGCCTCGTCCACGAAGACGATCGCCTCCTTCGGCACGCGCCGCGCGATCGTCCGGATCGCCTCGAGCGGCATCGTCACACCGGTCGGGTTGTTCGGATTCGTCAGGAACACGACGCGCGTCCGCGACGTGATGGCGGCGAGCACCTCGTCGAGCGGGAACGAGAAGTCCGGCCGCGGCATTACCTGCACGAGCGTCCCGCCGGCGACCGCGGTATCGAAGCGGAAGATCTCGAACGCCGGCTCGGGCACGACGGCTTCCGGCACCGGCCCGCCGACCGGCGGCCGCAGGTAGGCGACCGACAGCGACATGATGCCCTCGTCGAGGCCGTTGGTGATCGCGACAGAGTCGGCGTCCGCTCCAAGGTAATCGGCGATCGCTTTCGTGGCTTCCGCGTACGGTGGATAAAAACCGATCGCGTCGGGACGGAGCGCGGCGAGCGCTTCGATCACTTTCGGCGAGCAGCCGCCCGTGTTCTCGTTCTGGTGAAGACGGAGGCCGTCGTAGAGCTCAGGCGGTTTCTGATAGTGGCTCATGGCTGACGCTGATCATCTCAGGCGGACTTCGATCGACTCGGCGTGGGCGTGCAGTCCCTCGGCGCGCGCGAGCGGGAGAATCGTCGGCGCGAGAGCGGCCAGGCCGGCGCGCGTCACGCGCTGCACCGACATCGCACGGACGAAATCCGCGGCGCTCAGGCCGCCGCGGAAGCGCGCGGCGCCGGCGGTCGGCAGCACGTGGTTCGAGCCGGTCGCGTAATCGCCCGCCGCCTGCGCCGTGTACGGGCCGATGAACACCGCACCGGCGATCAGGGGCCGCTTCGCGAGCGCCTCGCTCTCGAGGACGAGATGCTCTGGCGCCAGGCGATTCGCAATGTCCATCGCCTCGTCGGCGTTTCGTGCGACGACCACTGCCCCATGCGCTCGCAGTGACTGCCGGACGATCGGACGGTCGGCGCCGATTCGGCGAACGATCGCGGCCACCCGCGCGCCGAAATCGCGACGCCACGTGATGAGGACGGCGCGGGCGTCCGGGTCGTGCTCCGCCTGGGCGACGAGATCGGCCGCGACCCATTCGGGGTTGCCGGCGGCGGCGACGATCACGATTTCCGTCGGCCCCGCGTAGAAGTCGATCGCGCAGTCGCCCGCAACGGCCGCCTTGGCTGCCGCGACGTACCGATTCCCGGGGCCGACGATCTTGTCGACGCGCGGCACCGAGGCGGTTCCGTAGGCGAGCGCCGCGATCGCATGAGCACCGCCGATGCGGAACAGTTTCGTCACCCGCGCCTCCAGCGCCGCGGCCATGACGACCGGGTCGGGTCGAGGGCAGACGACGATCACTTCGCGGACGCCGGCGACGCGGGCGGGAACGGCGGTCATCAACAGCGACGAGGGCAGCGGGAAGCGGCCGCCTGGCACGTAGCAGCCGACACGGGCGAGCGGCTCGACGCGCTGCTCGATCGAGACGCCGGCGGCGACGGCGATGTCGACGTGGCGCGGGATCTGACGGAACGCCACGCGCGCGATGTTGCGCGCGGCCTGACGAATCGCGCGTCGGACGTCGAGCGGCGTCTGCGCGGCCGCCGCGGCCATCTCGTCCGCGCCGACTTCGATCGGCGCGTCGAGGCGGTCGAAGCGCCACGCGAACCGCCGCAGCGCCCGATCGCCGCCCGTTCGGACCGCGTCCACGATTTGCCGGACGCGGCGCTGGAGCGACCGATCGCGTGCCGCAGGCGCGTTGACGAGACGCGCCAGCGCCCGCTTGTCGCGCGAGCTGATTATCCGCATGCTCCCCGCCTGCCCCTCCGCCCTACCTGCCTACCTGCCCTTCCCGCCCTACCTGCCCTACCTGCCCTACCTTCCCTACAAGACGATCTTGTTCAATGGATACTCCACGATCCCCTGCGCCCGTGCCGACTTCAGC
>Ga0114129_10005777_pt1 | contig 17520 bp, 15 predicted proteins | sample RhiMetdeltSRZDD1_FD_80071 | JGI IMG/M metagenome (GOLD analysis project Ga0114129, IMG submission 80071) | Populus rhizosphere microbial communities from Tennessee, USA - Rhizosphere MetaG P. deltoides SRZDD1 (version 2) (version 2) | ecosystem: Host-associated > Plants > Roots > Rhizosphere >...
ACGAAGTACCTCATCAACGACGCCGCCGTGCTGCTCGGCAAGCCCAACATCTACGGCAGCATCTACCGCTTCGACGGCCAGATGTCGACGTTCATCCCGAAGGAAGGCCCGTGCTACCGCTGCCTGTACCCGGAGCCGCCTCCGTCGGAGATGGCGCCCTCGTGCGATGAGGCGGGCGTGCTCGGCGTGTTGCCCGGGGTGGTCGGCCTCATCCAGGCCACGGAGGCCATCAAGGTCCTCCTGAAGAAGGGCAACCTCCTCGTCGGCCGCCAGCTCGTCTACGACGCGCTCGACATGAAGTTCCAGAACCTCAAGTTCCGGCGCGACCCCAAGTGCGCGCTGTGCGGCGAGACGCCGACGATCACGAAGCCGTCGGACCTGTCGTGGTCGTGCCACTTCGAGCCGAAGCCGGCGGCATGAGCGTAGGGCCGGCCGCTGTCGTCTCCTCCATCCTGGAGACCATCGGCCGAACGCCCCTGGTGCGCATCCCGATGGCGGGTGTCGACGGCGCCGTCGAGGTCTGGGCCAAGTGCGAGTGGTTCAACCCCGGCGGCTCCGTGAAGGACCGCGCCGCCCTCTCCATCATCCAGGAGGGCGAGCGGTCGGGGGCGCTGACGAAGGACAAGGTCATCGTGGACTCGTCCTCGGGAAACACCGCCGTCGGCCTCGCGCTGGTGGGACACGCGAAGGGATATCAGGTCGAGCTCGTGATGCCGGAGAGCGTGACGAAGGACCGGACGAAGCTGTGCGAAGCGTACGGGGCGCAGCTCGTCTACACGGACGCGTTCTCGGGCTCCGACGGGGCGATCGTGAGGGTGCGGGAAAGGGTGGCGGCGGCGCCGCAGCGCTATTTCTACGCGGACCAGTACCGCAATCCGGCGAATCCTCTCGCCCACTATCGGACCACCGGCCCCGAGCTGTGGGAGCAGACGGGGGGCCGCATCACGCACTTCGTGGCCGGCCTCGGCACGTCGGGCACGATCATGGGCACCGGCCGCTATCTCCACGAGCGCGACGCCAAGATCCGCATCGTGGCCGTCGAGCCGTCGGACGGCCTGCACGGCCTCGAAGGCTTGAAACACATGGCCTCCGCCATCGTGCCCGAGATCTACGACCCGAAGGGACACGACGAGAAGGTCTCCGTCGAGACCGATGCCGGATACGCGATGTGCGGTGAGGTGCTCGAGGCCTGCGGCCTGCTCATCGGCCACTCCGCCGGCGCGGCGCTCTGGGGAGCCCGCGAGGTGGCCCGTTCGTTGCGCTCCGGCGTGGTCGTGGCCTTGTTGCCGGACGCCGGCGAACGGTATCTCGCGGGGCACGGCAAGAACTAGACGATGAAGATCAAGCAGGCGCACCTGGACGCGATCGCGGCGCACGGCAAGACGGGATACCCGCACGAGGTCTGCGGCGTACTGCTCGGCCGCTACGGCGACGGCCGCGTGGCCCGCTCCGTCGAGATGAAGAACATCGAGACCGACCAGCCGAGGATCCGCTACCAGATCGATCCCGCCGAGCACCTGCGCGCGCAACGGGAGTCGCGTGACGCCGGCCTCGACATCATCGGCTACTACCACACGCATCCGGACCACCCGCCGCGCCCGTCGCCGACGGACCTCGCCCGCGCGATGGCCACGGGCGGGCTGACCGACGGCAGCTTCCACATCGTGATGAGCATCGAAGACGGCGTGCGCGCGTCCGCGCCGTGCGGCTGGATCTTCCGGTTCGACAGCGAACGTTTCGACGAGGAACCCTTCGAGATCGAAGACTAGAAGAGGAGGACGGTTTCATGGCAGTACGTGTACAGATCCCCGCTCCGCTGCGGCCGCTCACCGGCGGCGCCGACACCGTCGAGGTCGAGGCCAAGGACATCGCCGGCGTCATCGACGGGCTGGAAGGCAAACACAAGGGCTTGAAGGACCGCCTGTGCGACCAGACCGGCAACCTGCGCAGCTACGTACGCATCTTCGTCAACGACGAGGACATCCGTTTCCTGCAGGAGAAGTCCACGGCGCTGAAGGCGGGCGACACCGTGGCCATCGTCCCGGCCATCGCCGGAGGGTGCTGATACGCTCGCGGCCGCCGTCCTCGCCGCGGCGCTGACCTCCGGAACCGCCGGGGAGCTCATCGTCGCCGTCGACCCGGACACGAAGGTCATCACCGGCCACTACAGCAGCGGCACCGGGCTGAGCCCCGACGGAAGCGGACCGCAGTTCACCTGCATCTTTTTCTTCCGCGGTGAGGCGAAGGGGGCCCCGCCGTATCGCATCTCGAGCTGGTACCCCGCGGACAAGACGGACGAGGACACGATCGAAGGCGTGATCGCCTCGCTCGAAGACGGTGGCGTCTCCATCCATCTGAAGAAGGAGCACGGCGGATGCTGGAACGTCCAGCACTTCGCCGACGAGGAGCCGACCACCTTCGACTTCGACTGGAAGGCCGGTGACTGGCGCGCCGTACGCGTGGTCGCGGCCCAGAAGGCCTATTTTCACGAGCGGCCGGAGACCGCCACCCGGCGGAAGGCTTACGTGGTCGAAGGCGACTTGCTGCGGGTGTACGAGACGAAGGCGGGCTGGGTTCAAATCCGGTACACGACCCACGGCAAACGGAACGAAGAGATCGTGACGACGGGCTGGATCAAGGCCGGCGACCTCTACCCGGACACCGTTCCCGCGGTTGCGTCCCATCCACAGCCGTAGGACGGACCCTCATCCGTCTACTAGGAGCGTGTCCAGTGCCGTTAGGCGGACACGCTCCTGGGCAGGCCCCGCCGTCGGCCGCCCCGGCTGGCTTTCTTGTTCTTCCCGGCCTTCCCGTTCCTCCCCGGCGCCGCCTCCGCGCGCAAGGGCGTGAGCGCGACGAGAGCCACGAACGCGCCGAGGCCGATCTCCCACGGCGCGAGCCAGGTCCCGTTCACCATCCCTTTCGCATGGGCGGCGAAGACCAGGGCCAGCAGCGCAATGAGGGGTGAGAGCGCGGCCACACGTACGCCGCGCCGTGCCGAGAACGGCGCGAGCAGGTGCGACAGGCCGAAGCACCAAAGCGCGACCACCGGCTGGCGCCACAGGAGCGCGCCGAACGCGGCGGCCTGCAACAAACGAAGGCCGAGCCGCACGCCGCCCGCCGCTCGCGCGACCCAGAGCAGGGGCAGGAGCGACACCACGCCGGCGGCCGTCAGTCCCGGCCGCTCGATCACCTGGCCGAAGGCGGCGAACCATTGCGACTCCGGCGCTTCCGGCGACGCCGTCTCGAGCCCGCGCACCGCCCCCAGAACCGCGGATCCCATGCGGGCGAGCGCGCCGGCGTCGAGCTTGTCGGCGGTGTCCTGCGGCGTGTGGTACCAGGGATAGAACGCGGAGAACGACGAGTCCGACGCGAGGATCGCCGGCACGCCGCGCTGCAGGAACGCGACGTCGTCGCCGTAGAACTGCACGCGCGCCGCGCGCACCGCCGGCTGGTGCAGCCAGCCCACGTAACGATCGCCGACGGCGGTGCCGGGAAAACCCGACCGCGCCCCCGCCGCCGCCGCGCGCACGAGCCACGCCGGCGCGATGACGCTGCGGCCGGGCTGCATCGGGTCGTGATACGCCATCGGCAGGAGCGTCGGTGTGCCCCCGCGCCAGCCGGACATCTCCACGATCACCGCCCCCACCACGTCGCGCGCCCGGGGGCCGAGCCGCTCGAGGAATGCGCTCGAGCCCGCGCAGAGGCCGCCGCGGGACCACGCCTCCTCGCCGTCGAAGGACACGAACAGGGCGGTGCGCCCGCGCCCCCCGTCCTTCACCATCGCCCGCGCCACCTCGATCATGACGCCCACGCCGCCGCCGTCGTCGTAGGCACCGGGCGCGTCCGGCGCGGTGTCGTGATGGGCGCCGACGAGGACGATGCCGCGACCCGCCCCCGGGCGCACGCCGACCACGTTCACGCCGCGCACTCCGTCCGTTTCGAACTCTTCGAGGTGCACGTCGCGCAGCCCCGCTTCCTGAAATTGCGAGGCGACGTATTGCGCGGCCCCGCGCCCCACCGCGGAGCCCCAGGGATGGGGACCCAGGGCCGACAGGCGCGCCGCGTGCTGCAGCGCCGCCCCGCCGTCTAATCCCGCCGCCAGCATCAAGGGAAGAAACATGAGCGAGGCGGCGATTATAGGGGCGGCGGCAGGCCGATCGGGGCGCGGTTTCCAGTGTTAAGATTCGCCCCGCCGGAGGTGCTCTCTCGTGCGACTGGATGTGGCGGTTCTGGTCCTTCTCCTGTCCGTACCGGCCGCGGCCGGAACGCTCACCGGCCGCGTGGAAATCACCGAGAAGAACGGCAAAGCCGGGGAACCCTCGGACGCGGTCGTGTACGTCGAAGGGCTCAAGGCGAAAGCAAAGCCCCTCACCGCCGTGGTCACCATGAAGGGGAAGCAGTTCCTCCCGCGGGTGACGGTGGTGCCGGTGGGATCGACGGTGAGCTTCCCCAACGACGATCCGATCTTCCACAACGTCTTCTCGCTCTCCGGCCAGAACCGCTTCGATCTCGATCTGTACAAGCGGCCGAAGTCGGGCTCGTGGACGTTCGAGAATCCCGGCGTCGTGCGGGTGTACTGCAACATCCATCCGCAGATGAGCGCCGTCATCGTGGTGGTCGACAGCGGCAGCTTCGCGCGGCCCGGCAGCGACGGCGCGTACTCGATCCCGGACCTTCCCGCCGGACGCTACACCGTGCGCGCGTGGCACGAGCGGGGCGGCGAGGCGTCGCGCGAGGTCGAGATCAAGGCGCAGGGCGCGAGCGAGGCCGCCCTCGCCCTCGATGCCTCGCAGTACAAGCGCGCCCAGCACAAGAACAAGTACGGGAAGGACTACTCCACGTCCGAAACGTACTAGATGGGAGCTTGATGGGGCTTACTCAGAAGATCCTGGTGTTCACCGGGCTGCTCATCGTCATCCTCGTCGCGGGGACTGTCGCCTTTACCAGCATCCAGGCGAGCCGGCTCGCCCACGATGAGATCGACCGCGGCCTCTACGAGACCAAGGGCGTCTGGGACACGTTCCAGACCGACCGCTACAACAAGCTCAAGCTGGGCCTGCGCGTCCTCGCCAACGACCCCACCTTCAAGGCCATGGTCGTCGACACCGACGCCGCCACCGTGCGCGACGCGCTGCGCGAGCGCGGCCAGGACATCGCCGCCGACTTCTTCATCTGTACCGACGCCCAGGGCATCGTCATCGCCCGCAGCGACCGCGCATCGGGAACGGGCGACGACATCTCGAAGGACCCGCTGGTGCGGAAGCCGCTCGACGACGGTGTGGAATCGGCTACGGTCTGGCTCCAGGGCGACCGGCTGTATCACGCCGTGGCCGCCCCGATGCAGACCGGCCCCGAGACGATCGGCGTCCTGATCGCCGCCTACGGCATCGACGAGGCGCTGGCCGGCAACATCCAGAAGATCACCCACAGCAAGGTGGCCTACCTGACGCGGGGGCCCGGACAGCCGGCGATGCTGTCGGTGTCGACGCTGGGACCGCGCGAAACGGCTCTGCGCAACGCCCTGGCGCGCCCCGAGCTGGCCACCGCCGACTCCCCCAAATTCGAGGTCGACCTCGACGGCGACCGGCACGTGGGCTTCCAGGTGCCCCTGCGCAATGCCTCCGGCGGCGTGGTGGGCTCGATGATCGCGCTGCGCAGCATCGCCGAGGAGATGTCGTCGTTCGTCCGCTTCCGCACGAGCCTCGTCCTCGTCGGCGGCGCGGTGATGCTCCTGGGTCTCGTGGCCGCCTACTTCGTGGCGTCGCGCATCACGGGGCCCGTGCGCCGGCTCGTCGACCTCGTCGAGCGCGCCCGCGACGGATCCTACACGGGGGCGGTGGCGGTCAACAGCAACGACGAGATCGGCACCCTGGCCCGCACGTTCAACAGCCTGATCGCCGACCTGCGCGAGAAGGAGCAGCTCATCGGCTTCCTGCGCGACGGCATGACGGGCATGGTGAAGAAGGGCCCGGGCGTGACCATGGACAGCGCCGCCACCGCCACCCTCAAGACGGGAGCGACGCTCGGGACGGGGGCGGTCACGACCTCGATCAACCTCGAACGCGGTACGCAGTTCGCGAACCGCTACGAAGTCCTGGAGACCCTCGGCAAAGGCGGCATGGGCGTCGTGTACCGCGCCTACGACCGCACGCTGGAGGAGGAAGTGGCCTTGAAGCTGCTGCGGCCGGACGTGGTGAAGGACGACCCGTCGCTGCTCTCGCGCTTCAAGGACGAGATCAAGCTCGCCCGGCGCATCACGCATCGGAACGTGCTCCGGACCCACGATTTCGGCGAGACGGAAGGCGTCCCCTACATCTCGATGGAATACCTCGAGGGCGTCACCCTGAAAGACCTCGTGAAACAGAAGGGCGCGCTGCCGCTCGGTGTCGGCCTGCGCATCGCCAAGCAGATGTGCAACGGCCTCGAGGCCGCGCACGCGCAGGGCGTGGTGCACCGAGACATCAAGCCGCAGAACATGCTGATCATGCCGGAGACGGGCGAGCTCAAGATCATGGACTTCGGCATCGCCCGCCGCCAGGAGGTCAAGGGGGCAGCCGGCGCCAAAGGCATGACCTCGACCGGCATCGTGATGGGGACGCCCGACTACATGGCGCCGGAGCAGGCGGAGGGCCATGCCGCCGACTTCCGTTCGGATATCTACGCGCTCGGGATCGTTTTCTTCGAGATCTTCACCGGCCGCCTGCCGTTCGGCGGCGACAGCGTCATGATGGTGGTCCTCGCCCACATGCAGGAGCCGCCGCCGCCGCCGCGCACGGTCAACCCCAAGATCCCGGCGCACTTGGAGACGGTGATCCTGCGGTGCATCGAGAAGGATCCCGCGCGTCGGTACGAAAACGTAGAGGCAATTTTGGAGGACTTGACGATCGTGTCGTCGCAATCCGACGCGGCCTAGGTCGTAATGGCCGCCCCAAGTCGACCGAATCCAAGTACACTGTACGGGGTTGGTCGGCTACCCTCCGGCGCGCGGTAGGGGCAGCCGGTCATTAAGCGAGCCCCGGGAGTTTCGCTGCATGAGCACGTCCTCGTCCCCCGCCCCGTCGACAGCACAAAGAGGAATTCTGGCCGTAGACGACGAGGAACCGATCCGGGGGCTGCTCAAGTACTACCTCGGACCGAAGTACGACCTCGTCACGACCTCCAGCGCCGAAGAAGCCCAGGAGGCGCTGCACACACGGTCGTTCCAGCTGGTGATCACGGACATCGGCCTGCCCGGGCAAACCGGGTTCGACCTCTGCGAGACGGTGAAGCAGAACCATCCGGACACCGTCATCATGATGATCACCGGCCTCTTCGACGCGCAGTACGCCAAACGCGCCATCGATGCCGGCGTGTTCAGCTTCCTCACCAAGCCGATCGACTTCAAGCGGCTGCTGACCGTCGTCGAGGACGCGCTCAAGCATCAGGCCATGCTCGCCGCGCGGCGGGCCAAGAGGGCCGCCCGCTGAGCAACGATCGCATCCCGGATCACCTTCTCGACCAGATCGACGCTGTCGTTTGGGAGGCCGAACCGGGCGGGCGGTGCCTCTTCGTGAGCGCGCACGCTCAGGGCTTGCTCGGCTGCCCGGCCGAGAGCTGGCTGCAAGCCGACTTCTGGCGCGACCAGATCCACCCCGACGACTACGAATGGGTCGTCCGGCTGCGCGAGGATGCGGCCAGCCGCGGCCAGACGTACACGTGCGACTTCCGCATGCGGCGCGTGGGAGCCGAGGCCGTCTGGGTCCGCGAGCGCGGGCGGCTGGTGGCCAACAACGGCGCCGGGCCGCGGCTGCGCGGGTTCACCACCGACATCGGCGACCAGAAGAGGCTCGAGGCGGAGCTGCTGCATTCCCGCAAGCTCGAGACCCTCGGCCGGCTCATCGGCGGCGTCGCCCACGACTTCACCAACCTCGCCATGGCCCTGACCGGCTACTCCGACGTGGTGCTCATGCAGCTCGAGGAGAACCACGCCGCGCGTCCCTACGCGGAGCAGCTCAAGGCGGCGAGCCAGACCGCCGTCAACCTGCTGCGCCAGCTCCTGGCCTTCAGCCGCAAGCGTGAGATCGAGCCGACGCTCGTCAACCTGAACGACAGCGTGAAGGGCATGGTCAAGCTGCTGCGCAAGATCATCGGCGAGAACATCAAGGTGGAGACGATCCTCGAGCCCGAGCTGGGGCTCGTGCGCGCGGATCCGGGACAGGTCGACCAGGTGCTCATGAACCTGTCCGTGAACGCCCGCGATGCCATGGCCGAGGGCGGGCGGCTCTCCATCGAGACGAAGAACACCGACACCGACCCCGACGGCAAGCCCGGGCGCTGGCTCTCCCTGCGCGTCAACGACACCGGCGAAGGCATGACGGCGGAGACGCGGGCGCGGATCTTCGAGCCGTTCTTCACGACCAAGGGCCCGCACAAGGGGACGGGCCTCGGCTTGTCCCTCGTCCACGAGATCGTGGAGCGTGCCGGCGGCCACATCCGCGTGGAGAGCACGCCGGGGCGCGGCACCTCGTTCGAGATCCTGCTGCCGCGGCTGGAAGGCGACGTCGCCCTGCTCAGCACCGACGGCCAGCCCGTGCCCGGCGGGACGGAGACGATCCTCTTCGTGGACGACGACGACACCGTGCGGCGCCTGCTCTCCCAAGGCCTCGAGCGGCTCGGCTACAAGGTGATCCAGGCGCAGTCGGGACCGCTCGGCCTGGCCGCGGCCGAGCAGCTCGGCGGGACCATCGACATCGTGGTCACCGACCTCGTGATGGCCGACATGAGCGGCCTCGATCTCGTGCGGCTCCTGCGGGCCACGCGTCCGACGATGCGCTCGCTGTACATCACCGGCTACACCGACAGCCACGCGGTGGTCTCGCAGCTCCCGGACTCCGGGGCGCTCCTCGAGAAGCCGTTCCGCCTCGACCAGCTCGCGCGCCACGTGCGAGGGATCCTGGACGGACCGCGGTAGTCGTGAGTCGTGAGTTTTGAGTTATGAGTGCGGCCACTCGTAACGGCCGCCGTCGCCGTTACTCATGACTCAAAACCAAAAACTCAAACCTGGCCAGCCCGTTCCCACCCTCACAACTCACTACTCATAACTAAGACTACCGGCTCGCCGGCTTACCGCGGCCAGTAAACGATGACGCCGACGCCGGCGAGGCAGATCAGCCCGCCCACCACGTCCGCCCGGTCCGGCACCGCCCCGTCGAAGACGCGGGCCCAGGCGAAGGACAACACCACGAACATGCCGCCGTAGGCGGCGTAGACGCGTCCGAAGTCGGCCGGTTGGTACGTCGGCACGAGGCCATAGATGACGAGGGCCGCCGCGCCGGCCAGGCCCATCGCCCAGTGCGCACCGTGACGCCAGTACTGCCAGATGAGCCACCCGCCGCCGATCTCGAAGAGTCCGGCCAGGACGAACAGGGCGAGCGAACGGGCAATGTCGGTGGCCGGCATGATCTCTAGTCCCTCTCTCCCTCGCGCGCCATGCCGCTGACGGCGCCGCGGATGAAGCCGCCCTTGGCGTTCGAGTAGTCCTGGGTATCGACGACGCCGGTCTCGATGAGGGCGCGCTTCTCGGCGACGTAGGCGTCACGCAGCTTGGGGTCGCCGCGCAGGCGGTCGCGGAAGCGGACGAGCCGCACGGCATCCTCGGTGCCCGCGCGAACCACGTGCACGTGCAGGCGGAACCGCTCGCCGTCGTGGACGAGGGTCCCGCGCCGCATGGGCCGTTCCTGCGGAAAGGGATTGCCCGACGTCTGGGCCTGGAAGCCGATACGGTCGAGGACCTCGATGATCTCGTCCAGGGTGCCCGGGACGTAGAGCACCAGCAGATCGACGATCCCCTTGCCGTCGCATCCGGCCACGGCCGTGCTGCCCACGTGCTCGATGGTGGCGTCGGGACGCAGGCCGCGGATCGCCGCCGCCACCCGCTCGGCCACCGCGGCGGCGCGAGGATCGTACGGCAGGCACTCGGCCGGCCCGTCTTCGTACGGACCGATCAACGCCGCATCAGTTGATGTAGCCCATCGCGCGCAGCTCCTTCTCGAGCTCGCCGCCCATGTCCTCGGGCATCGCGACGTTGGGCACGTAGTGCTGGCTCGACTCGTAGGAGGCGACGTCGGCGGGCCGGGCCTCGAGCCCCGATGGGGAGAACGCCTCGGCGAGCACGCGGCCGCGCAGCTCACGCGAGACGGGGAGCCCGTAGCTCGCCGCCACCGTCGGGAAGATGTCGTAGACGGAGGCGTCCTGCAGGCGGCCACCCGTGCGGAGGCCCGGGCCCTCCATCACGAGGATGCCCGGCGGGCCGTCGTTGTGGTGGCCGCGCCCCTCCTCGTCGAGAGCGGCCTCGAAGCCGTGGTCGGAGAGCACCGCCACCGCCGTGTCGGCATCGCGCAGCGCCAGCAGGCGCCCCAGCCACTCGTCGGCGTACTGATAGAACGCCGTCACCGTGCCGTCATAACGCCGCCAGGCCGGCGGGTTCGGCTCCGCCCCCAGCCGCCGCGCCGTCGTCCCGTGGAACTGCAGGAACTCGTGGCCCGCCCAGTCGATGCACTGGAAATGCAGCATGAACAGGTCGGGCTTGACGCGCGGCAGGAGCTCCAGGGCCGCGTCCGCCCCGAACTGGTCGTGGAGGTAGGCCTTGGTGAGATAGAGCCACCGCTCGCTGCTCGGCTTCTTGTCGATACCCGCGCGCACCTTGAGCTCTTCCAGCTCGTCGGGCGTGATGTCGGCGAATCGCTTCATCTCTTCGTACGTGACGTCCTTCGTCGTGTGGTGGAAGCGCCGCAGATGCGGGATGAGGCCAGGCGGCGACGCGAGCGCGCCCAGAGACTCGACGTCGCGGCCGAACGCCTCCAGCGAATGCTCGCGCACGAGGTAGTTCGACACCATCACGCCCCCGTTGAGCTTCTCCGCCGGGTAGGTGTTGTGATAGCCGACGACCAGCACGGGGCGATGGCGCTCGGACACGAGGTTCCAGATCGCCCGCACCTGCCGATCCGCGTTCGAGTAGAACTTGAGCCGCTGCTTCTCCTCGTCAGTGAGGCGGCTGAGGGCTTTCTGGGGGCCTTCCGGCCGCCGGACGAAGTCGAGGATGCCGTGCTGCGAGGGCGGAACCCCGGTCGCGATCGTCGTCCATAGGACCGGTGACAGCGTCGGCTTGAACGTGCGCAGGCTCGCGGAGACGCCGCCGTCCATCAGCCGCTTCAGGTTCGGCATCTTGCCCTGCTCGAGGAGCGGCAGGAGCAGGTCCCAGGACGCTCCGTCCCAGCCGATGACCCACCATTTCTTCGGATGCCCCTCGGTCGGCTGGCCGTGTGTCGTCGGCACCGCGCCCTTCGGCCACTGGTCGAGCAGGGACGAGCGCACGACGACCGGGTACAGAGGCACGGCGCCGCGGGCCTCGCGGCGGAACCAGCGGCTGCCGAACAGGACGAGCCCGATCGCGGGCAGTGCGATGAGTAAAACGAGACGGTATCGCTTCATCACGGTCAGGACGTCAGCCTACCATCGCAGCGGGCCGGGGAAGAACTCGGCCACGAGCTCCTGGTAGAACGGCCGGAGCCGCTCGAGATCCGGCGGCTCGGCCGCTTTGGAGTAGAGATCGAACGGCTGGAAGGCCTGTACCCAGCGCTTCATCTGGCGGTCCTTGTCGTTCGTCAGATGGCCGTAGGCGTACGAGGTGTGCCACGCGTAGAACGAGTGGTAGCGGATGATGTAGAGCGCCTCGTCGGGCAAGCGATCTTTCACCACGTGGAACAAGTACTCGTCGTGCCCCCAGGAGAGCTCGACGTTCGCGAGGCCGCAGCCCGGCGTGTACACCCCGCACTCGGTCTGGTAGTCGGCAATGTCCCGGTCGGGATTGGCCGCGAAGAGATCCGGATACACGACGCTGGGTGAATACGCGCAACCGACCGGGAAGGTGTCGCCTACGACCGCCCACTGCGGCTCCCCGAAGAGGCACAGGATCTTGCCGAGGTCGTGGATGAGGCCGGTCACGACGAACCATCGCGGGTGTCCGGCCGCGCGGATGGCCTCCGCCGTCTGCAGCGCGTGCTCGATCTGGGTCAGGCTCGTGTCGGGGTCGCTCTCGTCGACGAGGGTGTTCAGAGTGTCGAGGGCGCCCCAGATTCCCATCGTCTTGCGGTCGAGGCGCAAGAACTCCGCCTTCTTCGCGCGCACGAAGTCGCGGGTCTGGCGCGCGTGGTTCTGGCGGTAGAACTCGTAAACGGGACCTTCGTTCGGGTACTGGCGGAATGCGGTGGCCATGTCCGTGTCGACCTGATGAGACCGGGGGGCAGGCGCGCGGGTTTAGTGCGCGCGTAGAGAAGCATAGCATTGGACCTCAAGGAATACTTGAAGCGACTCGTTCCGGAACGAGTCGCTCGCGCGCTCCGTGTGCGGTGGCCTTACGGCAGCAGCACTCGCACTCGCACTCGCATCGGCACTGGCACTGGCACTGGCACTGGCACTGGCACTGGCACCGGGCACGGGCACCGGGCACCGGCAGAGCACCCGCACGCTCATGAGCACCCGCATCGGTATGCAGGCGGCCGAGGCGCATCGAACGGCAGGCCATTTCAGCGCCATTGATAATTATTTCTGTCAACCTAGCTCACAGGTCCCATTGCGGCAAATCGACGCGATACTCATCAGTCATGAGCATCACATTATTGCGCATCGCCCAAGCGTTATCCGACGACGAGCTCCAGGCCCGCGCAAAGGCCATCGCCGCGCGTGAGCGCGGTGCCATCGCCGAGCTCATTGCCCACCTTTCAGAGATCGAGACGCGTGGCCTGGAGCTGGCCGCCGGCTACGGGTCGATGTTCGCGTACTGCCGCGAGGCGCTCCTGCTGTCCGAGCACGAGTCACTCAATCGCATCGAGGTGGCACGCGCCGCCCGGCGGTTTCCCGTCATCCTCGACCTGCTCGCCGAGGGCGCCGTCCATCTCACCGCCGTCCGGCTGCTGGCACCGCACCTGACAGCGGACAACCATCTCGAAGTCCTGGAATCAGCGCACGGGGCGACGAAGACGGACGTCGAGAGGCTCGTGGCACGCCTGGCTCCCAAGCCTGACGTGGCGACGTCCGTTCGAAAGCTGCCGGCCTCAACACCCGTCGTAGCTCCGCCCATAGCGGCGGCGCCCAACGGGGCGGCCGCCCCGTTGATCGCGACAGCGTTCATCGCGATGGAAGCGCCCTCGGCGCCGACAGGCGTCACACGCCCCGCAGTCATCAGCGCGCTGTCGCCCGATCGCTACAAGCTGCAACTCACGATTGGCGGCGAGACGCTCGAGAAGCTTCGGCTCGCGAAAGACATGCTGCGGCACGCGGATCCTTCCGGAAACGAAGCGGCCATCCTCGATCGCGCGTTGACGCTGCTGCTGGCGGAGCTTGCGAAGAAGAAATTCGCGGCGACAGACCGTCCGCGGTCTCCACTCGACACCCCGCCCACGGCGTCGGTCCCCAACAAGCGGGAATCGCGACACGTCCCCGCCGAAGTGAAGCGCGCCGTCTGGGTGAGGGACCTCGGCTACTGTGCGTTCGTCGGCACCAATGGCCGTCGATGCGGCGAGCGCGCCTTCGTCGAGTTCCACCATGTGCGGCCGTACGTGGAAGGCGGGCCGCCCACGATTGCCAATATCGAATTGCGATGTCGGCGCCACAACGCGCACGAATGGCGGCGGCGCTCTACAGAAGTCCGGATCATCGAGGAGGAGTGGCTTCGTCGGCAGCTTGGTACCGACATCGCGTCGGCCGGACGAAGCTCAGTAGCGGGCGGCACGGCGTGGCGGCCCCGAACCTCAAGTAGCACTTGAATCAGCTCGTTCCGGAACGAGGCCGGCGCGAGCGGCCAAGGCGAGAACGAGGGAGGAGCCGGCGGAAGCGATCAGCCCTGGGCGTGGGCGTTGAATCGCGCGGACAGCCGCTCGAGCGAACGGGTCAGCTCACGGGGGAGGCGGTCGCCCAGCTTGGCGAAGAACGCGCGGATCTCCGCCAACTCGCCTGTCCACTCGTCGGCGTCGACGCGCAGCAGGGCCTCCAGGTCGGCGTCGGCGAGACCGAGGCCCTCGAGCCGGAGCGCACCCGACGCGGGCACGATGCCGATCGGCGTCTCGGTGCCGCCGCCCTTCCCATGGATGCGCTCGACGATCCACAACAACACGCGCAGGTTCTCGCCGAAGCCGGGCCACAGGAACTTGCCGGAAGCACCCTTTCGGAACCAGTTGACGTGGAAGATCGCCGGCGGCCGCGACAGGGCACGGCCGACACGAAGCCAGTGCGAGAAGTAGTCCGCCATGTTGTAGCCGCAGAACGGCAGCATCGCCATCGGATCGCGGCGCACGATCCCGACCTGGCCGGTGGCCGCGGCCGTCGTCTCCGAGCCCATGGTGGCGGCGGCGAAGACGCCCGACTCCCAGTCGAACGTCTCGTACACGAGGGGATCGACGCGGGCGCGGCGGCCGCCGAAGACGAGGGCGGAGATCGGCACGCCCTGCGGATCGTCCCAGCGCGGCGAGATGCTGGGGCACTGCTGCGCCGGCGCGGTGAAGCGCGAATTCGGATGAGCGGCCGGCCCCTTGCCGTCCCAGGGCCTCCCCTGCCAATCGGTGAGCCCGGGCGGCGGCGCTTCCGTACGCCCTTCCCACCACGGCACCCCGGCCGCCGTCACCGCCACGTTCGTGAAGATGGTGTTCGCGCGGATCGTCGCCATCGCGTTCGGGTTCGTGACGTGGTTCGTCCCGGGAACGACGCCGAAGAAGCCGGCCTCGGGGTTGACGGCCCACAGGCGGCCGTCGGGGCCGGGACGCAGCCAGGCGATGTCGTCGCCGATCGTGCGCACGCGGTAGCCCTTGTGCTCCAGAGGCGAGACCAGCATGGCGAGGTTCGTCTTGCCGCAGGCCGACGGAAAGGCGGCGGCGATGTAGTGCACCTCGCCGTCGGGCAGCGTCAGCTCGAGGATCAACATGTGCTCGGCCAGCCAGCCCTCGTCGCGGGCCTGGGCGCTGGCGATGCGAAGGGCGAAACACTTCTTGCCGAGCAGCGCGTTGCCGCCGTAGCCGGAACCCACGCTCCAGATGCGGCGCTCCTCGGGGAAATGAACGACGAAACGCCGGTCGGGCGAGAGATCGCCCAGCGAGTGCAGGCCGGGGACGAAGTTTTCGCCGCCCCTCAGTTGATCGAGGGCGACCTTCCCCATGCGCGTCATCACCCGCATGTTCGCCACCACGTACGGGCTGTCCGTGATCTCGATGCCGACCTTGCTGAACGGAGAGCCGACCGGCCCCATCACGTAGGGCACCACGTACATCGTGCGGCCCTTCATGGCGCCGGCGAACAGCGGCCCCACGCGCTGCCGTGCGTCGTCGGGCGACATCCAGTTGTTGGTGGGACCGGCGTCGTCCTTCTCGCGGCTGGCGATGAAGGTCAGGTGCTCGGTACGGGCCACGTCGCTGGGATGGCTGCGGTGGAGCGTGCAGCCCGGCGCCTCGGCCGGGTTCAGGCGCAGCAGTGTCCCGTCGGCGAGCATCTGCTCGATGAGCCGGCGGTTCTCCTCTTCGGATCCGTCGCACCACACCACGCGATCGGGGCGCGTGGTGCGGGCCACCTCGTCGACCCAGGACTCGGCGGGGGTCATTCTTTCTCCAATTCCACATTGAAGCACCGCTCCGGCGCCTGTCAACCCCGCGCAAGATTGACGCCGGAAGAAGCCCCCGCGTACCCTTGCGGGCTGGACCCGGAGGAACGTACATGATCGAGGTCGCCCTGGCGGTGGTCGTGCTGGCGGCGGGCGTGACGTCCGCGGCGGGGGCGGGTGCGGCGACGGCCGCGCCGAGCCACGGGGTCTTCAACGTCCGCGACTTCGGCGCGAAGGGCGACGGCACCACCGTCGATTCGCCCGCGATCAATGCCGCGGTGGAGGCGGCGGCGGCCGTCGGCGGTGGCACCGTGCGCTTGCCCGCAGGAACGTACCTCTCGGCGACCATCCGGCTGAAGAGCCACGTCGGCCTGTACCTCGAACACGGCGCGGTGATCCTCGCCGCCTCCGACAAGGAAGCCGCCTACGACTTGCCCGAGCCCAACGAGTGGGGCCAGAAATACCAGTACCAGGACTTCGGGCACAGCCATTTCAAGAACAGCCTGATCGCCGGCATCGACGTCGAGGACGTCTCGATCGAAGGGCCCGGGAAGATCGACGGCAAGGGCCTCGCGCGCTCGAGCCCGTCGCAGGGCCTGGCGCCGGGTGTGGGCAACAAGGCCATCGGCCTCAAGAGCTGCCGCCGGGTGACCATCCGCGACATCGCGATCTTCCACGGCGGCCACGTCGCCATCATGGCGGCGGCGGTGGACGACCTCACGATCGACAACGTCAAGGTCGACACCTTCCGCGACGGCATCGGGATCGACTCCTGCCGCAACGTCCGCATCTCGAACAGCCACGTGAACTCGCCCTGGGACGACGCCATCGTCATCAAGAGCACGTACGTTCTCGGCAAACCGCGCGCCGTCGAGAACCTGCTCATCACCAACTGCACCGTCACCGGCTACGACGAAGGCTCGTACCTCGACGGCACCTACGAGCGCCTCGTGCGGGCCAAGCACCGCAACATCCCCACCGGCCGCATCAAGCTCGGCACGGAGTCCAACGGCGGCTTCAAGAACATCACGATCTCGAACTGCGTCTTCGAGTGGTCGCGCGGCCTCGCCCTCGAAGCCGTCGACGGCGGCAGCATCGAGGACGTGGCGATCTCGAACATCACGATGCGCGACATCGTGAACGCGCCGATCTTCGTCCGCCTGGGCCGGCGCTTGCGCGGGCCGGCGGACACGCCGGTCGGGAAGGTGCGCCGCGTCCACATCCACAACGTGGTGGCCTCGAACGTGAACGCCGCGCAGGGCGTGCTGATCAGCGGCATCCCGGACCATCCGATCGAGGACCTGCGCCTCACCGACATCCGCATCCACTACCAGGGCGGCGGCACCGCCGAAGACGCCGCGCGCGAGGTCCCGGAGATGGAGAAGGCCTATCCCGAGCCGCGGGAGTTCGGCCGCCTGCCCGCGTACGGGCTCTACGCGCGGCACGTGCGCGGCTTCGATGTGCGCGGCGTGGAGGTGAGCCACGACGGTGCCGACGCGCGACCGGCCTTCGTCCTCGACCAGGTGACGGACGCCGTCCTCGACGACCTGCAAGCGCAGACGTCGGCGGGCGTGCCGCCGCTGTCCCTCAAGAAGGTGAAGGACGTCCTCGTGTCCGACAGCTTCGGCATCGTCTCGCAGCGCGTGGACGAGGCGGCCGCCCTCACTTTGCCGGACGCCGATCGCGGCGCCCAGGGCAGCGACACCGGCTGGACCTCGCTCTTCGACGGGAAGACGCTCGGCGGCTGGACGAAGTACGGCGGCCCCGCCACCTTCGAGGTGAAGGACGGCGCCATCGTCGGCACGTTCGTGATGGACGACGGTTGTTTTGTTAGTGATTCGGCGACCACCGAGAAGGAGTTCGGCGACTTCGAGCTCGAGATGGAATGGAAGGCG
>Ga0114129_10005778_pt1 | contig 17518 bp, 10 predicted proteins | sample RhiMetdeltSRZDD1_FD_80071 | JGI IMG/M metagenome (GOLD analysis project Ga0114129, IMG submission 80071) | Populus rhizosphere microbial communities from Tennessee, USA - Rhizosphere MetaG P. deltoides SRZDD1 (version 2) (version 2) | ecosystem: Host-associated > Plants > Roots > Rhizosphere >...
CCCCTCCAGCGCCTCCGGTGTCCTCTCCGTCGCGAGCGCGTCGGTGAACGCCGTGCGGGCGGCGTCCCACCTGCCCTCCCGAAGCGCGGACCAGCCCGCCTTGGTCATCGCGGGTCGGGCCGCAACGTCCGCATGCGCGCGCGCAGCGACACCACGAGGCCGCCCATCGTCGCGAGCCAGGCGAGCCGTGGGTCGACGAGGTCCCGCCAGACGGCGCGCGGCCAGGTGAGCACCCGAACGACGAAGCAGGCGAGGAGGATCGGGAAGGCAACGAGCGTGATCGCGAAGAGGACGTCCGAGAGCCCGTCGTGGCTCAGGTAGAAGGACGCGTTCGAGACGATTCCGGTCGCCATGACCAGGGCGAAGTAGCCGGGGTACATCCCGCGCAGCCCCTCGCGGAGGGGCGCCAGGCGTTCGTCCATGCGCGCAGGCTACGCCCTGCTGCGGCAGGAGCATGACAGCCGCGACTAGGCTTCCGCAGTCCTCGCAGAGGAAAGGGGAGATCGTGAAGCGAGCCATCGTCCTCGCCGCCGTCCTGGCGCTCGCCACGGCATCTGCAGCGCTCGCCACCAAGCCGGGCTCGGGATCGAGCAACGGCACGGCACGCGTGTTCGTCCCGAACCCTGTGCAGGACCTGGGTGACCAGACGCTGACCGACCAGAAGGATGCCGACTACGCAGCGCTCCACGACGCGTATCACGTCGTGCCCCTCACCAACCTCGACGGCTCGGGATTCCTCAGCGGGGACTATGCGACGATCGTGGCGTCGACCGGCAACCTCGCGTACTCGCCGACGAACACGTTCCTCTACAACCGGCATCAGGACGAGTTCGAGCAGGTGATGGCGTACTACTGGATCACCGAGGCGCAGCTCTACATCCAGTCGCTGGGCTTCGGCAGCGGGGGAACGCTCCCGCCGATCAACGAGGAGCCGCAGCGCCTGCGGATCAACCAGTGGGGCGCCGACAACTCGTTCGCCACCGAGCACAAGGACGAGATGCGGCTCGGCAAGGGCGGGGTCGACGACGCCGAGGACGCGGAGGTGATCCTCCACGAGTACGGGCATGCGATCCACTTCGCCCAGGGCTTCCAGTTCTCGAGCGAGGAGGCGGGCGCGATCAGCGAGGGCTTCGGCGACTACTGGGCGGTGACCGTCTCCGAGCACGTGAGCGAGGCGCTCGGAGTGCAATCGCCCGATCCGGCGTGCGTCGCCGACTGGGACTCGACCTCGTACACGAGCGGCGAGCCGCACTGCCTGCGACGCCTCGACGGCGACAAGGTCTACCCCGACGATCTCGCCGGCGAGGTGCACGCGGACGGCGAGATCTGGTCGAGCGCGCTCTGGGACATCCGCGGGGAGCTCGGGCCGACGATGGCGGACACCGCGATCCTCGACGGTCAGTTCGGGTTCGACGGCGGCACCATGCCGGCGCTCGCCCGGGACATCGTCGGGGCGGCCGAGGGCCTCTACGGCTCGTCCGTCGCGGACGGGGTCGAGGCCGTCTTCGCGGCGCACGGCATCCTCTGAGCCGTGCGGTACTCGTCACCGTCGCCTCGTCTTCAATGCTTCAATTATGGAAGAATTGAGTGGCGCGGCGGTTTGAGGCGCGATACGCGCCGGATCTAGAGCTCAAGGAGGCTGGGATGACGTTGACGATCGGAGACACCGCACCGGACTTCGAGGCGGAGACCACGGAGGGCACGATCTCGTTCCATGACTGGATCGGCGACTCGTGGGCCGTCCTGTTCTCCCACCCCAAGGACTTCACCCCGGTCTGCACGACCGAGCTCGGCTACATGGCGAACATCAAGCCCGACTTCGACCGCCGCAACGTCAAGATCATCGGGCTCTCCGTCGACACGACCGGCGACCACGCGGGCTGGGCGCGCGACATCGAGGAGACGCAGGGCCAGGCTCCCAACTACCCGATCATCGCCGACCACGACTTCGTCATCTCGAAGGCCTACGGAATGCTCGGCGCCGACGTCTCGGGTGATCCCAAGGACCGGACCGCCGCGGACAACCAGACGGTGCGCAACGTCTTCGTGATCGGCCCCGACAAGAAGGTCAAGCTCGTCCTCGTCTACCCGATGACGACCGGCCGCAACTTCGACGAGGTCCTCCGCGTGATCGACTCACTCCAGCTGACCGCGAGCCACAAGGTCTCGACACCGGTGAACTGGAAGCAGGGCGACAAGGTGATCATCGCCGGCTCCGTCTCGAACGACGAGGCGAAGGAGCTCTTCGGCGAGTGGGAGGAGCCGAAGCCCTACATCCGGATCGTCCCTCAGCCGCGCTGACCGTCCCGCCGGGGGCCTGCCAAGCGAGCCCCCGGCGCGGTCCCGCGCGTCAGAAGTGGAACAGCCCCAGTCCGGGTGCCGCGGGATCGGCGGCGCCCTGGAGCTCGTCGAACGCGCGGAACGTCATCGGCAGGAACGTGCCGGTCACCGTGTCCGCGACCGTGACGGTCGTCCCGTCGAGGCTCCCGTCGCCCTTGACGGACTGAACCACGCGCACGCGGATCACGAGGTCGTCCGGGACGCTGTCGGCGCCGACGGCGAGCAGCGGGCCGAACTGCGACACCAGGGTCGCGAGCGCGGCGGGAGTCTGGCTCTGCGCCGGATCCTCGACGAGGCCGAGCTCGCCGCAGAACGCCCGGAAGTCGGCGACCGAGAGACCCTGGCTCTCGTCGTACCGGCTGCGCCACGACCCGCCCAGAGCGTCCAGAGTCGACTCGACGCCGAGCGGCAACCGTGCGCGCCACGATTCCATCATCGTTCCGGCGGCCGCCCAGCTGACGATGCCCGACAGCTGCTGCAGGGGCACCACGGGCGGGTCGACGGCCGCGTCGACCGCCGTGCCCGGCGCGTCGGTGCCGCCGACGGTGACGTCGACGCTGCCCGACGGCTGGGTGACGACGAGCCGGCCGCCGTCCGAGACCTGCGAGATCGCGCGCTGCAGGGCAGGGACGTCGGTGGCGCTCACCGTGGTCGGCCGCGCGGCGCCGATCGCGCCGCGGAGCACGCTCTCGGTGAGCGCCCGCTTCTGCTCGTCGGTGATGAGACCCTTGTTCGCCGCGTCGCCGATGTTGCCGAGGCTGCGGTCGAGCTCCTGGTTGAGGAACCGCTGCTGCGCGAGCGCACCGGCCTTCGAGGCGAATCCCTTCGCCGCCCTCAGCGACATCTGAAGCGCTTCGGCGGAGTTGGCCTGGTTCATCGCGAGCCCGGTCAGGTCGCGGAAGACGTCGCTCGTCCCGAGCGCGCCGACCGCCGCCGCCAGCCCGGTGGGATCGGGCGCCGTCGGCACCTGCTGATACCCGACCAGCGGCGTCGGGAGCTGGTCGGGCGCGAGCGGCGGCGCGGGAGTTGCCCGGGAGGCCGTGCTGAGCGCGTCGATGGACGGCGGCTGGTCGGGGATCGGAGCGTCCTCCCAGCGCCAGAACAGCGTGTCGTCGATCGGCTCGCAGCTGTTGCACGTCCCGGTCACCGCCTCCGCGAAGACGCCCGAGGTCGGGAGGCTGATCCGCATCGGCGGCGCCGGATCGGCGGCGTAGAGGTGACGCAGGTCGTGGGGCGTCGCGTCCGCGAAGCGGTAGGTCGGGTCGAGCTCCTGACCGGGCGCGACCGGCATCACCAGCGAGTTGCCCACGACGCCGACGACGCGGTTCTCGACGACCGAGGCGACGCTTCTGCCACCCGCATCGGGCGCGATGAAGCCGTCGAGGAGCATGTAGCGGCGGTTCGGGTCCATCGAGAGCCAGATCGCGCGGTGGTAGTACTCGACGTGCTCGTCGAGGTGCGCCTGGAGCTGGTCGGAGCGCCGGACGTCGAGCTCGCGGGGGTTGCGCTTCTCGAGCGTGTCGAGCGGGGTCGGGATCTCCACGTCGTCGCCGAGGGTCAGGTCGTTGACGATGCGCCGGTTGACGAAGAGGTGGTGTCCCAGATGGTCGGTGCGGTAGCGGAGCGACCCGGAGTCGACGACCAGGAGGGCACCCGGCGGGAGGTTGGAGACCGCCAGTGACAGTCGGACGCGCTCGACCTCGGCGCGCAGGACGTTCGGCAGCGGGGTGTCGACGCGGAGCGTCACGAGCGTCGGGCGATCCTGCGCGAAGCCGCCGATCAGGCTGGGGTCGACCGAGAGCGCGTGCACGGCGCCCGACTCCTCGACGAGCTCGAGGGTCAGCTCCTCGACGAGCTCTTGCAGGACACCGGGCGCGATGCGCGCGTCCCACACGGCGTCGCGATCCTCGGGCAGGACGCCCCCGAGGTAGCGGTCGAAGATGTTCGCGGGCGTGTCCCACAGATGGTCGACGTAGCCGCTCCAGTTCGTCTCCACGAACTCGTCGAGCTCGCCGTCGGCGGGACGCGGCAGGACGCTGCGGACGGACAGCTCGCCGTCGAGGGAGCGGAGCGGCTCGTCCGCGTACCTTCCGGCCGGAACGTCCGCGCCCTCCCAGTCGGCCTCGACGCGCTCGAGCGAGTCGAAGGCGGGCTCGAGCGAGCGTCGCCGCAGCGACCGCTCGAGCGGACGGCGCCAGCGGAGCACCTTGTCGGGCGTGAACGGCGAGATCGCGAAGGGGACGAACAGGCACTCCTGTGCGGCCGCCAGCTCCTGCGTGACCTGCAGGTGCCGGAGCACCTCGAAGTACTGGATCGTGAGGCTGTGACAGTGGTTGTAGTTGGCGATGACCTCGGTCTGGGCGCGCACCGATTCTCCCTGTCGCCCGGTCTGCACGACGGTCGCGCGCTGCCCCCGGACGACGCTCGCGGACTGGAGGGTGCGGTCGCGGACCTGCTGGAGCGCGAGCCCGGTGACGTCGCGCGCAGAGGTCTGTGACGCCGTCGAGCCCGCCGACGAGACACCCCCCGCCGCGCCGAACACGAGCGGGCCGATGAATCCGGCCACGGCCGTGCCGACCGCTCCGGTCGTGGCGCGGGAGCTGCCTCGCATCGACTCGGTCAGCGTCGCCTCGATCACGTCCGCGATGTCGCGGTCGTGTGTGAGGTCGGCCACGAGGTCCTCGGAGTCCACGCGTTCCGCCCGGCGGGCGGCGACCTCGGTCCGATCCCAGTCGAGCGTCGACACGAGCTTCTGCTGCCCGGGCGCGAGCGGCAGCGAGTAGAGCGGGTCGCCGAGCGAGAAGCCGTCCGCCCGCCACACCTGCTTGAGCGTGAGGAGGTGACCGTGCGCGATCGTCGTCGCCTGGTAGGCGTCCGGGACCTCGTCCCAGGCGATCTGATGGTCGGGGTCGAGGGTCGTCCTGCCCGCGAGCGAGCGCGCGAGCAGCCCGACGGTGTCGCGGAATCTCCGCACGACGCTCCGGTGCTCGGCCTTGATCAGCGCGCGGGGCGTCAGCGCGGAGGGATCGCGCGCGAGCTCGGCGAGCACGCTCGTCTCCAGCTCGAGCGGCGCTCCGGCCCTGGACCGCTCGGCGAGCACGCGTTGGGCGTCGCCGACGCTCGCACAGGATGCCCAGCCTCCGTCGAGGTCGATGCCCGGGAGCAGCCTGCGCGCGACCCCCACGGCCGCCGGCAGCACCGCGTCCTCGCCGACGTCCGGCGTCGCGGGGACCGGGTGCGCCGGCGAGGCCGCGTCCGGCGGCGGCAGCTCGAACGGCCCGCCGTGCGCCGGGCCTTCCTGCGGCGAGGGCAGCGACTGTCCGTCGAGGGCGGGGCGGACGAGCACGAGGCCCGTCAGACGATCGATCAGCGAGCGCGGCACGACCTGCTGCTGCTGGGGCACTGCGGCTTTGAGCTGCGGCTGCGTCGTGCGGACGACGGCCTGGTACGTGACCTCGTCCACCGTCCGGTCGGGGATCGTGACGTCGACGCAGCCGGAGGAGTCCCCCGCGTACGCCTCGGGGTTCGCGGCGAGGTCGAGCGGGTCCGCCGCGCGTGGTGGCGCGCCGTTGCAGCCGCACTCTCCGTCCGTTGCGCTCGGAAGCTCGACGGCCGAGACGAGCACGATCCGGAGCGGGAGCCGCCCCTGCTCGAGCGGGATCGGGATCGGCCCGCCCCCGGAGACCTGTCCGAACGCGGCCGCATAGAGGCCGCTCGGCCACGTCCCCGAGAAGTAGCCGCCCGTGCTGGTCCGTGTCACCGACACGGGGAGCGGCGCGGATGCGTCCTCCGTGCGAGCGCGGAGGACGACGAGGAGCCCGCTCGGGGCGCCGTTGCCCTCGGGGTCGATCACCCGTCCCGTGTAGCGCAGGAGGCGGCCCAGCGCGATGTCGGGGCTCGGGACGACCGAAGTCGAGGGGGCAGCGGCGACCTCGAGCTCGACGGGCTCGTGCTCCGCGACGGGAGGCACGACGACCTGGCTCGACGACAGGCCGGTCGGGCTGACCGCTCCCACCGTGATCGGGCCCGCGAGCTCCTCGGTACCCGGGAGCTCCAGCGAGAAGCGACCGTCGCGGGCCACGCTCGTCTCGCGTCGCGCGTCGACGACGCGGGTGACGTGTCCTGTCTGCAGGCGCTGCTCGAAGGTGGCCGTGACCGCCCACCCGTCGAGCGCTGCGCCGCGGACGCCGACGAGCCTGCCCGGCAGCCGCGTCATGCCGGGATCCTCGGATCGAGCCCCGTCGCCACGAGCGGCTCGCCCAGGTAGCCGAAATGGAGCTCTGCGTCCAGCGCGGGTGTCTCGTCGAGGAATCCCACCAACGCTCCGTCGAGAGCGGGCATCAGCGCCCACACGATCACGCCGTCGGCTTCGCCGAAGCGCGCGTCGAAGGGCACCGCGCGCGGGTCGAGGCCGCTGCCGCGGATCACCACGCGGAACGGGAAGTGGAAATCCTCGAAGGTGGTCTGCTCGGCGAGCTCGAAGCTGTCGACCTGCATGGCGGCGCCTCTCAGTAGCGGACGAGTTGCAGTGAGGTGAAGAACAAGGGGAACTCCGAGCCCTGCGTCGGCGTGATCGAGACGGACGCGAGCAGATCGCCGAGCGGCTCGAGCAGCGAGGCGGGGACGGTCATCGTCTCGAGGCGGAGCTTGGTCGCGTTCTCGATCGTCCCGTTGAGCTGGACGACCTGGTGGAACACGGCCCGCCGGGGGACGAGCGGGGTCGAGAGCTGCGCAGCCGAGACGACGACGGTCGCGCCCGCCATGTCGGAGAACGTCAGCGAGAAGTCGGGCAGGGGGCCCGCCGCGATCGTCTCCTCGCTCGTCATGTTGGCTTCCGAGCCGACGCGGAATGTGAACGCGTCGTACTCGCGCCAGTCGGCGAGACCGTCGAACTCGTCGCCGAGGAGCGTGTAGACGGGCCCGGCGGGCGGCTGCGAGGGGTCCGTCACGAGCACGGACGACGCGTGGTCGGAGACGTTCGCGATCCCTTCGATCGTGGCTCCGTCGAGCGTGCGGGCACCGACCTCGGGCTCCGGGCCCATCCCGTCGAGCACGAGCCGCGCGGCCCCGAACGAGTGCTGCAGCGACACCGCCGCGCCGCTCGACGGGCCCGCCGTGCCGTCGAAGAGGGCCTGTCGGCTGCCGTCACCGAGGAGCCTCCAGCGAAAGAGGCCGTCCACGTACTCCGTCGCCAGGGCCTGGTGGTCGGCGCCGGAAAGCAACCTGGACAGGTCGGCGGGGGCCATGAGCGGGTCGTCGCCGGCCGCCGCCCACACGGTGTTGAACCTCTCGTGACCGCACAGGTCGAGGAACACCATCGCCTTGTCGCACGTCGCTCTGTCGTAGGCGTCGAAGCCGCCCGGGACGCCGACGTCAACGATGCGCGATCGCACGATCTCGCCGTCCAGCCCGCCCTGCAGGACCGCCAGGAAGCCCGTCTGGGTGGGCGTCAGCGAGGTCGTCGTGCTCGTCGTGCCCAGGAGGCACAGCGCCTCGATCCCGAGCCGGTCGAGACGGTCGCGCCCGGCGTTGGTCTGTGCCGCGTCGGCGACCGCGTCGCCGCCGCTTCCGTGGCCCAGCAGCCCGACCTTCCCGAAGTCGAGTCGTCCGAACAGGGGCGAGGTCGGATCCGCTGCCAGCGCGCGCAGCGAGTCGAAGGCACCGAGGATCAGCTCTGCGCGCATCTCGCGCTGCGCGCCGAACGCCGTCGCCGCGTTGGTGTCGACCGACACCGAGACGAAGCCGCTCCGTGCGAGCGCGTCCTGCAGGTACGCGTAGCCGTCGAGGTTCGCGATCGTCGCCTCGCTCGTCCAGCCGGGATGGTCTCCGTGGACGAGCAGGACGAGCGGCAGCGGCCCGTTGCCGCTGACCACGGTCGGCGCGTCCGGGGTCGCGGGGTACACGATCCGGAGGCGGCGCTCGAGGACGAACCGCTCGGCGTCCTCGGGGTCGTGGGCGACGAGCCCGAGTGTCTCCGCCGTCGTGAGGTCGGCGCCCCAGAACGCTGCGAGCTTCTCGTACGTGTCGACGAGGCCGGACAGGACTTGCACGCGAACCAGCTCCACCAGCTCGAGTGGGCCCGACGGGACCGGGGCGGCACCTTCGGCGGCCTCGCCGTCGAAGCTGACGTCGACAGTCTCGCCGTCCGTCTCCGTGACGATGTGACCGCCGTGCGGGAGCATCCCGTCGATCACGCCGGTCACGAGCGGATCGGCGAACGGGGGTTGTGAGGCGGCGCCGGGGTCGCCGATCAGGCCCTCGAGCGCTGCGACGGTCAGCGCCTGCGCCGCGTCGGGGTCGATCATCCCGTCGGTCCTCGCCTGGTCGATCCGGTCGATCATCCGGTCGATGCTCGGCCCGAGCTGCTGCTGCGTCGCGAGGCGGGCCGCCTCGTCGCCCAGCGCCGACGCCGCGGCCAGCGACTCACGGAAAGCCCCCTGCGCGTTCGCCTGTGTCCCGGCGAGGCCCGTGATGTCGCCGAACAGGTTCGGGGTCGAGAGAAGGCCGAGCGCAGGAGCGAGACCGGTCGGGTCGGGGAGAGCGGGCGCGGCCTGGATCGAGACGAGGGGCGCGGGGAGCGCGGTGGGGGTGAGATCCGGCTCCGTCGTGGCACGGCTGTCCGTCCCGACCGGGAGGATCGAGGGCAGCTCCAGCTGGCCGTCGTTCGTCCAGCGCCAGTACCGCGTGTCGTCGATCTCCTCGCACGCCGTGCAGGCCCCCATCACCGCCTCGGCGTGGACACCGCGTGTCGGCAAACTCACGCGCATGGGCGGCACCGGCGGTGTCGCGTAGGCGTTCAGCAGGGAGACGGGCGCGTCGCCGTTGCCCGCTGCGAGGGTCGGATCGAGCCGCTGACCCGGCGCGACGGGCAGCACGAGGCTGTTGCCGACGATTCCCACGAGCTGGTTCGCGCAGACGCTCGCGATGCTGCGACCGCCGAGGCCCGGGACGAGCACCGAGTCGAGCAGCATGAACCGCCGCTGCGGGTCGAGGCTCATCCAGATGACCTGGTGGTAGTGCTCGAGGTGGTCGTTGAGATGGGCCACGAGCCGGTCGGCGAGCTCGACGTCCTCGTCCCGCGGGTTCCGCAGCTCGCGCTGCGAGAGCGGCGTGGCGACGACGACGGGATCGCCCAGGGAGAGGTCGTCGAGGATGCGGCCCTCGCGGAACAGGAGCGCCGTCAGGTGCGCCGTGCTGTAGCGCAGCCGCCCGGAGTGCACGATCACGCGGGCGTCGGGAGGGAGCGGCTCGCCGTCGTAGGCCAGCTTGACGTGCACGATCTCCTCGCGCGGCACGGGTGGGACGCCCCCGGCCGGGTTGAGCGTGACGTACAGGGGCTCGCTCTCGGCGTAGCGGGAGACGAGCGTTGCGTCGACCGGCACGTCGGTCTCGCCGCCGTCCGAGGTGACGAACGAGAGGCGGAGCCGCTGGACGAGGCGCTCGGCAATGCCCGGCGCGACCTCCTTGCGGAACGCGGCGTCCCGGGCGCGGGCGGATGCCTCGTTCAGCTTCGCCGTGAAGAGCTCGAGCGGATCGACGTCGAGGAACGGCGCGAGCGGCGCCCACATGTCGACCTGGAAGGCGCCGTCCTCGGCGTCGCGAGGCCGCGGCAGGAGGAAGCTGATGCGGAGCTCTCCCTCGATCGTCTCGGGCGCCTCCTCCGCGTACGTCGACTCGGGGAACCCCCAGCCGACCCAGTTGTCCGCCACGCGCTCGATCGCGTCGAACCCGCCCCGCAGCTGGTCGCTCTTCAGGCGGCGCTCGAGCGGGTCGCGCCAGCGGAGCGCCTTCGCGCGGTCGAAGACCGTGAGGGGGAAGGGCACGAACAGGCACTCCCGCACGTCCGCGAGCTCGTGCGTGACGACGAGATGCCGGAGGACCTCGAAGTACTCCATCGTCAGCGAGTGGCAGCGGTTGTAGTTCGCCACCGTCTCCGTCCTCGCGCCGAGTGTCTCGCCCTGGGCGACGCTCTGGACGACCGTTGACCGCTGGCCGCGCAGGGACGACGACCGTTGCGAGATCCGGTCCCGGAGCTGTTGCTGCGAATCCGCGGAGAACGTCCGCGCCGCGTCCTGCCAGGCGCGCGAGCTCGATCCTCCGGCACCGCCCGCGACGCCGCCGAAGATCCCGAAGCCCGAGCCGATGAACCCGGCGCCGATGCCGCCCGCGGCTCCCCAGGTCGTGTTGCGCGAGCCGGCGTCGATCTCCTCGTCGAGGTGGGCGCCGACGAGCTCGAGGATGTCTCGGTCCCGGGTCAGCAGCGCGTCGAGGTGCTCCTCGTACTCGAGCCGCTCCTCGCGCTCGGACCGCGTGCGCCGGTCCCAGTCGACCACCGCCAGCTGACGGCGCTGTCCCGGCGCGAGCGGCAGCGAGTACAGCAGCTTGCCGAGCGAGTAGCCCGCCGAGCGCCACACCTCGCGGTACTGGAGGAGGTGGCCGTGGGCAATGTCGAGCGCCTGGTAGATCGTCGGCGTGTAGTCCCAGTCGATCGCGTTGTCCGCATCCAGCTTCGACCTCCCCGGCGCGACGACGAGGCCGCCGCCGATCAGATCGGTGGTCTGCGTGACCTCCGAGAGCCAGGACGCTTGTGCGATCTCGGCCACCGTCGGTGGCGTGTCGGTGCGGACGAGCGAGCGCGCGGACTCCACGTCGAGCGAGAGCGACGTCGCCCGCAGCGAGACGTCGCGCGAGCGCGTGAACCCCATCGCCTGCGACGCGATCGAGACGCCGAGCAGGTCGGCCATCAGCGTGGGGGGCACCGGCTCGGGCGGGTCGATCGCGATCCCCTGGACGCGTGGCTCCGAGGTTCGCACCGCCATCACGTACGCGAACTCCTCGAGCACGCGGTTCGGCGCGGTGAGCTCGACGCACGCGCCGCCGAGATCCTGCGAGAACGCTTCCGGGTTGGTGGTGAGGTCGATCGGATCGGGGACGAACGGCGGGGTCGCGCCGCCCGAGCAGCCGCAGTCGTCCGAGTCTGTCGGGGACTCCGTCGGGAGGTCGGCGAGGTCGAGCACGAGCAGGACCTCGCGGGGCAGGCGGTGGGCGTCGTCGAGGGCGACCGGGATCGGCTTACCGCCCAGCACGCGGCCGTAGGCTCGCTCGACGCGGTCGTCGACCCAGTCGGCGGAGAACCTCCCCCCGACCTGCGTCTCGCTCACCACCAGCGCCCGGTGCGGCGCCTCCCCCGGGCCGACCCCCCAGAGGACGACTGGGAGCCCTGCCGGGACCGGCCCGCCGTGAACGTCGAGCACCTGCCCGACGAGGCGCGCTCTCGCCCCGAGCGTCGGGTCGTCGCTCGGGGAGACCACCACCTGCGGTGCGGTGCGAATGGCGATCCTGAGCGGCTTCGCGGCCTGCTCGAGTGTGTAGTCGCGGCGGAACACCTCGAGCCCCTGCGGCGAGGAGACGGTCACGGTGACCGGGCCCCGGGGCGCGCCGACGCCCCCGATCGCGGCGCGGAACTCCCCGTCCGCCTCGAGCCGTGCGCTCGCGAGCGCCGGAACGACCAGCTGCTCGTCCCCGGAGCCAACCACCCGCTCGAGCTCGACGGAGACGGCGTAGCCGGCGACGCTGCCCCCGTTGCGCGACCGGACGGTGCCTGTGGCGCTCAGTGACTCGAGAAGCTGCGGCGGCATGCCCTCGACCGTAGGGGCGGCAGGCGCGTCGGGCTAGCGGGAATCCCCTACACGTCCGCGAGACGACCCCTATTCCGGCTGCGGTTCGGCTAGCCGCACCGCGGTGCCCGCGCCGCTCCCCCTAGGATGGGTGTCTTGGCCGACGTCGAGACGACACGACAGGGCGCGGCCGCCCTTGCCCGGCCCGACCTCGAGCTCAGGCTCGAGGAGCATCGGCGCGAGCTGACGGGGTACTGCTACCGGATGCTCGGCTCCCCGTTCGACGCCGAGGACGCGGTGCAGGAGACGTTCATCCGCGCGTGGCGGAGCTTCGATCGGTTCGAGGGCCGCTCCTCGCTGCGGTCGTGGCTCTACCGCATCGCGACGAACGTCTCGCTCGACATGCTGAGCGGGCGCGAGCGCCGCGCGCGGCCGATGGATCTCGGGCCGTCCCGCGAGCCGGTCGTGGAGAACCTGAATGCGCTGCCGGAGGTCACGTGGATCGAGCCGATCCCGGACGGCCGGGTCGTGCCGGAGGGAGATCCCGCCGAGGTCGCGATCGCACACGACACGATCAGGCTCGCGTTCGTGGCGGCGCTCCAGCACCTGCCGCCCCGCCAGCGTGCGGTGCTGATCCTCTGCGAGGTGCTCCGCTGGCAGGCGTCGGAGGTGGCTGAGCTCCTCGAGACGAGCGTCGCCTCGGTCAACAGCGCACTGCAGCGGGCACGGGCGACGCTCGAGGCGACCGACCTCAGCACCGAGGCGGAGCTGTCGGTCGACGCCGCCGACGCAGAGCTGCTCGAGCGCTACGTCCAGGCCTTCGAGCGCTACGACATGGAGGCGCTGACCGCGCTCGTCCACGAGGACGCGACGCAGTCGATGCCTCCGTACGACCTGTGGCTCACGGGCCGCGACGACATCTTCCGCTGGTGGTACGGGCCGGGCATCGGCTGCCAGGGCTCGCGGGTGATCCCGACCGTCTCCGCGAACGGCGCCCCGGCGTTCGGCCAGTACAAGCCCGCCGAGGGCGGCGGCTACGAGCCGTGGGCGCTCCAGGTGCTCGAGGTGCGGGATGGCAAGATCGTCGAGCTGACGTTCTTCCTCGACACCGAGCGGGTGTTCCCGCTGTTCGGGCTGCCGCCGAGCGTCGACTGACCCGGAGCCGCCTCTAGCCCCCCAGCCGGCCGAGGAGGCTGCCGGAGTCGAGCGATCGCCCGTCGGCAAGAGCCTTCGCGAGCGATGCGGGATCGAGGGCGTCGGCGAGCGCCGCGGCGACGCGCCGGTGGAGGCTGTGCTCGTACGGCTTGAACGAGGCACCCATCGCGTCGAGCAAGCCGTCCGCCGCGCCGAGCAGGAGCGCCGCCTGCTCCGTCTCCCCACGCCGCTCTCCCAGCGCGGCCAGCCCGACGAGGCACCAGGCCTCGTCCTCGCGATCACCCAGCTCGATGCACAGGCCGAGACCCTCGCGGAGCCGAGCGAACGCCTCCTCGTCGCTGCCGCGCTCGAGCGCGCAGGCGCCGAGGTTGAAGAGCGACCGCGCGACGTTGACGGCGTCACCGAGCTCCCGGAGAAGCGACAGGCTCTCCTCGAAGAGCGTTGCCGCCGTCGGCCAGTCACCCTCGGTCAGCGCCAGGTCGCCGCGGTTGTTGAGCGCCAGCGCGCAGAGGCGCCGCTCGCCGAGCGCCCTCGCCCGCACGACGGCCTCGTCGAGCACCCCGGCCGCGCTCTCGAGCTCGCCGTCCGCGACGAGGATCGCTCCCAGGTTGCTCAACGAGCGGGCCACGCCGGCGTCGTCGCCGACGGCCCGGTACAGGGAGAGACCTTCCTCGGCGAGGCGACGGGCGCCGGCGTAGTCGCCCTGGAGCACGGCCAGCGCAGAGGCGACGCGGTAGGCCTTGGCCCGCAGGTCCGGGAGCTGTGCCTCACCGCGGGCGAGCGCGGTCTCGAGCGCGAGCCGCCCTTCGGTGAGATACCCGCGGACGTAGCGGAACCGGCCGAGCGCGGCTGCGAGCCGGAGCTCGAGCGCGGGCTCGTCGGACCAGGCGACGAACGCGAGCGCGCTGCGGGCATTGTCGTGCTCGCGCTCGAGCCGCTCGAGCCACTCGCTCTGCGCGGGACCGCCGAGCTCGACCTCGGCCCGCTCGGCCAGCTCGGTGAAGAAGACCGCGTGGGCGCGCGCGATGGCAGTCGCTCGGCCTTCGGGGAGCAGGGCGCGCGCGTGCTCGCGCACCGTCTCGAGCAGCGAGAAGCGCGGTGCCGGCGCCGACTCCTGCTGGACGAGGCTCTGGTCGACGAGCACGCTCAGGCGGTCGAGATTCGTCCCGCAGATCGCCTCGGCGGCCTCGAGCGTGCAGCCTCCGGCGAAGACGGACAGCGCGGCCAGATCCTCTCTCTCGGCGGGCTGGAGGAGGTCGGTGCTCCACTCGAGCGCGTCGCGGAGAGTGCGCTGCCGCGCCGGCAGGTCGCGCGGGCCGACGCCGAGCGCGGGCAGTGACCCGTCGAGCCGCTCGCGCAGGCTCGCGGCCGAGAGCATGCGGGCTCGAGCCGCGGCGAGCTCGATCGCGAGCGGCAACCCGTCGAGCCGGCGGCAGACGGCCCGCAGCGCCTCCTCGTCGTCCGGCCCGGTCCCGAAACCCGGCTCCAGCGCACGCGCCCGCGCGACGAGCAGCGCGAGGGCGTCGTCCTCGGGGAGCGGCTGCACCGGGTATACCCGCTCGCCCGAGAGGTGGAGCACGGCCCGGCTCGTGACCACCAGACGCAGTCGCGGCGCCACTGCGAGCAGCCGGACCAGCTCCGGCCCGGCGGGGAGCAGGTGCTCGAAGCTGTCGAGCACGACCAGGAGCTCTCGCGGGCGGAGCCAGCCGGCGAGCGTCTCGGCCGGCGTCTCGCCCGGCCGCTCCGAGACGCCGAGGCCCTGCATCACCGTGGGGAGGAGCAGGGTGTGGTCGCGAAGCGGGGCGAGGTCGACCAGAGCCGCGGCGTTCGCGAACGAGGCTGCCGTGGCGCGTGCGAGCGCGAGCGCGAGCCGGGACTTGCCGCTTCCTCCCGCGCCGGTCAGCGTCAGCAGGCGGGCGTCCGGGTCGTGGACGAGCCGGCCGAGCGCCTCGAGCTCGCGGTGGCGCCCGACGAGGGCGTTCGGCGGCAGCGGCAGCTCCCCGACGTCGGCCCGCTCGGGCGCCGCGAGCGTGGGGTCGTGACGGAGGATCGCGCGTTCCAGCTCCCGTAGCTCCGCGCCGGGCTCGAGGCCGAGCTCGTCGAGCGCGTCGCGGCCCTCCCGGTAGGCATCGAGGGCCTCTGCGTGGCGGCCGAGCCGGTAGAGCGCGAGCATCAGCTGCGCGCGGGGCTGCTCGCGCAAGGGGTGCTCCGCCACCAGCGCACGGAGCTCCGCCAGCGCCGCGTCGTGGCGGCCCGAGGCGACCTCGGCCTCGAGGCGCTCCTCCTGGGCGACGCGGCGGAGCTCCTCCAGCCGGTCCGCCTCTTCGCGTACGAAGCCGTCGTAGCCGACGTCGGCGAGCGCGGGCCCACGCCACAGCCCGAGCGCCCGACCGAGCAGCGCCGCCGCGAGCGGCGCATTCCCGTCGCGGAGCGCGGCACGGCCCTCCTCGAGCCCGCGCTCGAACCGTGACGAGTCGAGCTCGCCGTCGAGCACCTCGACGAGGTAGCCAGGCGCGACCGTCGCGATCCGCCGCTCGGGCAGCACCTTGCGGAGTTGCGAGACGTAGACCTGGAGCAGCTTTCCCGCGGTCGCGGGGGGACGGGCCGGCCACAACGCTTCCACGAGGAGATCTGTCGAGACGACCTCGTTGGGCCGGACGAGCAGCGCGGCGAGGAGCGTCCGGTGCTTGGCCGCGCCGATCGGCGTGGGGATGCCGCCCGCTACGAGCTCGAGCGGTCCGAGGATGCGGAACTCGATGGCGGGCTCGGTCGCGACTAAACCGATCCTAAGCCGCCGGGCCCGACACTGTGCCCGTCAACGCCCGAGGACCGAGTGAGAGGAGGGGACGGTGGCACACGCACACGTCACCGACGTCCCGCAGAGCTGGGAGAGCTACGAGCGGGTCTCGGCCGCGCTGGGGACCGAGCCCGTCGACGGCCTGATCCTCCACGCCGCGGGCCGCACGGACGAGGGCTTTCGCATCATCGAGGTGTGGGAGACGAAAGAGGCGTGGCAGCGGTTCCGCGCCGGGCTGTTGCACGACGTGTTGGGGGAGCAGCCAGGGCACGCTGCCGCGATCGAGCCCGCGGTGCGCGAGCTCGACGTCGAGCGGCTGTTGCGCCCGTAGCAGGCGCAGGGGTGGGGTGCCTCCGAGGGCGCCCCACCCGCCGTTCGGAGCGGGCGGGCCGATCAGTCGACGATGACGTCGGCGAGCCCCATGAAGGCGACGAGCGCCCGGAGCTCGTCGGACGCCCCCCGCAGCCGAATCTGGCACGCGCGCCGCTTCCCGGCGAGCTGCAGCCGGGCGAGCGCGTCGACCGTGACCGCGTCGGGGTCGATTCCGCCGACCTCGCAGTAGGCGATCTCGGGCCGAGCCCTCTGGAGCAGGGCGCAGACGCGGTCGCAGAGACCCGGGAGGTCGGCGCGCTCGATCGGCCCGTGAATGGTGAACGCGATCGCGCGCGGCTCGGCCGTTGTCATCGAAGGTCAGACCCGATTCGTGAACGAGACTCATCGGCCTCGGGCCGATGAGTTCGCAGCGGGCGCGTCGTCTACCCGAGCAGAACCGACGCGAAAGGACTCCGATGAGCGCACTCGACACTCGCACCCGCTGGCTCGCACTGATCGTCCTCTGCCTGGGCGACCTGATGATCGTGCTCGACACGACGATCGTGAACGTCGCGCTGCCGTCGATCCGCGAGGACCTCGGGTTCTCCGAGACGTCGCTCGCCTGGGTCGTCAACGCGTACCTCCTGACGTTCGGCGGCTTCCTGCTCCTCGGTGGGCGGCTCGGCGACCTGTTCGGGCACCGTCGGATGTTCCTAGGCGGCGAGACGCTGTTCACGCTCGCGTCGATCACCTGCGGGCTCGCGACGAGCCAGGGCATGCTCGTCGCCGCGCGGGCCGTCCAGGGGCTCGGCGGGGCCGTCGTCTCGGCCGTCGCGCTCTCGCTGATCATGAGCCTCTTCACCGATGCGGGCGAGCGCGCCAAGGCGATGGGAGTCTTCGGCTTCGTGATGGCGGGCGGCGGCAGCCTCGGCGTCCTGCTCGGCGGCGTCCTCACCGACGTGCTCAACTGGCACTGGATCTTCCTCGTCAACGTGCCGATCGGCGTGATCGTCTACCTCCTGACGCTGAAGCTCCTGCCGCCCGCTGCGGGTGCGGCCGCCACCGGCCGGCTCGACGTCGCGGGCGCCGCAACGGTCACTGCCTCGCTGATGCTCGCGGTCTACGCGATCGTGAAGGGCAACGACGTCGGCTGGGCGACCGGGCGGACACTCGGCCTCCTCGCAGGCGCCGCGGCGCTGCTCGCCCTGTTCGTCGCGATCGAGTCACGTGTCCGCTCACCGCTGATGCCGCTCGGCCTCTTCCGCCTGCGCAACGTTGCGACGGCGAACGTCGTCGG
>Ga0114129_10005780_pt1 | contig 17514 bp, 16 predicted proteins | sample RhiMetdeltSRZDD1_FD_80071 | JGI IMG/M metagenome (GOLD analysis project Ga0114129, IMG submission 80071) | Populus rhizosphere microbial communities from Tennessee, USA - Rhizosphere MetaG P. deltoides SRZDD1 (version 2) (version 2) | ecosystem: Host-associated > Plants > Roots > Rhizosphere >...
TCTCCGCTTTGCTTGCGCCACTCTTGAGATCCCGGAAGAGCTCCCATTTGTCCCGGACCAACTCTCTGCGGTCGGCTCGGAGCTCTTTGCGGTCACCGTGAATCTCGCGACGGTCTTGGCGCTTCTCCCTTCGGTCGGTACGAATTTCCTTGCCATCCTGACGTAACTCATGCTTCTCCGCGGGCGTGATCACGCTGTCGGCAGCGAATAGCCGTGTGTTTCCGAATAACAGCAATGGGGCCAGGACACCAGCAGCCAAAAGCGATTTTCCGTGGTCCATCTCTAACCCTCCGATTTTCGAGATATTGGTGCGATCTAAAGCACTTAGACGTAGCAAGGGACAGGAGGTTTACTTTGACCAACGTAGGGTCACCGAGCCTTTTCGGGGAATGACGTTTTCCATTAGAAAGCAACCAAATTTACGTCGTTTTTTAACGTTTGAGGGCCTTTACGGCGGGTGAGTCCAATCCTTTTGCCCGTAGTGTCCGCACGGGGCGACGGAATTCATTTGTTGACAGCGCGGAACCCTTTGGTTAAGTTCACCTCCGTGGCTAACGCCGGCGTGAGAAAGCAGCCTCGCACTTGGCGCCTGATCGGGCTCGGGCTACTGCTGTGCGTTTTCTTCCTGCCGCTGCATATTCATTTTTACTCGGCCTCACAACTCAGCAAAGAGTGTAGCTGCGCCCATGGCACTCGCAAGCAACTGGCCCTCGCTGATAATCCGCCAGTAAGTTTTTCTCCGCTTCGGGCGATTTTCATTACAGTTCCATCGACTTCGGTTTGGATCGATAGCTACTCCCGTCCGCAGAACGTTCGCGGTCCTCCTTTCACCGTCTCCCTGTAAGTTTTAGTTACTCGCGAGTTTCACGAAGTTTCTTTGTCACCCTCCCATTTGGGTTGGTCATGTCGTGGGAGGGAGACGGGTGTGAACTAAAGGGAGGCCGTTATGATTCTTTCGCTAAAGGTACCGCGCCAAATCGCGGTGTCGGTTTTGATTGTCACTGTGTTTCTTATCCCTGGATTGTGCCTGGCCCAAACCTCGGAGCTGGAAGCGATAAGGGGTATTGTTAAGAACTTAGAGCAGCAACTGCAGAAAGCTTTGGAGCGCATCGACCAACTGGAAAAGGAAAAAGCTTCGACGTCCGCGAGAGTCGGCAACGTCGAAAAATCAGTTCAAGCAGTTCAAAGCGCGCCGTCGTCGTTTAATCCAGCCATTGGCATGGTGCTGGACGCTTCTGTCGATCACCGGGCCAAAGCTGGAGGCGACTTCAACTTCCGTGCGGCGGAATTGGGGTTTTCCGCTTCCGTCGATCCCTTTGCACGAGTGTACAGTTTTATGACCGGATCTAGGGAAGGGTTTGAGGTGGAAGAGGCTGCGGCGATTACTACGTCTTTGCCGTGGAACCTTACTGCCAAGGGCGGACGTTTCTTTGCCGACTTCGGTCGCTTGCCCAAGAATCATCCTCACGAATATGCCTTCGTGAACACTCCGCTTTCGATCGAAAGAATGGTCGGAGGTGAATCCAAAGCGGACGGCGTTGAAATAAATTATTTATTCCCTATTCCCTTTTTCCTCCGGGCAACTCTCGGAGGATACAATAAAATTGGCGAGGAAAACGAACGGTTGGACGATACCAAGTCGCGCGCTTGGAGCCGGTTCACTTACCTCGGTCGACTTCAAACCTATTTCGATGTGACCGACCATCAGAGCATAGAACTGGGGACGAGTCTGGCATACACACCGTCAATTCGCGTGCCCGGTGATCCCGTTGGCGGCGACAGAACTCTCGGCGGAGTCGATCTTACCTATCGTTATCAGCCATTGGATAGTACGACCTATCAGGGATTGACGATCGGATCAGAGCTGTTCACTAACAGTGAGCGTGTCATGAGGTCCGATGACGTGTTCAGACGGAGACAAGCCTTCGGCGGGTACAGTTACGCCGAGTTAAAGCTGAATAAGAGCTGGTCTACTGGCTTCCTCTTCGATTATGCGCCGAGCATTGAAAGCCCCGGAAAAAAGACTCTGAGTTACTCGCCGTTTCTTACTTGGAACATAAGTGAATTTAATCGCTTGCGTTTTCAATACAGTTATTTAGACGACAAGGTGCGTGAGGACAAAGCGGAAAGAGGCAATCAATTCTTTCTGCAGTGGACCACTGTTATCGGAGCGCATACACACGGCTTTCGTGGCCGGTAAGATTTGAATCGAGGGAGCAAACGATGAAAAAATTCTTGCTTTACAAAAAATTGGGATTGGTTGTTCTTTCCTTTGCTTTAGCTTGGTTACAGAGCGACGTGCTCTTTGCGCAGCAGATCCGCGTCGTGGCCACATGGCCTGCACTCGCTGATCTCACGCGCCAGATAGGCAAAGACTTGGTGAGCGTCGATAGTCTAGCCACGGGAGTCGAAGATCCGCACGGGGTTCCCATGAAGCCGAGCTTTGTGCCGAGGTTAAATCGCGCGGATGTGCTGGTGTTGATCGGTTTGGACGATGAGCTGTCGTGGCTGCCCGGTCTTCAGGAGGTCGCGAGCAATCCAAAAATTCTGCCCGGGCAGAGAGGCTATATAGACTGCTCGGTAGGAATTCCGGTGGCAGAAGCTGCCAGGGTGTTGGATCGCGCCGAAGGGGACCTTCATCCGAAAGGAAATCCCCACTACCTTTTGGATCCGGTTTATACAAAAATCGCGGCCCAGAACATCGCCGCCGGTCTTTCGCGAAGTTTTCCTCAGCATCAAGCGACATTTGAGAAAAATCTCAAGGCCTATATCACCGAGTTGGACAGCTGGATTGCGCGCTGGGAGAAGCTGACAGCGCCTCTGAAGGGCGTTAAATTTGTCGAATATCATCAGGAATGGGTCTATTTCGCTAACCGATACGGCCTCAAGCGGATTGGCGCTGTTGAACTAAAGCCCGGAATTGAACCGACGCCGAATCACATAGTCAACCTGGTCCAACAGATTAAACAGGAAAAGCCTCAAGTGCTACTTTATGGCGCGCAGAATCCGCGGGTACCGCAGCAGATCGCTAGCGAAACGGGTATCAAAGTTCTGCGGCTTTATAGCAGTTCGGGAGGTCGCGCGGAAACCGATACCTATATTAAGTGGATTGATTATACTGTACGCACGCTGGTTCAGGCGGTCGGGCAGGCTTGATGAAATCGGAACACGATCTCGACAAAGTAGGCAGCGCCGGTGAGAGGGGTTTGAAGACAGATCCGCTCCCCTTGGTGTCGTTGCACAATGTTAATCTAGGTTACGATTCGCAGGCGGTGCTTCAGAGTGTCAACCTGGCGATCTATCCCGGCGACCTCTTCGGACTCGCCGGGCCTAATGGTTCGGGTAAGACTACGCTTTTCAGAGCTATCCTCGGACTCTTGCCAATTCTGGGGGGTTCGCTATCTCGCAACTGTTCATTGTCCAATTTCGGTTACGTTCCACAGAGCGCCGCGCTGGATCCACAATTTCCCTTGAGCGTGGCAGAGATCGTGGAGATGGGTGCGTATGGCCGCGTGCGTTCCTATCAAGTTTTTCCTAAAGAGGAGAAGCAACGGGCGGGCGAGGTTTTGGACCAAGTCGGTATACGTCACCTGATAAAAAGGTCCTTTTTTTCGCTTTCCGGCGGCCAAAAACAGCGTGTTCTTATCGCTCGCGCTTTGATGGTAATGCCGAAGATTATGATCCTGGACGAGCCACTTTCAGGTGTGGACGAGGAGTCCCGCCGCACTATCGCTGACGTCTTAATCAAGCTAACACGTGAGGACGGATTGGCGGTATTTTTCTCCAGCCACGACCTGACGATGGTCCAGCGAGTCGCCGACCGGATCGTGCGCGTCGACAAAGGGAAAATGTGGTCGGAGGAAGGAAAGACAAGTGTACAGCGATGAGTACTTTTTTTGAAATAGTCAGTCCTTCCTACCTACTTTTTCCTGCGCTGCTCGGAACGATGATCATGGGGTTGGTATGTCCGCTGATCGGGTCTTACCTGGTTCTGCGCCGTACCGTATTCCTCGGTCTGACATTGCCGCAGATTGCCGCCGCCGGAGTCTCCTTTACTTTCTGGTTGCAGCAGAGCGGTCTAGTGCCCCAATGGGAACAGAGCGAACGCGCTATTGGAATGCTCGGGTCACTCTTGTTCACGTTCTTCGGGATGGGACTTCTGGGCTATCTGGAGCAGCGCGGCAAAGGTTTGGCAGAAGCCCGACTGGCCGCTGCGTATGCTCTCGCGGGTGGCTTGACCATCCTCTTTATTGTTTTTAATCCTGCAGGGCAGATCGAAGTGTTGAATCTTTTGAAAGGTGAAGTCATTGCGCTCTCACAAGGTGAATTGAGACTGTTGGCCGCAGTGTTCGGCGGAGTGTTGCTGGCAATGGTAGCGTTCCATCGAGAGTTTCTTTTGATTTCATTCGACCGCGACTTAGCCTTTCTCTTAAAGGGACGGCAAATGATTTGGGATGTGCTGCTTTATCTGCTCGCTGGTCTAATCATCGCCTTTGGAGTGATTTTGGCGGGACCTCTGCTGATTTTCGGCTTTCTAGTGCTGCCGGCGCTTGCGGCCAAGCCTTTAGCCAACCGTATGACCTCGTTCCTACTGCTGTCTTCAGTGCTCGGTGTCATCATGGCGGTTTTCGGTTTTTACAGCTCCGTTCGTTTGGATCTTCCTCTGGGGCCGACGGACGTAACTCTGGGATGCTTTCTGATCTTCCTGGCTTACGGGCTGAGCCGCATTTCGACAAGGATAGGCGTGACGGTGCTGGCCCTACTCTGCGCTGCAGCGACGCTAAGTAGTTGTGGCGCCAAAACCACCGTGGCGACAGTTCCCGAGGCCAAAGCGATTCATGACGAACAGCTCTGGCTGGCTAAGGTCAAGAACAGCACCGCCTCGACGTTGCTCTTGCCGGCAATAAATCCGCTGCGCTCTCTCGCCGAGATGGCCGGAAAGGTTTCTTCAGACTACCGGCAGAGCGTAATGGATCTCTTGCGCGACGATCTGAAAATAGAATTGGAGCACAGAGGGTTTCGGGTTTTGCTGCCTGAGGAAAAGGATGCACGCTTTGTGGCTTTTCCGACGGACACAGGCGCCGCGGTGCGGGTGGCCCGCGAGGGGAAACTCTCGGGACTAACGTTCGTAGGTGAGATCCGCCGCTGGGAAGTAGAAGCGCAAAAGTTTGTCCGGGTCTTGGCCGATTTCAAGCTCATACGAATTGACGATGGGACCGTGCTCTGGGAGAGGCATATTCAGCGCGCCATTCCGACGCCTAGCGCGACGAATGTGGGTCAGGCGTCGACGGATGCCGTGAGAGAAATCGTGCGCGAACTGTTCGCGGGATGAAAAGGGAACGCCACGTCGGTCGTATGGTCGTATAGCCTTATCAGCGTTATTTTGGTGAGCCTGCTGTCGCTCATCGGCCTCGCCTTCATTTCAGTCGGCGAGGAGAAGTTAAAGCAAATCATCTTTGTTATGGTCAGCCTGGCGGTTGGTGGCTTATTCGGGGATGCTTTCATTCACCTATTGCCGGAGTCCTTTGAAAAGCTCGAGACCAAACTGGAAGCGTCTCTCTATGTTCTGGCCGGTATTTTTGCATTCTTCATTCTGGAGAAGTTTCTGCGTTGGCGGCACGAGCACGTTTTTGCATCCGGTCATTCCATCCATCCCGTAGGATACATGAATCTATTGGCCGATGGTGCCCACAATTTTATCGATGGGATGATCATCGGAGCCTCTTATGTCGTGAGTCTTCATGTCGGCATCGCAACTACGATGGCTGTGGTCTTTCACGAGATTCCCCATGAGCTGGGCAACTTCTTTATTTTGCTGTATGCCGGATTCACCAAGACCAGGGCGCTATTCTTCAACTTTCTATCTGCTGTTTTTGCAATCTTAGGGACGATTATCGCTCTCCTGGTCGGTTCCAGATTGGAAAATTTTGCCAATGTGATGTTGCCGATAGCGGCCGGCGGTTTCATCTATATCGCCGGCTCTGACCTGGTACCGGAGCTAAATAAGGAGTCGAAGCTTGGCAAGTCAGTCGTGCAGTTGCTCGCCATAGGACTGGGTGTTGGCTTGATGCTCTTATTAGATATGCTGGAGGAGTAGGCTTGCTGTAGGAAAGAAGATAGATCGATGTTGCCGAGAAAATGAGATGGGACAAGGGCGGCAAAAACAAATCTTAGGATCTCTGCTAATTCTGGGTGCTCTGTTGAACTTTAAATCCGGTCCGGTTCAAGCCGCGACCGAAATGGACGTCACGCGTGCCACGCTGAAAAACGGTCTCCGGGTGGTGATTGTCCGGAACACGCTCGCGCCTGTTGTGACGACTCAAATTAACTATTTAGTCGGTTCGAACGAAGCGCCGGATGGCTTTCCCGGCATAGCGCATGCGCTGGAGCATATGATGTTTCGCGGCAGCCCGGGGCTTTCGTCCGCCCAGCTTTCCAACCTGATTGCGGCGATGGGGGGCAATTTCAACGCCGCTACTCAGCAGACGGTGACTCAGTATTTCTTTACGGTTCCGGCGAGTGACCTCGATATCGCACTCAATATGGAGGCCATCCGGATGCGCGATGTCCTCAGCACCGAGGAGCTCTGGCGAAAGGAACGGGGAGCCATCGAGCAGGAAGTCGCGCAGGATCTTTCCAATCCTCAGTACCTGTTCTACTCCCGTCTCCTCAACGTGATCTTTGCCGGGACACCTTACGCCCACGACGCGCTCGGCACCCGTCCGTCATTCCAAAAGACGACGGCAAAGATGCTCAAAGAATTTCATAAAAAATGGTACGCACCTAACAATGCTATCCTGATCGTCGTCGGCGACGTTGATCCCGCGGCGGCATTGACGACGATCAAGCGGTTGTTCGAGCCGATTCCGCGCCGCGTCGTGCCCGCCCGGCTGAAGATACAACTGCAACCGGTGAAACCGACCACGATCGAAATCGATTCGGATCTGCCTTACGGAATAGCCGCCGTGGCTTATCGGATGCCCGGATATGACGACCCGGATTTTGCGGCGAGCGTGGTATTGGCAGACGCCCTGGACAGTCGAAGGGCAAACTTGTATGGCCTGGCCGCCGAAGGCAAAGCACTCGCCGCCGGCTTTGACGCCAACGCTCTTCCCAAGGCCGGTCTCGCTTATGCCCATGCGGAGTTTCCGCAGGGACAAGACAGCTCTGTGCTCATCGCTGAGATGAGGCAAATTATTGACGGATACATTAAGAACGGTGTCCCCCCCGACTTGGTCGAAGCAACCAAGCGTCACGAGGTTGCCGAGGCGGAGTTCCGCAAGAATTCGATCGCGGGGCTTGCGGCGGAATGGTCACAAGCTCTGGCGGTTGAAGGTCGCAACTCGCCGGACGATGACATCGAAGCGATCAAGAAAGTAACCGTCGCGGACGTGAATCGAGTCGCCAAGAAATATCTTATCAAAGACGCTGCCGTCGTAGCCATATTGACGCCGCGCGAATCTGGCAATCCAGTTGCGTCCGAAGGCTCGAAGCCCGGCGCCGAGTCTTTTGCTTCAAAGGAGACAAAAGCCGTTCCGCTGCCCGCGTGGGCGAAAAGAACATTGGATCCTTTGGATGTGCCGGCATCGAGAGTCAATCCCGCGGTGACGGTGCTCGCCAACGGGCTGCGACTGATCGTCCAACCGGAGACCATCAGCGATACAGTCAGCGTTTACGGCGCAGTTAAGAACCGGCCCGAGCTTGAGGCTCCGACAGGGAAAGAAGGAGTCGATCAAATCCTCGACGAGCTCTTCTCGTACGGATCGGTGAAGCTCGACCGTCTGGCGTTCCAGGAAGCACTGGACGAGATTGGCGCCCAGGCATCTATTGGAACGCATTTCTCGCTCCAGACCTTATCGGATCGTTTCGACCGCGGCGTGGAGCTGCTCGCCGACAATTTCTTGCATCCTGCATTGCCACAAGCGGCCTTCGAAGCAGTGAAGCAGCGAACCCGTCCGGCGGTCGCGGGTCGTCTTCAAAGCCCCGTCTATCTCTCGCAGCGCGCGTTTCTCCAGGCGATCTATCCTAAGAATGATCCGACCTTGCGTCAGGCCACACCGGATACGGTGTCGTCCATCGAACTTGAAGACGTGCGGGCCTATTACGAAAAAGTATTTCGTCCCGATCTGACGACCGTTGTCGTCATTGGCAAGGTGACGCCGGAGCAGGCAAAGGCCGTCATTGAAAAATATTTCGGAAAATGGAAAGCGACGGGGCCGAAGCCCGTAACGGATCTCCCGCCGGTGCCGCGCAACAAGTCGACCGCTACCGTAGTGCCCGACCGCAGCCGCGTGCAGGATGAGGTGACACTCGGCCAGACTTTCGAGCTGACGCGCCAAGACGACGATTATTATCCGCTTCAACTGGGCATGAACGTTCTTTCCGGGGCGTTCTATGCTACCCGCCTGTATCGCGACCTGCGGGAAAACACGGGCTTGGTATACTCGGTGGGCGCCGAGCTCCAATCGGGTAAGACCCGCTCGGTGTTTACTGTATCTTATGCATGCGATCCGCCGAACGTGGCGAAGGCGCGGGCGCTCGTGGAGCGCAATCTACGCGAGATGCAAACGAAGCCGGTCACGTCCGAAGAGCTGCTGCAAGCGAAGACCCTCCTAGTGCGAGCCATTCCTCTGGCGGAATCAAGCACCCGTGGAATTGCCGGCGGATTGCTCGATCGTTCGTTGAAGGATCTGGCTCTCGATGAACCGATACAGGCCGCGAAGCGCTATAAAGAACTCACGTCGGCCGACGTGCAGGCGGCATTTTCCAAATGGCTCGCGGTGGATGATCTCGCCCAGGTAACGTTGGGGCCGAATCCGAAGTGATCGCATTTGACGAGTATTTTTGCTCAAGTTCAAGGCGTAGCTCGGGTCGTCGGCGGTGGAATCTCCCCGGCCTTCAGGCTGGCAGATTGTCAGGTTGGAACCGTTCGACACATTCGCTGTGAAGCATAAATGAGATACACACCGGCCACGATAAAGGGAATGCTTAAAAGTTGCCCCATGTTCAAAGGCAGCCCGCTCTCGAACGGCACCTGATTTTCCTTAATGAATTCGATCATGAAGCGGGCGAGAAAACAGGTTGCTAAAGCCGTGCCGAAGACTCTGCCGGGAAATTGAATGATTGCGGTCTGCCAGTAGGCGACGTACAGTGCGCAAAAAACCAGAAAGTACGCTGCTGCCTCGTAGAGCATCGCCGGGTGTCGCGGAATATTGTCCACGCGTGCGAATACGACGGCCCACGGCAGGTTTGATGGCATGCCGATAATTTCGGAATTAAAAAAATTCCCGACGCGGATAAGCGCTGCCGCCAAAACACAAGGTATGGCGAGACGATCGGCAAGCTCGAGGAAGGTCATATCCCGGTGCCTTTTGAGATACAGATAGAGTGCGATCAAGACACCAACAAAACCGCCGTGGCTCGCCAGTCCGCCTCGCCAGATCATCGGAATTTCCCACGGGTGCGACAGGAAATAATCCGGCTGATAAAAAAAGACGTGACCGAGTCTCGCGCCAATGATAGTACCGAGCATCATGTACAGGCATAGCTCAGACAAGTTTTCGAGCTCCCGCTGCTCCCTACGGTAAAACTGCGCCATGATCAGAAAACCGAGGAAAAATCCGAGCGCGAAGAAGAGCCCATACCAGCGAATCTCTATGGGGCCGAGAACAAGAAGCGCAGGATCCATATCCCAAATAAAATGATGCATCTTGGAACTCACGGTATCATCTTTTGACGTGTATTCGAGCTCGGCCCGCTCCAGACAACCAATCTGCTTCCTAGCTTTTTCTACTTTCAAGGCTCTGTTATAGTCCGCCTATGTCTTCTATCCTGATCAAAAACATCGGCACCTTGATCACAGGAAAATTGGAAAGTCCGCTTCGGCAGGCGGATTCGATCTTCATCCAAGACGGCATCGTTCAAGCGATCGGCAACGATTTGAATCAAAAGGCGGATCAAGTCATCAATGCCAACGGGATCACGGCGATTCCCGGATTGATCGACTCGCACTCGCATCCGTCCATCGGCGAATACACGCCGGCGCAAAACTCGCTCGGTTGGATTACTAATTACATGCACGGCGGCGTAACGTCACTGATTTCCGCCGGCGAGCTTCATCTTCCGGGCCTTCCGCTACCACCGGATGCGCGCACCGCTTTGTCTGTGGCGATCGTCACCAAGCGCTGCTACGACAATCTGCGACCTTCCGGTGTAAAAGTTCATGCGGGCACATTGCTGCTCGTTCCTGGTCTTGCGGAGAAAGATTTCGACGAGATTCATGCGCTCGGCATCAAGCTGGTGAAATTTATTTTCTACGACTACAGCCTGCTACCCGGCGGTGAGGCCAAACGCTATGTGAACTGGGCTCATGCGCGCGGCATCAAAGTGAAGATTCATTCCGGCGGTGTATCGCGCTCAGGTGTGAGTCAAGTGGCGGGATTCGAGATCGTCAGAAAAATCAAGCCGGACATCATCGGTCACATCAGCGGCGGGCCGATTCCGATGTCCGAAGAGGACATGCTTCGGATCGTCAACGAGACGAATTGTTTCGCCGAGATCTGCAGCTCCGGCAACTATCGCCTGGCGCTGAGCCTGATTCGGGCGATTAAGGCGAAGAATGCTTTCGAGCGGGTGCTCATCGGCACCGATACGCCGGGCGGCACCGGTGTCATTCCGCGCGGAATCCTTCGCGAGATCGCTTTCATCTCTTCGGTCGGCGAAGTGCCGCCCGAAAAAACCATTTGTATGGCGACCGGCAATGTCGGGCGCGCCCATGATTTGAATCTCGGGATCTTGGAAGAGGGAAGGCCGGCGGATCTCGTCTTGCTCCACAAGATCACCGGTTCCGTTTCGAAAGACGCGCTCGATTCTTTCGCCAAAGGCGATTTGCCGGGCATTTCCACCGTTATCATCGACGGTGAAATTCGCGTCGCCGGCCGGAGTCAACAGACGCCGCCGCCGGAGCGTATTGCCGACACTTCTTGCTGTTAGAGAGGAATTTTCGTGAGCGCTTTTGAATTCGGCGTAGGGCTCTTTCCCACCGAACCGCTTTCGAAGATGATTCACCTCGCAAAGGTGGTTGAAGAATCGGGTTACACTCATATCTGGGTCGGTGATTCGCATCTGATATGGCGCGAAGCCTACGTCAATATGGCGGCGATCGCGCTCAACACAACGAGAGTGAAACTTGGCACCGGTGTTACCAATCCCGTCACGCGCCACCCATCGGTGGTCGGCAGCGCCTACGCGACCTTGGAAGAATACGCGCCGGGACGGATGATCGTGGGCATCGGCCTGGGGGACAGCTCAGTCGAGACGATGGGCATGAAGCCCGCGAAATTGGCGTACTTCGAAAAAACCATGCAGCAGATGCGCGATCTTCTCGACGGCAAGGAAGTGCAGCTCGAAACGGGCAAGATTCACGTATTGCATCCATGCAAAAATAGAGTCCCGATTTATATGGCGGCGAGCGGTCCGAAGATGCTCGATCTCTGCGGCCGCATCGCTGACGGTATCATCATTCTCGTCGGTGTCGCCGACGAATATATCGCTCACGCGAAAGAAAAAATCGCAGCTGGGGCAAACGCCGTAGGAAGAAAACTGCCAGACATCAACCTAGTTCTCTGGGTTCCGTGCGCAATCTCAGATACTGCGCCGGCGAAAGACGCTGTCAAGGCCCACGTCGCGCGCGTGGTCGCGCACCCACTGCCCTATGTTCTCGATCCGAACGAACAAAAAGTCTTGGGGGAGATTCGCAAAACCTACGACTACTACCACCACATGGATCAGCAGGCGAATCACGCCGAAGTGATTCCCGACTGGCTCGTCGACAAGTTCGCCATTGCCGGCACCGTTGCCGAATGCCGCGCGCAGATCGAACGCATCAAAAAAACCGGCATTCAACAGATCGCGATCATTCCATACAGCCCGCCGGGCGGCAGCAGAGAAGAGACGATTCGGGGATTTGCGAGGGCGATGAGCTAAGGTCGAATTTTGCCGCTACGAATCTCGACGACGCAGAAAATTCCAGCGAAAGGGAGAAGTCCATGAAAATCGTTCATACGATGATCCGGGTGAATGATCTGGATGAGAGCCTTAAGTTTTATTGCGACGGGCTCGGCATGAAGCTCTTAAAGAAAAGAGAATATGAATCGGGCCGATTTACAAACGTTTTTGTCGGTTACGGTTCGGAAGAAACGGACGCAGTCATCGAGCTTACCTATAACTGGGATACTCACTCTTATGATATCGGGAACGGTTTCGGACATATCGCTCTTGGCGTTCCCGATGTGTACAAAGCCTGTGAGGATTTTCGTTCTAGAGGGGTCAAGATCGTCCGCGAGCCGGGCCCGATGAAACATGGTAGCGGCACAAACGCCATCGCGTTTCTAGAAGATCCTAATGGCTACAAAATCGAGCTGACGACGCGCGCGGAAAAGTGATTTACACTGTCAGGCGATCTGGGAATTTGCCAGGGCGATGAAGTGATGCCCGTATTAATTGGCCCTTGGCCTGCGTGCAGCACGTCGTGCACGTGGATTCAGTCACGGGCTTGTGGGTGAGGCGGCGGGCAGAGGACGGGCGGCGACAGGCCTTCGTCTCGACGGTTCAATGACCAAATTTAGTCCTTCGAGTGTTCGGGCGCCCAAAAGCTGCAGGTCGCCGGGCTCGGCGAATACGATCTCATCGATAGTGAAAAATTTGTCGAGGCGGATAATCGCAAAACCAACACTGCGGGTGACCTCTTGGCCATTTGCCAAGACAAACGCCACATCCTTTTTCTCGCGATTAATGCCGATTCTTTCGAGCAACCGCTCAGACACCCAAGTATATTCGCTCCCCGTATCCACCGGGAGTTTCGGTATAACAACCGAACGAGTCCGATCGGTCGGATTCTCGATCTTGCATTTGGTGTGGAAAGTTCCCACGTCGAAACTATCCTTCTCCTGGAGCCTCTGATGAACCTTTCGTAAACAAACCCTGGTGTTCCAGCAACGGCTAATAAGTAGCGTTTGATCCAGAAGGCCTAGCTCATTCTTTCCTCAGATGAACTACCTTGGCGTTACCGCCTTCATTCTCGGGCGATGCCACCTTGCGCAAAAGACCGGGCCCCACGTTCCAGTGCTGGCCGCTGTCAGTGATGACCGTAACTGTTTTCTTGTTATAGCGAGTGATTATGCCGAACAGCGCTGGCCGACCTTCTGGCTGAAATGTCACCCGGTCGCCGATTCTAAAGTCGAGCATTTGTGAGTGCGCGCGCATCTGGTTCAAGAACCGCAACCGCGCCACGATCCGGTTGTTCAGATCGATCAATTCTTCCTCGGTGAGTTTGTCAATGTCAATGTTCACGACGACTTCCGCCTTTCAGTAAACATCCAATCCTCATTCGGCCACGTTGATTCTGGGGGCTAACGTCTGCTTTCACTTTGCCAGTGGCCCGCGGCGAGCCACCGGTAAATTGCGAGGCGTTGTTGGGTGCTTATTTCCTATAGTCATCAAAGAATCGTTCATCGATATCGTAGGTCCGTTTGGGTATGAGTCCTAGTTCAAGACGCTCAAACATGTCGACAAGAACATCTCCATCGACGAGCTCAATGGGTGGAACCCCGTCGCGCCGTGCTTCTTTCTTGGCTTCAAGTGTGAACGTGCCAGTGGTTATGATTATGCCTTTGTCAGCACGCCCCATCATGGCGCCTCGAAAATCGCGCACCTGGGAAGGAGTGACAGTCCCCTGATATCGCTTGCACTGGAAAAGGACATTGAAGCTCACGAAGGGATTAACCTGCAGAGTCCCAATTCCGTCTATTCCTCCGTCTCCTGCCTTGCCAGTAACTGTCACGTGTTGAAAGCCAGACTCACGAAGCAGTCTCTGGCTTAGGCGCTCGAATCCATCCGGCGACAACGACCGGATCAATTCTAGCAGCCGAGTCCTGTGGTCCTGCAACTCTATGTCATTGGGTAACGGTTCGTCCGCCGAAGGAACATCCTGCTTCTTCCCTTGCTTTGCCCCGGCAAGTGTCGTTTGAAAGCTTTTAAATAATTCGAGCGGATTGAGCTTTGTGACGTCAGCGGACCTACCCTTATCTGTAAGACTCCAGACGCCTCTCTTGGATGAATCCAAGTAGCCACCCCAAACCAGATATTGGCGTGCCCAGTGTACTTGGTTCTTAACCCGTGATTGTCCGTTTTTGTTGACGGCCTCCTGTTCTGATTCGGAAACCTTTGCTATCTCAAGGGAACGGTCAACAATTTCGGAAGGAGTGCCGGTGCCGCCAGATTCCAGAAGAAGCTCAAGAATTGGCCGAAAGAATCGGATGAATTCAGGGCCTTTAGCTTGTTTCATATTTCCTCATGACAACCGACGCTCGCATTAACCGGCGAGCAAAAGCAAAGTGACGTCCCACTTTTGCACGCGCGCGTTGAAGGCGTTGTTATTATGCAATTTCAACGTTTGAGATTGTATCCTGCACGTTCTTGTTTCATCAACCTATCCGCATATTTCATGGCCTCTCGTATCTTACGATCATAGAGATATGAAAAATCTCCGACTAATATTTTGTCCTCTCGACTTTCTATTTCAGGATTGGGCAAGACTAGACCGAAGCGCCTCATATGCCATAAGCCGTATGACCAGGGGATTGTTTAATGAAATCTTTCCAGGTCATTTTGTCCTTGTTATTGCCTTGGCTGCATATTTGAAATTTCTCCTCTACATCTCTCGTCGGCGCTCTTTGCCCAGAGTTCTTGGCGTCCTTCTTGGACAGGATGTAAGGGATGTCGTAGACCCAGATTGCGCAGTTTCGTTGAATCTCGTTTTGATTTTCATATTTGATTAAAAATAAAAATACGGGTACTGGCTGCTCGCTCCAATAATTCCAATAGACGTCATCAACGTTGGTAATACTGATTGGCCTTTTTTAGGTTTTGACTTGGCAAAAGAAATGAGTTCCAAGCTAACTTCGTGAACAATCTTAAATACAAGTCAACAATACTTGGACAATTGGGAAGCCAGGTAATGCTCCCCTGCATTACCAATATGAATAGTCTTCGACTGAGATTTTCCCATTAGTTTCCTTCGTACCTGACTTTCTGGATCGTGCTAATTATTAGTCTACTGTCGTAAATCCGGCGGTGTTTTAGGGCTATCGATTTCCACGACCACTGCCAATTCGGCAGTGTATTGGATATCGGACCGTCACTCAAAGGTGATCCATGAAAGCACTTGATATTGCATTTATGTCTCTCACTTGGCCGGCGATTGTAGCCCCTCTTTCTTCGCGATCTCCAGAGCCGTGCTCTTGTCGCGCTCGATCATGGCGCGAAAGTCAGCAGGCCCAATGTACTGAACGCCGCCGCCGGTCTTTTCGATCCTGGCCCCGAATTCCTTGGACTTGAGTACTTTCTCTGCGGCTGTCGTGAGGGTATCGATGACTGACTTGGGCGTGCCGGCTGTGACGAAGGCGCCGGCCCAGCTGTCCAGATAATCGCCTTTGATGCCCAGTTCGGCGGTCGTCGGGACCGTGGGCAGCTCCTTCATTTTGTTGCCGCCCAAGAGCGCCAAGGTCCTGAGCTTGCCCGCGTTTTCTTGCGGCAGAGTCGCGATCGCGGTGCCGATGACAAAATCCAGATGCCCGCCCAAGAGCGCTGGGACGTACTCTCCGCCGCCTTTATAAGGGACGTGTTTGATCCTGATGCCGGTAGCCTGGGAAAGAATCAGAGAATTGAAGTGGCCGCCGACGCCCGTGCCCGCCGTTCCGTAGGACAATTTGTTCGGATTCTTTTTGGCTGCATCGATCAGATCGCTGAGACTTTTGTAAGGCGACTCGGCGCGAACCGTCAGTCCGTCCGGCGCGGATGTGATGAAGGCGACAGGATAAAAATCTTTGTTGGCATCGTATTTCACGTCCTTAAGGGTGACCGGCGCCAAAACCATGCCGCCAAGGGTATTCACCAAAATACTGTACCCATCCTTGGCTGCATTGAGCATCGTAGTGGCAGCCAGGCTGCCGGTTGCGCCGCCTTTATTGATCGGGGCGATCGGCGTATTGAGCACTTTCGCCATCTCTTCGGCGAAAATTCTACCGGTCACGTCGGCAAAACCGCCGGCGGGAAAGGCGACGACCATCTCTATAGGCCGCGAAGGATACCTTTCCTGCGACCAGGATTGTGTTGTCGTCGAACAGAAAACGATCGCCTGCGCCAAAGTGAGCACCGGCAGGAATATTTTTCGCAATCGATGCATCTTTTCCTCCTTTCGAGTCAGAAACCGAAGATCCCCTTGGGGAGCCTGATCTTTAGCCACAGTTCGAATATCGCGTAGCTCACCAAAGCTGTCGCGCTCGCTACCTCGAGGGACCGCGCCCAGTTTGTGCGCTCACTCCAGCCCAGTAAAAAACTCAAAAGAACAAAGGTTGTCAAAACAAAACCGAGCCTTTCCAAAAAGAAGGCGTAGAACAAGAGGGACAAAAGAACCAGGACAATCTTCGCCCAATTCATCTTTCCCATCTCCTGCACGCTGTCCTCGGAGCTGCGAACGGAATCGGCGATAACTATGAATGACAAGATCATCAGAATTAGTCCCGACCAAAAGAAGATAAAACCAGGACCGGGCTCAGTGACGCTCCCCAAACCGAGTCGGGTCGCTCCATAACATGTCAGGATTCCCACGGCAACCCAAAAAAGCGCGCTGGTGCTGCCGGTAATTATCTTAGTCCTCTTCGCTGAGTCCACGCCCCAATCTCATTTGGCTGAACAGTGGCGCTACGAGCACCACGAAGGAAAACAAAATAAAAGTCGCCGATATCGGCCGTTGCAGAAAGATCAAAACGCTGCCATCGGAAAGAATAAGCGAGCGCCGCAAGGCGGTCTCGAGCAGGGGGCCCAAAACGAACGCCAGCACCAGCGGCGCGGGCTCGAAAGCGAATTTTTTCATAAGCAGTCCGACAAGGCTAAAAATGATCGCAACATAGATGTCGGTGGTGCTGTTGTTGAGGCTATAGGCGCCGATCAGGCAAAACAGAATGATGAAGGAAGAAAGATAAGAGTAAGGGATTTTCAATACACTCACCCACATGGGAATCAGCGGCAGGTTAAGAATCAGCAGCATGAGGTTACCGATGTACATGCTCGCGATCACTCCCCAAAAGAGATCTGGGGAATTCTTGATTAGCAACGGTCCGGGGGTGAGACCATAGATCATCAGCGCGCCGAGCAGAATCGCCGTCATTGCCGTGGAGGGGATGCCCAAGCTCAGAAGCGGGATGAAGGTTCCGCCGACCGCGGCGTTGTTGCAGGCCTCCGGCGAAGCGACCCCTTCAATCTCGCCGTTGCCAAAGCGCTCAGGGTGGCGCGAGAGCTTCTTTTCGAGGGCATAGCTTAAAAATTGCGGCACAATAGCTCCCACTCCAGGTAAAAGTCCAAGGAAAAATCCCAGCAGCGAGCCGCGCGCTATAGGACCGATAGATCGTCTCCAGTCTTCACGGTCGGGGAAAAGCCCCTTTATCCTTCCGGCAA
>Ga0114129_10005781_pt1 | contig 17514 bp, 10 predicted proteins | sample RhiMetdeltSRZDD1_FD_80071 | JGI IMG/M metagenome (GOLD analysis project Ga0114129, IMG submission 80071) | Populus rhizosphere microbial communities from Tennessee, USA - Rhizosphere MetaG P. deltoides SRZDD1 (version 2) (version 2) | ecosystem: Host-associated > Plants > Roots > Rhizosphere >...
TTAAAATAAATTACCGTTGCATTGCACATTTTAAAAATAAAAAAATGGCAAAAGCTAAAAAAAAATTAAAAGCAGGAGTAGAAAAAGAAGGAGAGGGTGTTAACATAGATAATATAACTCCTAATAATAAATTTGAAGATTTTATTGAATCTTATTCGAGGATTAGTGTTCCTATCAACTCAAATGACAATCTGAAAAATCTTTTGTTAGAGGATTGGCTAAATATTCATGATCTCAATTCTACTTTAAAGGAATTAAAAAGTTCTCTAGGTGCGAATTTTAAAAAAGCAAATAGAAATGACATAATAAAAGAAATTAAAAAAAAATTTAGAGATGAAAAATTAGTCTTCGTGTTAGGTGCTGGGGTTTCTATGACTTATGGTTTACCAAGTTGGGACACTTTACTTCAAAAACTTATGGTTACCACTTTGGAAAAAGAAAAAAATGCTTCAAGTATTTTAGCGAAACTATTTTCAAAAATATTCAATCCTAGCCCACTGATTGCTGGGAGATATCTTCAAAAGTATTTTGAAAGCAATGATCATTCCTTTGAAGAGGCTGTTAGAAAAATTCTTTATGAAGAAATTAAAATGGATACAGACTCTCTATTAATGAATGAAATTGTAAGATTTTGTATTGCCCCTGGGAAAAGCCCTAATTTGAACAGCATAATAACTTATAATTTTGATGATATACTAGAGCAGAGTATTAAGAAAATAAGTATTGATCTGCCATTCAAATCAATATATGGGAACGGGCAAGACGTTGAGGCAGGAGAGTTGCCAATCTATCATGTTCATGGTTATTTACCAGAAAAAGAGAAATTGAGTTCAGCTAATCAGATAACGTTCGGAGAAAATATATACCATAAGCAATATATAGATATGTATAGCTGGAATAATATAGTTCAAATTAATAAGTTCAGAGAAAATAATTGCTTGTTTATTGGAACCTCATTAACAGACCCTAATACAAGACGATTATTAGATATTTCTAATCAGCAAAGAACTTCAACAAAAGGAACTCATTTTATTTTTAAATTAAAATATAAAAAGGAAGATGTAAATAAGGCTTTAGAATTATTGCTTACACATAACCAAGATCTTTTAGATGAAAAATCAAAGGCAAAATTACAATTTAATGAAACCGTAGACAATCTTGTAGAAACTATAGAGTCATTTGAAGAGAACGATTTAGATTCATTTGGTATTAAAACAATCTGGGTCGACACTTATTCAGAATTACCTGAAATTTTGAAGACAATCAGAACAATATAACGAATACAACAAAAATGATACTATCAAGGTAACATCGATGATAAACCTATTTTCCATACAATCGGCTATTGTCCCGCACAATTGAAGGAAATAGTCGGTAGCTAGGTAAATAATTACAGGTTTGAATAGGAATTAAGTATGGTATTACTTGACCTTACGGTACAAAAATTAGTGAAAAAGGAGATTATTAATCTCCACTAAAATTATTATACTAACTGGTTCACCGTATAAATACGATTTAAGAATTTTTAATTGGTTCGACAATCTGCCGGCGGACTCCACAGAATAGTAAAGCCTCGCACTTGCATTCAAAAGCCGGTTTTTGATACAATGAGCATCATCAATCGACCAGATGACCACAATCAGAACCTCCGTACGCTGATTCGCCTTTAACTTCCCTACTTTTGCAAATATGGCAAAGTTCGGTACATATCTTATGCTATCCATAATGGTTTGCAGCCATGTACCGGTTTCCCAGCTTTGCAAATTGCCTGCCTTATTGCAACACTTCCAATATCATCAGCAAAGCAACCAACAGATAGGCTTTTTTGATTTTCTGAGCATGCATTACTTGTGTCATGACCGCCATAATGATGATGATAAGCGCCACCGGCAACTGCCATTCAAAGACCACACCATCGTTTATACAGCATTTTACAAATCGAATCCCTGCATAATCCAGGTGGTATTACCCTCTCAACCGCCAGTAGTTGTTCATTACCACATCAAGGAATGTGTATATCTGCACGCACATTTGAATGCTTTGTTCAAGCCACCCCGAATAAACGCATAATCATCCCGCCTTCTCACTTTTCTTTCTGTAACAGTAATCAATAGTTCACTGTATGCGTGCCTGGTATTACCAGCTATGTTTGCGCATATATAATATTATAACCTATATGCTGAATAAGATCATCAGCTTTTCTGTTCATAATAAACTGATCATAGGCCTGTTTGTATTTGCCCTGGTAATCTGGGGCGCATATGAAGTAACCCGCTTACCAATAGATGCCGTACCCGATATCACCGATAACCAGGTGCAGGTTATTACCGTTTCTCCTTCTTTGGGGGCCCCGGACGTAGAGCGATTGATCACTTTCCCGATCGAGCAGAGTTGCAGTAATATTCCGGGACTTAAGCAGATCAGGAGTTTCTCAAGATTCGGACTTTCGCTTATTACCATCGTGTTTACCGATGAAACCGATTTGTATTGGGCACGTCAGCAGATCAGTGAAAGGCTGCAACAGGTGCAAAGAGATATCCCGGCAGGCATCGGCGAACCTGAACTGGCGCCGGTGTCAACAGGTTTGGGTGAAATATTTCAGTATGTGGTGCGTCCAAAAAAAGGATATGAAAGCAGATACGACGTGATGCAACTGCGTACCATCCAGGACTGGATCGTAAGAAGACAGCTTATAGGCACGCCTGGAGTGGCAGAGGTGTCGAGCTTCGGTGGTAAACTGAAACAGTATGAGATCGCTGTACGTCCCGAACAATTGAAAGCATACGGCATTACGATGAGTGATGTGTTTACCGCCCTTGAAAAGAACAACCAGAATACCGGTGGTGCTTATATAGAAAAGGGGCCAACCGTTTTGTATATACGCAGTGAAGGCCTCACAGAAAGCCTTGATGATATCGGCAAGATCGTTGTCAAAACTCTTGCGAATGGTATGCCGCTGCTGATAAGGGACGTATCACAGGTACATTTCGGATCTGCCATACGGTACGGGGCCATGACCTATAATGACCAGGGCGAAGTGGCCGGCGCAGTGGTGATGCAGTTGAAAGGAGAAAACTCGTCCAGGGTAGTAGCGCGTGTAAAAGAAAAAATCGCACAGATACAGCAATCCCTTCCGGAAGGAGTAGTCATCGAACCATTTCTCGATCGCACCAAAATGGTGAACAGTGCCATACAAACGGTGCAAAAAAACCTGATCGAAGGAGCTTTGATCGTGGTTTTCCTGCTGGTATTCTTTCTCGGAAATATCCGCGCAGGGCTTATCGTTTCTTCGGTCATTCCCTTATCGATGCTGTTTGCCATCATACTCATGAACCGGTTTGGCGTAGATGGCAACCTGATGAGTTTAGGCGCCATTGATTTCGGATTGATCGTGGATGGATCGGTGATCGTTGTTGAAGGGATCATGCACCGTTTTTCGCATTCCAAAAAATTCAGGGGTCTTACCCGAATATCGGGCAGTGAGCTTGACCGGGAAGTGATCCATTCAACAGGAGGTACGATCAATTCTGCTGTATTCAGCCAGATCATCATTCTGATCGTATACCTGCCCATCCTTTCGCTGGAAGGCATTGAAGGGAAGATGTTCAAACCAATGGCCTATACGGTAGCCTTTGCCATCCTGGGCGCCTTTGTACTATCGATTACCTATGTACCCATGATGAATGCGCTGCTGCTGAACAAAAAATTAAATCACAAAAAAACGCTTTCCGATAAAATAACCATCTGGCTCGAAAGGAAATATCAGCCCTTGCTTCGAAACATCCTGCGTTATCCACGTACGGTGATCCTCGCTACCCTCTGTTTGTTTACCTTATCTGTTTTCATGCTGTTACGCATGGGTGGCGAATTCATTCCTGAAATAGAAGAAGGAGATTTTGCCGTTGATACACGGCTGCTGACCGGCAGTAACCTGAATAATACGATCAGGTATACGCAAATGGCATCAAAAATATTGTTGCAGAAATTTCCTGAAGTAGAAAAAGTGGTCACTAAAATAGGCAGTGCCGAAATTCCCACCGACCCGATGCCATTGGAAGCAAGCGATATGATGGTGATCCTTAAAAACAAAAAAGAGTGGACCTCTGCCCGTTCCTTTCCGGAACTGGCGGAAAAGATGTCGAAGGAATTATCTGCAGTACCCGGCATCACGGTTGGATTTCAATACCCGGTGCAAATGCGCTTCAATGAACTAATGACGGGCGCCAGGCAGGATGTAGTGTGCAAGATCTTTGGCGAAAACCTTGATTCGCTTACCGCATATGCCCACCTGTTACATAATATAATCCAAACCGTTCCCGGCGCTATTAACATATATGAAGAAACAGTAACCGGGATGCCTCAGGTGGTCATCCGGTATAACAGGGATGCCATGGCGCGTTTCGGGCTAAACGTAGATGACCTGAACAAAGTGATCAATACGGCTTATGCCGGTCAGAGCGCCGGCCAGGTATATGAAGGCGAAAAACGTTTCGACCTGGTGGTACGCGTGAGCGATGAAAACAGAAGAAATATAGATGATATTCAAAGCATGCTCATTCCTACCCCTGCAGGAAACCAGATACCTGTTTCGCAGGTGGCGGATATCACCGAAGTAGACGGGGTGAACCAGATACAACGTGAAAACACCCGCCGCCGCATTGTGATCGGTTTCAATATCAGCGGCCGTGATGTGCAATCGATCGTAACCGAGCTGCAGCAAAAGGTGAACACACAGCTACATCTTCCTGCGGGATACCAGCTTGTATATGGCGGCTCATTCGAGAACATGAATGCCGCCAAAGCGAGGCTCACCATCGTTGTGCCGGTGGCCCTGCTGCTGATCTTCCTGCTACTGTATTTTGCCTTTCATTCCATCAGGCAGGGATTGCTTATCTATACCGCCATTCCGCTTTCGGCCACGGGAGGCATATTTGCACTCTGGATACGCGATATGCCCTTCAGTATATCGGCGGGTGTTGGTTTCATTGCTTTATTTGGCGTGGCCGTACTCAATGGTATTTTACTGGTCAATGAATTCAACCGGTTGAAAAATGAAGGCTGGCACGATGTAAAGCGCATCGTAATCCATGCCACCAAATCAAAATTAAGAGCGGTTCTCATGACGGCGCTGGTGCCCTCGCTTGGCTTTATCCCTATGGCCATAACCACGGGGGCCGGTGGCGAAGTGCAAAAACCATTGGCCACGGTTGTGATAGGCGGCCTGCTCATTTCAACCATGCTTACCTTATTTGTACTGCCGATACTGTATATCCTGTTTGAAAAAGGATTGGCTTATTTTAAACAGGCCAGGAAAGTGTTCATGGCTACTTGTATCCTGCTGGCCTTGTCGATGACAGGCTTTGCACAAAAACCGGTTACACTCGATGAGGTTTTGTATATGGCCGGCCAATACAACCAGTTGTTACAGGCAGCTGAACTGAACCAGGATTATTACAAAGCACTGGTACGTTCGTCCTTCGACCCCGGCAGCACCAGTTTCACATATGAACAGGGAAAGATCAACAGCACGTATATGGATAACCGTTTTACCATCGGTCAAACATTTCAGTTCCCTACGATGTATGCCAGGCAAAAAAAAGTAAATGCCTTACAAGTGGCAGTAAGCGGGTACCAGGCAAAACAGTTGTCTGTTGACCTGCAAACTGAAATAAAGCAGGAATTTTACCGGATGCTTGTTTTACAGAAAAGAAAACAGGCATGGCAGCAGGCCGACAGTATCTATGCGGCCTTTCTGCAAAAGGCAGAAAAAAGACTTCTGCTGGGAGAAAGCGATCTGCTTGAAAAAACAACGGCCCAGAACCAACGCCTGCAAATTGCAGCGCAGCTTACAATGATCGAACGCGACGAAGCCATCTGCCAGAACAGGATGCAGTACCTGTGCGGTTCCCTTACTCCATTTGTTCCTGTTGCCCATGGTATCATCTATCAGGCTAATGCAGCCATCAGTTTCCCGGATACCCTGATCATTCATAATCCCTTATTACAGGTACAGCAAACCATGGTGGCGCAGGACAAGGCCATACTGCAACTGGAGAGAAGTAAACTGCTGCCCACCATAAGCTTTGGTTATGCGAACAATTCCTTTTCGGGTTGGCAAACGACCGCATCGGGAGATCGGTTTTTCAAACGCAGTGACCGGTTCCAGTCGGGCGCAATTGGCATCGGACTGCCATTGTTCCATACCGCCCAAACTGCCAGGATAAGAGCAGCCAATTTTCAAATTCAGCAAAGGCAAAAAGAACTGGAAGCCATCCAGGCAAGACTCAGGGCAGATTTGAACAGCGCTATCAGTATGTATGCGTATAACCAGCAACTGATCGGCACATATCATGCGACCCTGTTACCGAATGCGGCCATCATAGTTCAAACAGCTACCAACCGGCTGCAAAAAGGTGAGATCGATTACCTGAACTGGGTATTACTTATTAACCAGGCCATCAATATAAAAAACGAGTATTACCAGGTTATTGAACAGTTCAATGAATCTGCATTTGAAATCGAAAAGCTCAATGGTATTATCCGTTAATGCAAAACAATTTATCATTTCATCTATCATGAAACAATTTATAACAGCCGTATTAATCATACTTTTTCTAATTGCCTGCCAATCCTCAACACAACAACCGGCCAAAGACGCCCCGAAAAGCAATACTGCCAATGAAACAGCAGCAACGGATGCGCAGGCTGTTACGCTTACTGATGAACAATTCCGGAATGCAGCCTTTACAATGGCTGCTCCTGAAATACAACCAGTGAACAAAGTGCTTAAAGTGAATGGCCATATTGAAGCTCCGCCCGAAAACAGGCAAACGATCAGTTTTCCGTTGGGCGGTTACCTCAAAACCAATCACCTGATCCCCGGCATGTATGTTAAAAAAGGCGCATTGCTGGCTACTATCGAAGATGTTGCCTTTATTCAACTGCAACAGGATTACCTTCTAAGCAAAAGCAAACTCGAATACCTCGAAGCCGATTATAACCGGCAACAGGAGTTGAATAAAACCCAATCGGGCAGCCAGCGTACTTTACAGCAGGCCAAAGCAGAATATGAAAGTCAGCGGATCACGAACCGGGCCCTGGCCGAAAAATTACGCCTGATAGGTATTGACCTGGACAGCTTATCGGAAAGCAATTTGTCACGCACTGTACATATTTATGCACCTATTGCAGGTTATATTACCAAAGTAAACGTCAATGCAGGCAAATATGTAGCTCCTACCGATGTATTATTTGAACTTGTTAATCCTTCCGAAACGCATATTAGTCTTACCGTGTTTGAAAATGATGCCGCCTTCTTACAACGCGGACAAAAAGTAGTATGCAACATCCCGGCAAAAGGCAATATACAAATACCGGCCACGATTAAACTGATCACACCAGACCTGAACGAAAGCAGGGCTGTTGAAGTGCATTGTGATTTCGACATACCGGTACCCGACTTACTGCCCGGCGCTTTTGTGAATGCAGAGATCTTACTCGGGCATCAACCGGGTTATACCTTACCCAATGAGGCTGTGGTAAAATGGCAGAATGAGCATTTCATTTTCACGGAAGCTGGTCCTCCAAAAAAATACAATATGATGAAAGTGGAAGTTGGCAATTCATCCAATGGACGCACGGAAATTAAAACGTCCATTCCGCCAGGCATAAAAGTAGTCGCCTCCAATGCCTACACTTTACTTACCATGATCAGGAATACGCCGGAAGAGGAATAAACCTTTTTATATGAAAGCGAATGCCCGGAAAAGAAACCCGAAATGGAAGGCAAAAGATATCATTCTGATGGCCTGGCTCATTATGATAAGCGTTTTTGTAATATGGGTGGTCGTGTACCACATAATATTATACTACCGGTATTTACAGAATACACACTAAGTAATTTAACGGCCAATATTAACTACTAACCGGTAGAGCACAAACCAACTCTGTTATGACAAATAAAAAGGAATACATTTTTACCAGGAAAGAATAGAAGATCTAATTAAACTTCGTTACACTTAATACGATAATAGTGGCAATAATGATCAGCTGCGCCAGGTTAAATATGGTTATTCGCTTTTTGATATCAGGCCATGAAATTGCTGATTTGTCATAGAGCTTATTTTCAAGCCTTTTACTGCTTTTCACGCTCATGATCCTTAATATTATTAATATAACCACTAATGCAATTTTTATTCGTAACCATAATTGACCGCCATATACCTTATGCATTTGGGTCATCATTAAAATACCGGCTGTAACAATAAATCCTAATGAAATGCCCATTAACCGGGCATATTTGCCGGTGGTAGCAAATAAAGCTTTTGCAGTGGTTTCATCTTTTTCAGTGTATTGCCATATTTGATTATAGGTGATCATGTTGGCAACAAAGGTGCCTGTGAACAATGCGAATGCCGAAAGATGAACAATGAGATAACAATAATATGCTGTCATATAATTTGTACTTTGAAATACAAATTTGGCAACCATTATTGATAGACGCCTGTGATAAAGATCACAAAATACTTTGCTTCATTCTTTTGTTTCTGATGCGGCTCAACGTTTCTCTTTTTATGCCAAGGTAAGAAGCTAATTGTGATATCGGCACCCTTTGTAATAAGGCAGGTTCGTTCTTTTCTAAAAATTCGTACCGTTTTTTTGCCGTTAATATGCGGTACAGTTGTAATTGCCTTTCCTGTTTCGCAGCTATTAATTGTAAGTTCTTTTGACCGGCTAAGCCAATTTCGGGTGATTGTTGTATGGCGGCCAGCAAATTCGGTTTATCAATTTTATGCACGATCATGGGTTCGCAGGCAACAACTGTAAAATTGGAAGGAATGTCAAAAATGTAGCTGTTTATATTAGTGAACGTTTCGTATTCAAAATAAAAATTGAGGTTCACTTCTATGTCATTCTGTATGTTATAAGCCCTGCAATATCCCTGTTCAATTAAATACAGTGACTGGCAATGCCTGCCAATGCGTATCAGTTCATCACCCTTTTTGTAAACTATCTTTGAAAAGAAAGGTAATACTATGTCTAAGCTGAGTTTAGATAGCTCAGAAAAAGGTTTAATATTTTTGATAAGGAGCTCCATTGCCCAAATTTACACCTTCTCTATACAATGATGCTCCATGTTTTTATGGGAGGTTGCTAATCTAAAACCCTTATTTATTAATCCCTTTTTGCAGTACCGCTAATTTTAATATTTAACGGCCGTTATATATTCCTGTCATGAGCTCCCGCTGACCCGCAACCTATAAATTAAACCACTAAACTGCCAATACCATGAAACAACTTTTCAGGCTGTTATTGCCTGCCCTGTTTTTTGCAAGCACTTTTACATCGAAGGCGCAAAATATCATTGCCCAATCTACCAGTTACCATCCCGGCTGGTACACCTCATTGGAAAATGATTTGGACTGGTATAATGCAGCAGGGCAAACTTTTCGGGCATCATCCACATCAACTATGGGTACTATTGAATTTTATATGTCAACTGTTTATGCGCCGGGAACGGTGAATCTGGAGATCTACTCATGCAGCGCTACCAATAGTTGGGGTAGTTTATTGAATACGGTAAACGGGGTTTCTGTAACGGCTGCGGGCTGGATTTCTGTAAATGTTTCGACTTTAAATATACCCGTTATTTCGGGTAATTATTATGGCTTTAAATTAATTCCGCAATTCGGCCTCAATGCGGGAATCGGCATAGCCAGCAGCGCGTACGCCGATGGCCAGTCGTGGGAAACACCCGGGTTTGGCGGTGATGATTTCCCGTTTAAAGTAACGGAGAACGTTACACTTCCTGTGCGGTTTGTTGATTTTTCTGTTCAAAAGCAAAACAACCGTTCCCTGTTGCAATGGAGCACGGCCGATAATCAACATGCACAATTTTTTGTGATACAGCATAGCAGCAATGGCATTGAATGGAACAATGTGGCAACAGTACCGGCTAAAGATAACAGCAATGCTACCAACGTTTATAAATATGAGCATCCAGGGCCTGCCAATGGAATGAATTACTACCGCATTAATGAAACTGATGTAGATGGCCGCCATATCATTAGCGGGATTACTATGTTGCGATTTAACAGGGAAAAGCAATTTTCAGTAATAACCAATCCGGTGTTCAATGGCCAGGTGCGGGTACTGCTGAACAAGCCAACCCAATTATATTTTTATAGCGCCAATGGCCGTTTGTTATGGCAACGTGAGGCTGCTGCAGGTATACAAACCATTCCGGTAAGCACGTATGCAAAAGGGTTGTATTTGCTGAAAGGAGATAACATAACTGAGAAGATTATGATTCAGTAACATTTACATTCGGATGCAATACCGTTAACACCATTTGTCATGCACATCGAGGCGCGCCCCGATGTGCATGACAAGTATTATTCAGCCTCCTCTTCCATTAACTTCAATGTTTCCTTGTCGGTAATTCCGAAGGATTCAGAAAACACCATTTTTCCATGCTCAAACTTTTCCGCATATCTTTTTATCCATTCAGTAAAAGAATTTGCTGCCAGGATCCTTATATCATCATCGTGATAAACTTCTATAATCTGTCCCTTTGTACCTTCTTCAGCAGGATCCAAATCAATACAAATAACATCGCCATCTGCTGAGGCAGTTACAGGTATCCATAATGGATTCCACCAGTTATCCTTTATACCTGATTCAGGATTTGATGTATTGTCAACTGTTGCACCGTTTAATACATCATTCCAGCCTGACCATATTTCTGCAATTCTTTCAAATGAAAGTAATTCCTGAAAATCGATTAGTCCGTAATCTGCATATGCCGTTTGCCCGTTATGAATTTTATAAAAGTTAATAAAGTCCTGTGGTAATTTTGTATTTATAATTTCCTCTAATGCTTTTATTTCATTTTCAGTTACTCCTGCATTTAGCTCAACGAATTCGGTTACCGAATTTTCGGTTAACCAGGTAGTGATTGTTTTCCATACATTTTCCATATGTAATCTATTTTAATAGGTTAAGGTATTTTCCTGCAATCGTGTGTTGCCTTATTATCTAAAATACGTTTTTTAAATTAAGCGAAAAGGTTAACAGTCGGTTATTTCTTGTAAATACCTTGAAAAGGATAGGGGATGCCCCTCCGTTGGAGAAATCATTGAGCAAATATGAAGGCCGTAATATAAAATTGTTTCCCTTAATTCAACCCCAATGATTTTGACTTAATCGAAGCTATTTCATATTCAACACTGGTGCCGCGTTTGGTATCGGGAATATTATGGGTTACAGATGAGTTGGGTTTAATGGAAATGTAGTCTTCATACCTCGTTTCCCATATACTTCCATTAGCTTTAATATAGGTTATTTTAACGTGTACCTTATCAAGAGTATAATCGGTAGTGTTGTTTATAGTTATTTTTAAATCAGAAATTCCCCCGAGCCTGCTGTGTTCGTATGAATTATTTTCTGCTTTTATATACGCCCTGATATTGTTCCTGATCTTTCTTTTTATGCTTTCGTCGCTATCGGTAGTGTTGCCTGCAGACGCTGCGCGTTTTTCCTTTTCTGTTTCTTTGGGGGCTGCTTCTATAGCAGCACGTTCATCCTGTTTATACAAAGCGGCCATTACACCCATAATTAAAATAACAGGTACAAGCAAAATCCAGCGCAGTTTAGAATTACTATGCCGCATCGGATTTCTTCTATGATCTGTTCGTAAATTATGCGGCCACGCAGATGGTTCTGGTTTTAGGGTCAACGTGGGAGGCTCAGGTGTAAACAATTCCTTAAGATCGTCAACTTTTCCGGCTACAGCCCATTCTGTAAGCCCGTCGTACCAAACGGGAGTATCTTTTGATATATTTTGTTGTTTAAGCTGGGTAACATCAAAAGGTCCTTGCTTCGTATTTCCATCATGCACATAGAACTTTTTCATAATGTCGGATTTTCAGGATTATTGGACTTCTGCACGAATTGCTAAAATAGATTTTTTTTTGTGCCCGTACAACCGGGTTTTTGATGTGTTAAATTATTTTAATCTGACACTATATTGAATACATTCGCTACCTGAACTCATACCCCAATCCGCTTACCTGTGTAAGCAGGTTGGCAGGCGCATCGGTTGCTTTACAACGTCCTTCAATTACCGGGGCAATCGGTGAATGGTGCGCTAAATATTCTTCAATTACATTGTGCATTTTATGGCCCATCAATGTTGGTTGCTTTACGCCTTCCATTCGGCAGATGGTGGTGTCGGGATCGCCTTCGCGTTCACAAGCCACAAAACTGTATACTTTATTCATGTCAACAGGAACACCGCCTACTTTTATCTGGTTTATTCTTTTACCAGCTTCATTGTTCAGCGTAAAAGTAACTTCCATGCCCTTGAAACGAACCACCCAGCCGCCTAACCGCTTTGCAGGGTCTTTCGCAAAGGCATTTTCCAGTTCGGTTTCCATCCAGGTCCATAATTGAAAACCGGTAATGGAGCCTTTTTTGGCTTCGCTGTCAACCGGTAACATGCTCCACAAATAATCAACGGTAATATCGGCTGTGCCGGTGGCAGGGTCGGGTACAAGGGGCGGACAAAAACGAAAACCATTGCTCAGCGCAATATCCGGTTTAAACTTCCACATAATGGCATCGGTAATGAAATTATCCATCGGCGTTTCGATAACATAATACCTTACGAGGGGTGTTTTTGTTTTACCGATAACACGGGTCAATTCATCTTTAAATGGCGCTTTTGCCTTTTTTATCAGTTGTTTCATTTCTTCATCTTCTTTGTATTGCTGCGGATCAACATCCAGCAACTGATAAGTATGGTCTTTTACAATTCCGTTTTCAATAACTATATCCAGCTTTGCTATAAATGACCCGAAAGCGCCCGGTTCTGTTATTTTTGTATGAGTGCCCTGTATCGGTTTACGAATCCTTTCATGAGTATCGGCGCCAAGTATATAGTCGGCCCCTTTTACCTGTTCCAGATTCGAAAGACCTACCTGTTGCGCCAGCCCCATATGTGTTAACAAAAATACCATCTGGCATTGCTCATATTCTTTCAGGATCTTTATATACTTAGCTACATTGGTAACCGGCGATGTGAATTTAATACCATTGCAATAAGCCGGCGACTGGCGTTTGGGAGTTAGCGGATCATTGTAGCCTATAAAACCTATTTTAATGCCTGCTATATGTTTAACATAGTAAGGAGGAAAGATCATATCGCCTTTCATGTCATCTGATGAATCGTGATACATATTGGCGCATACTTTTACGCCGTCGTAGGCAAACATATCTTTCATCATCATTTCTTTTCCGTACACCACTTCCCAGTTTCCCGGTAGCATGATGTCGTACCCGATGTTATTCATCAGGGGCACAATGGCCTTTCCTTCGCTGAGCGCCGCCGTACCGCTTCCCTGAAAACAATCGCCACCATCGATAACAAGAGTATTGGCCGCATTTAGATTTCGCAGCGTGTTGATCATTGTTTTGAGCGAAGCCAAACCGCCGCGTTTTTTGTATACTGGCACCCCCTTTTCGATAAAAAATTCATCGTGGGCCATTAACTGCGAATGTATATCGGCGGTATGCAACAGCGTTAGCAGGGTGGCTTTGCCTTTTTTTACAGCTTTGTTATGCTGTAGGGCGGCGGCTTTATAAGCCGTGTCGTTGTCGTTCATGGCGGCTGCTGCCAATGGATTTGTAACCAGACCGCCGCCTATTCCAAGGCCAAGTCCAAGCCGGCCGGCGTTTTTTAAAAACTCACGACGGCTGTTTTCGGAAAGTTCAAGATGTAATTCCTTTTCTTTTTGACTAATTTCACTGGCGTTGCAGGATGCGCATGTGCATTCAGGTATGTGTATAGGTGACATAGCAATCGTTGTTTTGGGGCTTAACAGTAAACAGGCTAAATTACAGTAAAATAATATATGAGGGATTAAATGTTGATGGTGTATACCGGCAAAATGGTGCTGAAATTGCCATGTCACAAATTGCCCTTTATTTGTCACATTTAGCCATTACGGGTTATACAGGCAAGCTGTATGTTTGCATTATCAAATTAAACATTCACTACTAAAAAAAATAAAAAAAATGGAAACGACAAGCACAACAAAGATCACAGTTGAAACCACAGTAAATGCGCCGGTTGAAAAAGTTTGGGAATTTTGGTCTGAACCCGGGCACATTAAAAAATGGAGCAGCGCTTCGGAAGACTGGCATGTACCTTTTGCTGAAAATGATTTACGTACGGGAGGAAAATTCACAACAAGAATGGAAGCTAAAGACGGCAGCTTTGGATTTGATTTTGGTGGCGTGTACGACGAGGTAATAACAAATGAACTGATCGACTACACAATGGGTGATGGCCGAAAAGTAGTGGTTCATTTTACCAGTAACGGAAACGAAACCAAAGTGGTTGAAACGTTTGATGCCGAAAACACCAACCCTGTAGAAATGCAACAGGCAGGCTGGCAGGCTATATTGAATAATTTTAAAAAGTATACCGAAGAGAATTAATCAGCCAAAGTATTGCCCTTAGTTCATAGAAATTTATACGTAAGAGCCTGCCGATGAACCGGGAGGCTTTTTCATTTTCGCCTGGCGGAAATGATCTATAACTGTAATCAATAAGTTCAAAAACTATCATTCATACTTTAAAAGTTATGAAACGTACTTTTTTGTAATGATTTGTAATTATTTTCATTACAAACTCTGCTGCTGAAAGTTATATATCATTCCTTTAAAAGCTGCTACGCCATTCAGTTTTAACACGTAATGCTCCTTTACGCAACAGCAGCTTAACTATCGCATACTAATTAAGTTAGTTTTGTGATGCTAATATAGTTAGTATTGATCGGTAGCTTTGCTGTAAATGGATGGAGGTTTATGTATTTAAACTGCAGAACATATTTTAGTTTACGCTACGGAACTTATGCTACTGAAGAACTGGTAAATACAGCTGTTGAACACGGAATAAATGCACTTGCTTTAACAAACATAAACTGCACCTGCGATTGCTGGGACTTTGTTAATTACTGCCAGCAAAAGAACATTAAACCTGTTGTTGGCGCTGAAATAAGAAACGGGGATACGCTGCTATACATTTTGCTCGCCAAAAATAACCAGGGGTTTGCCGGCATTAATGAGTTTTTATCATACCATTTACAACATAAAAAAAACTTTCCCGATGATGCAACAGTTTATTTTAAAAACAGTCACGATGTGGTTGTTATTTATCCCTTTGATAGAAAAGCTGCCGGTGATCTGCTGCCTGATGAATATATCGGCATACTGCCATCTGAACTAAATAAACTGTTTGCGACCGATTGGAAAAAATTCGAAAACAAACTGGTAATACGGCATCCGGTTACTTTTCAAAATAAAAAATACTTCAATTTACACCGGCTGTTGCGGGCGATCAATAAAAACACCCTGTTGTCGAAATTACCTGCCGAAACCCAGGCCTCGCCCGATGAAACTTTTGTGCATCCTTCTGTTTTGCTCGAACAGTTCAGGCAGTATCCTTCCATTGTGACCAACTCCTATAAATTGCTGGATGCCTGCCAAATTGAAATGGATTTTCGTACCGATAAAAATAAAAAGTGCTTCAGCGCTTCGGCCGAAGACGACAGGGTATTGCTCGAAAAACTGGCTACCGATGGGTTAATTGCCCGTTACGGCCGAAAAAATAAGTTGGCCTGGGAGCGGTTGTACAAAGAGCTAAAGATCATTAACGACCTCGGGTTCAATTCCTATTTCCTCATTAATTGGGATATGATCCGGTACGCCCAGTTGCGCGGATTTTACCATGTAGGGCGGGGTAGTGGCGCCAACTCAATTGTGGCCTATTGCCTCAGAATAACCGACGTGGATCCTATTGAACTGAACCTGTATTTTGAAAGATTTCTCAACCCCGAGCGTACTTCGCCACCCGATTTTGATATCGACTTCAGCTGGACGGACCGCGACGATATCATTGATTATATTTTTAAACGGTATGGAAAAAAACACGTTGCTTTATTGGGATCCTACACCACTTTTCAGCACGATGCCATCATTATGGAGCTGGGAAAAGTATTTGGTTTGCCCTTAGATGAAATAAAAGGATTACAACGATCTGCTCATTCAACCGACAATATTCAACGTACCATATTGCAGTATGGCAGCCTGTTGAAAAATTTTCCCAATAACATTTCTATTCATCCCTGTGGTATGCTCATTACCGAAAAACCGGTTACTGACTATGCCACCCTGTTTATGCCGCCAAAAGGTTTTCCTACAACGCAAATGGATATGTTCGTTGCAGAAAATATCGGCATTAATAAATTCGACGTTTTGAGCCAGCGGGGGCTTGGCCATATAAAAGAAAGTTTGCGTTTAATAAAAGCCAATAAAGGGGTTGATATAAATATTCATGATTTTCAAAATTTCAGGCACAATCCTGAAATCAAAAAGCAAATACGCGAGGCGCAAACCATCGGATGTTTTTATATTGAATCGCCTGCCATGCGGCAATTGCTGAAAAAGCTACGCTGCGATGACTACATTACCCTCGTAGCCGCCAGCTCCATCATTCGGCCCGGTGTGTCGCAATCGGGTATGATGCGTGAATACATCACCCGTTTTCACAACCGCGATAAAATTGTTTATCTGCATCCCCTTTTTGAAGAACATTTAAGCGAAACATTCGGGGTAATGGTGTTTCAGGAAGATGTGATAAAGATCGCGCATTACTTTGCCGGTCTCACTTTAGGAGAAGCCGATATACTGCGGCGCGCCATGAGCGGAAAATATCGGTCGAACAATAAATTCAGGCATATTAAAGAAAAATACCTGGCCAATTGCCGCGAGTTAGGCCATACCGATGAACTGGCTGCAGAAGTATGGCGGCAAATGGAAAGCTTTGCCGGATACAGTTTTAATAAAGCGCACTCTGCCAGTTTTGCTGTGGAAAGTTACATGAGCCTTTACCTGAAAACGTTTCATCCCAGGGAATTTATGGTAGCGGTGATCAATAATTTCGGCGGCTTTTATTCAACAGAATTGTATTTTCTTGAGTTGCTGAAAGCGGGCGGCAATATAAAAGCGCCCTGCGTAAATAACAGTGACCTATACACTACTATAAAAGGCAATGAGGTGTATACAGGATTTATTCATATAAAGGCGCTGCAGGAAAAAACTACGGAGCTAATGCTGGAGGAGCGAAAAGCCGGAGGTGATTATTTGCATTTACAGGATTTTATTGAACGAACAGCCATTGGGGCCGAACAATTGAATATTCTGGTAAGTGTTGGGGCATTCCGTTTTACCGGTAAAACAAAAAAACAATTGTTGTGGGAAGCCAGTTTTTTGCAGAAGAAAAACAAAACCCATGTGCCCGCCAGCGATTCGTTGTTTGAAGAAAAGCCGGTTCAGTTTAACCTGCCTGTACTCACCGACGACCCGGTCGATGATTTGTACGATCAGAAAGAGATACTTGGTTTTACACTCATCAATCCTTTCGATATGGTAGATGATGATGCTGATAAA
>Ga0114129_10005783_pt1 | contig 17511 bp, 15 predicted proteins | sample RhiMetdeltSRZDD1_FD_80071 | JGI IMG/M metagenome (GOLD analysis project Ga0114129, IMG submission 80071) | Populus rhizosphere microbial communities from Tennessee, USA - Rhizosphere MetaG P. deltoides SRZDD1 (version 2) (version 2) | ecosystem: Host-associated > Plants > Roots > Rhizosphere >...
GACCTCTGGGTCGCAAACTTTGACGAGGGCACTCTGACGAGAATCCACGCCTCCACGCGAGCCGTCGAGACGGTCAACGTGCTATCCGTCAATCCGGCGCATATTCTCGTCGACGGAGAGGTGGTGTGGGCCGGCGATTGGGGGCTCCCAGGGGTCGAGCGTCTGGGTGCGGTTGGGCCGAGCAGGCCGCGCCTGGTTGAGCTGCCGGTGCGAAACGCCGGAACGGGCGTTTGGAACGTCGCCGCAGGCGATGGTTACATCTGGGCGACGACTCCGCGAGACCGGTCGCTGTGGCGGATCGATCCGAAAACCGACGAGGTCATGCGCATCCCGATGCGGTACCCCCCGACCGGCGTCACCGCGAGCGAAGGCGACGTATGGGTGACGGTACGCAAGACGTGCCACCTTGGGTGTCGAGGGTGACGGAGCTGGTCGGCGAGCGGTCGCTAGAAGTAGGGACCGTTACGGAGCGAACTCCCCAGCGCCTGCGCCACCATCTGCGCTCGGCGTGAACTCACCGCCGGCCGGCTGGGCCGGCGCCGATGCCGGTGTGGACGGCTCTGAAGCAGCGGGCACGGCGCCGGCGCCAGGAGCGAACTCGTTGGCCGGGTCCGGCGGCGGTGGCGCCGGCTCCGGTGCGGGTGGGCCAGCCGGCTCGGGCACGGGGTCGCTTGGCGGCTCGGCGGCGGCCGGAGGCGCAGGTTCGACCGGCCTCTCCTCCTTGACTGGCTGACCCTCGACCTGCTGCACCGGGTCCGGGCGCGGCGGGCCGCGATGGTTCGCCAGCTCGTCGATCGCCGTGCCGCCTCCGGCCAGCGCCGCCGCCGACGCCGCCACCGCGGCGAGCTTCTGGCCCGCGGCCAGCTCCGTGGCGGCGTGCAAGCGATCGCCGAGCCCGACGAGCGACTCCGCGAGGCTGCGCAACGGACCTCCGCCCTCGGAGGCCACCAGCGTGGCCGGCGGCACCAGCGCGGCCACCCGCTGGGGCGTAGCGCGGAACTCGCGCAGCCGCGCTCGGCAGCTCAGGCATGTGCGCATGTGCGGGCGCAGGATCGCGAGTTGCTCGGCGCTCGCCTCGCCGTCGGCCAGCGCCGACAAGAGCGGCTCGTAGCGCGCGCACTCGGCGCCGCGCTCGATTCCGGAGACACGCCGCAGGAACGCCTGCCGGCCCTCCGTGAGGAGGCGGTTCACCTTTGTGTAGGACCACCCGGTCATCGCGCAGATTTCGCGATAGGAGAAGCCCTCGGCCCTCAGGCGCAGCGCCCTCACCTCGTGCGGCTTGAGCTGACCGAGTGCCTCGGCACCGAGTCGCAGCCGCTCCAGCCGCTCGGCCTGCTCGTGGGTGACCGCGGTGGGGGCCGGCCGGTCACGCAGCTCTCCGTCGTCCGTCACGGGCGAGTGGCGCTCGCGCTGGCGGCGGAGCGCCCAGGCCTCGTGCTTCACGACGGTCTTGAGCCACGGGATCAGCTCGTCCTCGCTCGTGCTCGGTGCCTTCGTCAGCAGGATCTCGATCCCGCGCTGGTAGGCGTCCTCGGCGTCCTCGGCCGTCACGGCGTGGCGGCGCGCCGTCGCGAGTATCTGTGGGCCATGGCGCGTTAGCAGCCGGAGGGCCGCCTCCTCGATCTCGCCCCGCGCGGGCCGGGTGCCGCGTCTCACCATCAGCACGACGTTCAGCCACGATCATGAACCGGCTCGCCCCCGGACGAGCACCCAGACCGCGCAAATTGCGCACGTTTTATTGAGCGGCCCGGAGCCCCCGGGGGAGTGGGGGGTCCGGGCCGCCGGCGTGGCCCCCTTAGCCCGCCGTTGTGCAGTCGACCGGGACGTCAAGCGTCTCGCTCCCGATCGTCACGCGCAGGTAGCCGTCGGCCGTGCAGCCGTACAGCCGTACAGCCCGAGCGCGGACCAGTTCTCCCCGGAGGTCGTGAGCGACCCGCACGAGGCACCCCTGCCTACCTTTCTGGAGTCTGGCGGTAGGCGGTCATTCCTCGCAGGGGGCATCCGTAACGCGAATGTCGCTATTTGCACGGGCTTTCGCCGCAACTCGCCCCCTTGCCCCGGAAGCTCTCAGGCCGTCTGCAAGTTTTCTCTCAGCCGTCGAACACGGCGACGCCCACGGGCTCCTCGGCGACCACCGCCCAGAAGGCGGGGCGAGAGCGCTCCACCCAGTCCTCGAAGGCCCGGTTGGCGGCGACGTCGTCGACGATCACGGCCGCCGGCCGGGTCAGGTGCGGCAGGACCGTGCGCAGCTCCCAGCTCACGTTCCGATACGTGTGCTGGCTGTCGTGCACGAACAGGGAGAGCCCACCAATCTCCGGCAGCAGGCGCGGCACGAGGCGGCGGCTCGTGCCCCGGTGCAGGGTCCAACGCGAGCGCAGCTCGTCGGGGACGAGCGCCCCTATGTAGCTCTCCACACCGGGCCGGACCGGCGCGCGGTCGACGCTGTGAAGCTCGCCATGGCCGTTCAGGGCCAGCGCCTTGGTGATGAAGCTCGAGCTCACCCCGTACGCCACACCCGTCTCGAGCACGACGGCCGGGCGCAGCGCACGGCAGAGCGCATAACAGAGCCGGGCGAGGCTCGGGGCGGCGTTGTGCGCGATCGGGAAGGGGAGGTCGGGCCCGAGGCGCTCGATCCGCTCGCCCACCTGCGCGTCGACCTCGGCCATCCCGTCCTCGCGCAGCAGCGCCGGCACGTCGGTGTTCAGGGCATCGCTCAGATCGGCTGCAATCTCGTCAAGGGGACGCGCCGCCGCAGAGGGCCGCGCCCGAAGCGGGTCCACCGCCCGTTGCGCCTGATCGATCACGACCTCCACCAACTCGCGCGGATCGTGCGCGAGCAGCGAGACCGCACCCGCGAGCTTGGCGCGCCGCCCACCGCTATCGGCGCCTCGCGTGACCACCCGGGGCAGCATAGTCAGACGCGCTCCGCCCACACCGCTACATTCGCGCACGGCAACTGTTTGACTACGTGCCGACGCGGAGCATCCGTGGCCAACGGATTTCTCAAAGAACTACAGGAGGTCGAGCCCCTCACGTTGCCCGAGCGCGACGTCCGGGCGGGCAAGCCCCTGCTCAGCGGGCTGCTGCGCTTCGATGTCGGCCGCGCCGTCGTGCGCATCGCGACGCTCGCCGCGCTCGACCTGGCCGGCCTGCTGCTCGCCATCTACACGGCGCTGATCGTCAAGACCGCGATCCAAAGCCCCGAGGCGCTCGACCTGATGTGGGACCAGGCGCTGGACTACCTGCCGCTCGGCGGGCTCGTGATGCTGCTGCTGTTCGGCCGCTCCGGCCTCTATCGCGAGCGCGCTCAGCGCCCCGGGCTGCCGCGCGTGATCGCCTCGCTTTTCCAGACCACGCTGATCGTGCTCCTGTTCGCCCTGCTCGAGGGCGAGGAGTTCCAGTCCTACTACATCTTCTACGGGTCGCTCTTCTTCGCGCTGATCTACGTGTCGGCGTTCCGCTGGGGATTCGAGAAGGTCAGCGGCGCGATCCTGCGGGCGGCCGGCTACCGGCGCAGAGCGGTGCTGGTGGGCTCGGGCACGAACATCCAGGCCGTCTCGCACGCGCTTCGCGACAGCCGCGAGATCGAGCCGTACGGGTTCGTGGCACGCACGCCGATCGCGCTGCTCGACGGGCTGCGCGACTTCCGCTCCCTGGAGCAGCTGGAGCGCCACTTCGACGCGATCGACGAGGTGCTCATCGCCGACCCGGACTTCCCGCAGGAGGAGGCGGTCGAGCTGGTGGACCGCTGCCACCGGGACGGCGTGCGCGTGCGCGTGGCGCCGTCGACGATGGAGATCCTGATGGACCGCGTGGAGTACGTGCCCGGGCAGGCGCTGCCGCTCTTCGAGCTGAAGCCGCCGGTCTTCGAGGGCGTCGACTTCGCGCTCAAGCGCACCTTCGACCTCGTCGGCGCGGGGCTGCTGGTGGCGGTGCTATCGCCGGTGATGATCGCCGCCGCGCTCGCCATCAAGCTCACCTCGCGCGGCCCGGTCTTCTACCGCTCGCAACGGCCGGGCATCGGCGGCAAGTGCTTCTCGTGCCTGAAGTTCCGGACCATGGTGGCCGGCGCCGAGCAGCTCCAGGACCGGCTCGAGGAGCACAACGAGGTGGGCGGCGCGATCTTCAAGATGCGCTCCGACCCGCGCGTGACCGCGGTCGGGCGCTTCCTGCGGCGCTGGTCGCTCGACGAGCTGCCCCAGCTCTTCAACGTGCTCCGCAACGAGATGTCGCTCGTGGGCCCGCGGCCGCTGCCGCAGCGCGACTACGACCGGCTCGAGGACTGGCATCGCAAGCGCTACCTCGTGCTGCCCGGAATGACGGGCCTGTGGCAGGTCTCGGGGCGCTCGGAGCTCGACTTCGACGAGCTCGTGCGGCTCGATTTCCTCTACCTCGAGCGCTGGTCGGTGTTCCTCGACCTGACGATCCTGCTGAAGACGATCCCCGCCGTGTTCCGGGCACGGGGCGCTTGGTAGGTACTCGGGCGCGGGGCGCTTGGTGAGCGAGCCCTACCGGGACGACAACCTGCTCGACCGGCTCACTGGGGCGGCCACCCGCCAGGTCCACTACGACCAGGAGATGCGCCGCGAGCGCGAGCTGCTCGAGCGGCGGCTCCCGCTCGCCGGAGGCGATGTCCTCGCGGTGGGCTGCGGCTGGCACCCTGGCCGGCACCTGTTCCCGAAGCCGCGTTTCCGGATGACCGGCGTGGACCTGGACGAGGCGATGATCGACTCGCTGCGCGAGTCGGGCGAGCTCGACGACGGCACGGCCGGACGGGCGGGCGAGCTGCCCTACGAGCCGGAGTCTTTCGACGTCGTGCTCTACAGGCTCGTGCTCCACCACGTGGTCTACCAGGGCCCGCTGTCGCCGATCTTCGCTGAGGCCGCTCGCCTGCTGCGTCCGGGCGGTGCGCTCGTGGCGGTGGAGCCGGGGCTCTGGCATCCGGTGGGCGCGGGACTCGAGCTGGCCAACCGCTTCGGGCTCGGGCCGGCCGTGCACGGCACGCCCGACGACATCCCGATCTCCCCGCGGGCGCTCGTGAGCCACGCGCTGCTCGCCGGGCTCGAGCCCGAGCTGCACGCGGTTACCTTCGGCTGGCGGCGGCTCCCGGCCAGCGCGCAGAGGTTGCTTCACGGGCTCGATCCGGCGGGCTCGCGGCCGCGCCTGGCGCCGTTCGGGCACACGCTGATGCTGATCGCGCGGAAGCCCGGGCCGTGAGCCCGAGCCGGTACGACGACGAGCTCTGGGAGCTGGTGTCCGAGCATCGCCACCCGCCGCCCGAGGCGCTGCGGGGCTTCGTTCGCTCGCTCGGCCATGTGGAGCGCGCGCTCGACCTCGGCTGCGGAGACGGCCGGCTGACGGCCGAGCTGGACGCGTCGGAGCTCACCGCGGCGGACGTCTCGCCGGTCGCGCTCGAGCGGGCGCGGGCGCGTCTCCCAGACGCGCGCCTCGTGGAGCTCGCGCCGGATGCCGCGCTGCCGTTCGACGACAGCAGCTTCGACCTCGTGCTCTGCGCCGAGACCATCGAGCACATACGCGACGTGCAGCTGCTGCTGTCCGAGATTCGCCGCGTGCTGAGGCCGGGCGGGACGCTTGCGCTCACCACCCCGGCGCACCTGCCGCTCGGCAGGCGTCCCGATCCGCTCTCACCCCATCTGCGCTTCTTCACGCGGCGCTCGCTCAGGCGCCTGCTCGACGAGCTCGGCTTCGAGGTGCGCTCGCTGCGGCGCCGCGCCGGCACGCTGTTCGCGCGCGCTACTCGTTGAGCTGCGGCTTGGCCGTGCCGGCCTTCTCGCGCTGCCGCGCCCGGGCGTCGAGGAACAGCGCGCGCGCCGGGCCGGAGTGCGGGTTGAGGTAGAGCGCGCCGCGGAGCGTCTCGAGCGCCTGCTCGGGCGCGTCGAGCGTGCCGAGCTGGAAGGCCGCGAGGCGGTACCACGTCTGCGGGTCGCCAGGGAAGAGGATCACCGCGCGTTCGAGGTTCATCTGAGCGTCGTCCACGCGATTCGCGGCGGTGTCGATCGCGGCTCGGACCAGAAGCGGGTCCGGGGTCAGCGGGTTCAGGTCCTCGGCGTCCTCGGTCTTCGCGATCGCCTCGTCGAACTTGCGCTCTTCCCCCAGTGCGAGCGCCTGGTTCGTCGCGCGGTCCGAGGCCTCCGGCTGCCAGATCGCCCACGCCAGCAGCAGCGCCGTGCCGATCGCGAGCAGCGCGCCCGCGATCCGGAACCCGTCCGGGCGCTTGGGGCGCTCGGACGGCTCGGCAAGCCCTTCGGCGCCCAGCGGCCCGCGCCCCGCCAGGAACCCGGCGCCGATCAGCGCCATCGCGGTCGGGGCCTGGATGAACCAGGTCCAGTCGATCAGCGACTGCACGCCGTATGCCACCGGCACCAGCCCGAGCGCGACCAGCCCGAGGCGCTCCGGCGTCCAGTCGCGCCGCGGCACCGGGGCATCGTCCCGGTGTGCTTGCATGAGCCGGCGCGGGAGCAGTCCGGTGGCGCTTAGCGCCGCCAGCATCCAGACCACCACCAGCAGCGTGCTCACGAGCAGACCGATCAGGCCGAGGTCGGCCATCGTCTGCGGTATCCAGCCGTGAGCGTGCTGCGTCACCGACTGGTCCGTGCGGTGGCGGAGGCGTGCCTTCTCGAAGGCGCCCGCGCCGACTCCCTTGAGTGGCCGGTCCTCGAAGACGCGGAACGCCTCACGCCAGTACTTGCCGCGCGACGAGGAAGCGGCGAACACACGGCCGCCGCCCTCCTCGGGCGCCACCTGCGTCTCGCTCGTGAGCTCGTCGATGCGGTCGCCGATCCCGCGCTCGCTGAAGGCCACCGACGTGAATGCCGCGAGCGGCACGAGGCACGCCATGGCCACCGCCGCCACGCCCACCCGCCTGCGCAGTCGCGCAGATGGCGCCCGGTGCTCCACGACCACCTCCACTGCGGCGCCCAGGAGCACGAGCGCGACGATGAGCAGCACCACCAGGGCGCCGAAGTCGCCGGCCACGGCCTCCTTGGCGGAGAGCGGCTGGAAGCTCTTCGTGAAGGCGTCCTTGGACAGCGCCCATGCACCCACGGCCGACGCCACGATCAGCGGCAGCAGCAGCGCAGGAAGGCTGCGCAGCCGCAGCGGCACGAGCGCAAACCAGGCAATGGCAGCGACCGCCGCGGCCGCTGCGGCGCCGCGCGACTGCGTCAACAGGATGGCCAGGATGCTCACGCCCATTGCGGGATAGGCGAGCACCCGCGCGACCGCGGGCCCCGTCCGGCGCGATCCGAGCCAGAGCGCGATCGGCACGGCCATGGCCGCGACGCAGCCGACGGCGTTCCAGTAGTCGAACGGCGCTCCGAGCCTGTTCGACACCTCGTGCTCGGCCAGCGCCGCGGGCCACACCCGCGAGGCGAGCGCGTAGACCACGGGCACCGTGGCTCCGATGAGTAGCCCGACGAGGATCTGAGGGGCCGCGCGAGGGGCCAACCGCGCGCCGGCCACCGAGGCGGCGAACACGGCGAGGTAGGCGAACGTGCGCCCCGCCTCGACGTAGCTCAGCTCGGGGACGATCGACCACAGAATCGACACCGCCGTGAGGAACGCCAGCAGCGAGAACAGCAGCAGCGTCGTCATCCCGTGGATCGCCCCGCTGCGGGCCCACAGGAACGCTGCGGCCACCACCGCGCCGCTGGCGAGGACCACGAGGACCCCCGTGACCGATGTGCGCGTTAGCTCGGTGCCACCCTCGGCCCCGAATGCGACGCCCACCAGGGCGCCGCCGATTATCAGCGGGACTGCTCTAGCGGCGACGCTGGAAAAACGGGACACGCGGGGCCGGGATCTTGGACAGGAGTGGGATCCGCGCCAGCGCCGGCACGCGCTCGCGCATGGCGGCGAGTCCGCTTGCCAGCGCGAACAGCCCGAGCAGGATCAGCGCGAACAGAAGCGGGAGTGGGACCTGGTTGCCCGCACCGGCCAGGTTGAAGAAGCCGCTGCTGTCCGGCTCCAGGCTCGCGCCGCCGACATCCACCTTGGGAGCGTCGCCCCCAGCGGCCGTGGCGACCGACGCCAGGTCACTCTGGTCCTCGGTGCGCGCCGCAGCCTCACCCGCGGGGTCGGTGCCGCCGACGCCCGGGCTGCCCGCGCCCTTGCCCCTGTTCGATCCGCCCTTGATGGCGGAGGCGATCACGTCACCGCAGTCCGAGTACTCGTCCTGGTCGCTCGGCAGGTTCTCCTTGGCCTTGCGCAGCTCGGCGTTCGAGTAGTTGCGGTCGAGCTTGCCGTCGAAGATGCAGTCGCGCAGGACCTGGTCCGCGCTCGCGAAGGCGGACGCCGGCAGGGCGACCACGGCGAGTACGCCGATGAGGATCAGATTTCGTGCGGCTCGGCTCATGGAGAGGGGTTCGGCGACAGGGCAGAAGGGGCTGACGCTAGCAACACGGCTGCCCCCTGCCGAGGATCCCGGCAACCCGTTGTTCTGCCCGGTTTGCGCATGCCTAAACGCTTCCGACCCGTGCGGTGAGGCAAAGTTGCGGCGTGGCACCACGCGTGGCGATACTCGCTCCGGTCCCCGTTCCGTACCGGGAGCCGCTCTTCAGCAGCCTTGCCGGGCGTGGCCGTGTGGATCCCCATGTGATCTACCTCTCCGCGAGCCAGCCCGGGTGGGACCAGCCGGTCGGGTGGTTCCCCATATCGCACGATTACCCAAGTGAACTGCTGCCCGCCTGGCAACGCAGCCGGGGCGGCCGCAGCCCCGTCACCCTACCGTTTCGTGCCGGACGTTCGCTCAGCGCCGCGCGCCCGGACTGCGTGGTGAGCTGGGAGTACGGGCCGGCGACCATGCGGGCTCTCCTGTGGGCGCGCCGCCGGCGGGTGCCGCTGCTCGTGTTCAGCGAGCTGACGCCGTGGAGCGACGGCGCCCTGTCGCCGCTGCAGCGCCGCGTGCACCGCCTGCTGGCGCCTCGTGCCAGCGGTTTCATCGTGGCCAGCTCGCAGGGAGTGGAGCGGCTGCGCGCCCTCGGCGTGGAGCCGAGCAGGGTGGAGGTGGCGCTTCAGAGCGCGGACGTGAGCGGCCTGGAGGCACGCGATCGCGAGCACGCCGGGCGCGTGCGCATCCTCGCGCTCGGGCGACTCGTCCCGGACAAGGACCTCGACATCCTGATCGACGCCTTCGCCCAGGCGGGCTTCGCCGATGGAGAGGCCGAGCTCGAGATTCGCGGAGCCGGCCCGCTCGAGGCGGAGCTGCGCGAGCAGGCCCAGCGCCTGGGCGTGCCGGCGCGCTTCCCGGGTCCGGTCGCGCCCGGCGAGCTCGGAAACGTGTACGGCGGCGCGGACGCGCTCGCGCTCGTGAGCAGCTACGAGCCCTTCGGCGTGACCCTGCGCGAGGGCGCGGCCGCCGGGCTGCCGCTGATCGCCTCGCGGCGCGCCGGGGCGGTGGGCGACATCGCCGTGGAGGGGGAGAACGCGCTCGTGATCGAGCCGGGTGACCGCGGCCAGATCGCCGCGGCGCTGCGGCGCGTGGTGCGCGAGCCCGAGCTGCGCGAGCGCCTGGCGGCGGGGAGCAGGGCGATCACGGAGCGCCACCCGCCGGAGGCGGATGTCGAGGCGTGGGAGCGGGCGGTGCTGCGAGCGGTGGCTGAACTGCAGCATTGAAGGCGGGTCCTATCGAGATATATCCGGCTGAGCCGGACAAATCTGGATAACCCCCCTTGGACACCACCCCTTCACCGCTGCTGTAAGCGCCGGTGAACGGGCGGAGCCGAGCGTCAGCCGAGCAGCGCCGGTAGCAACTCATCGGTCACGGTCTGCTGGACCGCGTCAGAGCGATAGGGGCGCATCAGCTCGGCCGCTCGCTCGCGGTACTCGCGCACGCGCTCGTCCGGCAGCTCGAACGCCGCGCGGATGGCAGGTGCGAGCGCGGCGCCGTCGATCGCCGCTGCGACCAGCGACGGGTCGAGCCGGCGTGCCAGCCGCAGGCCCTCGTACGGGCCGCCGGACGGGACGGTTGCGAGCAGCGCGCCGTCGGCGAGCGCCTCGAGCGGCGCCTGGCCCCAGTCCTCCCAGCGCGCGCCGGCCACGTAGGCGTGTGCCTCGCGCAGCCGCGCCCGGAACACCGCCGCGGGCACGGTGCCGCGTAGCTCCAGCGTTGCGGGCTCGGGGACGCCGCTTCGGCGCAGCTGCGAGCGCGCCCAGTCGGGGTTGAGGCCGAACACCTCGAGCCGGGCGTCCGGCACCGCGGCCGCCGCCCACCCCGCCACCAGAACGTCGAGTCCCTTCGCCTTCGGATCGGGCACGTACGCCACGGCTAGGCGCTCTCGCTCGGGAGACCCGGAGCCCCTGTCGCCCGACGACGGATCGACCGGCGGCGACACGACCACCGAGCGCGCCGCGCCGGGTGGAAGCGCGTCGGCGCCGGCCACGCTGAACGGGATCGTGAGTCGCGCCCGCCGCATGGCGCGGCGCTCGAGCGCGTGCAGGAACGCGTTGAGCGCGCCCGGACGGTTCAGGCGCGCGGGTGCGTCGAAGCGCACCGCGTACGGCACCGGCAGGGCCGGGAGCAGCATCGCGGCCGTGGTGGAGGACACGATCAGCGCGCGCGGCTCGTGACGCTCGACGGCGCTGCGCACCGTTCGCCGGGCCGCGTGCATCTCGACCAGGTCGTTGAGCGGGTAGCCGCGCCGCAGGCGGTCGGCTGCGCCCCGGCCGACCGCGACGACGGCAGTGGAGGCGCCCGCCCGCCGCAGCTGCTCGAGCAGCTGCTCGTCGGCCACGCGCCAGCCGAGCGTCGTGCCGAGCGACACCAGCAGGACGTCAGGCCTGGCCACGCCGGACCGCCTCCTCGAACGCGCGCTGGTAGCCGTCGACCATCGCCTCGCCGCTGAAGCGCTCGCGCTGGCGCCGGCGGCCCGCTGCGCCCATCTCGGCGGCTCGCCCGGGGTCGCCCGCGAGGTCCAAGAGTGCCTGGCGGATCGGCTCGGCGCTTCCGGCGGGCACGAGGCGTCCCGTCTCCCCATTCACCACCTGCTCGGCGGTGCCGCCCACGTCGGTGGCCACCACCGGGCGCTCGAGCGCCATGGCCTCGAGGATGCTCATCGGCAGTGCCTCGGCCTCGCTCGGAAGGCAGAAAGCGCTGGCGGCGCGGATCAGCTCGAGCACGTCGCGGCGCTCCCCGAGCAGCGTCACGCCGCTTCCGCCCGCCAGCCGCTCGAGCCGCTCGCGCTCAGGGCCCTCGCCGGCCACGTATCCGCGGAGGGATGGGTTCTCGCGCCGAGCCGCGGCCACCGCCTCGATGAACAGGTCGACCCGCTTCTCCGCGCGCAGGCCCGCCACGCACAGCACCGGAAAGCCATCCGGCCCCAGGACCGGCGAAGGCTGCACGCCCTCGAGGTGCCGCTCGAAGAGCCCGTTCGGTACGACGTCGATGCGCCCGCGCGGGTAGCCGAGCGCCTCGAGCGGCGGCACCTGCCGCTGCGTCACGGCCACCACCGCGTCGACGGCGCGCGACACCAGGCGCGTGAGGGCGCGCTGGTGGGGCCGCGCCGGCACAAGCTTCCCCGCCGGGGTGAGCGGCGTGTGCTCGTTCATCACGTGAACGGCGTCCGGGCCGCTGCTGCGGCGCGAGCGGCGCGCGATCGCCTCGCCCACGAGCTGCCCGCTCACGCCCCGGCTCACCAGCGCGTCCGGCTCGAACGCGGCGGCAAGCGAGAGCGCCTTGCGCAGCGCGCGCGGGTCCGTTCGCCGCCGCAGGCGTAGGCACTCCGCCGGGACGCCGCGCGCCACGACGTCGTCGAAGAACGGCCCGGTGGCGGCCAGGGTCACCAGCTTCACCGTCTCGCCGCGCTCATGCAGCTCGGGGATCAGCGTGGCCCAGTGGCGCTCGGTCCCGCCCGTGCGCATGTCGGGGCAGACGAAGAGCAGGCGCATGTCAGCGCCTCCGGTGCACGGCGAGCACCTCGCCGGCGCGCTCGCTCGGTAGGTAGGGACGCTCCGCAAGGAAGCGCGCCGCCTCCTCCACCGCGTCCTCGCGTGCGTAGGCGGCCGCCACCACACCGAGCTCGTGGCGCACCGGCAGTGCGTCGACCACGCCGAGGCGCCAGCCGCGCTCCGCGGCCACGGCCGCCCAGTGGAGGTCGAGTCCCCAGCCGTAGCGCAGCTCCGGGAACGGCAGCAACTCCGCGGCCGCTGCGCGCCCGAACGCGGTCACCGGCCCGATCTCGACGAAGCGCGTCTCGCGGACGAGCGAGGCAGGCCTGCGGCGGGTGACCTTCCAGGCCGAATGGCTGCGCAGCGTCTGCGCGGGCTGCGCCAGGTCGAGCTCGAATGCCTCGGCCACGCCGACGAAGCGGTCGAGGAAGCCGCGCGGCAGGCGCACGTCGTCGTCGATGGCGATCGTCCAGTCGGGCGGGGCGGCGGCGCTCGCCTTCAGCAGCACGTTGAGGTTCTCGAACTTGCCGCCGCTCAGGTTCTCGGCCACGGTGTGCGCACCCAGCGCCTCGTCCGCCGGGCCGGTAGAGCCGAGCGCCACTCGCACGCGGTGGCGCCCGGAGTGCAGCTCGGGGAGCGCCTCGGCCAGAAGCGACCCCGGGCGGTACACGCCGACCACGAGCACGTCCAGCGGCGCCGCCGCGCTGCGCCCGAGGCGCGCGGCGCTGCGACGCGTGCCGGCCAGCGTGTCGAGTGCGCCGTAGGCGAGCTCGCCGAGCCGCCGCTTGGTGCGGCGCCACGGGTCGATCACGTCGCCGGCGTCGCCGGACAGGAACGTGGCGGGGTCGGGCCGCGTGGAGCTCATCGCGGCCGCAGCGCCTCGACCACGCGGCCCGCCGAGTGGGCGCCCATGATCACGCCCTGCGGGCACGCGCGCCGGACCGTGTGCCAGCCACAGCCCGCCAGCACGCGCAGCTCGCGCGCGAGCCCCGGCGCCTGCCCGCGGCGGCGGTCGCTCGAGCGCGCCCCACGGCCGCGGTGGTAGGCCGCGCGCGCGAGCTTGCGCAGGCCGGAGTCCTCGGCGCTGCGCCGGTGGTCGAGCCCCGCCTCGGCGAGGTAGACGATGCGGCCGCCGGCCGCGCGCAGGCGCAGCAGCCACTCCTCCTCGTCGCCGTGCGCTCGGTCGAGGCTCTCGTCGAACTCGCCGATCCGCTCCACCGCGGAGCGGCGCACCGCGAAGTTCGCGCCCCAGACCATCTCGGCCTCCACGTCCTCGGGGCCGAGGTCGAGCGTGGTGATCGGTGGATCCTCGCGCCCGCAGCCGCGCGGCGCGTGGCCCTCGAAGCGCGCGCGGATCGGCCCGCCGAACGCCTCGGCCTCGGGGTGCCGCTCGGCGCCCGCCACGAGCGCGTCGAGCCAGCCGGGCGGCACGAGGACGTCGTCGTCCACGAACGCCACCAGCGCGGCGCCGCCCTCGCGCAGGCCGGTGTTGCGCGCCGCGTTCAGGCTGCGCCGCTCCCCGTGGCGGACGATCCGAACGCCGAAGCGCTCCGCCACCTCCGGGGTCGCGTCGCTCGCTCCATCGTCCACGACGAGAAGCTCATGCGGGATCCGCGTGCGCTGCCCGCACAGCGACTCGAGCGTGACCTCGAGATACGCCGCGCGACCGCGCGTGGGGACCACGACGGTCACCGACGGCTGGTCCATCGGCTGGATAGCGTAGCCCCGCCGCATGCACGTCCTCGTCGTCCACAACCGCTATCGGATCGAGGGAGGCGAGGAGCGCTCCGTCGAGCTCCAGCTCGCCGCGCTGCGCCGGGAGGGCATCGCGCACGCGCTGCTCGAGCGCCGCTCCGCCGACCTCACGCGCTCCCAGGCGGCCCGGGCTCTGCTGCGCGGGGGCCGCGACGAGGACGACGTGGAGGCCGCGGCGCGCCAGCTCCAGGCCGACGTGGTGCACGTGCACAACATGCTCCCGCTGCCCGGCCCGCGCGCGCTGCGGGCGGCTCGCCGGGCGGGGGCCACCGTGGTCATGCAGCTCCACAACCTGCGCCTGTTCTGTGCGATCGGCGTGGCGGCCCGCGACGGCGGTCCGTGCTTTCGCTGCCATCACCGCAACACGCTGCCCGGGCTGGTCCTGAACTGCCGCGGCTCGCTGCCCGAGGCGGCGGTCTACGCCGCGGCGCTCGCCCGGCACCAGCCGCTCGTGTTCGACTCCGTCGATCGCTTCGTGGTGCCGAGCAGCTACGCCGCCGGCCAGTCCGCCCTGCTGGGCGTGCCGGCGGACCGGCTCGAGGTGGTGCCGCACTACCTGCCCGCCGAGGCATTCAGCGAGGCGAGCCGCGCGCACGAGGGTCGCCACGCGCTCGTGGCCGCCCGGCTCGCGCCTGAGAAGGGCATCGACACGGCGATCGAGGCGGCGGCGCTCTCCGGAGTGCCGCTGCGCGTGGCCGGCGAGGGCCCGGCCGCCGCCGAGCTCGCCGAGCTGGCGGCGCGAACCGGCGCGCCCGTGGAGTTCACCGGCCGCCTGAGCCGCGCGAGCCTCGACCGCGAGCTCGCCGGTGCGGCGATGCTCCTGATGCCGTCGCGCTACCACGAGTTCGCGGGCTACTCCGCACTCGAGGCGATGGCGGCCGGCGTGCCGGTGGTGGCGTCGAGCCTCGGTGCGCTCCCCGAGATCGTGGCGCGCCGACGCTGTGTGCCGCCGGGCGATCCGGCGGCCCTGGCCGCCCGGATGACGGCGCTCTGGGCGGATCCCGAGCTGCGCCGAAGCGACGGCGACGAGCTGATCGCACGAGCGCGCGAGCACCACTCCGAGCGCGCTTACGTGGAGCGGCTACTCGCCGTCTACGCGGGCGCCGACACCGGCTGACTGGCGCAGCCAGTCGACCGTGTCCGCGACACCGGTGCGCAGGTCCACGCGCGCCTCCCAGCCGAGCACCCGCTTCGCCTTCTCCACCGAGGGCCAGCGTCGCTGCACGTCGACCTCGAAGCTCGGCAGGTGCTTCAGCTCGAATTCCGCCGGGTCGCGCCCGGCCGCCTCCCAGACGATCTCGGCGATCTCGGCGACGGTGCGCTCCTCGGACGCCGAGATGTTGAAGTCCTCGTTCTCGCCGGCCGGGCTCTGCATGGCCGTGACGATGCCCTCGGCGATGTCGTCCACGTGGGTGAGCGTGCGCGTCTGCGCGCCCGACCCGAAGATCTCGAGCGGATGCTGGCCCGAGAGCGCCTTGCGGATCAGGTCCGGGACCGCGTGCGCGATGCCGGGCTCGTCCTCGGGCATCTCCCCCGGTCCGTACGCGTTGAAGGGCCGGCAGATCGTGTACGGGAGCCCGTGCTCGTCGTTGAGGGCCCGGCAGTAGACCTCGCCGGCGAGCTTCGAGAACCCGTACGCGGACCTCGGCGCCGGGCACTCGTGTACGTGGCTCTCGGCGGTCGGGAACTCGGTCGCGTTCTCGAACACCATCGAGGACGACACGTACACCAGGCGCTCCACCGGCTCGTCGAGCGCCGCCCGGAAGACGGCGTTGTAGAGGCCGGTGTTCACCTCGAGCAGGGTGTGGGGGAGCCTGTGGAAGTTGGCGATGCCGCCCACGATCGCCGCGAGGTGGATCACGTGCGTGCAGCCCGCCATCGCCGCGCGCGCCGTGGCCGCGTCGCGCAGGTCGCCGCGCTGCACGTCGCAGCTCTCGCTCATCCAGTCGGGCGCCGGGGAATGGTCGGATACCCGGACGGTCCAGTCCCCGTCGCGGAGCAGCCGCCGCACCACCGCCGAGCCGATCGTGCCGGCTCCGCCGGTGACGAGAACGCGGCTCACTCGGCGGTCACGCGCTCGTGCACCATGCCGAACACGGCGCCGGAGCCGGTCACGTTCCACGGGTCCACGACGAGCGTGCCCTCCGGCAGGCGCTCGAGCAGGCCCTCGAACTCCGAGTGGTTCGTGGCCACCACGACGGCGTCGGCGCCCTCGAGCACGGCGTCGAGCGGCTCCGAGTCCGCCGGCACGTGCGGGTCGTGGCGGGCCACGTGCGCCAGCTCGCGCTCGAGCATGCGCACGAGCTTGTAGGAGAGCGAGTCGCGGACGTCGTCGGAGTCGCGCTTGAAGGTGAGCCCGAGCACGGCGATCTTCAGGTCGCGCAGCGAGCCGCCCAGCCGCGCCTTCAGCCCCTTGACCACGAACAGCGGCACCGTCTCGTGCACCCGCGACACCGCGAGCAGCATGCCGGGCGCGCTCGAGCGCTCCTCCGAGAAGGTGAAGTCCTTGCGCAGGCAGGCGCCCGCGGTGAGGCCCGGAGCCGCCATCCCGCCGCGCGGGTAGTCGTGGTTGATCAGCTCGATCACGTCGAAGACGTTCGCCCCGTACTGCTCGCACTCCATCATCAGCAGGTTGGGCAGCGCGAATTGGGTGTAGCGCAGGATGTTCGTCCAGATCTTCGCCAGCTCGGCCTGCACCGGCGTGGTCTGCACGATCTCGGTGCCGAACGCCTCGAACAGCTCCGCCGTCTTGGCGCCCGAGCTCTCGCCCACCCCGCCGATGATGCACGGCAGCGTCGCGATCTCCTCGAGGAAGTGGTTCTCGGCGATCCGCTCGGGCACGTGCGAGACGAACAGGTCCTCACCGACGCGGAAGCCGCGCCGCTGCTCGATATAGCCGGCGACCCACTCGGTGGTGCGCGGTGCGACGGTGGAGCGCAGGATCAGCGAATGGCCCTCGCGCAGCACCGGCAGCAGGTCGTCGATCACTCCGCGGACATGGGAGATGTCGATCTCGATGTGGACGTAGGACGGCGTGTGCGGCGTGAGCACGATGTGATCGGCCCGGGCGGCGTCCTGCACGGCCCGCGTGAGCTCCAGCCGGTCGCCCTCGAGTACGCGCTCGAGCACCTCCTGGGTGCCGGTCTCCGAGAACGGCATGCGCCCGGCGGCAAGCTGGTCCAGCACCTCCTGCTGGCGCTCGACGCCGATCGTGTGCAGCCCGCGATCCGCGAGCGACAGCGCGAGGGGAAGGCCGACCCGGCCGAGGCCGACGACGGCAACGCTCGCTTCCATGCGCCGCAGTCTATTTACGCTCGCTCAGGTACTGGCGCACGAACGCCAGCACGAAGCGAGGGTTGAAGTAGAGGTAGCGCGGCAGCAGCCGGCGCGGCTCCTGGGCGATCCGGTAGATCCACTCGAGCCCGCGCTCCTGCATCCACGACGGCGCCTGGGAGATGCGGCCCGCGTGGAAGTCGAACGCGGCGCCGACCGCGCACATCACGGGCACGTCGAGGCGCTCGCGCATGCGCGCCATCCACTTCTCCTGCTTCGGCACGCCGATGCCCACCCAGAGCACGTCGGGGCGCGCCTCGTTGATCTGCTCCACGAGCGCGTCCTCCTCCTCCGCGGTCATCGCCCGGAAGGGCGGCGAGTAGCCGCCGACGATGTTGATGCCGGGGTGGCGCTTGCGCAGGTTGAGGGCGAGCTGCACGAGTGAGCCCTGGTCGCGGCCGCCGTAGAGCCATACGCGGTGGCCGCGCTCGGCGCAGCGGTCGTTGTAGCGCAGCATCAGCTCCGGGCCGTAGACGCGGTCGCCGAGGTTCGCGCCGAGCAGGTTCGCCGCCCAGACCA
>Ga0114129_10005784_pt1 | contig 17509 bp, 14 predicted proteins | sample RhiMetdeltSRZDD1_FD_80071 | JGI IMG/M metagenome (GOLD analysis project Ga0114129, IMG submission 80071) | Populus rhizosphere microbial communities from Tennessee, USA - Rhizosphere MetaG P. deltoides SRZDD1 (version 2) (version 2) | ecosystem: Host-associated > Plants > Roots > Rhizosphere >...
CGATGTTGACCGGCACCGACAGGAAGCTATAGCCGCGCACCTCGCCGCTCCAGTTGACCAGAGCAAGGCCCTGGAACACGAACAGCAGGCCGAAGGTGACGAGCACAACGTCGGCATCGAGCACGTCCTGGTTCGGTGCCCGGCGAACCAGTGGCATCATGAGGTACTGGTAGATCAGCCAGTTGATCGCAAAGGCTATGGGCAGGCTGATGAAGAGGCTCAGAAGCGGGTTGAGCTTCCAGAGCATGATCGAGAAGAAGGCCGCGAACGCGCCGCCCAGGAAAAATTCCCCATACGAGAGATTCAATATGCGCGCCACGCCGTATTGCAGGTTGAGGCCGAGCGCCACCAGCCCGTACATGCCGCCGAGCAGCAGGCCATTGAGGAACACTTCGAACAAGATCACGGCTGCGCCCATGCCTGCATAAAAACGTGCCTGCATGCAAACGGGTCAGGCCGGCTCGAGCGACCTGACCCGCAGTCTCTACCGCCTATCGCCGGCAAGTCACGACCACTGCGGCTTGGGGAACAGCATCGGCTTGGCGCCCGCCTTGTCCGCCGGGAAGAGACACACCAGCTCCCCGTTCTGCCACTGCCCGACCGCCCAAGGATTGGCGTTGAGCTGGTTGACGTACTTGATGTCGCCCCACACCGTCTTGAAGGTACCGCTCGCAATCACGTCGCGGATCTTCTTGCGGTCGATCTCGCCGACTGTTTCGATCGCCTCCTGGGTGATCTGAAGGGCCGAATACACGTTCACCGTGCCGGCTTCGTATGCACGGTTGAACATGGCTTGATGGGCCTTGGCGAACTCGTCCATCCCCGTCCCGCTCGCATCGGCGGGGCCGTATACGAGAATGCCGTTGATCTTGCTGCCAAACTTCGCCTTGTAGGTGGGGAAGACGCCGCCGATCGCCACGTACATGACCGAGGGATTGAACCCCACGATCTGCATCTGCTCGGTCAACATGAACGTGTCGGGCGGATAGCTGAATGCCAGGAAGGCGTCTGGGTTTGTTGCCATGGCCTCGCGGATCAGCGGCTGCAAGTCTGCGGCGCCCAACGGGTAGCTCTTGGTGAATACCACCTCGATCCCGTCCGCCTTCGCCGCTGCAAGAAACGCCTCGTTGTTCTCCACGCCGTATTCCACGGTTGGATGAACGGTCGCGACGCGACCCTTGATCTTGCCCTGCTTCTTCAGCTCGGCGAGGGCCGTGGAGAGCGCGCCGCTCGACGCCTTCGGCTGTGCAATGTTCCAGAATGCGTACGGCCACCTCGGACCTTGCTCATAGGTCTTGTTCGTGGTGGCCGTCGTCATGATCACCGGATACTCGGCCTTGTTGATGATCGGCGCGGAGGCGAGATTCATGTGACTAGCATAGGGGCTCAGGACCATGTCCACCTTGTCCTGCTGGATCAGGCGCTCGGTGAGCTTGAGCAATTCGTCCGGCTTGCCCTGGTCATCGTAGCTAACGTACTCGATCGGCACCTTCTTGTTGTACTTCTTGAGCATGATGCCGCCGGCATCGTTCACGCGCTTCTGCCAGAGCTTGTAGGCCGAGATGGTCGTCGAGTCGGCGCCCGGTGCGAGCGGGCCCGACATGGTGACCGCGTAGCCGAACCGGAGCTTGTCGGGCGCCGATTGGGCCTGAGCCGGCACGTGCGGCAGGGTCGCGGCACCCACGGCCGCTGCGCTACCTCTCACGAAGGTTCGTCTGTCCATCACTTCCTCCCAATCAAGTTGTGATGCACTGAGCCAAAAAGGAACTCGTGCATTCTTTGCCTTGGTCTTGCCGCCGCGCCTGGATGCGCCCCTCGCGGGCTCAGCCCAGGAACCTCGCGACCTCGTCCACGGCCTCTCGCCGTTCCAGATGCACGAGATGCCCCGCGCCTTTGAATATCCTGATGTCGGCGTTGGGGATGAACTTGCGCCAAGTCTGCGCCTGCCCGACGGGAATGACCTTGTCCTCATCCCCCCAAACGATCAGGGTCGGCATCTTGATGCGGTGCAGATAGCGCATGAACTTGGGGTCGCCGGGGCGCTCCCAGAACAGGCGTGCCACCGTCGTCGCCTCGCGATACCGGTCGGCCATGAAATCCAGGTCGGGCTTCTCCGGCAGGCGCTTCTTCAGCACCTCGAAGTCGGATACGAGGAGGCCCGGCACCTGCTCGCCCGGCACTGCCAGGATATCGAGCATCGGGTTCATCGCATCGATCATGCCGGCGGGAGCGATCAGCGCCAGCTTCTTGACGCGATGGGCGTGCTCGCTCGCGAACTTGGCGGCAAGATAGCCGCCGAGCGACAGCCCGACCAGGTTGAACCGGTCGAGCCGCAGCGTGTCGAACAGCTCGAGGTAGTGCATGACGTAGTCATGCATCTCGGTGAAGCTCGTATCGTCCCCCGATTCCCCGAACCCGGGATGATAGGGGACGATCACACGGTATTTCTCGGTCCACGGCTCGGCGAAGTCGAAGCCGTCAACTGTGCCGGCGCCATGGAAGAAGACGACGGGTTCGCCGGACCCGGCGCTGTGGACGACCGTCTTGACACCGTCGATGGTGTAGGTCTCGCGCTCGAACTTGGCCATGAGTGCCCCCGGCTATTCGGCTGCCGTGCGCAACGCCGGAGCGGCGCGCGTGCGCAGCCGCGGCATGACGTCCTCGGCGAACAGCGTAAGGTTCTTCACGGTCTTCCAGTGCGGCATGTCGGCAACGTGAGTGACGCAGTTGATGTGGTTCGTCTTCATCCACCGCGACCATTCGCCGAGCTGGTTGGCGACCTTGTCGGGGGTGCCCACGGCAATGAAGAACGACTTGCTGATGGCCGCAAAATCGAAGCCGCCGTGCAGCTTGTCTGCCATCGCGGCCCTTACCTTCAGCTGATCGGTGGACAGATAGCCGGGCGGCGCCAGGAACTGCGGCGAGGTGCGGGCATAGTCCTCGAAGAAGCGCTGCAGATGAGGAATGTACTCCTGCTCCGCCCGCTCCTGCGTCTCGGCGACGTAGACGAAGGTCAGCAGCGGAAGCTGGTCTGGGCGCAACGTGTGACCATAGTGGGCGGCGCGCTGGCGCAGGTTCTCGTTGAGCTCGTGCGCACGCTGCTGGGTGACGAACACGGATGCGTAGCCGAAGCCCAGCTCTGCCGCGATCTCGATCGTCTCGGGGCTCCCGGTCCCGACCACGTAGCAGGGTGGATGCGGCTTCTGATACGGCCGCGGCCATGGGTTCAAGAAGCGATAGGTGTAGAACTGACCGTAGTGGGTGGTCGGACCGTCCTCGGTCCAGGCCTGCAGCATGATCTTCAGTGATTCCTTGAACTTCTCGCGCGCCGTGGCCGGATTGACGGGGTTGGCCCAGTACTCCATGCCGGTACCCAGCGGCAGCGCGATCTCGAGCCGGCCCTTCGACATGACGTCGAGGATGGCGTACTCCTCGGCAAGTCGGTTCGGCAGCATGAAATTCGGTGGCGTTCCCCACACGCAGATGCGTGCGTTCTTGGTCTGCGGCACGAGCGCGGCGGCGATCAGATTGGGCGTCGCCATCATGCTGTAGACGGTGTTGTGGTGCTCGTTGACGACCAGAGCGTCGAAGCCGAGCTGGTCGGCGAGGACGAGCTCCTTCAGGTAGCGATTGTAGAGCTCGTGCCCCTTCTCGGGATCATAGTATTTGTTGGAAAAGCTGACCCAGAGGGATTTGTGGTCTTTGTGATTGTCCGGCAAGTAGACATACGGCATGAAATGCATCGAGTTGAAGCGTAGGGCTCCACTCATTTCCGTCCTCCCTGAGCTACTCCCCCGGCGCTCACCGGATCGACATGCTATCGAGCCGGTGCGGGCAAGCCGAAGGTTGGGTGCCCAACTATTGCCGATACTTTGGTCGCAAACCGGGTCACCTGCAAACGGAATCTGGAACATTGCGGGTCAGCCACTCGGCATGCCGCTGGCAGCTGGGCGTCTCCAGGTATTCGCGGCACCTTCCCCATCATCGAAGGCCCAGGAGGGCACTGGGAGGCGGCCGGGTTCAGGTCACTGCAGATGGAGCAGCCAAGCCCCGGACGTTTCCTCGGTGAGGCCCTGATTGCCGGGCGTCCGCGAAGCGCGATGCGCGATCCGCCGGGCCTCCCGCGCAATGTCGGCGAGCCCGGCATCATTGCCGGGTGCCATGATGTGCACGCCTGCCACCCCCTGGGTTTCGCTGAGTTGCTCGACCAGTTCGAGGCAGAGTCGGCGCCCTTCGCGAACTGGCTCGCTGGTACGCTCCAACCGGCTGATGACGGCATCGGGGACTATCGAGCCCGGAAGGTTGTCTCGGATCCACCTAGCCGACCGCGCCGAACGCAAGGGCGCGATCCCGATCAGCAGTGGGAAGGCATCCACTCCGTTGTCCAGCAGGCATTGCGCATAGCGCCGAGCAACGCCCGCATCCAGGCAGAATTGCGTTTGCGCAAACTGCGCGCCGGCATCGATCTTGGCCTTGAGCCGGGCGGGCTTCCAGCCGGCAGGGGGATCGATGGGAGAGTCGGCAGTGCCGATCAGGAAGTGGGCTTTGCCAGCGATTTTCTGGCCCGACATCAGTTCCTGGCGGTCGCGCAAGCGTCGCGCCATCTCGGCGAGCCCGACCGAGTTGATATCGAACACGGGCTTGGCGTCGGGTTGGTCGCCCGCAGAGGGGTCATCGCCTCGCAGCAGGAGCAAGTTCTCGATGCCCAATGCCGCGGCAGCCAACAGCTCGCTTTGCATCGCGATGCGATTGCGGTCCCGGCAAGTCAGCTGCAGAATTGGCTCGACGCCGCTCTCCAGCAACAGGGCTGCGGCGGCCAACGAGCTCATGTGTGAGCGCGCGCCGGCACCGTCTGTGACGTTGACGGCATCCGCCACGTCTTTCAGTGGCGCAACCTTGGAGATGAGGTCTGATCGATCGACGGAGACAGGCGGAACTATCTCGACCGTAACGGCGAACCTGCCGGATTGCAGGCAATCCCTGAAGCGGTTCACACGGGCCATGGGCATGTAACGACAGCGCCCCGTTGCGTCGGAATCTACTCAAGCAAGCAGGCGCAATGATTGTCAACGCTCGTACGGGGATCGGCTGGCGCGATTTGCTCTGCCTGAATTTGAAGATAGCATCGCCGAGCGCGTATTCAGGAGGATGCCATGTCGCTCCTTGAGGGAAAAGTCTGCATCGTGACGGGTGGCGCTGGCAGCATCGGGCTGGCGAGCGCGCGCCTATTCTTGCGCGAAGGCGCCAAGGTTATGCTTGTCGACCTCGGCGAGGCCGACCTCGAGGCTGCAGTACGCGAGCTGGATGGCGGCAATGTTGCTGCCGTCGCTGCCGACGTTGGGGATGCGGGCGCGACGCAGACCTACGTCGAGAGCACCTTCCGGAGATTCGGGCCCATCGACGTTCTGTTCAGCAACGCCGGCAACCAGGGTCCGGTGGTGCCGGTGACGGAGTACCCGGAGGATGCGTTCGATGCCCAGATCAGAGTGCACGTGCGCGGCGCTTTTCTAGCCTGCAAATACGCCCTGCCGCGGATGCGCGATGGCGGCAGCGTGATCATTACGTCCAGCGTGGTGGGTGCCATGGGGGCACCAGGCGTTGTCGCCTACGTGACCGCGAAGCACGCCCAGGTCGGGCTGATGCGGTCCGTCGCCAAGGAGGCGGCACCTCGACGCATCCGCGTCAATACCTTGCATCCTGGTCCCGTCGACAACGCCTTCCAGGCACGTATCGAGGAGAATATCGGCAGGATGGCCGGCGGCATCAATGCGACGCGGATGCTCGACGAAGCGATCCTGCTCAATCGCCATGCCGAACCGGAGGAGATCGCCCGATCGGCGCTATACCTGGCCTCCGATCTCTCGAGTTTCGTCACCTGCTCGACGTTGATGGTGGACGGAGGAATGCGCGGGTAGCCACCGCTCGGTGCCCGCGCCCCTCGCGCGATCCTTGACGATGACCTCTTCCGCAACTTTAATCTGTGAAACGAGAGTCCGCGGCGAGAGGGGACGCAACCATGGGTGGATCGCTCAGAGGATATCGCTCGCGCGACCGACATTGGACCCGCTCGACTAGCAAAGGCGTGCGGTTTTTGCGGTTTGCCTTGTTGACGGCAATTGCAGCGCTCACAGTCGCACCCGACAATGCCGCGGCGCAGCAGGCGGCCCGCACCATCACCATCGTCGTGCCGTTCACGCCGGGAACGGGGCCCGACATCCTGGCGCGGGTCTTGGGTGATGAGATCCAGCAGCGCTGGAGCCAGCCTGTGGTGATCGAGAACAAGCCAGGCGCGAGCGGCAACATCGGTACGCAGGTCGTGGCACGCTCCGCTCCCGACGGTCACACGCTGTTGCTCACCACCTCTCCGTTCACGCAGAACGTCTCGCTGTTCAAGAGCGTGCCCTACGACCCGGTGGCCGACTTCGCGCCGATTGTTCGGCTCACGGATGCATTCATGGCACTAGCGGTCCATCCCTCAGTTCCCGCCACGTCGGCGCAGGAGTTCGTGGCCTTTCTGAAGGCCCGCCCTGGCCAGGTGAACTACGCTTCCCCCGGCCGCGGTACACCGCACCACCTCTCCATGGAGCTCTTCAGGCTCGCCACGGGCACTGACGTGAAGCATGTGCCCTATCGCGGCTCGGCCCCAGCGGTGCAGGATCTCGTCGGCGGTCACGTCACGGCCATGTTCATCCCCGTGCACGTGGGTCTGCCGCTAGCCAAGGACAACCAGATCCGCCTGCTTGGTGTGGCCAACCAAACTCGCGTGAGCGTGGCGCCCGACGTACAGACGCTGCCCGAGCAGGGCATCATGGGCGTGGAGGTGGATTTCTGGCTCGGCATGCTGGCGCCTGCAGGTACTGCGCCCGAAACGGTTGCCCGCTACAACAGCGTCCTCAACGACATCCTGCGATCGCCGGACATTGCCACGAAGTTGTCGACGCAGGGCTTCGTTCCCGTCGGCGGCACTGCGAGCGGCTTTGCAGAGCTCATCGCGCGCGATCTCGCCAAATGGCGCAATGCGGTGAAGGACGCCGGTATTACTCCGGAGTGACCCGATGAGGAAACCGGCAGACGCCGCACAGGTCGTCATCGTCGGAGGGGGCCCGGTCGGGATGGGGCTCGCCATCGAGCTCGGCCAGCGCGGCGTTGCTACCATCGTGGTCGAACGCTACATCGAGCCCCAGCCAATCCCCAAGGGCCAGAACCTCACGCAACGGACGATGGAGCATTTCCACTTCTGGGAGGTGGAGCAGGCGGTACGTGCGGCTCGCACCATCCCGCGCGAGTACGGCATCGGCGGGCTCACGGCCTATGGCACCCTGCTCGGCCCCTACAGCTACGACTGGATGCAGCGCGAGCTGGTGCGGCCATTCTATTTCACTGACAACGAGCGGCTGCCGCAGTACGCCACGGAGGCGGCGCTACGGCATCGGGTGGCCGAGCTTGCTTGCGTCCAGGCGCTCTACGGCTGGAGCGTCGAGGACGTTCGCCAGGACGAAGGCGGCGTCGACGTTGTCATCACCGAACGCGGGAGCGACCTCCATCGCACTGTGCGCGCCCAGTACGTAGTGGGCTGCGACGGTAGTCGATCGACAACTCGGTCTTGCGCCGGCATCGCGCAGAGCTTGTCGGATCACGACCGCCTGATGGTGCTACTGGTGTTCCGGTCGCGCGGCCTGCATACGCTCCTGGAGCGCTTCCCCGGTAAGTCCTTCTACAGCGTGCTCGACCCGGCACTCGAGGGGTACTGGAAGTTTTTCGGCCGCGTCGACCTCGGCAGCACCTGGTTCTTCCACGCGCCGGTCCCCGCGGGCACCACACGCGACAACTTCGACTTCCGACTGCTCCTCGCCGAGGCCGTGGGCGCGGAATTCGATGTGGAGTTTGCACATATCGGCTTCTGGGAGCTGTGCTTCGCCATGGCCGATACTTGCCGTAGAGGCCGCATCTTCATCGCCGGCGATGCCGCTCACAGCCATCCCCCTTACGGCGCCTATGGCGTCAACACGGGGTTGGAGGATGCGCGCAATCTTGGCTGGAAGCTCGCCGCCACCCTTGCCAGCTGGGCCGGTCCCGGGCTTCTCGACTCTTATGATGCCGAACGACGGCCAGTGTTCTGCTCGACGGCAGGGGACTTCATCGAAAAGGGCATTCAAGCTGACCGCGCCTTCCTGGCCGAATTCAATCCTGCGCTCGACAGAGGGGCATTCGAGCGGGAATGGGCGATGCGCGCCTCAGGCGCGCGCTCAGAGGTCAACGCCTTTGAACCCAACTACGAGGGCTCGCCGATCGTGTGGGGAGCCCCTGGCGCCATCTGCAGCGCTGTTGGTTCACATGCCGTTGCGGCGCGGGCGGGTCACCACCTGGCGCCGCAGCCCCTGTCCTCAGGACGAAATGTATTCAACGAACTAGGCGACGGTTTCACGCTGCTTTGCCTCGACGGCGAGGCCGATATTTGCCGTGAGTTCGCCGCGGCTGCAGAGCTGCTGCGGGTACCACTGAAGATCGTTCGGGACTGTAGCAACGATATTTGCGCACGCTACGAGGCTGCCTATGTCCTGGTACGCCCTGACCATTTCGTTGCCTGGGCCGGAAGCAATTCCGCCAGCACTGCGGAGACGGTTCTGTGCAAGGCAATCGGAAAGATTCCCGTCGCCGTTTAGTCCGTTCTACCCGCTGGAAGCGGATAATCTCGGCCGACGGGCAGAACGATGAATTCTGTGCCATATCGGCCGTAAGAACCTCAGCACACCTACCACATGCGACTGGATTGCCAGAGCGTCATGACCCGATCGGAGGCATCAGGAGGCTGTCATAGGGCGCCGTCAAAGACGCGTGGGCGCCGTCGCCCATGCAACGCTTGCAGAGCGTTCAATGAAATAACAGTTTGATTGAAAGAGGTTCGGCGGCGCCAGCGCGCCCGTTGCGCTGAAGCCACGCGGCCTTCCCGCGCTTCGTGCGCGGCCCCGTCGACATGCCGCCCTGGTTGGGGCATCGACCGGTCCCGCGGACCGGCCAGCGACGGCATGGAAAAAGCCCGAGCCCCCCGCGCTCTGCCGTTTGAAGTGGCGGCTAGTCTGCGGATAGCTAATATCGTTGTGCTCTGATAGGACGGATTGGATATTCGAGCTTCTTTAACCGCTTGCGCTGATTTGGAAGCTCCGTCGCTGTCTGTAAATTGACAATCGACTTAAAGAATGAGCGACGCTCGACAGGAAGATCACGGACATTTGCCTCGCAATGCACGCGTTCGAGGGCGCGCGCGCACGTCTGTTGCCCCCGAGGCCCGGATCGAGCGCAGCTAATTTGGCAACAAGTCTACTCCGCATGCTGTATTTGTGCTAAATGGCTCCCAGCGCTGGGGCCAGCAGAGTGATGCGCACAAGCAAACATTCGCCACCCGGGGAGCGTTCGATGAGCGAGGAAAATCCCCGCCTTCGGAGGGCCAAGAACGTCACGATCCTCCTCGGCATGATACTTGTTACTATCGTTTTCTTGGCTGTCTGGATGCAGCGCCATCCCGTCAGGGATAGGGCGGCAGAATCTACGGCCGAACCAACGAATACGCGGTGACAGACAGCTTCATTGCGCCTCTTGCCCGTCCAATCGCAAGGCATCGGAGGAGCCATAAGCAAACACAAGCCTCGGAACCTCGCGCCGCCATGACAGTCCTCCTCGAGTGGCAGGGCCATGCCTCAAGTCGGACCACTTCATTGGGGGCGGATCAACGTCGGCAGCTATTCCGGTTCGCGGATGGCGAAAGATGCCTGCTTTTGAGCCGAAAAGCATCCCCGTGCTTTCGTACTTGGCACCCATGCGTTCAGCCACCGCGCGCGACGCAGAATTTCTAAGGTCAATGAAACTGATAAGTGTTTTGAATCCGACGTTTGAATATCCGTACTCTCGCGCACGCAGAGAAGCTTCCGTTGCGTACCCCTTGCCATGTGCAGTCTTGAGCAAGCCCCAACCCACTTCAGGCTCTGGCCAGCCTTCCGGAAACCATAGTCCGGCATAGCCAACAAATTGGCCGGTGCTCTTTTCCTCGAGCGCCCAATAACCGTACCCGCGAAGAGACCAGTGCCCTGCGAACGCGGCCATGCGGTGCCAAGCGCTATTGCGGCTACACGTACCGCCAACGAACGCCGCCGTCACTGGATCAGCGTAGTAAGCGGCAAATGGCTCGAGGTCCGCTTGCCGCCAAGGCCGTAAAGTCAACCTTTCGGTTTCCAAGCTCGGAACCATGGCAGTCCTCACATGAAGTCGGCGCATCTGATAGCATCGACAATGCCCCGATCAAGCCTGAGCGCTCATTGAAAGACGAGAGTGTATACCTACTCGATCACCTCGTCGGCACGCGCGAGCACAGTGGGTGGGATCGTGAGTCCGAGCTCCTTCGCTGTCTTGCGATGTATGACGAGTTCGAACGTGGTCGACTGCTCGATGGGGAGGTCGGCGGGCTTGGCGCCATTTAGGATCTTGCCCACGAAGTTGGCAGCACGCTTGAAGAGAACGACAAAGCTCGGGCCGTAGGAGATCAGCCCACCGTCGTCCGTGAATTCGCGAAGCCCATACATAGCGGGGAGGCGGCTGCTGGCGGCCAGAGCCACGATCCGGCGTCTATGCCCAACGGTCAGGGCGTCATCGAAGGCGATGAGGGCCTGAGCGTTGCCTCGTCTCGCAGCCGCGAACGCTGCCTCGAAGTCCTCGGGTTCGCGCACCTCGATAGGCTGAAGCTCCACCCCCAACTTCCGGGCTGCCAGCTCGGTCTCCTGCCAGAAGATGGCATGGATCGCGACCAGTGGGTTCCTGAGTACGGCGAGCCGTACAAGCCCCGGCACGAGTTCCATGATGAGCTCCACGCGTTTGCCGAGGAGCGCTTCATTGAAATAGCTCAGTCCGGTCAGGTTGCCACCCGGCCGCGCCAGGCTCGCGACCAGGCCGAGTCGAACGGGATCAGCGGTGACCATGACGATGGGGATGGTTCCGGTGGCCTCCTTGGCCGCCAGTGCTGCCGAGCTGACGCCCGTGACGAGGACATCTACTTTGAGACCGACAAGTTCAGCCACCAGCTCGGGTATCCGCTCCGCGCGCCCCTCGGCCCAGCGGCTCTCCAGCGCGATCGTTTGTCCTTCAATGTAGCCCAGTTCTTTGAGCCCCTCCCGGAACGCCTCGAACCCGTGCGCCATCGCCGTGCGGCTTGCACCGCCAATGTAACCGACAAGCGGGAATTTCGGCGGCGCCTGTGCACGAACGGCGAGTGGCCACATGCCGGCACCAGCGAAAAGGGTGATGAACTCGCGTCGCTTCACTCGACCACCTCATCGGAGCTGACAAGGCAAGGATATCAGATTTCGGACGCAGCGATCAGACGACGTCCTCACAGTGTCGCGGGCTCGAGATGCTGGTCATGCAAGCCATCTCTATGAAAGGCGTTACCGACGCTGTCCCCGAGACTATCGAGGCAAGCCTTCAGCTGTCCGAGGCGACGCTGATCGGACTGGGATCGCAAACTGGGCCTGTGATCGCCTCGATACGCGAGAAGCGCGACGAGTCCCGGCGCGCGCTACAGAGTGCGGCAGGTCAAGCTGGGGGGCATGCGACCCACGAGTTCCACAGCAAACACTCCGGAGATCTTAGTTCGGGTGTTGTCGGACATGTGTTGGTTGATGCGCAAGCCGATGGATATGCCGTACTCCCGCAAATTGAGAAGGCCCGAAGAGCCAGGCCAACGCTTGCTCAAGCGTGTGCAGGTGCGCGGGAACGCATCGAAAAGAGCGTCCCCAGCGTTGCGTCCGGAATTCGACAGCGGCCCAGCTGTCGATGACCGAGCCCCAATAGAACCATTTCCGGCCCCAGAGGGTGCAGGCACCGTCACTCGCCAGACGCTTCGCGCCACCCGTCTCGACGAAACGCTCAGGGGTAAAGATGTCGATCATCGCGGAGCGGACCTGCGGATCGATCTGAGCGTCGATCCAACGGACCGTGATGCGCTGTGGCTCGTCGATGACCCACGATGGAACCCGCGCGCCCTTCCAAGCGTAGACGGACCAATCGTCGCGATAGTGCAATGCCGGCCCGGATGATGAATGCAGCCGACCCCATTCATCGAAGGACAGACGAGCCGGGCGATCGGAAAGCCAGCAAACGTGCGCGTGCGGCAGGATCCATTCCGCGTTCTCGGCAACGAGGCGGAGTCCCCGCAATCTCGGCATGCTGCGTGGCTTGAGCGTCTCCAGGAGACAAGTAGTAAAACCCAGCCAACACAGCTCGTGCTGGCTTGCACCGCTATCCGCGAACCCGGGCGGCCAGCGTCTATTGGTCAGTGCCGACCTGAGAGCGTGCAACCACCTGGGTAAGCTGAGGCGTACGGCGCTGGCGCTCTCAATTACGGCGGCGTGCATCGCCGCGGTGACCGTGCACGAGCTATCGTGGTCAAACCGATCACGCAGGAGCGCCACGCGGCGACACGGGTGCATGTCAAGCCGCTGGACTGCCTGACGATAGGAAGCGGCCACTATGGTGTCGCTCACGCTTGGCCCAGCGCAGGAGGGTGCCGACGCCCATGACATTGCCATGCTGACCGGACCGTCCTGCCAAATGATGCGCGGCGTCGCCAGGCCAACCTCATGATACGCCATGCGGACGCCTTCCTCCGCAGCTGCTCTGTCGGCCGGCATGGTCAAAAGACGATTGCGTTTCCATCGCGATTCGATGGCACCTGCCGAAGCATCGAAGATCACATCAGACGCGCGTCGGCCTGTGCTGCGTCCTTTCGCGATCGAGATATTGTTCCGCATCACAATCTCGCACAGCTTGGGGGAGACACCAGATCAGCAGGGTGCGAGAACGTCGCTGACGACGTCTTGGCCAAGCGCCTCGGCCCGAGAGTATCGCCCCCGTCGCTGGCTCTGAATTGCGATGATTACCTATGGCCTTGTAGGCAAGCTCCGCGCGCCTGCAAACTTATGCTCATGCGGGCGAGATGCGATACCGTGCGCGCTCCCATCTTTTTCAGTACGGCCGCGCGATGGTGCTCTGCCGTCCGTGTACTGATCCCAAGGTTGGTGGCTAGAAGCTTCGTCGGCACCCCCTCCGCCAGAAGGGCCATCACCTCCTGCTCGCGGGCGGTCAGCGACCGGTAGCTCGCCTCGATGGCCGCAAACGTTGCTTCCTCGGCAGCCATTTGGCTCACGCGCTGCAGTGCCTCTTCCAGAGTCTGTAGAAGCTCGGCCGGTTCGAATGGCTTCTCCAGGAAATGCAATGCACCCGCCCGCATGGCTTTGACTGCAAGCGGTACATCGCCATGGCCGGTGATCATGACGACCACCGGGCGCACCGGCCCTTGTTGCAGCTGCCGTACGAGATCCAGCCCGCTCATTCCCGGGAGGCGCACGTCGACCAGCAGACAGATTGGTCTGCTCAGCCTGACCTCCGAGAGGAACTCCTCGGCCGAGGCATAAGTGCGGGCTTCCAGATCCGCCGTTTGCAGCAAGACCTTGAGGGCTTCGCAAACGTCGGCCTCATCATCGATGACATGCACAACGCGCTTATGGCCCATGGTCGACCTCCGGTCCCAAGGGAAGCTCGATTGTGAACCGCGCGCCGCCATCTGGCCGGTTGCGCTCCCAATCGATGATGCCCCCATGGGCTCCGATAAGCTCTCGCGAGAGCGCCAGGCCAAGCCCCATGCCGTCTGGCTTTGTCGTGACGAAGGGCTCGAACAGATGCTTGGCCACAACCTCTGACACACCGGGGCCGTTATCCTCGATTTCGATTCTTACCCCCCTGTCTATAGCTGCGACGCGAACCGTGACGCACCCGGGCGGCCAGCTCGATTCTGTAGCGGCGTCGATGGCGTTGTTGATGACGTTGATCAGGGTCTGCTCGAGCTGGAGCGCGTCAACGGTGATCGGGGGGACGGACGCAGCCTCGAGCCGCACCAATACCCCATGTGCCCTTGCATCATCCTCGGCCAAAGCCACGACCTTCCGCGTCAGGGCGCAGAGGTCCGTGGGAGCCGGCCTCAGGGTTCCGCGCGAGACGAAATCCCTCAGACGCTCGAGGATATCCTTTGCCTGCCGCAGCTGCCCTGTTGCCTTTTCAAGCGACTCCGCAACCGACTGCGGCTCGGCAGGCCTGTCAGCCAAGAGCTGACGGCCGACGTGAAGGTACATGGCGACGTTCGATAGCGGCTGGCTGATTTGGTGCGCCAATGAAACGCCCATCGCACCGGCCGTCGCATGCCTCGTCATGCGTACCACCTCGGCATGCTGCTCGCGCAGGAGTTCGTCTGACCTGCGGCGCTCATCGACAACGGCACCAAGCAGTAAGCCGTTGAAGGCGAGCGCCAGCACGAGGAGCTGGTAGCCCATGAAAGTGCTGGCCGGATAGCCGCCCCAGCTGATGAAAGTCAGCAACAGCAGATGGACGAGACACGCGCCGGCGGCCGCTCCTACGAATCCGGCGCGCATGGCAATCCAGCTCACCGGCAGGAACAGAAGGTAGAAGAAGTGGTACTCGTTGGCTCCCTCGACGGAGAAGATCAGCCACAATGCGATCAAGACCCCGGCCAGGAAAATTCCTGAGTCGATGAGGAGCACCGCAGGCCTTGTATCAAGGGGACGTTGCACCAACCCGAAGACAGCCATCGCTAGGGGTAGAATGATGATGATGCCAACGGTGTCTCCGACCCAAAGATGTGGAACCGCCTTCCAGTACTGGCTCGCGGGCAGGTCGCCAAACAGCAGGAGAAGGCCGCAATAGAAGGACGCTATGATGAATGTTCCTGCCGGTACCGTGACCAGCAGCGCAATCACGTTGCGCAGGTCGGTGCGTTCGAGCGCAAAACCCAAGCCTCGCGTGAGAACTACGGCGAGCGCGGCATAGCCGAGCGCGACTACCGCGCTTGTGGCAAGGATGGATGCGACACCTTTGGCGGCCCCGTAGATGAAGAGATCGACCAGCAACGCCGCCAGGAAGAGTACTGGCGCATACGCGACGCCTTTGAGCAGCAGCAGGCCCAGGCTCAGCGCCTTCACCGGATTCCACAACGTGATGCCGAGGGCTTCGAGCTCATGCACGCGCGTCAGCCACTCGAGCCCGAGATAGACGGCCGTGAAGACGCCACCGATCAGAGCATATTGCCCTAGCGCCATTTTGCGGGAGCATCCAGCATTTGAGGGCAGCCCGGCAGTCACGGTACTTGCTCTGCGCATGATGTCGCCCAATGCAGTTCCTCCGTCGCCAGGTCATTCTGTTTCCCGGCAGAATGTGTCCTCCTTTTCCCCGCACGCAAGCGCTTAGGTAGTATTCACCATGCGCTCATAGGCATTCTTCCCTACGCGGGATTGGGCGAGCCCCGTGTTACGCGTTGCGTTGGGCAGGCGAGATGCTCTCGCGTCGGAGCGGCGTCTCTAAAGAGTTCGCCTATCCTACCCAACCGTGCTTGACCGCAACAAGGAGGCGCATGACCCACACCGTCTTTCATGGGGTCGCATGGCTGGTCGCACTCGCCACTGGATCGGGCCAGATTCGCTTCCACCCTCGGCCTGCGGCGATGATGGCGTTCGGATTTCGCCGACGGCGGGTGCGATGAATTCGCGTTTCTCCGGACGGCCGTGGCTGCTGGCTGCTGCGGCATTTGCCTTGCTGGTGTCGGCGCCCTTGCCACTCCATGCCCAGGAGGAGGCGGCGCTCATCGACCTGACGCGGCATCCCTTCGGCTATCTGGCGCTCCTCATCTTCTTTGCCGCCTATGGCCTCGTCGCCGTCGAAGAGGTCATTCAACTGCGCAAGTCGAAACCCGTCTTGCTGGGAGCTGGGCTCATCTGGGGGCTGCTTGGCCTTGTCTACGCTTTGCATGGCCAGAGTGCCACGCTCGAAGCTGCGGCCAAGCATGTGATCCTCGACTACGGCGAGTTGATGCTGTTTCTCGTGGTGGCGATCGCATATGTGAACACGATGCAGGAGCGACGCGTGTTCGAGGCGCTGAGGACCAGCCTCGTCAATCTGAGGCTCTCCTATCGCCAGCTTTTCTGGTTGGTCGGCGGGCTCGCATTCGTTTTCGGTCCCATCATCGACAATCTGACCACGGCGCTCGTCATGGGCGCGGTGGTGGTGGCCGTCGGGGTCAACAATTACCGGTTCATCGTCATGGGCTGCATCATCATCGTGGTGGCGGCCAATGCGGGTGGGGTCTTCTCGCCGTTCGGCGACATCACATCGCTGATGGTCTGGCAGAAGGGCAAGCTGCAGTTTCTGGAATTCTTCCATCTCTTCCTTCCGGCGCTGGTGAACTTTCTTGTGCCAGCAACGCTTATGCATTTCAGCGTGCCGAAGGGAGTGCCTGAGCCGACGACCTCCACCAGGAAAATGAAGCCGGGCGCGGTCGTAGTGATCGGGTTGTTCGCCGCCACCATCGCAACGGCCGTCTCCTTCAAGAGCTTTCTCAAGCTGCCGGCCGTGCTCGGGATGATGCTGGGTCTCGGATACCTGCAAATGTACAGCTACCTACTCCAGCGAATCGGGCGCCGCCGCGCCGACGGCGACATGGCGTTCGACTCCTTGCGGGAGATGAGGCGGGTGGAGTGGGATACGCTGCTGTTCTTCTTCGGTATCATCTTCGCGGTCGGCGGACTTGGCGTCGCCGGGTATCTCGCGCTGTTGTCTAGCTATCTCTATGTCGATCTTGGACCGACCGTCGCCAACATCGCAATCGGTGTGTTGGGCGCCGCGTTCGACAACATTCCGCTGATGTTCGCGGTGCTGACCATGAATCCCGACATGTCGAGCGGCCAGTGGATGCTTGTCACGCTGAGCACCGGTGTCGGGGGCAGCCTTGTGTCAATCGGCACGGCCGCGGGCGTGGCTCTGATGGGACTCGTGCGCAACCACTACACGTTTATCAACCATCTTCGATGGGCCTGGGCCATCGCGCTCGGCTATGTGGCTAGCATCCTCACTCATCTGTGGATCAACGCCGCGCTCATGTAGCTGGCGCGAGCGGCTCGCGGCTTGCGCAGAGTATGGGTAGGTATTTTCCGGGCCTGGAGCGCCTCGATGTCGAAATTAGGGGGCCCTTGCGGACGCTTGGATGTGGGTAGTTTTGCCCATAGCTTGCATTGACGTGACGTGCAAAATGGCCGTCGGCGGTTTTGCCCTCTACGAACCGCCTCCTCAGGCTTGGCGCGGGGCGGCACCCCCGCGCCGAGCCGTTTTCAATTCGCCTGACCACCGCACGAAGTGAGTACGCTTCGTTCGCGGTAAGGAACGCGCCATGATCAGCCCATGCCTCGGATGCCAGAAGACTCGCTCGCCACGCTCAAGCAGCTCCGGCGATATGTGCCGTGGGTTGGGTCGAATGTAGGTATTATTGCGAATTGCAAGCGTCCGGTGCCCCGTGCCACCGTCGGAACAGGCGAGGACGTCCGCATAGAGTCTCGCCCCTTTAGCGTGGGCGGGTCGTCATCCTTGCCCGGGCCTTTTCCTCCACGTGGCACGCGCCACGCTC